>Ga0164242_10003203_pt1 | contig 18739 bp, 16 predicted proteins | sample OricomgcompostMG_FD_108783 | JGI IMG/M metagenome (GOLD analysis project Ga0164242, IMG submission 108783) | Miracle-Growth compost microbial communities from Emeryville, California, USA - Original compost - Miracle growth compost (MG) ... | reverse complement strand
CTCCGCGTGAACCGACCATTGACAACGAGAGGACCTTTCATGACCACAACGCCAGCTGAAGACACGACGGAGACGAGAGAATCTGACGCGGCGCAGCCACGACGTCCCAACGTTCTTGTCATCGTCTCCGACGACCATGGTTACGCGGATCGCTCCGCGCTTCGGCTGCGCGAGGATGTCGCCACGCCCGGGCTCGATCGCCTTGCAAGCGATGGCGTGACCTGTGCGAACGCCTATGTCACGGCACCGATCTGCTCACCGTCGCGAGCCGGCCTCATATCCGGCTGCTACCAGCAACGCTGGGGTGCGCAGTGGTTCACCAGTTCCGAGATCGGCGGCACCGAGTACCCGACCATCGCGGAACGGTTCAGGGACGAGGGGTATGTAACGGGATACTTCGGGAAAATACACTACGGATCCGAGGGCCCTGGCGACCGGGGCACTCCGCCGGAGCACGGCTTCGACGAGTCGTTTTACGGGCTCGCCGGACAACAGATGGGCCGTTTGAACTACATGCATCATTCCGAGCAAGCGGTCAACACATACGGCGAGGAGGCTGCATTCCGGATGGCGGTGCACCCGCTCTGGGAAGGACGTGAACCGGTCGAACATGAAGGGTTCCTGACAGCGGAAATCGCTCGCCGGACGCGCAACTTCATCAGCGATCACAAAGACGAGCCATTCTTCGCCATGGTCGCCTTCAACGCCGTCCATAACTTCTGCTGGCAGCTCCCTCCCGAGGAACTCGCCAAACGCGGTCTTCCAGCCTATGAGGACTGGCACCCGGATGCATCCCCGTATCTCGACTGGTACGACGGCGCGATCAGCCCCAATCTGGAGAACGGACGGGCGTACTACCTAGCGCAGCTGGAACTGATGGATGCCGAAGTCGCATCTTTGCTCGACCAACTCGACGATCTCGGAATCGCCGACAACACGCTGGTCGTCTACACGACCGACAACGGCGGCTCGACCTGCAACTACGGCGTGAACGAGCCGTTGCGCGGCACGAAGTACACCCTGTGGGAGGGCGGAATCCGCGTGCCGTTCATCGTGCGATGGCCCGGGGTCGTTCCGGCAGGCGAGATCCGCGACGGACTTGTCAGCAGCATGGACATCCTGCCGACCGCGCTCGCGGCGGCGGGCGTTCCGGTGCCTGCCGACGAGGTCGACGGCCTGGACCAGCTTCCACTTCTCGTGCAACTCGATGCGGGCCACGATGCCCTGCATTGGGAGTGCGGATGGCAATGGGCGATTCGATCCGGCAGTTGGAAACTGCACTGGGTCGACCCGACCTCCCGAACGGCGCGCGCCATCGAACAGGTTGAGCATGCTTTTCCCGGCAGTGGCTTGACGTTGACGAACCTCGCGGAAGATCCGAGTGAGCGTCGCAATCTGGCCGATGAGATGCCGGATGTCGTCGAGCGGCTCCAGGCGGAGCATGAGCGATGGCGCGAGTCGATCATGCCCCAGGAGGAGAACTCCCGAGTATTTTGAGTGGTAGCGGCCGCCGACGTAACTTGCCGGGTGCTCCCCATGCAACGAAAAGGTAGTGAATGAAAGCACTGTACAAAGCGCAGCGTGGCCCCGGCCTCGAGCTTGTCGACCGCCCCGAGCCGGTCGCCGGGCCCGATGAAGTGAAGATCCGTGTTCTGCGCACCGGCATCTGCGGAACAGACCTGCACATTCAGCGTTGGGACGACTGGGCGGCGTCGGCGGTGAATGCACCGCTCGTCCCCGGCCACGAGTTCTTCGGCGAGGTCGTCGAGGTGGGGCCGCTCGTGCACGATGTCGCGCTCGGCGACAAGGTATCAGGCGAGGGCCACATCGTCTGCGGCATGTGCCGAAACTGTCGAGCGGGTCGCAGGCAGATGTGTATTCGCACCCAGGGCCTCGGCGTGCAGCGCGACGGCGCATTCGCCGAGTACCTCACGCTCCCGGGAACAAATGTGTGGGTGCACCACGAGTCGATCGACCCAGAGGTTGGCGCCATCTTCGACCCGCTCGGCAACGCTGTGCACACCGCGCTGGCATTCCCGGTCGTCGGCGAAGACGTGCTCGTGAGCGGATGCGGCCCCATCGGCCTGATGGCGATCGCCGTGGCCAGGCACGTTGGTGCGCGCTTCATCGTCGGAACGGACATCAGCGCTCCTCGGCTGGAGATGGCGAGACGGATGGGCGCCGACTTCACCGTGGACGTTTCTCGCGACCCGATCCGCCATGCGCAGGATGCGCTTCACATGCGCGAAGGCTTCGACGTCGGCTTCGAGATGAGTGGGGCGCCATCCGCTCTTCCGAGCATGATCGAGAACATGAACCACGGCGGCCGCATCGCCATGCTCGGGCTGCCCGCCGAGCCGATCGCCATCGACTGGGGCACGGTCGTCACCCACATGCTCACGCTGAAGGGCATCTACGGCCGCGAAATGTTCGAGACGTGGAACGCGATGGGCGCCATGCTGCAGACCAGCGCTGCCCTACGCGAGTCGATCGCGTCGATCATCTCGAACCGGCTGCCGGCCGACCGCTGGGAAGAGGGTTTCGCGACGGCAGCCGCCGGAGGCGTCGGCAAGGTGATTCTGGATTGGACAGAGCTGTGACATACGGAACATTCAAGGAACACGTTGCCGGTCAACTGGCGGAGATCGAGGAAGCAGGTCTCACCAAACGCGAGCGCGGCATCCGCGGGCCGCAGCAGACGCTGATCACGGCGGACGGCGCCTCCGTGCTGAACTTCTGCGCCAACAACTACCTCGGTCTCGCCGACGACCCCCGCCTCGTTGCTGCGGCGAAAACGGCGCTCGACGAGTGGGGATACGGCATGGCCAGTGTGCGGTTCATCTGCGGAACGCAGGAGCAGCATCTCGAGCTCGAGCGTCGCGTCTCGCATTTTCTCGGCACGGATGCGACGATCCTGTTCTCGTCGTGCTTCGACGCGAACGGCGGCGTGTTCGAGACGCTGTTCGGTGCGGAGGACGCGATCATCTCCGACGCGCTCAATCACGCGTCGATCATCGACGGCATCCGCCTGTCGAAGGCACGGCGGCTGAGATATGCCAATCGCGACATGTTCGATCTCGAGGCACAGCTGAAGGCGGCGGCGGATGCCCGCTTCCGTGTGATCGTCACGGATGGAGTGTTCTCGATGGACGGTTATTTCGCGCCGCTCGATGAGATCTGCGACCTGGCGGAGGAGTACGACGCGCTCGTATTCGTCGACGACTCCCACGCTGTCGGGTTCATCGGCGAGAACGGTCGAGGCACACCAGAGCGATTCGGCGTCGGAGATCGAGTCGACATCTACACCGGCACGTTCGGCAAGGCGTTGGGGGGCGCCTCGGGCGGATACGTGTCGGCGCGCGCCGAGATCGTCGACCTGCTGCGCCAGCGCGCGCGGCCATACCTGTTCTCGAATACGCTCGCCCCATCGATCGTCGCAGGCACACTGGCCGCACTCGACCTGCTCGAGGGTTCGGCCGAGCTGAGGCGCGCGTTGCGCGAGAACGCCGCGCTGTTCCGTCGGCTGATGACGGATGCGGGTTTCGACCTGCTGGACGGGGAGCATCCGATCGTGCCGGTCATGTTCGGGGATGCTGCTCTGACCGGCAGGATCGCAGACGAGATGCAGGCCCGCGGGGTGTACGTGACGGCCTTTAGCTTCCCGGTCGTGCCGCGCGGCGCTGCGCGGATCCGTGTGCAGCTGTCCGCTGCACACACTCAGGACGAGATCCGCCGCTGCGTCGACGCGTTCGTCGCTTCGCGCGACGCCGCCGGGTAGCCGGACAGCGACCGCTCGCCGACTAGGCTCGTGCGCATGAAGGCACGACAATGAAGGCACGACCGTGAACGCCGCAGACGTCGTCGCGAGCGTATTCATCGGCGCGATCGCGACGATCATCTTCGTCGCAATTCTCGCTGCCATCTCGCGACGACTGCTTGGCGTTCAAATCGGGCTGTTGCGGGTGATCCTCGCCGGCATCGTCGCGCTCGGCGCCGAGCTCGGCTTCGAAGCGCAGTTCATCTGGCGGCAACCGCACGACACCCTGGCCTTGGTGCCCATCCAGATCGGCATCATCGTTCTGGTCGCCATGGTCTTTCTCGTGCTCGCGGAGCTCGTCGTGCCGAGCGGCACCGTCGCCAGGCCCGACAAGTGGATTCCTGCGCTCCGCGCCCGCTTTCAACGAGGGCGCAGGTACTCGCAGATCATCAAGATCGCCATGAAGCATGGGCTGCTGCCGATTCGGCGAGCGGATGCCGCGCAGACCGTCGAGGGCTCGAACTCGAGGGCGCAACATGCACGGGCGTTGCGGCTCGCGCTCGAGGACGCAGGCGTCACGTTCGTGAAGCTCGGCCAGGTGCTCTCGACCCGCGCGGACATCTTGCCGCCCGAGTATCTGGCCGAGCTTTCGCACCTGCAGCAGCGCGTGCCGCCAGCCCCGTGGGCCGAGGTCAAGGCGCTGCTCGAGGCCGAACTGCGCACGCCGCTCGAGCATGCGTTCGCCGCGTTCGACCCCGTCCCACTGGCCGCTGCATCCGTTGGCCAGGTGCACCGGGCGACTCTGCACAGCGGGCAGGCGGTCGCGGTGAAGGTGCAGCGGCCCGGCATCCGGCCCGTGGTCAATCGAGACCTCGACATCATGACGCGCATCGCAACCACACTGCAGAAGACCACGGAGTGGGGTCGCTCGCTCGGCACGGCGAAGCTGGCAGCGGGTTTCGTCTCGGCTCTCCGCGAGGAGCTCGATTACCGCATCGAAGCGATGAACATGGCTGCGATGGAGGCCACGCAGGCGGCGCACCCGGCGAGTGAGCGCGTGGTCGTACCACGGCGATATGCGGCGATGTGCACCGAACGGGTGCTGGTGATGGACTTGATCGACGGCGACACGCTCAGCAGCACGGATGCGCTCGCCCGCCATCCGGAGGCCGAACGCGCCGAACAGGCCAAACGACTGTTCCGCTCGCTGCTGCGTCAGATCATGGTCGACGGCGTCTTCCACGCCGACCTGCACCCAGGCAACGTCATGCTCATGAGCGCAGGCCGACTGGCGCTGATCGACTTCGGATCGGTCGGCAGGCTCGACTCGGAGTTGCGCGGCCAGATCGGTGAGATCTTGATGGCGTTCTATCGATCAGACGCGCGCAGCATGAGCGACAGCCTGCTTTCGCTCGTCGACGTGCCGGAGGATGTCGACGAGTCGGGCCTGCGCAGGGCGCTTGGGGCGTTCATGGCGTTCTATCTCGGCCCGGGCGCATCCGTCTCTGTGACCATGTTCACCGACATGGTGGCGTTGCTCGCCGACTATCAGTTGGAGATCCCATCCGAGCTGGCCAGCGCGTTCAGGGCCGTGGCCGTCGTCGAAGGCACCCTGCGCGTTCTCGCGCCGCAATTCGATGTGCTGAACGAATCGAAGGAGTTCGCGCAGGCGCAGGTGACCGCGGCGTTCAAACCGTCGAGCCTGCGTGAAACCGTGACGGATGAGGTGACCGCGCTGCTTCCGCTGTTGCGCCGGCTGCCGCGTCGCGTCGATCAGATCGCGACGACGCTCGAGACCGGCAGGCTGAACGTCAACGTGCGCCTGCTCGCAGACAAGCGTGACCGCAGCATGATCCGCGGGCTCGTGAACGAAGTCGTGCTGGCTTTCCTGGCCGGTGTCGCCGGGCTGATGGCGACGCTGCTTCTGGTCAGCGGAGGTGGGCCGGCGGTGACGCCGACCCTGAGCCTGTATCAACTGTTTGGCTACGTTCTGATCGTGCTCGCCGCCCTGCTGGTGCTGCGCGTGCTGTTCGACGTGTTCCGGTTGCGTCGCCGTGAATGACTCAGCTGCTCATCGGCTCAGGCAATAACGGCGGCGATGCGCTGTTCGCCGATGCCAGTCCTGCGAGTCGAGCCCATCCTGCGCAATTCCAACCTTTGATCGATGCTGGCGACCGAACGATCTCCCTAGCCTGGGACGGTGACGCAGCTCCAGAACACCGCAACAACCCCGCCGATCACCGGTCGCCGCCGCTGGATCGGCCTTGGCGTGCTCGCAGCAGCGCTGTCGATGATCGTGCTCGACGGCACAATCGTCGGCGTCGCCCTCCCCGTTCTGATCACCGATCTTAAGCTCGACCTCAGCCAAGCGCAGTGGGTCAACGGCATCTACGCCGCGGTCTTCGCCGCACTGCTGCTGACCGCCGGACGACTCGGTGATCGGCTCGGCAGGCGGCGGATGCTCGTGGTCGGCATCCTCGTGTTCATGGCGGGCAGCCTGCTGGCGGCGCTTTCGGGTACCGCATCCGCGCTGATCATCGCTCGCGTGGTGCAGGGCGTCGGGGGCGCGCTGATTCTGCCGACGACGCTCTCCAGCGTCAACGCGACGTTCCGCGGCCGCGATCGCGCTGTCGCGTTCGGCATCTGGGGTGCGGTGATCTCCGGCATGGCCGCATTCGGGCCGCTGCTCGGCGGATGGTTGACCACCGCGTTCGGCTGGCAGTGGATCTTCATCGTGAACCTTCCGCTCGGCGCGGTCATCATCGTTGCGGCGCTCGCAACCGTCACAGACACCCGCGCGAGGATCACGGCTCCCGGGCTCGACGTCGACGGCCTGCTGCTGAGCGCCATCGGATTCGGCGGACTCGTGTTCGCGATGATCGAGGCACGTTCGCTCGGCTGGTGGGCTGCGCTTGCCGGTGCGATCGGCCTCGCCGGCATCGGACTGTTCATTCTGTGGGAACGGCACCGTGGCCACAACGGACGCTCGGCCATCCTCGATTTGAGCCTGTTCCGCATCCCGACGTTCACGTGGGGCAACCTCACCGCGCTGTGCGTGGCGATCGGAGAGTTCGGCTTGCTGTTCGTGCTGCCGCTGTTCATCGTCAACGCCATGGGGCTGAACACGCTCGGTGCCGGGCTCGTGCTTGCGGCGATGGGAGCCGGCGCTTTCGTCTCCGGAGCATCCGCGCGCCACCTGGCCGAGCGGATGGGGGCAACCGGCGTCGTGCTGCTCGGCCTCGGCATCGAGGTTGTCGGCGTTGTTGCGACGGCATTGTTTGTCGCCATTCACGGCTCGCCGTGGGTGCTCGCCCTGTTGCTGGTGGTGTACGGGTTCGGTCTTGGACTCGCATCCGCCCAGCTCACGGGAACGGTACTTGCCGACATCCCGACCGAGAAATCCGGGCAAGGGTCCGCGACGCAGAGCACGGTCAGGCAGGTCGGCTCTGCGCTCGGCACCGCGCTGATCGGGGCTGTGCTGGCGGCCGGCCTGGGCCAGACCGGCACCGGCGCGCTGTCGAGCGACATGGCGGATGCTTCACGCACAGCGTTGCTGGCGGCCGCCGGCTTCCTCGCGCTTGGTTTCGTGTTCGCGGTGCGGCTGCGCGCACGCTCCAGGGTGTCGGCTGGGGGCGGCGGGCTTAGATCTCGGCGCCGAGATCGCTGAGGCGCGTGTATATGCCGTCGAAGTGTTCGTGCATGGCGTGCTCTGCACCGGCTTTGTCGCCCGATTCGATTGCCTGCACGATGTCCCGGTGCGCTTGCGCCGTCGCAACGACTGTGCGTTTGCCGGACTCGGTGAGCTGATGATGTGCGTCGTGGTACGCATCCCAGAACACGTCCACGAGCTGGCCGACCAGCGGGTTGTCGATGTCTTCGTACATCACGCGATGGAACTCGCGGTCGGCGGCCTCCATCTGCGCAGGGTCTTCCATGAGGTCGCAGAGACCGTAGAGTCGCGTCTTCTTCGCCTCGGCGAGTGTGCCGCACAGCGTCGGCACCGTGCCTGCCTCGATCAGTTCGCGGATCTCGGCCAGGTTGCGTAGCGCCTTCAGCCCCTGGGGGCCGGCGACGATGGCGCGGAACACCAGCGACGGGGTGAGAGCACGCAGGGAGGCCTCGGCGACGAATGTTCCATACCCGTGTCGCACGTCGACGATGCCGAGTGCACGCAGTTCGCGGATCGCCTCACGCACCGTGTTTCTCGAGACGCCGATCTCCCCGATCAGGTCCAGTTCTGTCGGCATCGGATCGCCGGCCTGAAGCCCGCGCGTGCGGATGATCGCCAAGATGCGCTCCGCAACGGTGGTACTCGTCTCGATCGCCATTCACGTCCCCCTCGTTTGTACGTCGGAAGTCTACGTGTTATCGTCGCTGTCATCCAACGTTGGACGTCCAATGTCCGATCGACGTCCGAATTCAACACTCGCGGGAGAGATGGATGACGCAGGCTTCGAGTACCCAGCTGACCGGGCCGTGGTATCGGCAAATCAACGGAACGCAGTGGAAATCCTTCATCGCGGCGTGGCTCGGCTACCTGCTCGACGGGTTCGACTTCGTTTTGATCACACTCGTCCTCACCGAGGTCACGACCGAGTTCAAGCTGTCGATCGTGCAGGCGGCGAGCCTGATCTCCGCCGCATTCATCAGCCGTTGGTTCGGCGGCCTCGCCATCGGCGCACTCGGCGACCGCTTTGGGCGCAAGAACGCCATGATCACGAGCATTCTGCTGTTCTCGCTCGGCTCGATCGTCTGCGCGATCGCGCCGTCGTACTGGGTGCTGTTCGCTGCACGGCTGGTCATCGGCCTCGGCATGGCAGGTGAATACGGCGCAAGCTCGACGTATGTGATCGAGTCATGGCCTCAGAACGTCAAGAACAAGGCAAGCGGGTTCCTGATCTCCGGTTACTCGATCGGCACCGTGATCGCCGCTGAGGCATATCAGTTCGTGGTTCCGCACCTGGGCTGGCGCGCGCTGTTCGCCATCGGGCTGGTCCCGATCGCGATCACGATCTGGCTGCGGCGCAGCCTGCCGGAGTCGCCGGATTGGACCAAGGCGGCCGCAACGGTCAAGTCCGATCGTCCACCGAACGTGTTCGGTGCGCTGTTCGCTGGGCGGTTCGCGCCGCTGAACATGGCCACAGCCGTCATCGCGATGGTGCTGCTCGGCCTGATCTTCACTCAGGTGCTCGGCTCCGGCTGGCTCATCGCGGCAGCGGCCATCATCGTCGCCGCGATCTTCGTCTCCTATCTGGTGCAGTTCTCGCGCGGCAGATGGCCGGCCGGCGTGCTGGTCACGCTGACCGTCTTCGCGGCGTTCCTTTATTCGTGGCCGATCCAGTCGCTGCTGCCCACGTACCTGAAGACCGAACTGCACTACGACGCGTCGGATGTCAGCAACACGCTCTTCTTCGCCGGGTTCGGCGCGGCCGTCGGATGCTGGGTGGCCGGCTTCATCGGGGATTGGTTCGGCACCCGATGGGCATACGTCGGCAGCCTGCTGATCTCGCAGGTGCTGATCTTCCCCGTGTTCGCGGTCGGTGGCCACAGCCTGCTGCTGCTCGGCGTCTTCCTGTTCATGCAGCAGGTCTTCGGTCAGGGGATCTCGGGGCTGTTGCCGAAGTGGATCGGCGGCTTCTTCCCCGTTGAGCAGCGCGCGGCCGGACTCGGTTTCACGTACAACGTCGGTGCGCTCGGCGGTGCCGTTGCGCCCGTGCTCGGAGCAAGCATCGCCACCACCATGACGCTCGGTGTTGCGCTGCCGGTGCTCTCGTTCAGCCTCACGTTCGTTGTCATCATCCTCATCGGATTCAATCTGCCGGCTCGCGTGCAGAAGTGGATCCGCCCGCGCGATTCGTGGACAAGCGACTTCGCGCCCGAGGGCACCGTCTTCGCCAAGCGGCGCGCACTTCGTTCACAAACAGGAAGCACGACTTCATGACTTCTTCGCTCACGCTCGACGGCATCGTTCCGCCGCTGTGCACCCCGCTGACCGCATCCGGGGTCGTCGATACCGTCTCGCTCGAGCGGCTCGTCACGCGTGAGCTCGACGCGGGCGTTCACGGTGTCTTCGCACTCGGGTCGACCGGCGAGGTCGCGTTCTTGACCGATGCAGACCGGGCGACCGTGATCGAGACCGTGGTCGGTGTCGTCGCGGGGCAGGTTCCCGTGCTCGCCGGCGTCATCGATATGACCACCGCACGGGTGCGCGCGCATGCAGCGCGGGCGGTCGAGCTCGGTGCCGACGGCGTCGTTGCCACGGCACCGTTCTACACGCGCACGCATGAGGCGGAGATCGATCGGCATTTTCGGCTGCTGCACGAGGCCGTCGATGCGCCGATCTTCGCGTATGACCTGCCGGTGTCCGTCGGCACCAAGCTCGACGGTGCGCAGCTGGTCGAGCTCGGTGAAGACGACGTGATCGCCGGAGTTAAGGACTCCAGCGGAAACGACGCGGCGTTGCGCGGCCTGGTCCTGGCCGCGAAGGACGCCGGCCTCGAGAGCTTCAGCATCTTGACCGGCTCCGAGGTGACGGTCGACGCCGCGCTCGCTTTCGGTGTCGATGGATGCGTGCCTGGACTCGGCAACGTCGACCCGCACGCATATGTGCGGCTCTACGGTGCGGCGCGTGCGGCGGATTGGGCGACGGCGCGTGGCGAGCAGGAGCGGCTGTGCCGACTGTTCTCGCTCGTCGAGGCCGGGGCCCCCGCGCGGATGGGGCGCGGATCGTCGGCACTCGGCGCGTTCAAGGTCGCGTTGCACTTGCTGGGAGTCATCGACAGTCCGCGCACATCCGACCCGTACATTCAACTGGATGCCGACGAAGTCGCCGTTGTGCGCGAACGGCTGGTGGCCGCAGACCTGCTCTGATGCGGACGAACGTGATGCGATCGGACTTGACACACCGATAGTCACCGATATATCGTTTGTATATCGCAGAACAACTGCGATAGCTCACATGTGGTGAGCGCTACGAAAGGATACTGCGATATGAGAGACGCACACAACGCACACGGCGGCCCCGAACGAGGCCGCTTCCATCACGACCCTCGAGGATTCGGCGGCTTCGGCCACGATTTCGCGGCGAACTTCGCTGGCGGTTTCGGTCCGGGTTTCGGGCAACGTGGGCCGCGCGGCCAGCGTCGCGCCAACCGCGGAGACGTTCGGGCGGCGATCCTGTCGTTGCTCGAGACCGGTCCGTCGAACGGATACGGCCTGATCAAGGCCATCGCCGAGAAGTCGGGCGGCGCTTGGCGTCCGAGTCCAGGGTCGGTCTATCCGACGCTGCAGCAGCTGGTTGATGAGGAACTGATCGAGGCAACCGGCGACGGCCGCAGCACGGAGTATGAGCTGTCAGGGACTGGACGCGCATACGTCACGGAGCACGCTGATGAGCTTGCTCAGGCGTGGGAATCCAACCCGGCACCGTCCGGCGTGGACGCCGAGTTCTTTCAGAGCGTCGGCAAGCTGATGGGAGTGGTCGGCCAGTTCCGTCACTCCGCAACCGAAGCGCAGCGCACCGCGGCCATCGAGAAGCTCGACGAGGCCCGTCGCGCGCTCTACCTGATCCTCGCCGACTAGGTTTCGGCTCGAATCGAATAGAGCATTTCACGTCCCGAGCGGGCCGACTCCACGAGTCCGGCCCGCTCGAGCACGTTCAGGAGCTTGTTGATCGCCTGGCGAGACACGCTCGCGGCCTGCGTCAGCGACGAGGCGGATGCCTGACCACGCTCGGCCAGCAGACTGAAGAGCAGAAACGTGGGAGGAGAAGGGCTCAGTACGACGGAGGATCCGCGCCGCGAACCGTGCCGGTCGGCGAGGTCCAGGTGATCTCGCCGGTTTCCGGAGCCCTGGTCATGATCCACAGCGTGTTGTGTTTCACGCGATGGTGATGTCGGCACAGCGGCGCAAGGTTGTGCAGTTTGGTGTGCCCGTCGAGAATCCAGTCGAGGGAGTGGTCTATGTCGCATCCCTCGGCCAATCGGTTGCATCCGGGGAAGCAACAGATGGGCATCAAAGCCCTCAGCAGTCGTTTCAGGTCGGCGTGCGGCCGATAGTTCTTGCGATCGACGGTGAGGATTGCGCCGTCGATCGGGTCGGTGAGAAGGCGGAACAGTGATGGCGCCTTCGTGCACAGCCGACGTGCCGTCTCGGGGTCGATCGGGCCGCGCCCGTTCAACACGGCGGGATTGCTGCGATAGTCCTCGGGGGTGTCTTCGTTGAGGAGCGTCATCACCGGCACGGTGACGGAGACGGTGGCTTTCACCTCATGGTCGGTGCCGTCGCCGGTGAGCAGATCGGCACAGACGTCGGCCCGCAATTGGGCAAGCGTTCGTGTTTCGCCTGGCTCGGCGGCGATGTCCCGAGCGTTCGCCTCGATGCGCGCTTCGGCCCGCGACGCGGTGTCTGTCGCGATGAGCGCTCCGAACCACGTCATTCCATCCGCCGTGGGATCGAACCAGATGCGCCGATCTTCCATCGCATTCTTGTGGCGCTGGGCGGGATGTTCCGGATGCAACTTCTCTCGCATCGCGCTCCCCTTCGACCGCAGTTTTGCGGGCGTAAGTGCAGTGCACGCCGTTGCCATCGCCTCATCGAACGCAGCGAGTGTCACAGAATCATCGGGCAGCGAGTCTGCGCAATCGGCCACGATGCGTGCCTTTTGATACGAGGTCTGTCCCAATTCCAGACGGGCCCAGACTCGCGGCAGTCGAGTGCGCAGGGTGTGCGCCGTGTTCGCATAGCCGGCGACCGTGGGCTCCGAGATGCCGAGATTCACCGCCAGCTCCGAGATGACGGCCCGGCGTGCGAACTCCAGTTGCTCCGCGCGTGGATCGCCGTGCGGACCGATGAAGACATGCGGATACGAGTGAGCGTCAAGAAGCGTGTCATCGATCGCGGACAACTGGTAGGCCATAGCCATCGCTGCACGGGAAGCAGCGTTCGACACGCGAGACATGTCCGCCTCGATGGTCTCCTCGGCCGACTCGATCACAGGCGCGAACGGGTCGACATCCGAGAGAAACTCGAATGCCTCCTCGATCAGCGCCGATGCTTTGTCCATAGAGCCAGCCAACACCCGACCACCGACATTGCCGCAGGCGATCCCTGGTCAATGGCCATTTCTGTGGAGAAATCGCGAGATTGTCCCCCTGTGGAGAACAAGAGATTCGCGCTCGATCGCAGCTCACCTGTTACCGTGATCCGTCGTGAGTAAGCGCGAAATGAGTGAACTGCGAGCGCGCCGATATACCGAGGTCGGCACGGCCGACGAGATCGAGTTGCCGGCCGGAGACGTCACAGAGGGCGTCGTGCGCATCGGTGACACCGTGCGTCGCCCGCACCAGCCGCAGTCGTTCGCGGTCGCCGCATACCTCGACCACCTCGAGCACGTTGGCTTCGACGCGAGCCCGCGCTATCTCGGGCTGGATGCCGCCGGCCGCGACGTGCTCACCTTCATGGCGGGTGACGTAGCAGGCGACCCTCCAGAGGCGTGGGCGCTGACGGATGCGCTGCTTGCCTCGGTGGCTCGGCTCGTGAAGCGGCTGCACGAGGCATCCGCCGGATACGACCCTGTCGATGAGCCCTTCCCGACGCGGCCGGGGCCGAGCGACGACATCGAACTCGTCACACACATGGACGTGACGCCGCAGAACGTTGTCGTGCGCGACGGCCAGGCGATTGGACTCATCGACTTCGATCTGGCACGCCCGAGCACGCGATTTCTCGACTCGCTGAACACGGCGATGCACTGGGTTCCGCTGCGTGATCCGATTGATCTGCGCCGCGGAAGTGAGCACCTGGACCAGTTCGCGCGCTTGCGCATCTTCGCCGACGCATACGGGTGGACGGTCGACCAACGGAGAACGCTGCCGAAATTCGCGGCGGATGGCGCCGGAGCGAGTTGGTCACGCATGAAAGAGCGCGCAGCAGAACTCGGCGGCGGCTGGGCGCGCATGTGGGATGAGGGAGTCGGCGACGTCATCCTGAGGCGTCGCGACTGGCTGCTAGCCAACCAGCGGCGCTTGCTCGACGCGCTGTTGTCGTAAAGGCGCGCGCAGCTGGGCTCGGCCGCTGAGTGCTACTTTCGACTCATGAGCCCCGAGGAACTGGCCACCCTCGCGCACCTGCGCCGCGCCCGAGACCTGATGGATCGCGACTACGCGCATCCGCTCGACGTGCCGACCATCGCCCAGCGTGCGCTGATGTCGCCCGCGCATTTCTCCCGTCGGTTCAAGGCCGCATACGGCGAAACACCATACGGCTACCTGATGACCCGCCGCATCGAACGTGCCATGGCGCTGTTGCGCTCGGGTTCGAGCGTGACGGATGCCTGCATGGCGGTCGGGTGCACATCTCTCGGGTCGTTCAGTGCGAGCTTTCGCACGATCACCGGCGAATCGCCCACCGAGTACCGAAACCGGGAGCACAGCGCCGTCGAGGCGATGCCCGCGTGCATCGCAAAGCTGCTGACCCGGCCGGCGCCGCCGCTGGCCCCGAAACCGGCGCAACCGAGCAGGATTCAAGAAGCTGCCGCCGCATCCGTCTCGTAGATTTGCAGCCATGACAATCTCACTTCAATACGTGAACATCACCGTCAACGACGTGGACGAATCGGTAGCGTTCTATCGCGACGCGCTCGGTCTCGAGGTGCGCAACGACGTTGCGTCTGGGGATTTCCGCTGGGTCACACTCGGCAGCGCCGACCAGCCCGGTCTCGAGTATGTCCTCTCCGAGCCGCACGCCGGCCGTTCGCAGGCCGACGGCGACGCGTTGCAGGAGCTCGTGACCAAGGGCGCGTTCCAGTTCGTCTTTCGCACCGATGACCTCGACGCCACTTTCGAGAAGATCCGTGGAACCGGAGCCGAGGTTCTGCAGGAGCCGATCGACCAGCCATGGGGCCCGCGGGACTGTGCGTTCCGCGATCCGTCCGGAACCATGTTGCGGTTCTCCCAGGCCTGACCGCGTGCCAGCGGGCGGCCCACCAGAATTCAGGTGAGACGGCGCGTCGGCCGGATAATCCAGCCGGCGACCCGTTCTACCTGAATTCTGGTCGTCACCGGCAGCCAGATGCGGCCGGATGCTCACGGCGTCACGGCGTCACGGCGTCACCCTGACTGCGCCCGAGCGACCGCCAGCACCACCATCGCAACGCTCAGCACCACGATTCCGGTGCGCAGCACGGCAGCCGACCGACCATGCGGAGCCGGCGCGCCAGAGGATGCTGCCGCACGGCGCAGCCGCGTCATCCGCCTGGCCTGAAGGATGCCAACTGCCAGCGCGAGCGCCAGCAGCACGCCCAGAACGGCCAGCCACGTTGATAGTGCCGTCCAGGGGGCGGCAAACAACAGGACCAGGCCGCATGCGTACGCGACCAGCAGCGCGACGGTGCCTATGATTCCCCACTGGCGCCCGAGCCGGCGGAAGAGCGCGACGCGGTCTGTCGCGCTGAGCGTCGTGCTCGTGATGCGCGAAACGACGATCAGGCACGCGGCACCGCCAAGCCAGATGCTCGACGCAAGAATGAGCAGAACGAGCAGAACGAGCAGAGCCGTGGTCATGCCCGCATCCGATCGAGAGCACTCTTGAGCTGGTCGTTCTCGGCGTGCAGGCGATCATTCTCCTCACGCAGCCGCGCAATCGTTGCCCGCGCCTCATCGACGACCTCGAGCGCCATCGGCACGAGTGCGACGAGCCTCCCGAGCTTCTCCTCCGCCGTTCCGTCGCCGTACGCGATACCCATGGCGTTGCCTTCGAGAACGTCGGCATCCGCGAGCGCGCCCGCCCCATGACGCTGTTCGAGTTCGCCGGTCATGCTGCCTGCGCGTTGCTCGACGAACGACTCGATCCCGCCGTCGATGTCTCGATGTTCACGTTCCAAGGCCGCGCCGAGTGTCGCACTCGGCGCATCCGATCCGGTATTCGCCATGCCTCGACTATAGGCATTAAAGCGGATGTGAATCCTCTCAATTCGTCACCCTGTTACCCGGGCGGGCCGTCGACGAAATGCCTGACGCCAGCGGTGCGATCGTCACGGTGCGATCGGCGAGGCAGGCGGGCTCGGTGCGGCCGGGGTCGCCGGGGTCGATGGTGCGGACGGTGCGGGTGGCGAAGCGGATGGCGCAACCGGTGGGCTCGGCACTCTGAGGCTGCCAGCACCCGGCTTGGGGAACGCTCCGCCGCCATACGCCTGGTTGAGCGCCGTGATGATCTCGCGCGAAATGTAGAGCTTGGCATCGCCGCCCCATCGGCCGCCGAGCGTGAGATCGCGTATGGATGTCTTCACGCCGATGCCATCAGCGCCCGGAACACCCTGGATGTTGCCGACCCACGTGGCCTGCGCCACCTTCGTGGTCGACGAGACGAACCAGTTGTCGTAGGCGTGGTCCGTCGTCCCGGTCTTACCGAAGATCGGGATGCCGTCGTGCGGGTCGGCGATGGTTCCCGTTCCGTGTTGCATCACGCCCTGCAGCGCGTAGATCACGCTCGCCGCGATCGACGGATCGATCGGATCGCTGGAGCACGTGCTCGTGGGTACCGGCAGTTCCTTGCCCGCCGCATCCGTGATTTTGTCGATGGCGATCGCGCTGCACGCGACGCCGTGATTGGCAATCCCGGCGTACGCGACGGCCATGTCGACGGGTGCGACGTAGTTGGTGCCGAGCACGAACGACGGGTTGGCGATGAACGGGTTCGCGTCCGTGTCTGCTCCGTCGACCAGCAGCGACTGCGCTGCCTGCTTGATGCCGCACAGGTCGAGTTTGGTAGCCATGCTCGCGAAGATCGTGTTGACGGATTCCGCGGTGCCCTCGAGCACGGAGTATCGGCCAGCGGGCCCGTCGTCGTTGAGCACGTTCCATGGCGCACCGCCGATGCTGTCGCACGGCGCGCTCTCGTGGAACATCGACTGAGGGAACGTTGAGCGGGACCCGTCGATCACCTCGTTCAGCGAGTGCCCCTCACGCAGCCATTCGATGAGATCGAACATCTTCCAGGTCGAGCCCGTCTGGAACCCTTGCGAGTTTCCGTCGGAGAACCGCACGTTGTAGTTGACGGATGTCGTGCCAGGCGTCGCACTGTCTGTGTTGTCGAATGGCTGGTTCTGCACCATGGTGACGATCCGCCCCGTGCCGACCTCGACCGAGACGTTCGTTCCGCCGATGTCGACCCCGGCCATCGTCTGCGGCACGAACTGGTTGATGGCGGACTGGGCTGTCGCTTGGAGGTCGAGATTGAGCGTGGTGTAGATCTTCAGTCCGCCGCGCAGGAACGCGGACGTGCGAGCATCCGCCGTCGTTCCGAAGGCCGGATCGGACTGGATGATCCGCTCGACGTAGTCGCAGAACGCGCCGGCGTTGACGGTGTTCGCCGCCATGCATCCGGTGTTCACGGGTGTGATCTTCGGCGTGACGGGAGACTTTACAGCCAAATCGCGCTGGATGCGTGTGATCTTGTGCTCCTTGAGCATCTGGTCGAGCGCATAGTCGCGCCTGCCGCGCGCGGCCGCGTATCCGCTCGTCTCGGTGTTGTCGAGGCTCGACGCGGCCGGTTTCACGGAACCGCCGTCGATGCGCAGATAGTTGGGGTTGTTGAGAATGGCGACGAGCGTTGCCGCCTGCGGCAGGTCGAGATCCTTGGCCGAGACGCCGAAGTAGTACTCGGCGGCGGCCTGGATTCCGTATACGCGCCCGCCGAACCCCGAGATGTTGAGATAGGCCTGCAGAATCTGGTCCTTGGAGTAGCGCTTCTCCATGCCGATCGCGTATTTCATCTCGCGGATCTTGCGCGCCGGGGTGTCGTCGGTCGCGGCGTCGTAGCACGCCTTGTATTTCTTGTCTGCCGCTGCCTGCTTGGTCGCATCAGTGAGCGTGACGTCGTCGACCTCGCACTTCTGCACCAGCACATTCTTGACATATTGCTGCGTGATGGAGGAGCCGCCCTGCACGTTGTGATGCAGATATGTCTCGATGGCACCGCGCGATGTGCCGATGAGGTCGACACCGCCGTGCTCATAGAAGCGCGGGTCCTCCGTCGCGACGGCCGCATCTTTCACGCTCTGGGCGATGTCATTCCAGCCGACCTCGACGCGATTCTGCGCGTAGAACGTGGCGATCGGCACCGGATGCCCGCCCTGCGTCGCGTACATCGTCGACGTCTGATCGAGGCGGCCGATCTTCAGATATTCGGGCAGTGCGTCGAACGTCTTGACGGTCAGGCTCGACGCCATACCGGTGACGGCGATGGCAGGCGTGACCGCAGCAGCGACGAGGATGCCTGCGATAACGCTCATCGCAATGAACGCGGCGAACGTCGATGTGATGCGAATGAGACGGCTCATGATCACATTAGAACGGCGCTCCTGCGCCTATGTCCAAGCAACATAGAAGCGCCACCTATGCATAATTGACATATGTGGTCGATCGACGTACTGGTGCATCTCAGGGCCTTCGTGACGGTGGCCGAACTCGAGAGCTTCTCCCGGGCGGCTGACGAACTGATGATCGGCCAGCCGCTGCTCAGCCGCCGGATCAAGGCGCTCGAGGCCGAGGTCGGTGGGGAGCTGTTCGACCGGTCTCGCAGGCAGATCACCGTGACCGATCTTGGGCGCACCCTCTTCGACTCGGCACGAGACCTGCTCGCACGCGCGGAACTGTTCGAAGAGTTCGTTCGCGTCGCCCAGGGCCGCGACCAGTTGCGCCTTGGCATCCCTCCCGACTGTGACCCTCGCACGGTCGCCCGCATCGTCACGCGCGCTGCCGAAGACGGGCAGCGCATCCATATCGTCGAACTGGCTGGCGTCGCGCGCGATCGGGCCTTCGAGGACGGCTCGCTCGACATCGTCCTGCTCAGAAAGCCGGCGGATGCCGTGGGTTTCGTCGTCGAACTCGGCCTCGCATCCGCGCAGCCGCTCGGCCTCGCGCCGGGACGGGCCGTCGAGCTGGACGACATCCGCCAACGACGTGGCGACGCAGGATCCAGACG
>Ga0164242_10003202_pt1 | contig 18739 bp, 21 predicted proteins | sample OricomgcompostMG_FD_108783 | JGI IMG/M metagenome (GOLD analysis project Ga0164242, IMG submission 108783) | Miracle-Growth compost microbial communities from Emeryville, California, USA - Original compost - Miracle growth compost (MG) ... | reverse complement strand
CTAAAAAGTGTACCCTTCAGTTCTGATTAAGTGCCGCGGGATCAGCATCGGCACCGTGAAGACCCGGAGGTACGTCATGAGCAAGCAATCTCTCGGCAAATGGATGGCGGTGGGCCTGGCCCTTTCCGCCGCGGTGGCGATGCCCTTGAGCGCGTCGGCGCATGGCTGGGGCCATGGCGGTTACCATCACGGCTATTACGGTGGCTACCACGGTTATCATGGCTACTACCACCATGGTGGCCATTGGAGCGGCGGCCGCTGGATCGCCGGCGCCATCGTCACCGGCGCGGTGGCGGGTCTGGTCACCGATGCGTTGAGCCCGCCAGTGGTCTATGCGCCGCCGCCGCGGGTGGTCTACGCGCCGCCACCGACCACCGTGGTCTACGAGAATGCGCCGGTCACCCGCCGCGTGGTGACCACCCGCACCGTGGTCTACGACGACCCGACGCAGACGCGCTATATCCGCGACGACGGCTACGACGGCAATTGAGCGCGCCGTCGGCGTCGGAGGTTCCCGGAAAGCCCGGCCTCGCGCCGGGCTTTCCGCATCCTGCGCCTGTCAATGCGACGGGGTGGCGTGGGCGGCTGAATGGCCGCGGTGCAGGGCGCGCTTGCGCAGGGCGTCGAAGCGCGCCTTGTCGATCTTGCTTACCGACTGGATCTGGCACGGCGGCTGGTTGTACGAGCGCACCGTTTCGCCGGCTTCGCCGCAGATGCGTCCGGGCAGCACTGCCTGGTTGGCCGGGCTGGAATGGAAGATCAGCCCCTGCGGCGGCTCGATCAGCCGCGGGCAATCCGTCTGCAGTCTGACTAGATAGCGCCGCGGACCGGTGCGCACGATCGCCGTGCGCGCGTCGACCAGGTACCACTCGTTGATGCTGTCCGTGCTCAGGCACGAGGAAACCGGGCGGATCGGGTGATAGGCCGATGCGTCTGCAGCGGACGGGGCCGAAGCGCCGGCGGCGCAGCAGAACGCGATGGCGAGCAGTCCGGTCACGATGGCTTTCATGGGCGATTCCCGGGCGATGGAAGATGAAGGACGCGGCCGTTCCGCGAGGCATATCACACGATCTGAACGACTCCTGCGGCATGGTACGCCGATGGTCACGCGTCGCCACGCCCGCCGCGGCATTCCCCGCAAGCATTGCCCGCCGCCGGTAGGTATCCGGTGAACTCGCCGTTGTCCGCCCGTCTGCCCGACGACGATCTGGCGGTGCGCTTCCTGCGCGTGCGGCATCACACGCTCGAGCTCTGCCGCGGCCTGGGCGCGGAGGACCTGCAGGTGCAGTCGATGCCTGACGCCAGTCCCGGCAAGTGGCACTTGGCGCACACCACCTGGTTCTTCGAGCGTTTCGTGCTCGGCCTCGACGCGTCCTACCGGCCGCCGGATCCGCAGTGGCACTACCTGTTCAACTCCTACTACCAGACGGCCGGCCCGATGCACGCGCGGCCGCAGCGCGGGCTGCTGTCGCGCCCCACCCTCGACGAGGTACGCGCTTACCGGCGGCGCGTCGAGGCGGCGGTGGGCGAGCTGCTGTCGCACAACGCGGACGATCCCGAGCTGTCGATGCGCGTCGAACTAGGCATCCAGCACGAACAGCAGCACCAGGAGCTGCTGCTCACCGACATCAAGCATGCGCTGTGGTGTAATCCGCTGCGGCCGGCCTATGCGCCGGCGGCCATGGTGGAAGCGGCGCCGGTCCAGTTGCCGCTGCGGTTCCTGGCCGGGCGTGAGGGCATCGTCGAGAGCGGCCACGGCGGCGCCGGGTTCGCCTTCGACAACGAGACGCCGCGCCATCGCACGCTGCTGCAGCCGCACGCGCTGGCCAACCGGCCGGTGACGAACGCGGAGTATTTGCAATTCGTGCGCGAGGGCGGCTACCGCGAGCCTATGCTGTGGCTGTCCGACGGCTGGGCCACGCTGCAGCGCGAAGGCTGGACGCAGCCGCTGTACTGGCAGCCGGATCTGGCCAGCGAGTTCACCCTGGCCGGCGTGCGCGCGCTGGTGCCGGAGGCGCCGGTATGCCACCTGAGCTACTACGAGGCGGACGCGTACGCCCGCTGGGCCGGCGCGCGGCTGCCCACCGAGGCCGAGTGGGAGGATGCGGCCGCCGGCCTGCCGGTGCGCGGCAACCTGCAATATGCGCGGCACTTCCACCCCCGGCCGGCGGAAGAAAACGGCGACGGCCTCCGGCAGATGTTCGGCGACGTGTGGGAGTGGACCGCCTCGCCGTACGTCAGTTACCCGCGCTTCAAGCCGCTGCCGGGCACGCTGGGCGAATACAACGGCAAGTTCATGTGCGGCCAGTGGGTGCTGCGCGGCGGTTCCTGCGCCACGCCGGACGACCACGTCCGCGCCAGCTACCGCAATTTCTTCCCGCCGCACGCGCGCTGGCAGTTCGCCGGCCTGCGCCTGTGCCGGGACCGGTAACCGACCCGGACGAGGGATTCTTCAATGAACGTGCAACTGTGCGAACCGGGCGACGAGCAGCATCCGTCCACCAGCGAACTGCTGGACGTGGTGCGGCGCGGGCTCGGCGCGCGGCCCAAGCATCTGCCGTCATGGCTGTTCTACGACCAGTGCGGCTCGCGCCTGTTCGAGCGGATCTGCGAGCAGCCGGAGTACTACCTCACCCGCTCGGAGATCGCGCTGCTCGACGCGCACGCCGGCGCCATCGCCGACGCGTTGGGACCGGATGTGCGCCTGGTGGAGTACGGCAGCGGTCATGCGCACAAGACGCGGCTGCTGCTGCAGCATCTGGAGCGGCCGGTGGCGTGGGTGCCAGTGGAGATTTCGCCCGAACCGCTGCGGCTCAGCGTGGAGCAGATGGCGGTGCGTTTCCCGACGCTGCCGATGCAGCCGCTGTGCGCCGATTTCACGCGGGCGCTGCGGCTGCCGGTCCCGCCGCGGGCGCCGCGCCGCACGGTGGTCTATTTCCCCGGTTCCACCATCGGCAATTTCGACCATGCCGAGGCGGCGGCCCTGCTGCGCAAGATGCGCGGCGAGATGGGCGTGGCCGGCGGCATCCTGATCGGCGTGGACCTGAAGAAGGACGCCGCGGTCATCGAGGCCGCCTACAACGACCGCGCCGGCGTCACCGCCGCGTTCACCCTCAACCTGCTCGCGCGGCTGAACCGCGAACTGGGCTGCGACTTCGAGCTGTCGGCGTTCCGCCACCGCGCCCGCTACAACGCCATGGCCGGACGCATCGAGACGCACATCGTCAGCGCTCGCGCGCAGTCGGTGCGGCTGGGTCGCCAGCAGGTGCGCTTCGCCGAGAACGAGGCGATGCTGGTGGAGTACAGCTGCAAGTACTCGCTGGAGGATTTCGCCGCGCTGGCGGCCAGGGCCGGGCTGAAGGTGGCGCAGGTCTGGCTCGACCCGCAGCAGATGTTCAGCGTGCAATACCTGGAGCGGGCGTGACCGGCTCCCGGGCTGTCCGTCGGCCAAGAGCCTTTGCGATCGCCAGGCGCCCCGCGCTGTCCCCGTACGGGCCGGTTCTGCTTGCCCGCACCCCGACGTCATCGCCCCGACGTCCACCCCATCGCTTTTCCTGGGCCGGCGTGCAAACAGCTCCCGGCGCGGGGCGCCTGGAGAGGGTAAACAGGCTCTAAACGCCGCCCTTGAACTTTTCCCCGGCGAGCCCCACTAAGGCTACGTATCGCCGTGACGGCGACAGGAAGCGGCACAGGTCATCGTGCCGCTGAGGGGTCGGCCCTACCTCCCCAAGGACGCCGACCTGACGGCCCCGCGTGTCCCTCCCCTGGCACGCGGGGTTTTTTTATGTCTGCCGTCCGCCTCGGATTGGATCGGAGTGCCGCGGGCGCGGATAATCGGGATCACTTCGCCCGTCTCGCCGGATCGCGCCGGCCTGGCGGTTTCCCCGCGTCGCATGGACGATCCATGATCATCGAATCGCTGCTGGACACCGACCTGTACAAGTTCTCCATGATGCAGGTGGTGTTGCATCACTATCCGGCGGCCCAGGTCGAATACCGTTTCAAGTGCCGCAACCCCGGCATCGACCTGGTGCCCTGCATCGACGAGATCCGCGAGGAGCTGGCCGCCCTGTGCCGCCTGCGCTTCGCTCCGGACGAGCTGGACTACCTGCGCGGCCTGCGCTTCATCAAGAGCGACTTCGTCGATTTCCTGGGCTTGTTCCAGCTCAATGCCAAGTACGTGACGATCGAGCCGGCCGCCGCCGGCAACGGCGAGATCGAGATCCGCATCCGCGGGCCGTGGCTGCACACCATCCTGTTCGAAGTGCCGCTGCTGGCGATCGTCAACGAGGTGTACTTCCGCCGCCACGCCCCCGACCTGGATTTCGCCGAGGGCCGCCGCCGGCTGTGCGCCAAGATCGCGCTGCTGCGCGACACGCCCGGCTACGAGGCCTGCCGCATCGCTGACTACGGCACGCGCCGGCGCTACTCGCGGCTCTGGCACGAGGAGATGCTGGCGACCCTGCACGGCGAACTGGGCGCGCAGCTGGCGGGTACCAGCAACGTGCGGCTGGCGCGGCGGCTGGGCCTCACCCCGCTGGGCACGCTGGCGCACGAGTACCTGCAGGCGCACCAGGCGCTGGGACCGCGCCTGCGCGACTCGCAGGTGGCGGCGCTGGAGACCTGGGCCAGGGAGTACCGCGGCGACCTGGGCATCGCGCTTTCCGACGTGTACGGGCTGGACGCCTTCCTGCGCGATTTCGACATGTACTTCTGCAAGCTGTTCGACGGCGCGCGGCACGACTCGGGCGACCCGTTCGTCTGGGGCGAGCGGCTGCTGGCCCACTACCGCGCCAACCGCGTCGACCCGCGCAGCAAGGTGCTGGTGTTCAGCGACGGGCTGGACATTCCCCGCGTGATGAAGCTGTACGAGCATTTCCGTGGCCGCTGCCAGCTCGCCTTCGGGGTGGGCACCAACCTCACCAACGACGTAGGGCCGGAGCCGCTGAACATCGTGATCAAGATGATCCGCTGCAACGGCCAGCCGGTGGCCAAGCTCAGCGACTCGCCGGGCAAGAACATGTGCGAGGACGAGGCCTACGTGGCCTACCTGCGGCAGGTGTTCGAGATTCCCGCGACGCAGGGCTGAACGGGGCTCAGAACGCCGGCAGCACCGCGCCGCGGTAGTGCTGCTCGATGAACGCCTTGACCTGCGGGCTGGTCAGCGCGCGGGCCAGCTTCTGCACGCGCGGGTCGTTGAGGTTGTCGGGGCGGCCGACCAGGTAATTCACGTAGGGCGAGTCCTTGCCCTCGATCAGCAGCGCGTCCTTCATCGGGTCGAGGCCGGCGGCCAGCGCGTAGTTGGTGTTGATCAGCGCCAGGTCCACCTCGTCCAGGGTGCGCGGCAGCATTGCCGCCTCCAGCTCCTTGAACTTGAGATGCTTCGGATTGGCGGTGATGTCCTTGAGCGTGCACAGTGCATCGTTCGGGTCGTCCAGCGTGATCAGCCCGTGCCTGGCCAGCAGGAGCAGGGCGCGGCTGTTGTTGCTCGGATCGTTGGGGATCGCCACGGTGGCGCCGTCGGGCAGCTGGTCGATGCTCTTGTAGCGGCGCGAGTAGGCGCCGAACGGCTCGATGTGCACGCCGACCACGGTGACCAGGTGGGTGCCGTGCTCCTGGTTGAAGGCGTCCAGGTAGGGCCTGGTCTGGAAATAGTTGAGGTCGATGTTCTTCTCGGCCACCTGCATGTTCGGCTGCACGTAGTCGGCGAAGACCTTGACCTCGAGGTCCACGCCCTCCCTGGCCAGGATCGGCTTGACCTGCTTGAGGATCTCCGCATGCGGCACGGCGGTGGCGGCGACGACCAAGGTGTGGCCGTCGCCCGGGGCATGGGGCGAACAGCCGGCCAGCCACGGCAGGGCGAGGGCGACGAGGGCGGCAAGCAGCAGTTTCATGTCGGTGTTTCCTGGTTCGGTGTCGACTCTTGGCCGTTTATACGTCCATATGTCGTGGATGTGTCAATGCCTGGACAGCCGCGCCACCACGCGGTCGCCAATCGTCTGCAGCAGTTGCACCAGCACGATCAGCAACGCCACCGTCACCACCATGTAGTCGGACTTGTAGCTCAGGTAGCCGTAGCGGTAGGCCAGGTCGCCCAGGCCGCCGGAGCCGATCGCGCCGCCCATGGCGGTGTAGCCGACCAGGGCGATGGCGGTGACGGTGATGCCGGCGGCGATGCCGGCGCGCGCCTCGGGCAGCAGTACGCCGCGCACGATCTGCCAGGTGCTGGCGCCCATCGCCTGCGCCGCCTCGATCACCCCGGGCTTCACCTCGCGCAGGGCGGTTTCCACCAGGCGGGCGAAGAACGGCGCTGCGCCGATCACCAGCGGCGGGATCGCGCCGCGGATGCCCAGCCTGGTGCCGACCAGCGCGTAGGTGACCGGCATCAGCACGATCATCAGGATGATGAAGGGCACCGAGCGCAGCACGTTCACTGCCAGCGCGAGCACGGCGTACAGCCGCGGCATGGCGCGCAGCTGGCCCTTGCCGGTGAGGTAGAGCAGCACGCCCAGCGGCAGGCCGAGCAGCACGGTGAGCGCGAGCGAGCCGCCCAGCATCAGCAGGGTGTCGGCGCAGGCCTGGCCCAGTTCGCCCCAGTCGTCGATGTTGGGGAACAAGGCCTGCAGCAGCGATGCGGCGGTCATCGGGCCAGCTCCTCGACGTCGATGCCGGCCGTGCGCAGGACGGCCAGCGCATGGTCTGCGTTCGCGCCCTGCAGGGCCACGGTGAGCTGGCCGTAGGGCAGCTCCTTGATGCGGTCGATGCGTCCGGCGAGGATGTTGAAGTCCACCCCGGTCTCGCGCATCACCCGGCCCAGCGCCGGCGTCCAGGTGGCCTCGCCGCGGAACGACAGCCGCAGCAGCCGGCCGGGCACGCGCGCGAACGGCGCCTGGGCGGTGGCGGCTTCCTCCGGCAGTGCCTCGTCGACGAAGCGGCGGGTGGTGGGGTGCCTGGGGTGCAGGAACACGTCGGCCACCGGCCCGGCTTCCACTACCCGGCCGGCGTCGAGCACCGCCACGCGGTCGCAGACCCGGCGCACCACGTCCATCTCGTGGGTGATCAGCACGATGGTGAGCTTCAGCTCGCGGTTGATCTCGGCCAGCAGTTGCAGCACCGAGGCGGTGGTCTGCGGGTCCAGCGCGCTGGTGGCCTCGTCGCAGAGCAGGATGGACGGCCGGTTGGCCAGCGCGCGGGCAATGCCCACGCGTTGCTTCTGGCCGCCGGAAAGCTGCGAGGGATACTTGCCGGCATGCGCCTGCAGCCCCACCCGGGCCAGCAGCTCGTCCACCCGGGCGCGGATCGTGCCGGCGTCGCGCTCGCCGGCCAGGCGCAGCGGAAAGGCCACGTTGTCCGCCACCGTCTGCGAGTCGAGCAGGTTGAAGTGCTGGAAGATCATGCCGATGCGCTGGCGCTGCCGGCGCAGCGCGGCCTGGTCCAGCGCGGTCATGTTCACCCCGTCCACCAGCACCTGGCCACCGCTGGGACGCTCGAGCAGGTTGACCAGCCGGATCAGCGTGGACTTGCCCGCGCCGGAGTGGCCGATCACGCCGAACACTTCGCCGTCGGCGATGTCCAGGCTGAGCGGCTGCAGCGCGGGAATCTCCCGGCCGTCGACGCGGTAGGACTTGTGCACATCGATGAAGCGGATCACGACGGTTCCGGGGCAGGACGGGCGTCCATTCTATGGGATGCGGCCGCTGGCGTAGACTGCCTGGCGTCCATCCGAGGGAATATCGACATGACCTGCGTCTATGACTTCAGTGCGCGCGACATCGACGGCAAGGAACGTTCGCTGGCCGAATGGCGCGGCAAGACCCTGCTGATCGTCAACGTGGCCTCCAAGTGCGGCTTCACGCCCCAGTACCGCGGGCTGGAGGCGCTGTGGCGCGCGCACCGCGACCGCGGCGTGGTGGTGCTGGGCTTTCCCTGCGACCAGTTCGGCCACCAGGAGCCGGGCGACGAGGCCGAGATCAGGGATTTCTGCACGACCCGCTACGAGGTCAGCTTTCCCATGTTCGCCAAGATCGAGGTGAACGGCGAGGACGCCCATCCGCTGTACCAGTGGCTCAAGCACGAGGCCAAGGGGGTGCTCGGCAGCGAGGCGGTCAAGTGGAACTTCACCAAGTTCCTGGTCGGCCCGGACGGGCAGGTGATACGCCGCTACGCGCCCACCGACACGCCGGAGAAGATCGAGCGCGACCTACCGGGCTAGCACGGCGCTCCGTGCCTTCGCAGCCGCAGGCGTTGTGGCTGCCGGTGCGCGGCTGTGCGCGGTTGCGGCCTGGCCGTCGTCGCCGCGGAACGCGGCCAGTTGCTCGGCGATGGGGTCGAGCTCGCGGCTGGCCGGTGCGGCGCCGGCCGCGCGGTGGTACTGGTTGAGCATGATCGCGAAGGCCAGCCGTTCGCCGGCGGCGGTGGTGAGGTAGCCGGCAAGGCAGGCCACGTAGGTCATGCTGCCGGTCTTGGCGTGGACGTTGCCTTCGGCCGGAGTGCCGCGCATGCGCCATTGCAGGGTGCCGTCCTTGCCGGCGACTGGCAGGGCGTCGCGCAACTGCGCGGCGTACGGTTGCGCGGCGAGGTATTGCAGCAGGCGCACCAGCGCGGCGGGCGTGGTGAGATCCTGCCGCGACAGGCCGGTGCCTTCCTGCAGCAGCGCGGCGCCGGGCGGGATGCCGATGCGGCCCAGCAGGACGTGCAGTGCGCGGATGCCCCAGTCCTCGCTGCTGAGGAAGCCGTCGGGCAGGCTGTCCGAGGCGGCGGCGTCGGCGCGCGCCTTGACCCCGGCGATCTGCAGGATGTTTTCCAGGTAGAGGTTCTGCGAACGTTTCAGGCCGCTGGTCAGCACGTCGATCAGCGGCGGCGAGAGCACCTGGCCCAGCACCTGGGCATGCGCCAGCAACGCGGTGTCGTCCTGCGGCCAGTGCAGTACGCGCAGGTGTCCGGCCAGGCCGATGCCGTGCCGGGCCAGCGCGTGCTGCAGCAGCTTGCCGGCGAGTGCGGCCGGGTCGGCCACGGCCAGCCGGTAGCGCGGTGGCACCATGCCGGCCGGCAGGCGGCCGAAGGCGTGCACGGTGGCATCGCCCGGCGCCCGGTAGAGGTTGATGTCGGGGGACGTGTGCGCGGCACCGGTGAGCAGGGTGCCGGCCACCGGTGGCGCTGCCTCGTCCGGTTCGAACGACAGCCGCGCGGGCTGGCCGGCGCGGGCGGCAGGCCGCACGGTCACCGCGACCGTGTTCTCGTCCACGCTGAGCGCGGAGGTGGGGGCCGCGAACCAGCTTTGCAGGTCGTCCGCCTCCCAGCCCGAGCCGGTGGCGGGGCCGACGAAATAGCCGTCGTCGGCGACCAGGTCGCCACGCACCCGGCGCACGCCCCGGGCGGCCAGTTGCGCCGCCAGCTGGTCGGCCCAGTCCGCGCTGGCGCCGGTGCCCAGGCTGGGATCGCCCATGCCGTACAGGACGAGCGGGCCGTCGAGCCGCCCCTGGCGGATTGACCCGCCACCCAGCAGCCGGGTCGGGATGCGGTAGTCGCCGCCGACGGTGTCGAGCGCCAGCGCGGCGGTGTACAGCTTGGCGGTGGAGGCGGGCAGGAACAGCCGGCCGGCGTTGTGCGCATAGAGCGTGCGGCCGCTGTCCAGCGACACCACGGCGATGCCCCAGTCGGCCGCGGAAAAGCGCGGCTGGGCGATCCAGGCATCGATCCGCTCGGCGAGCGCGGCGGTCGTTTCCGCGCCGGTGGGCGGGACGTCGACGGCTGCGTGGGGCGATGCGATCGCCGCGGCGGAAAAGGCATACAGCAGGGTGGCCAGCAGGCGGTCGGGGATGCGCATGGCGGCCAGTATCGCCAATCCGGCGCGCGCCTGCAGGGCGGGCGCCGCGGCGCGATCTGTTAGGCTTGGCCCCTCGCGCCGCAAAAAACCGGCTCATTCACCGAACCGCGAGACTTCTCATGCAGATTGCCCAGAACACCGTAGCCGCCTTCCACTACACGCTGACCGACGACCAGGGCCAGGTGATCGACAGTTCCGAGGGCCGCGAGCCGCTGGCCTACCTGCACGGCAAGGGGCAGATCGTGCCGGGCCTGGAGAAGGCGATGGCCGGGCACCAGACCGGCGACAAGTTCAACGTCGACGTGGCGCCGGCCGAGGGCTACGGCGAGCACCACCCGGAACTGGTGCAGGCGGTGCCGCGCGAGGCCTTCCAGGGCGTGCAGGACATCCAGCCCGGCATGCAGTTCCAGGGCCAGGGGCCGCAGGGCGTGGTCAACGTCACCGTGACCCGGGTCGAGGACGGCCAGGTGCATATCGACGGCAACCACCCGCTGGCCGGCAAGACGCTGCACTTCGCGGTCGAGGTGGCCGACGTGCGCCAGGCCAGCGAGGAAGAGCTGGTGCATGGACACGTGCACGACGCCGGCGGCCGCGACCAGGGCTGAAACCCCGGCGGGGCCAGTCATCCGGAAAGCCCGGCGATGCCGGGCTTTTCGTTGCCGGCGATCAATACCAGTCGAGCAGCGAGATACCCAGGCCCAGGTAGGTGGCGTTGTGGTTGTAGTCGATCAGGCTCTCGCCGTAGCCCTTGAACACTTCCATGTAGCCGCGCACGTTGCCGACCAGCGGGAAGCTCCAGGTGAATTGCCCGGCGCCGTGGCTGCGGCTGCCGCCGCGCAGCGAATGGCGCAGCATCAAGGCGAATTCCTGGCCGTGCCATTCGTGCACCAGCTGCATGTCGGCGCGGCCCATGTAGTCGCTGATGTCCGGGTTGTTGTCGTCCCTGCGCTGCTCGGGAATGCGCCACCACGGGCGCACCATCAGCGTCCAGCCGTCGCGCTCGAAGCCGATGTCGGCGATCACCCGGTTCCAGCTGCGCGACAGCGGGTTGGAGCGGCCGTTGGACTGGTGGTCGACACCGATGCCGAGCAGCCGGCCCTGCCAGCCGAGCAGGTCGTAGTGGGTGTTGAACACCAGCATGGCCTCGGGCTCGTAGTTGGTTTCGCGGAACGGGCGCGAGATCTTCGAGTTGTAGGCCTGCCAGCGCGACGACTGGGTGTAGCCCACCCACAGGTCGCCAGCGTCGCCGAACACGCCCTGCCAGACCTTGGTCTTCAGGCTGAGCTGGAATTTCAGCTCGGTGTTGTCGAGCTGCTGCGGCGTCTGCACCGTGTTGTCGGGATTGGGGCTGGTCGGCTGCTCGTTCTGGTTGCTGGTGACGAACACCGGCAGCACGTAGACCGGCTTGTAGCCGCGGATGTTGAAGGTGCCGAGCTTGCTTTCCGGCGACAGTTCCCAGCGGCTGTCGAGCAGCGACAGCGGCGTGGATACCTGGTCGCTTTCCGGCGCGGCCCGGGACTCGTGGGCGAACAGGCCGGACTTGGCGGGGGATGCCGCGGTGGCGTTCTCCGCGTTGCGCTTGCGCGCGGCCGGCAGGTTCTCGCGGCCGGTGGCCTTGTCGTAGCAGGCCAGCCGCTGCGCGTCGCTTTCGATCGCGGTACAGGCCCGGATGTCCATCGGGTCGGGATTCTGCGCATGGCCGGGAATGGCAGGTAGGGCGGCGGCCAGCACGGCGAGGGCGACGATCGGTTGTTTCATGCGAGGGGCTCCGCAGGGCGCCGGTCCTGGCGCGGGGGCGGGGTCAGTGTACCGGTGTCGCCGGTGGCCGATGAACCGCGGCCGTGGCTGGCCACGGCCGCGGTTCATGCTGGCGGCACGCGTCGTCTTCATCCCGTGCCGGGACGGCCGCGTGCCGTTGCCCGGACGGGCGTCACGGCTGCTGCTTGGTCCAGCGCGCGTATTCGGTCTTGCTGATGCGGCCGTTGTGGTTGCTGTCGGCGTAGTCGAAGTCGTTGGCCAGCGGCGGGTAGGACGCGGCCTGCGCCGGGGTGATCGACGACTTGCCGCCGGAGAGCTGGGCGAAGTCCGGCGCCGGGCCGGCCTCGGGCACACTGGCCGGCTGCGAGTTGATCGTCACCTGTCCCTTGGGCGTATTGAAGGTGGCGCTGGTGGCGTCCGCCGTCATGGACGAGGCGTCCGACGTCGAGGTCTGGTCCTGCGCCAGCGCGGTGCCGGCCAGGAGCAGGCCGCCGGCGGCGATCGAAACGAGCAGGTACTTGCGGGATTTCATCGGGGATACTCCATGCAAGAATCGAAAAGGACGTCGCGCGGACCGCCCCTTCGGACGGGGCGTCGCGCGCATTCGCCCGGTACGCTAGCAAGCGTTCCGTCAATGAGGACTCAACGGGACGACAGGAGTTTCGTGAAGACGGTGCAAACGTTGAACCAGCCTTCAGTTGCCGGGCGGCCATTGAGCCTGGCGCAGGCGCGTGCTTTGCAGCTTGCCGCCCAGGGCCTGCTGCGCGCGCCGCGCCGGCGGGCCCGCCGCGAGGACGTGCCGGCGGCCGTCGAGCGCATGCGCCTGCTGCAGATCGACAGCATCCACGTGGTGGCGCGCAGTCCCTACCTGGTGCTGCATTCGCGCCTGGGCGACTACCCGCCGCAGTGGCTGGACGAGGCCCTGGAACAGGGGCGGCTGGCGGAGTGCTGGGCGCACGAGGCCTGTTTCGTGCCGGCCGGCGACGTGGGGCTGCACCGTGCCTGGCGCGGGCAGCGCGCCGCGCACTGGGCGCACCGGTATGCCCAGCGCATGCGGCGCGAGCACGCGGCGGGCATGGACGAGCTGCTTGAGCGCATCCGCGCCGAGGGGCCGATGCGCGCCGCCGATTTCGACGGGGGCGCGCGCGGTGCCGGCGGCTGGTGGTCCTGGAAACCGGAGAAACGCTGGCTGGAGGCATGGTTCGCGCTGGGCGAGCTGATGGTGGCGCGGCGCGAGCGCTTCCAGCGCGTATACGACCTGGCCGAACGGGTGCTGGCCCGGCTGGAGCCGCCCGTGGCGGCTGCCGATGCCGCCTTGTCGCATGAGGCCCTGCGCCGGCGTTTCGTGCTCGACAGCGTGCGCGCGCTCGGCGTGGTGCCGGCGCGCTGGATCGCCGACTATTACCGCCTCAAGCCGGCGGTGACCGATCGCGAGTTGCGGCCGCTGGTGGAGGCCGGCGAGTTGCTGCAAGCGACGGTGGCGGGCTGGGCCGGACCCGGCTACGTCCACCGCGACCATGCGCCGCTGCTGGAGCAGGCCCGGGCGGGGCGCCTGCGTGCGACCCGCACCGCCCTGTTGTCGCCGTTCGATCCGCTGGTGTGGGATCGCGATCGGCTGCGCGGCATGTTCGATTTCGACTACCGCATCGAGTGCTACCTGCCCGAAGGCAAGCGGCAGCACGGCTACTACGTGCTGCCGATCCTGCATCGCGGCCGCCTGGTGGGGCGGCTGGACGCCAAGGCGCACCGGGCCGAAGGCGTGTTCGAGGTGAAGGCGCTGTTCCTGGAGGAGGATGTGTCGCCGCAGCCGCGCCTGCTGCGCGAGCTTGCCGATGCCATCGCGGCCACCGCGCGCTGGCACGGCACGCCGCGCGTGCGCCTGTCGCGTTCGCGGCCGGCCGGTGTGGCGGCGCCGCTGCGGGCGTATTGGCGGGGCGATGGTTGAGCGCCCGTCCGGCGACTTTTCGCGGGCGCGGCGCCGGCCTGTCCGTCAGTGGCTATCGTCCTGCTCCGCGGCAGCGTCGCAGGACTTGCCGTGCAGCGCCGCGCGCAGGTTGCTGGCCAGCGACTCGCAGCGGTTGGCCAGTTGCGGACGGATGTCGGGGTCCCGCGCATCGTGCAGCAGGCTGTTGCGCATCATGGCATAGCGCGTCTCCAATTGGTCGGGGGGGAAGACCCCGGCGGCGCGATGGCAGGCGATATAGGTGGACAGGTAGGCATCGCAGGCGGCGATGCCGGTGTGGGCCGGCGGCGGCGCGGGCAGGTTTTCGCGTGCGGGCCGCGTGTCGCGGGGGCGGCTTCCCGCACCGGGTGGCAACGACCGGGCCGGCTGGTGGGCGCAGGCGGCCAGCAACAGGAGGCCGCTCACCAGCACGGCGGCAGATAACGGTGCGGTTTTCATGCATAGCCCCCGGTGGTTTCACCCCGAAGGGGCAGTGTGGCAAACCCCGCTCGCGACGGTGTAAAGGGAAGCTGAAATCGGCCCGGCTGAATCGGGGCCGGCGGCGGTGGCGCGGGACAGTCGCGCGTTGCGTCGAGTCCGGTTATGCTGTGAGGGCTGTGTTTGCCGGGGTCACCAAAGTCACGTGACCCGATGCTGCCGATCAAGAACCGTCTCATCGCTCACCCCTAGGGTTCCTTAGCACACCAGTAAGCCGGCTCCGCCGCGTGCGGCAGCCGAGTCTTTCCCTTATTTGTTACAACCCTAATCGAGTGGAGTGATTACATGTCTGATCGTCAGATCGGTACCGTCAAATGGTTCAACGATGCCAAGGGCTTCGGTTTCATCAGCCGCGATAATGGCCCGGATGTTTTCGTGCATTTCCGTGCGATCACCGGCAACGGCTTCAAGAGCCTGCAGGAAGGCCAGCAGGTGAGCTTCAAGGTGGTGCAGGGCCAGAAGGGCCTGCAGGCCGACGAGGTTGCCGCAGTCTAAAACCGCCTTTTTGCAGGCGTTTTTGCAGGAAGCCGGGCAGCGATGCTCGGCTTTCTCTTTTTCAAATCAACAAGTTGCCTCGATTTTTCGCAGGGTGCGTCCTTCCAGCACTTGCGTTTCGAAAATAAGTTATGCTTGGTTCACTGTGTTTGCTCGGACACGTGCGTGTTCCGGTGCGGCTTCTCGGATCCGCGTCGCTCCACTCGATCCACAGCATGCCCAGTAAGCCGTCGGTCCGGGCGGGCCGGCTGGTCTCAAAACAAGAGTCAACGGATCGGAGTGAGGGAGTCATGTCGGATCGCGAAGTGGGTACCGTCAAGTGGTTCAACGACGCCAAGGGCTTCGGCTTTATCAGCCGCGAGAACGGCCCGGACGTTTTCGTGCATTTCCGCGCGATTACGGGCACCGGGTTCAAAAGCCTGAAAGAAGGCCAGCAGGTCAGCTTCAAGGTGGTGCAGGGGCAGAAGGGCCTGCAGGCCGACGAAGTCTCGCCGGTGTGAAAGGCGCCCAGGGGGTGGAAAAGGCCGGCGCAAGCCGGCCTTTTTCGTGGCAACGGCCGGCCGGCGCGGGCCGATGACCCGGGCTCCCGGCGCATTGCCGACGGACGGCTTTCCCGGGCTCGTGACCTTGCCGGTCGCCGCGCGCGACGGCGCCCGCGCCAAACTGCTGCTGGCGGCCAGCGCACCGGCGCCGGCACGCGTACTTTGCTGGCTGCCGGCGATGGGCATGCCGGCCCGCCGTTACCTGCCCCTGGCGGCGGCGCTGACCAGGCGCGGCGTGGCGATGGCCTTGCACGAGTGGCGCGGCCTCGGCCCCAGCGACCGCCGTGCCGGCCGTCGCGCCGAAAGAGCTGCTGTCGGCCGACCTGCCCGCGGGCCTGGCGGCGCTGCGCGGGCACAGCCTGGGCGGGCAACTGGGACGCGGTGGCCTCGCGCATTGCCCACTGGGTCGCCGGGCAGGACGCAGCGTTCGCGTAGCCGGCCGTCGCGGCCCTTGAAGGCGGCCGACGGCGCGGTTATTTGTAGAAGTTCGTCACCCTCGCCCCGGATGTCCCGATGTCCCAGCTTTTCCAGCCCCTGGCCCAGCGCGGCCTGACCCTGCGCAACCGCATCGCGGTAGCGCCGATGTGCCAGTACTCGGCCCGCGACGGCGTGCCCGACCACTGGCACCTGGTGCACCTGGGCAGCCGCGCGGTGGGCGGCGCGGCGGCGGTGGTGGCCGAAGCCACCGCCGTGTCGGCGATCGGCCGCATCTCGCCGCAGGACACCGGGTTGTGGAACGACGCCCAGGCCGCCGCGTGGCAGCCGATCGCCGCCTTCATCGCCGCGCAGGGTGCGATCCCCGGCGTGCAACTGGCCCATGCCGGCCGCAAGGCCAGCACGCAGCGGCCGTGGGAGGGCGGCGGTCCGCTGCCCGCGGGGCAGGGCGGCTGGACCACCGTGGCGCCGTCGGCGCTGCCGTTCGACGACGGCTGGCACGTGCCGCAGGCGCTGGACGAGGCAGGCATCCGCGCGGTGGTGGCCGAGTTCCGCGCGGCGGCCCGGCGTGCGCTGGCGGCGGGCTTCCAGCTGGCGGAGATCCACGGCGCGCACGGCTACCTGCTGCACCAGTTCCTGTCGCCGCTGAGCAACCGGCGCAGCGACGCCTACGGCGGCAGCTTCGAGAACCGCACGCGCCTGCTGCGCGAGGTGGTGGACGCGGTGCGCGAGGTGTGGCCGGAGCGCCTGCCGCTGTGGCTGCGCATCTCCGCCACCGACTGGGCCGAGGGCGGCTGGAGCGAGGACGACAGCGTGCGCCTGGCACAGCAGGTGAAGGCGCAGGGGGTGGACCTGGTCGACGCGTCCTCCGGCGGCCTGGTGGCGCACGCGAAGATCCCGCTGGCGCCCGGCTACCAGGTGCCGTTCGCGGCGCGGATCCGCCGCGAGGCGGGCATCGCCACCGGCGCGGTGGGCCTGATCACCGAAGCGGCGCAGGCCGAGGCGATCGTGGCCGGTGGCGCGGCCGACCTGGTCTCGATCGCGCGCGAAAGCCTGCGCGATCCGTATTTCCCGCGCCGCGCCGCGCAGGAACTGGGTGCGAAGATCGCCGCGCCGGCGCAGTATGCGCGGGCATGGTGAAGGAGCAAGCGATGGACGAGACACCCCGGCGCATCGAGGGACGCCAGCACGACCTGGGCGACGGCTTCGTGGTGCGCCGGCTGTTGCCGGTGCTGACGGCGCGGCACGTCGGCCCCTTCGTGTTCTACGACCACATGGGACCGGCCGATTTCAAGGCCGGCACCGGCATGGACGTGCGACCGCACCCGCATATCGGCCTGGCCACGGTGACCTGGCTGTTCGAGGGCACGATCCGCCATCGCGACAGCCTCGGCAGCCTGGCCGACATCCGGCCAGGCGCGGTGAACTGGATGACCGCCGGCCGCGGCATCGTGCATTCCGAGCGCACCCCGCCGGAGATCCGCGACGCCGGCCAGCGGCTGCACGGCATCCAGGTGTGGGTGGCGTTGCCGCAGGCCGAGCAGGAGGTCGCGCCGGCGTTCCACCACCACGATGCCGACGCGCTGCCGCGCATCGGCTTGCCGGGTGCCGAGCTGGTGCTGATCGCCGGTACCGCCTATGGCCATGCGTCGCCGGTCAAGGTGTTCGCGCCGATGTTCTTCGTCGAGGCGAAGGTCGAGGCTGGCGCCGAACTGGCCCTGCCCGAGGAGCACGCCGAGCGCGGCGTGCACGTGATCGAGGGCGAGGTGGAATGGGGTGGCGAGGTGTTGTCGGCCACGCAGGTGGCGGTGCAGTCCGGGGCGAGCGCGCCGGCAGTGCGCGTGCGCGAGGGTGGCCGCCTGATGTTGTTCGGTGGCGCGCCGCTGGACGGCGAGCGGCACCTGTGGTGGAACTTCGTGTCCAGCTCGCGCGAGCGCATCGAACAGGCCAAGGCCGACTGGGCGGCGCAGCGGATGGGTACGATACCGGGCGACGACCAGGAGTTCATCCCGCTGCCGACGTATTGAACATCGGGTGGCCGGCGACGCCGGCCTGCCCGCATGGGAGGCCATGCATGCTCCGCTTCGCCAGCTTCCGCGAGTTCTATCCGTTCTACCTGAGCGAGCACCGCGACCGCCGCTGCCGGCGACTGCATTTCGCCGGCAGCACCCTGGTACTGCTGATCGTGCTGCTGGCCCTCGCCAGCGGGCGGGCGGCCTGGCTGTGGCTGGCGCCGGTGGCGGGCTACGGCTGCGCCTGGGTCGGCCACTTCGCGTACGAGAAGAACCGGCCGGCTACGTTCCGCCATCCGCTGTACAGCCTGATGGGCGACTGGGTGATGTACTGGCAGGTGCTGCGCGGCCGGGTCAAGCTTTAGCGCAATCCCGCGACGGGGAAGAACGGGCGGCCAGACCCGCGGCCGGCGAAACCGCGATCAACGGAACTGCTGGTGGCAGCTCTGGCAGGCCTTGCCCACCGGCTTGATCGCGGCGGCCAGCGCCGCGCAGTCGGCGGGTGCAGCCTGCACCGCCGATTGCAGGGCATCGCGAAGATGCGCGGCGTCGTCGACGAACGCCTGCGGCGCGCCGGGAAACGCGGCCTGGATGTCGCTGGCGATGACCTGCATGTGCTGCAGCGAATCCTGCATGCTGGCCGCCTCGCAGCGCTGCCCCTTGAGCGCACCGGTAAGCTGGTGCATGTGGTAGTTCATGGTGGTCATCACCGCCTTCGGCAGCGGGTTGCGGGCATTGAGCGCGTTCATCACCGGCACGGTGCCGACGATACCGATGACCAGGCCGAGCAGGATGAGCAGAGCGGCGCGCATGAGGCTTTCCCGGGAAGCTGTGGACGTTGTGGACAAGGATAGCGCAGACCGGCGGGCATGGCCCCGGGCATCCGATAAAATGCTGCCTGACCCAGGACGAAACGACGAACGGTGCTGAAGTGGCGCAAAAGGCGACGAACGGAGAAATGGCGGACACGGCGGGGTCCCCGCCGGAACGCTTCGCCGGTATCGAACGACTGTACGGCGCAGGCAGCGTGGAGCGGCTGGCCCGCGCGCACGTATGCGTGGTGGGCGTGGGCGGGGTGGGCTCGTGGGCGGCCGAGGCGCTGGCGCGAAGCGGGGTGGGGCGGCTCACCCTGATCGATGCCGACGAGGTGTGCGTGTCCAACACCAACCGCCAGTTGCACGCGCTGGACGGCGAGTACGGCAAGCCCAAGGTGGGCGTGATGGCCGCGCGG
>Ga0164242_10003201_pt1 | contig 18742 bp, 13 predicted proteins | sample OricomgcompostMG_FD_108783 | JGI IMG/M metagenome (GOLD analysis project Ga0164242, IMG submission 108783) | Miracle-Growth compost microbial communities from Emeryville, California, USA - Original compost - Miracle growth compost (MG) ... | reverse complement strand
GGCCGACAGCACCGTCGTGGCCCGCGGCGCGCCCGGCAGGCAGTAGGCGACGGGTGCCGCGTGGTCGATGACACGCGTGCCGGGGCGTTCCGGCATCGGGTCGGAGAGCAGCCGCAGCAGGCGGACGTGATGACGGCGCTGCCGCTCGGCACGCCAGCTGGTGCGCACGAGGTTGAGCAGAAGATGCACTCCGAGCAAGACCGCTCCGGCCAGCGCGAACATCTCGAAGAAGTTGGCGTCGTGCGGGAGCCGTCCGGCGAACAGGTCAGCGGTGAACGCGCCGGCGGCGTGCGGCAGATCGTCGCCGAACGGGATCAACCCGAAGACGAGCAGCGAGCCGATCATCGAAAGGCCCCCGGCGAGCGCGATCGCCTGCCAGAGCACGAGCGCCGCGCCCGGCATGCGGCGCGGCCAGCTCGCCCCTGCCAGGACGACCGGCACGGGCCAGGCCAGCGCGAACGCGAGGAGCGCGAGCGATGCGGCGACGGCGAGCACGCTAGCGGCCGCCTCGCGGAGCGGAAGGGTTGGGGGTCACGACTACGCCTCCAGCAGCTTGCGCAGCCGCTCCGCGTCGTGCGGGGTGACCTGACCGACGAATCGCGCGAGCACGGCGTCGCGATCGGATGCCGAGCCGAGCACCTCGTGCATGAGTTCGGCCACGTGCTGCTCGCGACTCATCGCCGGCCGGTACAGGTGAGGGCGGGCATCCCTGTCGCGCACCACGAAGCCCTTGCCCTCCAGGCGGGAGAGCACGGTCATGACGGTGGTGATGGCCGGCTCCTTGCCCTCGGTGCCGGATGCCTTGAGCGCGTCGCGCAGATCGGTCGCCGCGATCGGTGCCGGGGCGTCCCACACGACATCCATGATCGCGCGTTCGAGCTCACCGAGTTTGACCACCGTGCGACTTGCCATGCCTAGATTCTACCGCGCGTAGAAAGGTTCGGACGACCGTGGTACAACGTTCTACAGCGCGTAGAATTCTACGTAACGTAGAACTGATCGAATCGAGGCGACGTGCACTTCACCACCGAGCTGGATCCGCTTCTGATCGCCCGCTGGCAGTTCGGCATCACCACCGTCTACCACTTCTGGATGGTGCCGCTCACCATCGGGCTCGGCCCGCTGGTGGCGCTCATGCAGACGTTGTGGATGCGCACCGGGAACGATCGTTATTACCGCATGACGAAGTTCTGGGGGAAGATCTACCTGATCAACTTCATCATGGGCGTGGCCACCGGCCTCGTGCAGGAGTTCCAGTTCGGTCTCGCCTGGAGCGAGTACAGCCGATTCGTCGGCGACGTCTTCGGCGCACCGCTGGCGATGGAGGCCCTGCTCGCGTTCTTCGTCGAGTCGACCTTCCTCGGCGCCTGGATCTTCGGCTGGGGCAAACTCCCGAAGCGCATTCACCTCGCCTGCCTCTGGCTCGCCGTGGCCGGTTCGGTCGTCTCCGCGTACTTCATCATCGCGGCGAACTCATGGATGCAGCATCCGGTCGGCGTGAAGCTGGTCGACGGCAGGCCGGTGATGACGGATGTCTGGGCCGTGCTCGGCAACAACACGGCCGTCGCGGCGTTCACGCACACGATCTTCGGCGCGCTGTCCGTCGGTGGCGCGATGCTGCTCGGCGTCGGGTGGTACCACCTGTGGCAGCGCCGGCGCGACGGCATCGATCTCGTCGGCCGGGACAAGCGGGTGATCGTCGGAGAGGCGCCGGACATCCCCGGCCGGGACAAGGCCGACCACCGCGTGTGGCTCACGTCGCTGCGCATCGGCGCGGTCACCGCGATCATCGCGTTCGCCGGTGTCGCGATCACCGGCGACACCCAGGCCCGGCTGATGTTCGTGCAGCAGCCCATGAAGATGGCGTCGGCCGAGGCGGCCTGCCACACCGGCACGAGCTTCTCGGTACTGGCGTTCGGCGACATCGCATCGAAGGACTGCAAGGGCGTCGTCAACGTCATCGAGATCCCCGGCGTGCTCGGCTTCCTGGCCAACGGGGACTTCAACGAGCCGGTGCGCGGCGTGAACGAGCTCGTGCCCGCGTATCAGCAGAAGTACGGAACTCACCTGCCCGACGACCCGAAGCTCGGGGCGCGAGCCGGCCAGAAGATCGATTACGTGCCGGTGATGGCCGTCACGTACTGGGGTTTCCGGCTGATGATCCTGTTCGGCGCTCTCGCGGCGTTCGCGTCCGCCGTCGCACTGTGGCTGGCCCGGCGCGGAACCGTGCCGCGGTTCAGGTGGGTGATGTGGCTGGCCGTCGCAGGCATCCTGTCGCCGTTCGCCGCGAACTCGGCCGGATGGATCTTCACCGAGATGGGACGGCAGCCGTTCGTGGTGGCCCCGAACCCGACGCCCGGCGGCGTCGACGGCGTCTTCATGTTCACCGCCGCCGCCGTCTCGCCGGGGGTGACGTTCGGCGAGATCCTCTTCTCGCTGTGCTCGTTCTCGCTCGTGTACGCGGTGCTCATGGTGGTCGAGGTGCGGCTGCTCGTGAAGTACATCCGCGGTGGAGTGGCGAGCGCCATCCCCGAGTTGGGCGAGATGCCCAAGGACCCGGACGCGCCCGCCGCCGACGACGTGCTGGCCTTCGCGTACTGACCCGCCTGGACGAGTAAAGAGAGGTACGAGCCGTGGACTTCCTTCCCACACTGTGGTTCATCCTGATCGCCGTGCTCTGGACCGGTTACCTGTTCCTCGAAGGGTTCGATCTGGGGGTCGGGATGCACATGCTGATCTCCGCCCGCTCGGAGAACGACCGTCGTGTCATGCTCAACACGATCGGGCCGGTCTGGGACGGCAATGAGGTGTGGCTGATCACCGCGGCCGGCGCCACGTTCGCCGCATTCCCGTTCTGGTATGCGTCGCTCGTCTCGACACTGTATGTGCCGTTCGTCGTCGTGCTGCTCGGGCTCATCTTCCGCGCCGTCGCCATCGAATATCGCGGCAAGGGCCACACGGCTCGCTGGACGCGCTGCTGGGATCTCGCGCTCGGCGCTGGCTCCTTCGTGGCCGCATTCGGAGTGGGCGCGGCGCTGGCGCTGACGACGACGGGCCTCCCGATCGACCATAACGGCGACGGCGTCGGCGGTCCCTTCGCCTGGCTGAACGGCTGGGCCGTCGTGGGCGGTCTCGCGGTCGTGGGCTTCTGCCTGGTGCACGCCGCCACCTTCCTCGCACTGAAGACCGAGGGCGATGTGCGCGAGCGTGCCGGACGATTCGCACCGCGCTGGATGCCCGTGCTCCTGATCCCGCTCGCGCTCTGGGCGGTCGCGGTGCAGCTCATGCACGGCAAGGCATACACCTGGCTGCTCGTGGCAGGAGCCTTGGGAGCCATCGTGTGGGCGCTGCTGTCGGCCAGGCGCGGGCGGGAAGGGGCCGCGTTCGCCGGTACGGCGGGCTTCCTCGTGCTCGGCATCGCGTCGATCTTCGCGAACGTGTATCCGGTGGTGCTGCCGTCGACGGTCGATCCGGCATTCGATCTCACGGTCTCGAATGCGTCCAGCTCGTCGTACACGCTGGGAGTGATGAGCGTCGTCGCCGCATTCGGCATCCCGGTCGTGCTCGCCTACCAGGGCTGGACCTACTGGGTCTTCCGCAAACGTATCGCCGGCGCCAGCATCCCTGCCGTGCGTCCCGTTGAAGCGGCGGTGAAGCCCCGGTGACGGGCACGACCCGAAGCTCGCCCGTTGACGGCCTCGCCGAGGTGGGCCGGAACCGACTCCTGATGCTCGGACTTCTCGGTGCACTCAAGGCGCTGGGACTCGTGCTCGTGGCCGACGCCCTCGCCACCGGCATCGTCACGGTGATCGCCCACGGCAATGTCGGTCCTACGGTGCTGGAGGGCTTCGGCGGTGCACTGCTGCGCGCTCTCGCCGTGTGGGGACTCCGTGTCGTCTCTCAGTCGGCGGCGGCCGGGGTCAAGCAGGGACTGCGCATCCGTCTCGCCCGAGCGTTTCTGGCCAGGCGGAGCGAAGGGGTCGGCGCAGACGCCGTCCTGGCCGCGACGGGCCTCGACGACCTCGACGCGTACTACACCTCGTATCTGCCGTCTCTGGTCAGCGCCGCAACCGTTCCGCTGCTCGTGGGTGCGCGCATCCTGGCCGCCGACTGGGTGAGCGCCGTCGTGATCGTCGTGACGGTTCCGCTGATCCCGCTCTTCATGGCGCTCATCGGACTGCACACTTCAGACCGGGTGGCGGCATCGCTGGACGCCCTCGCCCGGCTCTCGGACCATCTGGTCGAGCTCGCGCGTGGGCTGCCCGTGCTGGTCGGGCTCGGCCGCGACCGTGAGCAGACCGCTGCACTGGCGGAGATCTCCGAGAGCCACCGGCTGAAGAGCATGACCGCGCTGCGCACGGCATTCCTGTCCTCGCTCGCCCTCGACCTGCTGTCCACCATCTCGGTCGCCGTCGTCGCAGTGATCATCGGCGTGCGGCTTCTCGGCGGGGAGCTTCCCTTGGAGGCGGGGCTGATGGCGCTCATCCTCGCGCCGGAGTGCTACACGCCGCTCCGGGACGTCGGCGCCGCGTTCCACGCATCGGACACCGGGCGGGAGGCCCTGCGCCGAGCGCGGGCGGCGATCTCGCGACCATCGGCTCGGAGCGGCATCACCAGGCGCCCCGGGGCAGGTGTCGTCGTCAACGACCTCACGATCCGGTACCCCGCCCGCACGGAGCCTGCTGTGCAGCGGTTGTCGTTCCGCGCACCGGAAGGTGCGGTCACACTCCTGGCCGGCGAGAGCGGCGCCGGGAAGTCCACCGTGCTCGCCGTGCTCGCAGGACGCGGCGCCGCGCTGGACGACGACGCGGACTGCACGGGTCGCGTGGTCGCGCCGGACGCCGGGCGGACCGCGTGGATGCCGCAGCACCCGCGCTTCTCGTCACGCACGGTCCTCGACGAGGTACAGCTGTACGGGCCTGCCGATGGCTTCGGCGCGCCGGATGCCCGCGCCCTGCTCGACCGCGTCGGCCTGACCAGGCTCGCCGACGGCGACCCGGCCGAGCTGAGCCCCGGCGAAGCGCGCAGGCTCGCGTTCGCACGCATGCTCGCTGCAGCCTCCGCGGGGGCACGATTGGTACTCCTCGACGAGCCGACGGCGCACCTCGACGCCGACTCGGCCGCGAGCATCCGACGCGAGATCGCGCGGCTTCGCGGTCACGTCACCGTGCTCGTCGCCTCCCACGATCCCGCGATCCGCCTTCTCGCCGATCAGGTCGTGCCGGTCTGCACAGCGCGCGCCGCCGACTCGATCCTCGGGCGCACAGGCGAGAGAACGGTCGATGACATCGGCACCCCTGGCGACATCGATCGCGCACCGGAGGGAACCACCCCTGGATCCGGCTTCGTCGCCGACACCCGCGGCGCCGGCCGGTCGAACGGAAGCAGCGGGGCCGTCCGAGAGCTCGTCGCCTTCCTTCGGCCGGTCTCGTGGCGGATGCTCGCCGCCATACTCGTGGGCGTGCTCTCCAGCGGTTTCGCGATAGCGCTCACCGCGCTCTCCGGCTGGCTCATCGTGCGAGCCAGCCAGGAACCGGCGATCATGTACCTGCTCGTGGCGATCGTGGGCGTCCGCTTCTTCGGCATCGGCCGATCCGTGCTCCGCTACGGCGAACGCCTGCTCACCCACGACGCGGTCTTCCGAGCGACGACAGCGCTGCGGCTGCGCCTATGGCGCGCTCTCGCCGAGGCGGGTCCTGCCGGCCGGCGGGCGCTCTCGCCCGCGAACGCGCTGGCCACGCTCATCGGCGCGGCGGACCGGGCACGTGATCTCGTCCCACGAGTCGTGCAGCCGCCCGTGGGGGCCGCCGTCGTGCTCGCTTGCGCCGCCGTCGTGCTCGGCATGCTCCACCCGGCCGCCGCGGCTGTGATGGTGGCGCTGGCCGTCATCGCCCTTGCCGTTGCACCGGGCGTCGCGTTCGCGGCCGGACGGTTGGCCGCGAGACGGACCGAGCTGGCGCGTTCGGGGATCCTCACCGCGTACACCGACCTTCTCGTCGCCCGCGACGACCTCACACCCGCCGCCGCCGACCGCGTCATCCACCGCATCGATGACGCCGGAGCCGCAGCCGCCAGGGGAGAGCGCCGAACGGCCTACACCGAAGGTGTCGCCTCAGCGCTCGTCGTTCTCGCATGCTGCGCCGCCGCGGTCGCAATGCTTCCGCTCGCTGCGGCGCCCGTGGCGTCCGGCCTCTTGCGGCCGGAACTCGTCGCCGTGCTGGTGCTGGTGCCGCTCGCGCTCATCGAGCCGCTTCTCGACGGCGTTGCGGCGGCGTCCCGGGCACCTGCGCTGGCAGGGGTTCTCGCGCACGTGCGCGCCACGACGGGCACCCCGGCCGGCGTGCCGCAGGGAAACCCCGCTACGCGAGTGAGAATGGGCGGCCTCCACGGCATCCGGCTCGACGGGGTGGCATACCGTTACCCAGGCGCGGCACGGCCCGTTTTCACGGGAATCGACGGCGCCGTCTCGCGCGGAGAGTGGCTCGCCATCACCGGTCCGAGCGGGTCGGGCAAGTCCACTCTCCTCGCCATGCTGCTCCGCTTCGCGGACCCGCTCGTCGGCCGCTACCTGCTCGATGAACAGGAACCCGGCTCACACGTCGATGCTGCGGGCGCCCGCACCGTGGATGCCCGCACGGTGCCGCCGCACCAGCTGCGCACTCGCGTGGCGTGGTGCCCTCAGGAGGGCCACCTCTTCGATTCGACCCTGCGTGCGAACCTGGTGATCGCGCGGCCGCGCTCCGATTCGCCGCCCGACGACGAGCTGATGGATGCCCTCGACCGCGTTGGTCTCGCCCCCCTCCTCGCCACGCTGCCGCACGGTCTCGACACCAGGATCGGCCCGGCGGGGGAGCACCTCTCCGGCGGTCAGCGACAGCGCGTCGCCGTGGCGCGCACCTTGCTCGCACGCGGCGACGTCGTTCTGATCGACGAGCCGACGGCGCAGCTGGACGAACAGGCATCCGCCGCTCTGATCGCCGACCTGCGGACCGCACTGCGCGATCGCGCCACGGTGCTGGTGACCCACGACGCCGAGCAGGCTCGGCGCGCCGAGCACGTGATCGAACTGCAAGGAAGTGCTGTCTCCGGAACAACACGGCAGGCACCGATCCCGCACACGGCTGCCGCATAGCCGCCACCGATACCCTCGATGGGATGAGCGGCGAACGAACGGACGGCACAGGCATCCCTTCGATCGGACGGCTCCTGATCGACCGAGCAGCCTCCGACGGCGGTCGCGCCTACCTCGAAGACGCGCGCAGCGATCGCACCCTCACGTACGCGCAGGCGATGGAGGCGGCGTCGGGGTTCGCCGCCGGCGCGGGCCTCGATGAACCCACGACCGTGTTCCTCCGGGAGCCCGACCCGCTGACGTTCGCGGTCGCACACCTCGGCGTCATCGCCGCAGGGCACCGATGCGTTCCGCTCGATCCGGCACTCGCGCCTGCCGACGTCGCCCGCCTCGCCGAGCTGGTCGCATCCGGTTCGTCCCGCGAAAGCGAACCCGTCATAGTCACGGCGGATGCCGCGTTCGCCGCAGCGGCCGGCGTCAGACGCATCGACCCGCCTGAGCTCGGTGCGACGCGGTCAGCGGCGATGCCACTTGCCGGGGGCGGCGCGGCGAGCCGGGCCGCGGCATCCGTTTTCCGCGACGGAGGCTCGGCGATGCTCTTCACGTCCGGTTCGACCGGCACCCCGAAGGGCGTGGAACTCCGCGCCGATCAGCTCGCGTTCGTCGGAGCGGCCGTCGCCGAGCACCTCGGTCTGACCTCTGAGGATCGCGGTTACAACCCGCTGCCGCTCTTCCACATCAACGCCGAGGTCGTCGGGCTGCTCGCCACACTGGTCGCCGGATCGACTCTGGTGCTCGACCAGCGCTTCCACCGCACCGGATTCTGGCCGCTGATGTCCGACCGCCGCATCACGTGGATCAACGCCGTGCCCGCGATCCTCGCCGTGCTCGCCACCGAACGTATCGAAGCGCCGCGCGGGCTGCGGCTCATCCGCACGGCGTCGGCGCCACTGCCTGGCCCGGTGGCCGAGGCGTTCACGGGCATCCCGCTCGTGGTCAGCTACGGCATGACCGAGGCGTCGAGCCAGATCACGGCGACACCGGTGGATGCTCCACGTCCCGGAACCGTTGGCGTTCCGGTCGGCACGGAGGTGCAGGTGCGCGGCGCGGCCGGGAGCCCGGTGGGGCAGGACGAGATCGGCGAGCTCTGGATCCGCGGCGCCGGCGTGGTGGACTCCTACTTCGGCGCAGCGGCGGCCGACCGGTTCGATGCGGACGGCTGGCTGCGCACGGGAGACCTCGGTTCGGTGGATGCCGACGGTTACGTCACGCTCGCCGGCCGCGTCGACGACGTGATCAACCGCGGCGGCGAGAAGGTGTACCCGCTGGAGGTCGAGGAGGCGCTCCTCGAGGACCCGGCGGTCCGGGAGGTCGTCGTCGTCGGCGCGCCCGACGACGTGCTCGGCGCCGTGCCGGTCGCCTTCGTGATCCCGGCCGAGGTGGCACGCAGCGACGAGGAGGACCGCACCCTGGTGGAGCGGTTGACGGCGCTCGCCGCGCAACGGCTTCCCCGGTTCAAGCGACCGCGCACGATCACCGTGGTGGATGACGTTCCGCGGGCACCCACAGGTAAGGTTCAGCGCGTGCGGCTGAGGGGAACGCTCACGCCTGACCGGTGACCGCGGCATCGTCAGCCGGCACGTTCGGCCGCACGATGCGGGGACGCATGATGCCGGCCAGCACCGTAGCGGCCACGAGGATGCCGATCGAGAGGCCGAATGGCCACGCGAATCCTCCGGTGACGTCGACCAGCGAACCGACGATGATCGGCGACACGATGCCCGCGACGCCGAAGCCGGTGTTCATCATGCCGCTCGCCGTTCCCGACCACAGGGGTGCGACATCCATCGGGATCGCCCACAGCTGCGCGTTCGTCAGCTCGAGGAAGAAGAACGAGAGTCCGAGCGAGACGACGGTCAGGGTCAGCGGCGGCGTGAATACCAGAGGCACGAGGCAGACGCCCGCGCCGATGAACCCGATCAGAAGCAGCGTGCGCCGCGAGCCGCTGGCGGACCAGCCGCGGCGCAGCAGCCAGTCGCTGGCCACCCCGCCGAGGGTGTCGCCGACTACGCCGCCGATCAGAACGAGCGAGGTCAGCAGACCGTACTTCGCGACGTCCTGATGGTAGACATCCGACAGCAGCGTCGGGATCCAGGTGAAGAACACCCACGCCACCCAGCCGTACGCGAAATCGACGAGCGTGACGGGCAGGATCGTGCGGATCAGCCGCTTCCAGGGCACCGGCGGCAGGTCGGCCGCCTTGGGCAGGTCGGGAACCTCGGCCAGCTCCTGCTTCGTGATGCCCTTCATCTCCTTGGGCCGGTCGCGGAACATGGCGTACCAGATCAGCGCCCACAACATGCTCAGGATGCCGACGTAGATGAAGGAAGACCGCCATCCGCTCCACAGGATCATCGCTGCGACCGCGATCGGCGCAAGCGCCGTTCCCAGGCGAGACGCCGAGTGGACGATGCCCTGCACGAACCCGTTGCGGTCCGCCGGCACCCACCGGCTCATCGCCTGCGTCGCGGTGGGGAACGTCGCCGACTCGCTGAACCCGAGAATCGCGCGGGCGATCAGCAACGTCGCCAGCCCTACGGCGAGCCCGGTGAACAGGGTGGAGAGCCCCCAGAGGACGCCGAGGATCAGCAGCCCGCGCCGCGGTCCGATCTTCTCGCCGATCCAGCCGCCGAAGATCTGCAGCAGCGCGTAGAACAGCGCGAACACCGATGCGGCGAGGCCGAACTCGGCGTTGGTGAGATGGAACTCCTTGATGATGCTCGGCCCGGCCGTCGCGATGTTGTTCCGGTCGAAGTACGCGATGAAGTACATGATGCACAGCAGCACCACGACCCGGCCGCGCCGACGATGCCAGAGGAGAGGTGTTCCGCGTTTCGCCGTGTGCTTCGTCGTCGTCGCCGTCATCGTGTCGTTCCGTCACCCGCGTCTGAGTACATTCTCCGAAAGGTACGTTTTTACCGTAAGTGCCCTGATTGCGCAGCTGAGCATTTTGCTGACAATGCAACCCGTGCTTGACGATCCGCTCTGAGCGTGATCCGGCCCGAGCGTATTCGCGGCGCCCCCGCTTGTCAGGGGGTCTTCCTAGACTTGAATCCATGCAACCCACCCGTGCAGTCCGCCCGTTCGAGGTGGTCAGCGAGTACTCCCCGAGCGGTGACCAGCCGCAGGCCATCAAGGAGCTCGCCGCTCGCATCAACGCGGGGGAGACGGATGTCGTTCTGCTCGGCGCGACGGGCACCGGCAAGTCCGCGACGGCCGCGTGGCTCATCGAGCAGGTGCAGCGTCCGACGCTCGTGCTCTCGCACAACAAGACGCTCGCCGCGCAGCTGGCGAACGAGTTCCGCGACCTGATGCCGCACAACGCTGTCGAGTACTTCGTCTCGTACTACGACTACTACCAGCCAGAGGCTTACGTTCCGCAGACGGACACCTTCATCGAGAAGGACTCGTCCATCAACGCCGAAGTGGAGCGACTGCGGCACTCGACGACGAACTCGCTGCTGAGCCGACGCGACGTCGTCGTGGTGTCCACCGTCTCGTGCATCTACGGCCTGGGTGCGGCCGAGGAGTACCTGGATGCCATGGCCGCCGTGCAGGTGGGCCAGCAGATCGGCCGGGACAATCTCATCCGCATGTTCGTGAACATGCAGTACCAGCGCAACGACATCGACTTCTCCCGTGGCAAGTTCCGGGTGCGCGGCGACACCATCGAGATCATCCCGATGTACGAGGAGCACGCGATCCGCATCGAGCTGTTCGGCGACGAGGTCGAGGCGCTGTACTCGCTGCATCCGCTCACCGGCGAGGTCATCAAGCAGCTGGATGCGGTTTCCGTGTTTCCTGCAACGCACTACGCCGCGAGCCCTGAGACGATGCAGCGAGCCATCGGCACGATCAAGATCGAACTGGCGGAGCGTCTGGAGGAACTGGAGCGCCAGGGCAAGCTGCTCGAGGCGCAGCGCCTGCGCATGCGCACCTCGTTCGACATCGAGATGATGGAGCAGATCGGCTTCTGCTCCGGAATCGAGAACTACTCGCGCCACATCGACGGCAGGGCGCCGGGGGAGGCGCCGCACTGCCTGCTGGACTATTTCCCCGACGACTTCCTGCTCATCATCGACGAGTCGCACGTGACGGTTCCGCAGATCGGCGCCATGTACGAGGGGGATGCCTCGCGCAAGCGCACCCTCGTCGAGCACGGCTTCCGCCTACCCAGCGCACTCGACAACCGCCCGCTGAAGTGGGAGGAGTTCACCGAGCGCATCGGGCAGACGGTGTACATGTCGGCGACACCCGGACGGTACGAGATGGGCATCGCCGACGGTGTGGTGGAGCAGATCATCCGCCCGACCGGCCTCATCGATCCCGAGGTCGTGGTGAAGCCCACGAAGGGCCAGATCGACGATCTGCTCGAGGAGATCCGGGTGCGGGTGGAGCGCGACGAACGCGTGCTCGTCACGACGCTGACGAAGAAGATGGCCGAGGAACTCACCGACTATCTCGCCGAGGCGGGCGTGCGGGTGCGGTACCTGCACTCCGACGTCGACACCCTCCGCCGCGTGGAACTGCTCACCGAGCTGCGACAGGGCGTGTACGACGTGCTCGTCGGCATCAACCTGCTGCGCGAGGGACTCGACCTTCCCGAGGTGTCGCTGGTAGCCATCCTCGACGCCGACAAGGAGGGATTCCTGCGGTCGTCGACGTCGCTCATCCAGACCATCGGCCGCGCCGCGCGCAACGTCTCCGGCCAGGTTCACATGTATGCGGACGTGCTCACCGACTCCATGAAACAGGCGATCGACGAGACGAACCGCCGCCGGGAGAAGCAGGTCGAATACAACACGGCGAACGGCATCGACCCGCAGCCGCTGCGCAAGCGCATCGCCGACATCACGGATGTGCTGGCACGCGAGGGAGCAGACACCCAGAAGATGCTCGCCGCGCGAACGGGTTCGTCGAAGAAGAAGGCGCCGACGCCCAACCTTCGTCGCGAGGGCATCGCGGCCGAGGGTGCTGAGGAGCTCGAGTCGATCATCGCGGACCTGAACGACCAGATGCTCGCCGCCGCGGGTGAGCTGAAGTTCGAGCTCGCGGCGCGGCTGCGCGACGAACTCGCCGACCTGAAGCGGGACCTGCGCCAGATGGAGAAGGTCGGGCACGCGTGACCCGTGATCTGGCCGGCACCGTCGTGCTATGGGATTTCGACGGAACGCTGGCTGAGCGCCCGGGGCACTGGTCGTCGTGCATGGTCGACGTGCTCGAGCCGCTCTGGCCCGGGCACGGCCTCACCGCAGAAGCGATCGAGGTGCACCTGCGTACGGGTTTCCCGTGGCAGGACACGACGGTGGATCGCCGGCACCTCACCGATCCCGACGCCTGGTGGTCCGCCCTGCATCCCGTGTTGCGAGCCGCGTATCTTCGCGCCGGTGTACCGGACACGCTCGCCGACGATGCGGCGTCCGCTGTGCGCATCCGGTTCAGCGACGTCTCCGCCTGGCGAGTGATCGACGGGGCTTTGGATGCCCTGAGTGCGCTGCAAGCCGCAGGCGCACGACAGGCTGTGCTCAGCAACCACGTGCCCGAGCTTCCGCAGATCGTGGACGCTCTGGGGCTCGGGGGTTTCTTCGACCGCGTGTTCACCTCAGCCGCGATCGGGTGGGAGAAGCCGCACCCGCAGATCTTCTCGTATGCCATCACCGAGCTCGGCGATCCTCCCGAGGTGTGGCTGATCGGCGACAACCCGGTCGCCGACGTCAAGGGTGCGACTGCCGCGGGCATCCGGGCCGTCCTCGTCGAGGGCTCGTACCTTGCGAACGGCGGAGTCACGCACGCGGAGGCCGTGCGCATCATCGATGCGGCGATCGACGGGCGGAATGCCGAGCGCATCGCGGAGCACGTGCCGGGCAACGTGCCCTAACGTGAACGAGTGGGCAAGGGCGGTGCGGATCCTCGACGATCGGCAATCGGTGTGATCGTCGCCGTCACGCTGCTCGGGCTCGCCCTGGTCATGGGAACCCTGGTGTCGGGACCGCTCCGCGCAGGGCGGCCGCTCTGGCTCCCGACGGCCGGGAACGGAGCACCGCGTTCCGTCGCGCCCGCACCGTTCCAGACCAGCAGCGCGGTCCCTGGGCCCGCACAGCACTTCTCGCCGGCCGAGCTGCAGTTGTGGCTGCTATGGGCGGCACTGGCGGCGATCGTGGTGGCGGGCATCGTCGTCTACCTCATCAGGCGCTTTCTGCGCCGATCGCGGGTTATCACGGAGCCGAGGGATGGCCGAGTGTCCGCAGTCTCCGCGCCGACCGCGGACACTCGCACCGACGACCCGATCGCGCCGGTCGTGGTGCGCGGCATCGATCGCGCCATCGCACTCCTCGACGACGCCAGGGAGCCGCACGATGCCATCGTGCGGGCGTGGCTCGGTCTGCAGGAGGCGGCGGAGGCATCCGGCGCGGGACGCCGCCCGTCGGAGACGCCCGGCGAGTACACGACCCGTATCATCGCCCGCTTCGGCACCGATCGAGATGCCGCGCTCACCCTGCTCGACCTGTACCAGGGAGTGAGATTCGGCGGGCATGAGGTCGACGCGAGCACGGTCGAGTCGGCGCGCGCCTGCCTCGCCCGGTTGCGGGATTCGTGGCACGAATCGACTAAGGCCGGCAGGGCGCAGCACCGCCCGGTACCGGATCTGCCGAGCAGCGGATCCTCCGCCCTCGAGGATCGGGGAGGCACCCCGTGACAGATCCGCAAGGCCGTCCCGGCGGCATCACAGCGGGCAGGACCGTTGGAGCCGTGGCGGCCGGCGTGGTCGCGAGCGTCGTGCTCTGGTACTTCGGAGTCGATCTCGGGTTCGCCTGCGCGATCGGGTTCCTCACGATCGCGATCGGCCTCGCCTGGGCCGCCTACAGCGGACCGAGCGCCGTACGCTGGCCGTTCGAACGCCCGACGCCGCGACCTGGCACGCGCTCGGATGTCTCCCGGCTCGCGTGGGGGTTCCAGATGCGCAGAGGATCGGTGCGCGAACCGGGGTTCAAAGCCGTACGCGAATTGGCCGCCGTGCGCCTTGCACGGTTCGGCCTCGACCTTTCGTCGGCGGGCGATCGGGACGCGATCGTCGCCCTCATCGGGGAGCCGTCGTACGCCGCCCTGAACCCGGTACGCGGCGTTCTTCCCTCGGTCGCACAGCTGGTGGGCTGTCTCGATGTGCTGGACGGCCTTTCCGACGCTCCATTCACCCCCGACAGAAGAGGACACTGATCTCTTGTGACCGACGACAGCATGACAGTGCGCTCGCAGACCGAGGCCGCATCCATCGCGTCCATCGCCGAGACGACGACCGCGGTACTGGCCGCCGTGGAGAGCGTCGTCATCGGGCAGGGCGAGCCGTTGCGCATCGCTATGGCGAGCATCCTTGCGGGGGGCCACGTGCTGTTCGAAGACGTACCGGGCCTCGGCAAGACGCTGGCGGCGCGCAGCCTCGCCTCGGCCATGGGTCTGCCGTTCCGGCGCCTCCAGTGCACACCGGACCTGCTGCCCGCCGACATCACCGGCTCATATGTGTACGCCCCGGCCAGCGGGGACTTCGTCTTCCGGCCAGGGCCCGTCTTCACCGGTCTGCTTCTGGCGGACGAGCTCAACCGCACCGCACCGAAGACGCAGTCCGCGCTGCTGGAGGCCATGGCGGAAGCACAGGTGACGGTAGAGGGGACGAGCTTCGCACTGTCCGCCCCGTTCCACGTGATCGCGACCGCGAATCCGATCGAGTACGAGGGCACCTACGCCCTTCCGGAGGCGCAGCTCGACCGGTTCCTGGTGCGGTTGAGTGTCGGCTATCCGGACCGTGCGGAGGAGGAGCGGGTGCTCGCGAACCGGCTGGCACGCCGCCGGGAGGTGGCGACGGTTGCCGCGGTGACGGATGCCGGCGGCCTGCTGGCCATGCAGGCGGGCGTCGAGCGCGTGCACGTGGATGCGGACATCCTGCGCTACTGCGTCGACCTCGCGGCGGCCACCCGTGCCGACCGCACGGTCGAGGTCGGCGCGTCGCCTCGCGGTTCGCAGGCGCTCATGCTCGTCGCCCGGTCGCTGGCGGTGATGGACGGCAGGGACTACGTCACGCCCGACGACGTCAAGCGCGTTGCGGTGCCCGCGCTGGCGCATCGCCTCACTCTGACGCCGGCCGCATGGGCCGCAGGAACGGATGCCGCACGCATCGTCGCGGGCATCGTGGACATGGTGCCGGGCCCGCCCGTGGTGGCGCGGGCCGGAACGGTGCGTGACGGAACAGGGTCGTGACGATCTGGCGGCGCACCGCCGTCCCCGCGGCCGGAACGCTGTGCGGGCTGATCGTCTGCGCGGCGGCGATCGTGTTCGGCCGTGGCGACGTCGCGCTCGTCGGCGTGGCACTCTTCGTCGCCGTGGCCATCGCGACGAGACGTCCCGCGACGGACCCGGTCGAGGTGACTCTCGTGCAGACGCAGGGGGAGGAGCCGGCCGAGCGACCGCCGGGGCGCGAACGGACGCGAACCGCGAGGGCCGCCGCACGCGCTGAAACGTATCGGCCGGCGGCACCGGTGCACATCGAGGTGACTGCTTCCGACGACATCGAACTCGTGCTGCTGCGCGTCACCACGCTCGGGTTCGAGGTGCAGCAGTTCGCCGTGGTTCCACCCGCCCGACTGCACGCACGGGTTCCCCTGGCGCACTCCGGCGAGCAGGAACTCCTCGCGGCGGAGCAGCGTGGTGTGACTCGCGGAGCGGCGTTCGTCGCCGACGTCGCACCTCCTACCTCCCTCCACGTGGTCGTCGAGCCGGAGCTGACCCCGATCCGTTTCCTGCCCGTCCCTCACCGGCTGCGTGGACTCACCGGTGCACACCAGTCCGGCCGACCGGGCGACGGCGGCGAGTTCCGCGACATCCACCCGTTCGTCAGCGGCGACCGGCTCCGCCGGGTGGACTGGAAGGCCACGGCCCGCCTGGCTCGGCGGTCCGGCGACCTGTACGTACGACGCACCAACGCCACCTCCGACATCGACGTCGCGATCGTGTTCGACGACGCGGACGACGTGGGGGAAGCGGTCGCCGAGTGGACGCTCGGTGACCCGACGCTGACCGGGACGACGTCGATGGATGTCGCCCGCGACGCCGCCTGGAGCCTCGCCTCCGCCTACCTCGACGCGGGCGACGCGGTGGCGTTCCAGGTGCTGTCGCGGGCCGGAGGAGCGGTGCCTCGCGGCTCGGGCGGCCGGCAGCGCGAGCGGCTGAAGGCGGCGATCGCGCGCACGGCGCCGCATCCGCGTTTCCTCACACGCGCACGCACGCCGCTTGTCGCGCCGGGTGCGATGATCGTGCTGCTCTCCACATTCCTCGACGGCGATGCGGTACGGCTGGCATCCCTATGGCGCGCCGCCGGACACCGCGTGCTGGCCGTCGACACGCTGCCGCGGCCCGACGTGAACGGTCTGAACCGTCGCCAGCTCCTCGCGCTGCGCGTGGTGCTCGGCCGCCGCGACGAGAGGCTGCTCGATCTGCGTGCGGTGGGTGCCGATGTCGTCGCCTGGCACCGGTCGTCGGCTGAGCTTGCGGCCGACCTTCGCTCCGTGAGCCGGCCGAGGCGGTCATGAGCGAACGGCTGCACGCCAGGATCTCCGTCGGCCCGCACCTGCCCGGATTCGCTCCGCGGCTCGCCATCGCACTGGTCGGCGGCGTCGCCGCGCTTCTTCTGGTGCCCGTTCCGTTCGCATACCTCGGGCTCGCACTCGCGATCCTCGGCGCCCTGTTCCCCGCAACGCTGGCGGTGTGGGGGTGTGCGCTCGTCATCGCGCTGGCCCAGCTCGGGAGAGTGCCCGAACCCACGGACTGGCATCCGTACGTCACTCTCGCCGTCGTGCACCTGCTGCACGTGATCGGTGCGCTCTCGATCGTGGTCGAGCCGGGCGGGGTACTGCAGGCGCGAGTGCTCCGCCGACCGCTGCTCGGCTGGGTGGCGGTGCAGGTGCCGGCTCAGTGCGTACTCGTCGCGGTGCTCATCTTCGCCTCGGTGCGTCCGATGCTTCTGCCCCTGCCCGGAGCGTTCGCCGCCGTGGGCGCCGTCTGTGCCGGCGCGCTCGTCGTGCTCGTCATCCGCAGGCGATGACCGGCGACCCGCTCGGACGTTCGCGGCAGGCGAATGCGATCGCCGCTTCGCAGCTCAACGAACTCGATCGCCTCGGGGTGGATGCAAGCATCCATCGCTCTCGGCTCACTCGTTTGTCAGACCCTCTCTCTAGACTTTTCGCCGTGTCGATCTCGAAAGTGGAAACTCACTCCAAACTCAGCGTTCGCGGTGCCCGCGTGCACAATCTCCGCAACGTGGATGTCGAGATCCCGCGGGATTCGCTGGTCGTGTTCACCGGGCTCTCCGGGTCGGGCAAGTCGTCGCTCGCGTTCGACACCATCTTCGCCGAAGGGCAGCGCCGCTATGTCGAGTCGCTGTCGGCCTATGCCAGGCAGTTCCTGGGGCAGGTGGACCGTCCCGATGTCGACTTCATCGAGGGCCTCAGCCCGGCGGTGTCCATCGACCAGAAGTCCACGAACCGCAACCCCCGGTCGACGGTCGGCACCATCACCGAGATCTTCGACTACATGCGGCTCCTCTGGGCGCGCATCGGCGTTCCGCACTGTCCGGTCTGCGGTGAGGTCATCCAGCGGCAGACGGTGCAGCAGATCGCCGACCAGCTCATGGAGCTGGAGCCGGGAACCCGCTACCTCGTACTCAGCCCGGTGGTCAAGCAGAAGAAGGGCGAGTTCGTCGACCTGTTCGCCGAGCTGTCGGCTTCCGGCTACTCACGTGCCCTCGTCGACGGGGAACAGGTGCAGCTCTCCGCCCCGCCGACGCTGAAGAAGCAGTACAAGCACGACATCTCGGTCGTCGTCGACCGCTTGGTCGCGGGCCCGGACATCCTCACCCGCCTCACGGACTCGCTCGAGACCGCGCTTCGCCTGACCGACGGGCTCGTCTCGGTCAGCTTCGTCGACGAGTCGGGGCCGGATGCGACGCGCAACTTCAGCGAGAAGCTCGCCTGCCCGAACGGGCACCCGATCCAGCTCACCGAGATCGAGCCGCGCACGTTCTCGTTCAACGCGCCGTTCGGTGCCTGCCCCGAGTGCTCCGGCCTCGGCACTCGCATGTCGGTCGACGAGGAACTGCTGCTCGGCGACCCTTCGCTGAGCATCTCGGAGGGCGTGATCCTCCCGTGGAGCACCCAGGGCAAGGGCCTGTATCAGTATTACGACAAGCTGCTCGACGGCCTCGCCCGCGATCTCGACTTCGATCTGGATGCGCCGTGGGACGAGTTGCCGCGCACCGTGCGCGACGCGATCCTGCGCGGCAAGGACTTCAAGGTCAAGGTCAAGTGGCGCAACCGGTATGGCCGCGAGCTCAGCTACACGTCGGGATTCGAGGGTGTGGTGCCGTATATCGAGCGCCAGTACCTGCAGGCGGACTCCGACACCCAACGGCAGCGCTGGGCCGAGTACCTGCGCGAGGTGCCGTGCCCGGTGTGCCGGGGCCGCCGGCTCAAGCCCGAGGTGCTCGCCGTCCTCATCCACGAGCGCAGCATCGCCGACGTGGCCGAGCTCAGCCTGGCCGACGCGCGCGCGTTCATGAACAGGCTG
>Ga0164242_10003200_pt1 | contig 18745 bp, 19 predicted proteins | sample OricomgcompostMG_FD_108783 | JGI IMG/M metagenome (GOLD analysis project Ga0164242, IMG submission 108783) | Miracle-Growth compost microbial communities from Emeryville, California, USA - Original compost - Miracle growth compost (MG) ... | reverse complement strand
CTGCGCGACGCGCCCGACGGCACGCCGGTGATCAACGCCGCCGCTCCGGTCGGCCTGGCGGGAACGACACTGCTGACAACGCGCAACGCGATCGACATCACCCAGAGAGTGCGCGCCGCGCGCAGCACGCTCGGCATGGCGGTCGGCCTGGCGCTGCTGATCTCGATCATGCTCTCGCTGTTCATGGCGCGAACGATCGTCACGCCGCTGCGCACCCTCGCCCGCGCGGCGGTCCGCGTGCGCCTCGGCCGCGATCGCGAGGTCGTGGTCCCGCGCCTGCCCGAACGTCAGGACGAAATCGGCCAGCTCGCCCGTGCGATCGCCGACATGACCGGCGCCCTGCGCCACCGTATCGATGCGGTCGAAAGTTTCGCCGCCGACGTCGCGCACGAGATCAAGAACCCGCTCGCCAGCCTGCGCAGCGCGATCGATTCGCTCGGCAAAGTGGGGGATGCGGAATTGCGCAGGCAACTGATCCAGATCGCCGCGCACGACGTGCGGCGCATCGACCGCCTGGTGACCGAAATCTCCGAAGCCAGCCGGATCGACGCCGAACTGAGCCGCGCGACGTTCGAGCCGGTGGACATCGCTCGCCTCGTCGAAAACCTGGTCGAGCGCCGCCAGGCCCGCGGCGAGAACGGCACCTGCCAGGTCGAACTGTCACGCGAGGGCGGCTCGATGGTCGTGCCGGGCGTGCCGCTGCGGCTCGAGCGGGTATTCGAGAACCTGCTCGACAACGCAGTGTCGTTTTCCCCCGACGGAGGCACCATTACGGTGCGCGTCGCTCGGCTTGACGATTACGTCGAGACCTCGGTGTGCGATGAAGGCCCCGGCATTCCCGTCGAGGCGCGCGAGAAGGTCTTCACACGCTTCCATTCGCTCAGGCCCGAAGCGGAGGATTTCGGCGTTCACAGCGGTCTCGGCCTCGCCATCGGCCGGACGATCGCCGAAGCGCACGACGGCACGCTGGAAGTGCGCGATCACGAACACGGCAGCGGCGCCTGCCTGGTGCTGACCCTGCCCACCGCGTGAGCATCACCCTCACCAACGTAAGCTGCGTCGCCATCGATGGCCGCGCCGTGCTGATCGAGGGCGAATCGGGCAGCGGCAAGTCGAGCCTCGCGCTCGCCCTGATCGATCGCGGCGCTCTGCTGATCGGCGATGATGGCGTAACGCTGGACGAGCGAGACGGCCGCCTCTGGGCCCTGCCCCCACCGAACATCGCCGACTTGATAGAAGTGCGCAACGTGGGGCTGCTCACCCTGCCGGCAGGCTCCGCTCCACTCGCTCTCGTCGTCAGGCTCGATCCGGCGGCTCCGCGCCTCCCGGACGGCGCTGATCGATTCGAAATTACCGGCCACGCCCTGCCCCTGCTGACGCTATGGCCCGGCTCTTCCGTCCTGCCGCTGCGGACGGAACTTGCCCTGAAAACATACGGTTTGAGCTGAGCCCTTCCCTTTCCGATTGCGAAGGGACAAGACAATTCGCGCTATGCCGCTCGACTCCCCTGCTCGCCAGCGCGTCCTGCTGGTCACCGGCATGCTCGGTGCCGGCAAGACCACCGCCTTGCATGAGCTGGAAGACATCGGCTGGGAAGCGGTCGACAACTTCCCCATCCGTCTGCTTGGCCGCCTGATAGGGCGCGAGGGGGAGCGCGCGGAAGGCGAAGGGGCGCCGTTCGCCATCGGCTTCGATTCGCGCACGCGCGGCTTTTCGCCCGACCGGGTTATCGAGCGGGTCAAGCAATTGACCGCGCGTGCGGACCTCGAGGTGAGCACACTGTTCCTGGATTGCTCCACCGCCGAACTGCACCGCCGGTTCGACGAGACCCGCCGGCGGCATCACCTGGCGCAGGACATTCCGGTCGATCTCGGCATTCTCGCCGAACGCGAACTGCTCGCTCCGCTGCGCCGCTGGGCGGACGTGCTGATCGACACCACCCGCTTCTCGTCGAACGAGCTCAGGCAGGTGATCCGCCAGCACTTCGCCGGAGAGGCCAAAGGGCAGATGACCGTGACGGTGTCGAGCTTCGGCTTCGCTCGCGGCGTGCCTCCCGCGGCCGACCTGGTGTTCGACATGCGCTTCCTCGACAACCCGCACTGGCAGCCGGACTTGCGCGACCTCACCGGGCTCGACGAACCGGTCGGCGCGCATATCGAGAAGGATGCGGCGTTCGGGGCCAGCTTCGAGCGCATCCGCGACCTGCTGATCGACCTGCTTCCGCGTTATGCCGCGCAAGGCAAGAGTTACGTCAACATCGCCTTCGGCTGCACCGGTGGGAGGCACCGCTCGGTGTTCACGGCGGAAAGGATCGCCGCGGCCTTGCGCGAAGCGGGGTTTTCGCCGACCGTGCTGCACCGGAACCTCGGTTCGCGCGCGGCGGGGCTGATTGAGGGGTCGCATCAACCATGATTTGGGAGTATGGGCCGCCTCCTTGCCTGCCATGCATGGCAAGGTCGAACGCTTTCGAGAGTACTCTGACTTCATGATCGGTATGATCCTGGTGACCCACGGCCGTCTGGCCGAGGAATTCGTTCACGCCATGGAGCACGTCGTGGGCGAGCAGCCCGACGTGGCGACCATCTGCATCGGCCCGAGCGACGACATGGAAGCGCGCCGGCGCGAGATCGCCAACGCAATCAAACGGGTGGATTCCGGCAAGGGCACGGTAATCCTGACCGACCTGTTCGGCGGCACGCCTTCCAACCTTGCCATTTCGCTGCTCAAGCGCGGCAAGACCGAGGTGATCGCCGGGATAAATCTGCCAATGCTGATTCGCCTCGCCGGCGCGCGCAAGGACATGGACCTGACCGCCGCGGTGGCCGCGGCACGCGAGGCGGGGCGCAACTACATCACGGTTGCTTCGGAATATCTGGGACAGGACGCGTAAGCCGAATGGGGGAGGCGAAGCAGTCGGTCACGATCGTCAACAAGCGCGGATTGCATGCGCGGGCGAGCGCCAAGTTCGTCGGCGCTGCGGCGCAGATGGACGGAGTGAAGATCACGGTTTCCAAGGACGGCACGAGCGCGGGCGGCACTTCGATCCTCGGCCTGATGATGCTCGGCGCGGCCAAGGGCGACACGATCGAGATCTTGGCCGAAGGCGACGGCGCTGAGGAGCGGCTGAACGAGCTTGTCGCGATGGTGGCGGGCGGCTTCGGCGAAGACTAGGGGTCTTTCGTGACCCGCCGCACGATCACCGGATTCTCCAATCCCACGGTCAAGTTCCTGCGCAGCTTGCGAGACAAGAAGCACCGCAAGCGCGAGGGCAAGTTTCTCGCCGAAGGATTGCGGCTGCTGACCGACGCCCGCGAATGCGGCCGCCTGCCGGAGATGCTGGTGATGGCCGAGCAACGCGACGAGCATCCGCTGCTCGACGCGCTGATCGAGCAAGTCGAAAAGACCGGTGGCGAGATCGTCGAAACCAGCGCCGAAATCCTCGCGAAAGTGACCGGCAAGGACAATCCGCAAGCTGTGCTCGGCGTTTTCGCCGAATTCGATACCTCCCTCGCCGCCCTCGACCGCGCCGCCGCGCCGATCTGGCTGGTGGCGCAGGCGCTGCGCGATCCGGGCAACCTCGGCACCATGCTGCGCACCGGCGACGCGGTCGGCGCGGGCGGGCTGATCCTGATCGACGACTGCGCCGATCCGTTCAGCGCGGAAGCCGTCCGCGCGAGCATGGGCGCGGTCTTCACGCAAAGTATCGCCCAGGCGCCGTGGCGCGAGTTCATTCGCTGGCTGCGGGAGGACAAAGGGCAACTCGTCGCCGCCAGCTTGCGCGATGCGGTGCCCTATCGCGGCGCGCCGTACCGCGCGCCGTGCTTCATCCTCGTCGGCAACGAATCGCGCGGCCTGCCCGAAGATTACGAAGCGGCTTGCGATCTGCGGGTGACCATGCCGATGCGCGGGCGGGCGGACAGCCTCAACGCGGCGATCGCCGGCGCGGTGCTGGCCTACGAGGTGCTCGCTTCGCTCAATCCCCCGCCACGAGACTGACCACGCTCCACTTGCCGTTGCGCCGGCTCGCCAGCAGGCGGTAGTCGAGCAGACTGCGCAGCTTGTCGGTGGCGATGTAGCCTTTCGTGCCGTCGGCCGTGGTGACGTGCTGGAACGGATCGTCCGGTTTCAGCGCCATGAGTTCGACAACATCCCACGAAATCGTCTTGATCGGCTCGCTCTTGGCGTCAGGCGCGGGCAGCAACGGCACTCCCTCCCCCGTCACCAGCATACCGCTCATCGCGTCGACCTTGTCGATATGCTGTTCGAAATACCACGGGATCGTCATCCCGCCTTGCGGGTTAGCCGCACAGCCGAGCGTGAGGAGCTGGTCGAGTTCGTCCCACAGCATGCCGTCCTCGGCCGTGAGGCGCTTCTTCAGCTCGGCACGGCCGGTGCCGCCGCCGAAATCCAGCTTGATGTCCTCGGCGGCGAGCGCAATCAGGGCATCGGCATCGCGCGCCATGACCGCGTCGGCCAGTTTGTCGCGGAAGTCGGACGCGCCGGCCAGCTCACCGCAAGTGTCGCGCGGCGCGAACGGCCCTTCGGCGAGCGGCGCGGGTTCGGGCTTCTTGGCGCCGACGAGTTCGGAGGCGGATTGGGCGAGCTTGTCGGACGGCGCCTTGTGCCGGTCGCAGGCCGTCGCCGTCAGCAGCAGCGGCGCAAGCGCGAGCGAGGTCCACAGCCGCACCGTCATCCGTTCTCGCCAGCCTCCTCCGCTCCGGTTCCGCCAACCAGCCGGACGGGCCCCGGCTGTTCCGCGTCGCCACCTGTATAGCGCGGGGCGCTTTCGACAAGGGGGACATCCTCGATTTCGCGCTTGCCGATCTCGATACCCTTCTCGGCCAGCCGCTTCCCGGACGAGAGCACGTTGCGCTCGAAGCTGCCGACGAACTTGTTGTAATTGTTGACCGCGCTCTCCAGCCCGCCGCCGACGCGCTTCAGGTGATCGGCCGCGACGGCGAGGCGTTCATAGAGCTCGGCGCCCATCCGGCCGATCTCCTGCGCCTCGCGTGCCAGGCCGTCCTGCCGCCAGACTTGCGCGACCGTGCGGCAAATGGCGACGAGGTTGGTCGGCGTCGCCAGCAGCACGCGGCGCTCGAAGGCGAAGTCCCACAGGGTCGGATCGTGCTCCAGCGCGGCGGCGACGAAATGCTCGCCGGGGACGAACATCACCACGTAGTCCGGCGCATCCTCGAACTGGCTCTGATAGCTCTTGGCACCGAGTTGCTGGACGTGATTGCGCATCGACTTCGCATGGGCATCCAGCGCCGTGGTCCGCGCCTCGTCACTGTCCGCCTCGAACGCCTCCTGATAGGCGTTGAGCGAGACCTTGGAGTCGATCACCAGCTTCTTCTGCCCCGGCACATTGACGATGGCGTCGGGCCGCAGGCGGCCGTCCTCGGTGTCGATCGAATGCTCGAGCGTGAAGTCGGTGTGCTCGGCGAGGCCGCATTGCTCGAGCACGTTCTTCAACTGCTGCTCGCCCCAGCGGCCCCGCGCCTTGGGCGCGTTGCGCAAGCTGTTGCCGAGCCGCGCGGCTTCCTGGCGGATCGCTTCCTGGCCGGCGCGCATGTTCTCGATCAGCCCGGCAAGCTGGCCGAAGCTGTCGATCCGCTTCGCTTCGAGAGTGGAGACATGGTCCTCATAAGTCTTGAGCCGGTCGTGCACCGGCTGGAGCAGGGATTTGACCGCTTCCTTATTGGCCTTCTCTGCGTGACCGAACTTCTCTTCGGCTCGCTTGAGGAATTCCTCCTGAGCCCTGGTCAGCACCTCGCCGCCGGCGACCTTGAACTGCGCGAGCAGGTCCTCGCGCGCTTCCTTGAGCCGCGCGATCTGCTTGTCGAAGTTCTCGGCATTGGCTTTCAACGTCGCCAGTTCGATGCGGGCATCGCCCAGTTCGGTGAGGGCTCGCTTGAAATTCTCTTCGTGCTCCTTCGCCGCCCCGTCGCGCTCGGCATGGCGCGCCTTCCAGTCGGCGACGGGCCGCGAGCCGACGAACCAGCCGAGCAGGACGCCCCCGACGAGCGCGACGAGAATGGAGATGACGGCGGTAGTATCCATGGGCGCCTCGCTGGAACGAAGCACGAACTTACCGACAGGCGCACCCACGCACAACCCCGTCACGCCAGCACTCCACCGGAGAGGGTTGACGCACCACCAGAATCACCCTTGAGATTCGCCCCTGCCCGATTGTATGGGACACTTACAATTTTCGGACTCGCGAAATTTTCGCATAAGTGAAACAAACACCGCCCTACGACGGAGAGGTTACCCTATGCCCACCGATATCGAAATCGCCCGCCAGGCCAAGCTGAAGCCGATCGCCGAGGTCGCTGCCAGGTCGGGCGTACCCGACGAGGCGCTGATCCCCTACGGCAAGTACAAGGCCAAGATCGACCGCGCCGCCCTCCCCGCCGCAGGCAAGAAGGGCAAGCTGATCCTCGTTACCGCGATCAACCCGACACCGGCGGGCGAAGGCAAGACTACCACCTCGGTCGGCCTGAGCGACGCGCTCAACCGCATCGGCAAGAGCTCGATGCTGTGCCTGCGCGAGCCTTCGCTCGGGCCGTGCTTCGGGATGAAGGGCGGCGGCGCCGGCGGCGGCAAGTCGCAAGTCATGCCGATGGACGAGATCAACCTCCACTTCACCGGCGACTTCCACGCGATCACCAGCGCGCACAACCTGCTGAGCGCGATGATCGACAACTCGGTCTACTGGGGCAATCCCCTCGACATCGACGTGCGCCGCGTGAGCTGGAAGCGCGTGCTCGACATGAACGACCGCGCGCTGCGGCAAATCGTCGGCCCGCTCGGTGGCGTCTCCAACGGCTTCCCGCGCGAGACCGGGTTCGACATCACCGTTGCCTCGGAAGTCATGGCGATCCTGTGCCTCGCCAGCGACGCCAAGGACCTGCAGAAGCGCCTCGGCGACATCATCATCGGCTACACGCGTGACAGGAAGCCGGTCTTCTGCCGCGACGTGAAGGCCGACAGCGCGATGACCGTGCTGCTCAAGGACGCCATCCTCCCGAACATGGTGCAGACGCTGGAGAACAACCCCGCGCTGCTCCACGGCGGACCCTTCGCCAACATCGCCCACGGCTGCAATTCGGTGATCGCCACGCGCACCGCGCTCGGCCTCTCCGATTACGTCGTGACCGAAGGCGGCTTCGGCGCCGACCTCGGCGCCGAGAAGTTCATGGACATCAAGTGCCGCATCGCCGGCCTGGCGCCAGACGCGATCGTGCTCGTCGCTACCGTCCGCGCGCTCAAGATGAACGGCGGCGTGGCCAAGAAGGACCTCGGCGAGCCGAACGTCGATGCCGTGCGCAAGGGCGCGGTCAACCTCGAGCGGCACATCGAGAACCTCAACAAGTTCGGCATCAACCCGACCGTGGCGATCAACCACTTCTACCTCGACACCGACGAGGAGCTGGCGGTTATCCAGGAAATGGCCGCCAAGTTCGGTACCGAGGCGGTGATCTGCAAGCACTGGGCCGAAGGCGGCGCCGGCGCCGAAGAGCTCGCCCGTGTCGTTTCGGCCAAGGCCGATGCCGGCGCGCCGAACTTCAAACAGATTTACCCCTCCGACATGCCGCTCGCCCAGAAGATCGAGACGGTCTGCAAGGAAATCTACCGCGCCGATGGCGTCACCATGTCGCCGGCGGTGAAGAGCCAGCTCAAGCAGTGGGAAGAGATGGGCTACGGCCATTTCCCGGTGTGCATGGCCAAGACGCAGTATTCGTTTTCGACCGACCCCACCGCGCTCGGCGCGCCGACCGGGTTCGAGGTCAACATCCGCGAAGTGCGCCTGGCCGCGGGCGCCGGGTTCGTGGTCGCCATCGCCGGCGATATCATGACCATGCCCGGCCTGCCGAAGGTGCCGAGCGCCGAGAACATCTATCTCGACGAGAACGGCGAAATCGAAGGCCTGTTCTAAGCTTCGCGAGAGGCACGGGTTACGGCGAAAGGCCGCCTCACTCGAGGCGGCCTTTTTGCTGTCCGCGGCTGATCGGGGCTGCGATCATGCTTATCTTTTGTTGTATAGTTTCTTTTGTTATATAATTTGGCGGCAGCCCGTTGCTGCGCTGCCCCTATCCACCGCGCGTTAAGGGAAAAGGGTCCATACAGCGGGTGGTGCAAGGGCGCCGGGATAAAGGAACCCTCGGGATAATCACAGGTTTGGCCACTATGTCGCTCCCTCGTGCACGCCGTACGGCTCTCCTCCTGCCGCTGGGTTTTTTCTCACTTGCGCTCGTCCAGCCTGTCCACGCGACTACCGCGCCGGTCACCCCCGAATTCAAGTCGCAGCTCGTGGCGCAGGCCGATGGACAGGTCGCCTCGTTCTACGCCTATGGCCCCGGTTCTCTGTGGATCGACGCGAACGGCGCACTCGATCCGGCGGCGGGCGAACTCGTCCAGCTGATCCAGACCGCCGACGAAGACGGGCTCGATCCTGCGGCGCTTCACGCGGCCGAGATCACGCAAGCGGTGAATCAGGCGCAAGCCAATCCCACGCCCGCGACCCTCGCGGACGCGGAGGTGCAACTGTCACGCGCGTTCGCGGCTTATGTCGCGGCGCTTGAGCAGGACGGTCCCGAAGCGATGCAATATGAGGCATCGACGCTGCGCCCGCGCGCGCTTGGTGACTACCACACGCTGAGCCAGGCGGCGGTGGCGCCGTCGCTCGCCGAGTACATCCGCGGCATGAACTGGATGCATCCGCTCTACGCGCCACTGCGCCACGCTTTGATGGCCGATACTGGCTTGGCTCCGGCGGATCGTCAGCTCGCAATCAAGAATCTCGAGCGAATCCGGCAGATTCCCGATCAGCCGCGCGGGCGCCATATCGTCATCGACAGCGCCAACGCGACGCTATGGATGTACGACGGCGACAAGGCGGTCGATTCGATGAAGGTCGTCGTCGGCAAGCCGGAGAAGCAGACGCCGGCCTATGCCGGTTACATCCGCTCCGCGTTCCTCAACCCCTATTGGAACGTGCCGGCCGATATGGTCCGCTCGATCATCGCCAGGAACGTACTGTCGCAAGGGTTCGCCTATCTCAAGCGGCAGGGTTACGAGGTGGTGTCCGCGTTCAGCAACGATGCCGACATCATCGATCCGCATACGATCGACTGGCCGGCGGTGCAGCGCGGCGAATTGAAAGTGCTCGTCCGCCAGCGGCCGGGCCCGCGGAATTCCATGGGCACGATGAAGTACGAATTCCCCAATCCCTATGGCATCTACCTTCACGATACGCCGGAGAAGGAAACTCTGGCGGAAGGCAGCCGCCAGTTGAGCGCCGGATGTATTCGCCTGGAAGACGCCAAGCGTCTCGGCAGCTGGCTGATGCAGGGCGACATCGAAACTGTCTCAGGCGCGCCCGAGCAGAAGCTCCCGTTGCCGCAACCGGTGCCGATTTACATCACCTATCTCACCGCGCACGTAAGCGGCGACGGCCAGTTGGCGTTCGGCCCCGATCCCTACGATCGCGACCACAAGGCGCTCGCCTCGCTGGATTGAGGGTCGTCCGACTCAAACGGCGCTTCTATTTCTCGCCAAGCAGGCCGTTTATGGCCGCGACCAGGGGCTTGATCGAGATGGGCTTGGCCATGAAGGCCTTGGCGCCAGCCTGGCGGATGCGGCGTTCCTCGTTCTTGCCGACGAAGGCCGTGACGGCGAGGATCGGCACCTGTCTGAACTCGGCATCGCCTTGCAGCGCTTCGATGAGCTCCAGCCCGGAGATGTTCGGTAGCTGGATATCCATGATGATGACGTCCGGACGGAAATCGCGCGCCTTGGCGAGCGCGTGGGCACCGTCTCCCACGAGCTCGACCGCGAAACCGTTCCCCTCCAGCACGGCGCTGTACAACATACGGTTGAGGAGATCGTCTTCGACGACGAGAACCCGCCTGCTCACGCGGCCCCAACGATCGAAGCCGGCAAAAGTGCCGGTTGCGGTTTTTCATGCAACGCCACGTCTCCCCTGAGCGGACTGGTGAATCCTCCGGAACAACCAGCCCTCTCCGTGCGCTCTAGCCGCAAAGGAGGCGCCGATGTCGATTCAGAAGATGATCCAGGAGCACCCCGATGTGGGTGACGATTACAACGAAGCGCTGGGCGATGCGGTCAAGCACGCGATGTATTGCGCGGCGATCTGCAATTCCTGCGCCGATGCCTGCGTCGCGGAGCCGATGGACATGCGCCGGTGCATCCGCGTGTGCCTCGATTGCTCGGACGTGTGCGAGGCGACCTACCGCGTCGCCACCCGCCGCACGGACCACAACCGGCAACTGATCCGCGCCATGCTCGCTACCTGCATTCACGCCTGCGAGATTTGCGAGGCCGAATGCGCGACGCATGACAACCCGCACTGTCGCCGCTGCGCCCGGATGTGCCGCGAATGCGCCGAGGATTGCCGGCGGGCGCTGGAGACGGTGAACGACGAAGTTCACGCCAACGGCGAAGTCAGCGTGTCCGAACACGGGGCGGCGTGAGAGCTACAACCCCCTCGTCATGCCAGGTGCACTCAAGCCGCCTTGCGTAGCTTTTCGAGCTTCTTCAGCGCCATCGAACGCTTGAGCCGGCTGAGATGATCGATGAAGAGCACGCCTTCCAGGTGGTCCATCTCGTGCTGGATGCACGTCGCCATCATCCCTTCCATCGCTTCTTCGTGGACTTTGCCGTCGAGGTCTTGCCAGCGGACGCGGCAAGTCTTCGGACGATCGACGTCGGCGTAGATATCCGGGACCGAAAGACAGCCTTCCTGATAGGTCGAAAGCTCTTCGGCCGGATCGAGGATTTCCGGATTCACGAACACCCGCGGCTCCCGCTTGACCGGCTGGTGCGTGTGGGGATGGCCGCCATGGTCGCATTCCTCCGGCTCGGCGTCCGGGTCCTCCGGCTGCAGGTCGATCACCAGCAGGCGAATCGGCTCACCCACCTGGATCGCGGCGAGGCCGATGCCGTTGGCGGCATACATGGTTTCGAACATGTCGGCGGCGAGCGCCTTCAGCCCTTCGTCGAACACTTCGACGGGCTTGGAAACAGTCTTCAGCCGGGGGTCCGGCACTTCAAGGATTTCACGGATAGCCATGCGCAGAAGATAGGCATTTCGCGCTGTAACGACAAGTGAATGCCTGCACCCGGACATGCGGCTGGGTGTGCTAGTCGCCCGGACGGTTCAGAGCCATGCACGCCAGCGCCAGCAGGCTCGCCGCGCCGGCCATCGGCAGCCACCATCTGAAGAATTGCCAGTAGAGTTGCGGCGTGTAGGCGCCGGTCTCGTCGACATAGATGCCGAGCGGATTGCGCTCGGCAAGATCGCCGGCCATCCACAGCGAGGGTATCGCCGAGGCCACCAGCGCGAACAGCCAGCCGCCGATGATCCAGCCCACTCTGAGCCGGCGCTTCACCCCACAGGTCTCCGTGCTCGCAAGGCCTGCGCCAGCGTGCCTTCGTCGAGATAATCGAGCTCGCCACCGACCGGCAGCCCGTGAGCGAGCTGGGTGATCCGCACCGGATAGCCTTCGAGCCGCTCGGCGATGTAGTGCGCGGTCGTCTGACCTTCGAGCGTGGCGTTCATCGCCAGCACGACCTCGTCGATGCCGCCTTCGGCCACGCGCTCGATCAGTTTGCCGATGCTGAGATCCTCGGGTCGGATGCCTTCCAGCGCCGAGAGTCGCCCGCCGAGCACGTGATAGCGCCCGGTGAACAGCTTGGCGCGGTCGAGCGCCCAGAGATCGGCGACATCCTCGACCACGCACAGCTGGCGCGGATCGCGGCGCGGATCGGCGCAGAGACCGCAAGGGTCGCGCGTATCGACGTTGCCGCAGACGTGGCACTCAACCAGCGTATCCTGCACCGCAGCGAGCGCCTGGACGAGTTGGACCAGCGCCGTCTCGCGCCGCTTGACCAGCCATAGTACCGCCCGTCGCGCCGACCGCGGGCCGAGGCCGGGAAGCCGGGCCAGAGCGCCGGTGAGCGTCTCGATCTCTTGCGATGCCATTTCGCGGCAGATAGGGCCATGACGGGCGCTTAGGAAGGGTAGCAATGCGCATAGTCTTCATGGGCACGCCCGAGTTCGCGGTCCCTACGCTGCTCGCGCTGCATGAGGCGGGGCACGAAATAACGGCCGCCTACACGCAGCCTCCCCGGCCGGCGGGCCGCGGAAAAGCCGATCGCAAGTCGCCGGTGCATCTTGCGGCGGAAAAGCTCGGCCTCGCGATCTGCCATCCGCTCACCTTGCGCGATCTCGATGCCCAGGCCGATTTCCTCGCATTCGAGCCCGAACTGGCGGTCGTCGTCGCCTATGGCCTGATCCTGCCACCGGCGATCCTCGAAGCGCCGAAGCGCGGCTGCCTCAACGTCCACGCGAGCCTGCTGCCGCGCTGGCGCGGGGCGGCGCCGATCCAGCGGGCGATCCTCGCCGGCGATCACGTGACCGGCGTCACCATCATGCGGATGGAGAGCGGGCTCGATACCGGGCCGATGCTGGCGGCAGCGCGCGTGCCGGTGGAGGACAAGACCAGCGGCGAACTGCACGCCGAGCTGGCCGAGATCGGCGCCCGGCTGCTGGTCGAAACGGTCGCCCAGCTCGACCAGCTCAAGCCCCAGCCGCAGCCGGAGATCGGCGCCACTTACGCCGCCAAGATCGACAAGGCCGAGGCGCGGATCGACTGGTCCAGGCCCGCCGAGCTGATCGAACGCGAGGTACGCGCCTTCGCGCCCTTCCCAGGCTCGTGGTTCGAGCTCGACGGCGAGCGGATCAAGGTCCTGCGCGCCCGCGCCATCGGCGTGAACGGCGCCGACGGTACGGTGCTCGACGACCAGCTCACCATCGCCTGCGGCCAGGCGGCGATCCGGCCGCTCACGGTGCAGCGCGCGGGCAAGCCGGCGATGGCCGCGGCGGATTTCCTGCGCGGCAAGCCGGTGCCGGCAGGGACGGTGCTGAGATGAGCGAGCTCGTTACTCTCCCCCTGAAGGGGAGAGGGCTTTGACCCGCTTCGCGCTCACCCTCGAATTCGACGGCGGCCCGTTCATGGGCCTGCAGCGGCAGGACCACGGGCCGAGCGTGCAGCAGGCGGTCGAGGAAGCGGTGCACGCCATCACCGGCGAGAGGGTGACGATGCATTCGGCCGGGCGGACGGACAGCGGCGTGCACGCGCTGGCGATGCGCAGCCATGTCGATATCGTGAAGCGCATCGAGCCGTTCCGGCTGATGGAAGCGCTCAACGCGCATCTGCGCCCCGACCCGATTGCCGTCATCGCCTGCGAAGCGAAGCCCGGCAACTGGCATGCCCGGTTCTCATGCCTGGGCCGCGCTTACGAATACCGTGTCGTCAATCGCCGCGCGCCGCTGACGCTCGATCGCGGACTCGCCTGGCATGTCCCTCGCCCGCTCGACGCCGAAGCGATGCACCGCGCGGCGCAGGCGCTGGTCGGTCGGCACGACTTCACCACCTTTCGCTCGGTGCATTGCCAGGCGAAAGACCCGGTGAAGACACTCGACCGCCTCGCCGTGCGCCGAAAGGGCGAACGCGTTGTTATCGAAGCGGCCGCGCGCAGCTTCCTGCATCATCAGGTCCGCTCGATGGTCGGCACGCTGGCGCTGGTCGGCCTTGGGCAATGGCGCGAGGAGCAGATGGCCGAGGCGCTGGCGGCGAAGGATCGTGCCGCGCTCGGCCTCAACGCTCCGGCTGAGGGGCTGTATTTCGTTCGGGCAGTCTATCCGGACGAATGAGCGGCTCGACCGTCGGCAACGGCGTGGGCGAAGGCGTGGGCAGCTTGCCGGTCGGCTGGACCCTGAGGCCGTTCCGGTCGAGGCCTACAGTAACGGGCACGCCGTTGATGTTGGTCGTCAGCGTCGTGCCGCCATCGCCGATCTGCAGGTTCGTCTGCCCGTCACCGATCGGGATGTCGCCGAGGTTGGGCACGTCCTGCGGCTGCACCGGCCCCTCGGGGTTCGGTGATGGCGTCGGCGACTGCGGCCGCGGAGCCGGCGCGAGCCGAAGCGCCTGGGCCATGAAATCGTGCCAGATCTGCGCCGGCAGACTGCCGCCGTGGACGCCTTTCAACGGCGTGTTGTCGTCGTTGCCGATCCATACGCCGACCACCAGGTCGCCCGCGTAGCCGACGAACAGCGCATCGCGATTATCCTGCGTGGTGCCGGTCTTGCCGAAGCTCGTCACCGGCAGCTTCGCGGCCCGCCCGGTGCCCTGGTCGACTGTACGGGCGAGCAGTTGCTCGATCTCGTCATGCTCCGTGCCGGACAAGCGGTGCCGTTCGGCGAACAGCCAGCCGAACCAGCCCTCCTCCGCCGGGAAGGCCCGCGGGCGCACCGGGAAGCGGTTGCCGGCCACGCCAGCGTAAGCGCTGGTCAGCTCGAGCAGCGTCATCGTCGAAGTGCCGAGCGCCAGGCTGGGATCGCCATGCGCCAGCGGCGAAGCGACGCCGAGCTTCTCCGCCTCTTCGATCACTGCATCGTCGCCGACCCTCTGCAGCAGCCGCACCGCGGCGACGTTGCTCGAACGGGCGAAAGCATCTTCCAGCGTGATCTCGTTCGAGTAGTTTCCGCTGGCGTTCTTCGGCCGGTACGAGCCCTGCACGAACTCGCTGTTGTCGATTGTCGTGTCCGGCGTCATCCCTTTCTCGAACGCCGCGAGATAGACGAACAGCTTGAAGGTGGAACCCGGCTGGCGCCGCGCCTGCGTGGCGCGGTTGAACGGCGACTTCGCGTAGTCCTTGCCGCCGATCATGGCGACGACCTCGCCGTTCGGATGCATCGCCACCAGCGCCACTTGCGCCTTGCCGAGCGGCGCGCGCCCGATCACCCGCCGGGCGATGCCTTGCAGGCGCGAATCCAGCGTGGTCCGCAGCGTCTGGCGCGAATAGCCGACGTCGCTGAGCTGCCGCGCCTGCGGCAAGGCCCAGTCGGCGAAGTAGGTCCCGGTCGGCAGGTCGTTGGTCGGGCGCACGTCGAGCTTCGGCGTCGGGATCGCCCGCGCCTGCGCCGCCGTCATGTAACCGGCGGCCACTTCCGCCCCCAGCACGGTGCGCATCCGCCGGCTCGCCAGCTCGAAGTTCTCGGTCGGATCGTAGCGCGAAGGCGCCTGCAGCAGCCCGGCCAGCATCGCCGCCTGCCCCGGCGTGAGGTTCTCCGGCTGGCGGTAGAAGTAATGCAGCGAGGCGGCGCGCAAACCGTAAGTGTTGTCCCCGAAATAGGCGTTCGACAGGTAGCGCTCGAGAATCTCGTCCTTGGTCAGCCAGGCTTCGAGCCAGAAGGCGATCAGCGCTTCGCGCGCCTTGCGGCCAAGCGTCTGCTTAGGCGAAAGGAACGTAAACTTGGCGAGCTGCTGGGTGATCGTGCTGCCACCTTCGGTGCGTCCGCTGGTCAGATTGCTCCACGCAGCGCGAGCGATCCCGCGCGGATCGACTCCCCAATGGTGATAGAAGCGCCGGTCCTCGATGGCGATGAAGGCGTGGACGACGTGCGGCGGCAGCTTGGCGACCTGCACCGGCTTGTCGACGATCGCCCCGGTGCGCGCGATCGGCGTGCCGTCGGCGGCGAGCAGCGTGACCTCGGGCGGCGCGATCGGCTTAAGCGACTTGGACAGCGGCGCGGTGATCGCCAGCCACAGCACTAGGAGGATGAACAGGCCGATGAACGCCGCGATGCCCCGGCTGACCCACCACCAGCGGCCGCGCTGCTGCCAGAAGTGCCCCCCCGCGCGGGGCGCCTCCGGCTGCCGGGGCTCGCCCGGCTCATCAACGCCGAGAAAACGATCGATCTGCGCCAAACGCGCCGCCCAGGGATCGCCCGGCGCATCCTGCAGCGAATAGAACGTCGGCTCGCCGGCTTCGTCCGAGCCGTGACTGCCGTTCTGCTTGCCTGACCGACCCCAGAGCATTCGCATCCAGACTGTTTTAACTCCATAACACAGTGAGCAAAATCGTGGCGAAAATCAAGCCCGGGGCACACCGAATGCACGAAACGCGCCCGCGCGCGGCGCTTTGCCCCCGTCCGGCTGAACCCGGATTGACCATCATCGCGCGCAGCATCCCCCTTGGCTCGCCCGTAGCGCCGCGTTTATGTAGCGCACTACATAATCGAGAGGCCGCCGTGGGAATCGAAGTCAACAAGCTCCATCCGCTTTTCGCCGCCGAGCTGATCGGCATCGATGCCGCCCGGCCGGACGCAGCGACCATCGAACTGGTCGAGGACTTGATGCGCGAACACGCCGTGCTGTGCATCCGCGGCCAGGGGCATATCGACGACGAGCAGCACCTCGCCTTCGCCCGAAAGTTCGGCCCGCTCGAGCTCCCCGGCAACAAGCCGCGCAACGGCGGCCGCGTCGCGTTCGGGCTCTATGACGTCTCCAACCTCGGGCCGGACGGCGAGATCATGGACGCGGATTCGCCGCGGGCGAAGATCGCCAAGGGCAACGAGCTGTTCCACGCCGACAGCAGCTTCAACGACCTGCCGAGCAAGTGGTCGATGCTGCGCGGGGTGATCGTCACGCCGGAGCGCGGCGAAACCGAGACGATCGACATGCGCGCGGTCTACGACGCGCTGCCGGAAGCCATGAAGCAGCGCGTCGCCGGCCTCACCGCCCGGCACAACTACTTCCACAGCCGCCGCAAGGCCGGCGCCGAGGTGGACGACAGCAATCCGCTCGCCCCCTACATGCGCGCCGAACATCCGCTGGTCCGCTCTAGCGCCTCCGGCCGCCCGGCGCTGTTCGTCGGCGCGCACACGCAGTGTATCATCGGTATGGAAGAGGCCGAAAGCCGGGCACTGATCGAGGAACTGATCGCCTTCGCCACCCAGCCGCACTTCATCTACGCCCACAAATGGCGCCAGGGCGACGTGCTCATCTGGGACAACCGCTGCGCCCTCCACCGCGGCACCGAATACGACTACCGCCGCCACAAACGCGACATGCGCCGCGCGACGATCAACGAGGCGGGAGAGGACCGCAGCGCGATACCCGAAGGGCTAAGCCTGCAAATGGTGGCTGAGGCGGCGAAGGCAGGCACCTAGGCGCAGGGGGGGGCTTCCCTCCCGCGCTGCAAGAGGCGCGCCCGGCTGGCTCAATTGACCGGCACCGCCTCGCCGCGTGCCTTCACCACTTCCGCGTCATCCGACAGATGCGCGCCCTGGCTGCGCAGCACCGCCCGTACCTCGTCGACATCAACCTCACGCGGTTGAACGCTGCGGTTCGCCGCCACCGCCGCGCCGACGCCGGCCGCATGTCCGGTCAGCCAGCACTGCGGAATCTCACGCATGAAACCGTGGCTGTTGGCGTCGCAACTGATGTGGCGGCCGGCCGCCAGCATGCCGTCGAGCGCGCGTGGAACGAGGGAGCCGTAGGGCACCGAGACAACCGGGAATTTCGGGCTGATCGACGGGCTGACGCCGACCTCGTCGGGACGTGCCGCGCCGGCCGGCCAGTCCTTGCGCTCGATCCGGCCGATCCCGGCGAGGCGGCGAGTATGGCGCACGCCGAGCTGGCTGGCGCTCTGCAGGCTGAAGCAGTTCTCGAACCCCGGCGCGTTCTCGCGGAAGAAGCGGGTGTGGCCTTCCATCAGCCGGTGGCAGCGGATTTCGACCTCGGTCATATCGTCCACGTCGAGCGCCGAGAGGCCCGATTGGCGCGGGCCGAGCCACATGGCGATGTCGGGTCGCCACGTGACGTAAGGCGTCTGGAAGAAACCCAGTTCCTCGCGGCCTTTCTCGATCAGCTGTCGCAATTGCTCGGGGTAGAGCGTCTTCCAGTTGATCCAGCGGTTCATGTCCACTCCGCCCGCAACCCAAGCGGTGTTCATCGAGTGGTGGACGTCGCCTTCCTCGATGTCGGTGTCGAACTCGGCTCCGGCGCGGGCGAACATGTCGCCGTCGCCGCTCGTGTCGACGACCACCTTGGCGAGCAGCGCCTGACGCCCTGCCTTGCTCTCGAACACCACGCCCTTCGCGACGCCGGCCTCGACAATGGGCCGCGCAGCCCAGGCGTGGAACACGAGGCGCACGCCGGCCTGGAGCAGCATCTCCTGGTTGTTGAGCTTCATCCGCTCGGGATCGAGCGTCGGCGCCCACTGAACGATGCCATGGAACGCGGTGGTGCGGTTCTGCCAATAGTTGACCTTGAGCGCGTCCGTGGCGCCCCAGTCCTCGCGCGGGGGGCCGGCAACCGCCTCGGGCGGCATCCGCTCGATGAACTCGCGGGCGAAGCCCTGGATCACGTGGTTGCCCTGCCAGTCAGTCATGCGGTCGATCCACATGACGAGGCCGCCGGTGGAGAGCCCGCCGAGGCAGTTGTAACGCTCGACCAGCGTCACGTCGGCGCCCGCCTTCGCCGCAGCCCAGGCCGCCGCGCAGCCGGCCGGGCCGCCGCCGATCACGACGACATCGCACTTGTGATAGACGTCGATCTCGCGCGCATCCTCACGGTAAGTGCCACCGCGACGGGGGGGCGGCAGCGTGTGCCGTGTGCTCTCGAACACGTCCGAGCCGAGGAACCGTTCCTCGGAATGGCCCTTCACCTCCTGCAGCTTGGGGAGGTCGTTCTTGCGGCCATTGTCACTCACGATCGTATGTCCTTCTCGTTCATTCGGGCCGGCCGCCCTTCCACACGGATACGGTGCCCTCGTCGGCATCGATCCGCACCCAGTCGCCCGTCTCGATCTGCTCGAGCGGATCGCTGTCGAAATCGGTCATGGTCGGAATCCGCATCACCACCGCCCCGAG
>Ga0164242_10003199_pt1 | contig 18746 bp, 16 predicted proteins | sample OricomgcompostMG_FD_108783 | JGI IMG/M metagenome (GOLD analysis project Ga0164242, IMG submission 108783) | Miracle-Growth compost microbial communities from Emeryville, California, USA - Original compost - Miracle growth compost (MG) ... | reverse complement strand
GACGTCCTCGAGGTGGCTCAGCAGCGCCGGGCCGTCGTACCACGGGGTCTTGTCGGACTTGGTCACCACGTTGTCGCCGGCCAGCGCCGACAGCGGGATGGTGGTGACGTCCTGGATGTCCAGGCGGGCGGCGAATTCGTGGAACTCGTCGCGAATCTTCTCGAAACGCTCACGGTCCCAATCGATCAGGTCCATCTTGTTGACCGCGAGTACCACGTGCCGGATGCCCAGCAGTGAGGCCAGGAACGCGTGCCGGCGGGACTGCTCGAGCAGACCGTGGCGGGCGTCGACCAGCACAATCGCCAGCTGTGCTGTCGAGGTGCCGGTCACCATGTTGCGGGTGTACTGGATGTGCCCCGGGGTGTCGGCGATGATGAACTTGCGCTTGGCGGTGGCGAAGTAGCGGTAGGCGACATCGATGGTGATGCCCTGTTCGCGCTCGGCGCGCAGGCCATCGGTCACCAAAGCCAGGTCGGTGTAATCGTTTCCGCGTTCCTTGGAGGTGCGCTCGACGGCGGCGAGCTGGTCCTCCATGACGGCCTTGCTGTCATAGAGCAGGCGCCCGATCAGGGTGGATTTTCCGTCGTCCACCGAGCCGGCGGTGGCGATGCGTAACAAAGTGGCCATGTCAGCTGTGCACTCTCTTCTTCGCGCAAGCGCTCATCAGAAGTAGCCTTCCCGCTTGCGGTCTTCCATGCCGGCCTCGGAGATCCGATCGTCGGCGCGGGTGGCCCCGCGTTCGGTCAGTCGCGACACCGCGGTCTCGGCGATCACTTCCTCCACGGTGGAGGCCTCGGACTCCACACAACCGGTGCAGGTGACGTCGCCGACGGTGCGGAACCGCACGGTCTTGGTCAGTACCGGCTCGTCCGCGCGCGGTGTCAGGTACTCGTGCACCGCCAGCAGCATGCCGTCCCGCTCGAAGACCTGGCGCTCGTGCGCGTAGTAGATGCTGGGCAGCTCGATCTGCTCGGCGCCGATGTAGGCCCAGATGTCGTACTCGGTCCAGTTGGAGATCGGGAAGGCGCGGATGTGCTCGCCCTTGCGGTGTCGGCCGTTGTACAGATTCCACAACTCGGGACGCTGATTCTTCGGGTCCCACTGGCCGAACTCGTCGCGGAAGCTGAACACCCGCTCCTTGGCGCGGGCCTTCTCCTCGTCGCGGCGGGCACCACCGAAGGCGGCATCGAACTTGTTCTCCCGGATGCCGCGCAGCAGCGACACGGTCTGCAGCGGGTTGCGCGACGGACCGTTGTCCACCACGCGCCCGGCGTCGATGTCGTCCTGGACGCTGGCGACCACCAGCCGCAGATTGTGCTCGGACACCAGCTTGTCGCGGGTGGCGATCACCTCTTCGAAGTTGTGGCCGGTGTCCACGTGCATCACCGGGAACGGCACGCGACCGGGTGCGAAGGCCTTGATGGCCAGGTTCAGCATGACGATGGAGTCCTTGCCGCCGGAGAACAGCAGCACCGGGCGCTCGAACTCGGCGGCGACCTCGCGGATGATGTGGATGGCCTCGGCCTCCAGGGCACGCAGGTGGCTCAGCTCGTATTTGGCGGTGCGCTCACCGGTCTCAGAAGCGACGGTCATCGTTTCCTCATAAAGTTGGTAGATTTGGTCAACATTAGAACCATAACCCGAATTTACGGGGCGGAATCTGACGATGTCAACGCTTCTACTCACCCGCCTTCGCGATTTCGGCACGTTCCGTCGCGCTGACCGGGACAGAGCGCGCCGAAATCACCGAGATCGGTCAGAGCTGACCTCGCGGAGCCGACCGGTCGCCACGTCGAAGACGAAACCCCGCAGGGATTCGTGCCGGGTGATAAACGGGCTGGCCTCGATCCGGCGCAGCGACTGGCGCACATCCTCATCCAGATCGGCGAACGACTCCCCCGCCCAGCTCGGTTTGATCCCGGTGTCCTCGGCGAGCTGCTGCGCGAACGCATCATCGGTGAAGGTGAGCATCCCACAGTCGGTGTGGTGAATGAGGAGGATCTCCTTGGTCCCGAGCAACCGCTGGCTGATGGCCAGCGAGCGGATCTCATCGTCGGTGATCACCCCGCCCGCGTTGCGGATGACGTGCGCCTCGCCTTCCGCCAGGCCGAGTACCCGATAGACATCGAGCCGGGCGTCCATGCAGGCGACCACCGCGACGTGCCTGCTCGGCGGCAGCGGCAGCGGGCCGGTGAAGCCCTGCGCATACCGCTCGTTGTTGGCCAGGTACTCGTCGGTGACAGACATGGATCGAACGCTAACAACACCCGCCGCCGACACCAGGGCCAGAATCACGCTGACCGAAAAATGCCCAATCGCGTTTCAGGTCAGGCATTTTCGCGGGTATTTCAGCTCAGTGGACGACTCAGGTCGTAGACCGTCGTCCCGCCGACGTCCAGCTTGGTGAAGTTCTCGCCGACCCACTGCTCGATCGCCGCGGCACTGCCCTCTTTGCGGTGCGGCGGGCCCCTGTGATCCCCGGCGATGAAGTACCGAACGGCACCGTCGCCGACATACTGCCGGAATGCCACGGGGGTCGGCGAGTTGTCGCCGCCGGAGAATCCGCCGATGGCCATCAGTGACTTTCCGGTGCTCAGCTCCAGATCACTGACCTGCCAGGAACCCACCGCCGCAGCGGCCCAACGGTTGTCGGTGTCCGTCACCAACTTCTGCAATGCCAGGTTGGGCCCATCGTGCCCGTGTCCGCCGAATCCGTGATCACCGCCGGGGCGCGGCGGGCCGGACATCGACCCGGGGCCGCTGACATGTCCATGCACCACGTTGTAGATCGCGAACGACGACGAGCCGCCGAGGCCGACGACGATCGCCAGGCCGGCCAGCACCGCGGTCGCCCGCCCGGGCCGCTGCGCTCGCAGCGCCAGCGCCACCGCGAGCAGCGTTGCCGCCACCAACAGCACCCAGCGCAGCGGAGGCAGCCAGTCCGGGGTCCGGGACAGCAGGCAGAACGCCCAGATCCCGGTTGCGGCAAGCATTATCGCCAATACCACCCGGGCCCACATGCTCGCACGTCGGCGCCACAGCTCGACGACCGACAGGCCCACCAGGGCCGCGACCGCCGGTGCCAGCGCCACGTTGTAGTACGGGTGCACCGTGCCATCCATGAAACTGAACACCACGCCAGTGACCAAAAGCCAACCACCCCAGAGCAACAGCGCGGCGCGCGACAGATCGGTGCGCGGTTCCCGCCGGGTCAGCCAGACCGTGACCAGCAGGCCGATCAACGCCGCGGGCAGCAGCCAGGAGATCTCCACCCCCATCGACGGCCCGAACAGCCGGGTGATCCCGGCCGGCCCACCGAAGAACAGGTTGCCGCGCCCGGGACCACCGCCGTTACCACCGGTGATCCGTTCGATCCCGTTGTAGCCCAACGCCAATTGCAGCAGAGAGTTGTCGGTCGACCCGGCGATGTACGGGCGAGCGTCGGCCGGCCACAACCCCACCAGCGCGACGTACCAGCCCGCCGACACCAGCACGGCCAGACCGGCTACCAGCAGCGCCCCGATCCGTCGGCCGATACCGAAGGGCGCGGCCACCAGGAAGGTCAGCGCCAGCGCGGGCACCGGCAGAAAGGCCTGCAGCATCTTGGTCAGGAAGGCGAATCCGATGATCACACCGGTCAACGTCATCCACCCGACGGCGGTCAGGAAGATCGTCTGCTGCAGCGCGCGCACCGTGGCGTACGCCGCAATGATCAGCAGCAGTACCAGCAGTGCGTCGGGGTTGTTGAACCGGAACATCAGTGCCGCAACGGGGGTCAGTGCCAGAACGGCGCCGGCCAGCAGCCCGGCCGCCGCGCCGCTGGTACGCCGGACGGTGGCATAGAGCATGCCGACCGACGCGACACCCATCAGCGCCTGCGGCAGCAGCATGGTGAAGGCACCGAAACCGAACAGCCGACCGGACAGCCCCATGAACCACATGGCCGCGGGCGGCTTGTCGACGGTGATGGCGTTGCCCGAATCCAGCGATCCGAACAGCAGCGCCTTCCCGCTCTGGGTGCCGGCCTGTGCGGCCGCGGCATAGTAGGAGTTGGCCCAGCCCGAGGACCCCAGCCCCCAGAAGTACAGCACCGCGGTTCCGATGAGCAGGGCCGCAAGCGCGGACAGTTCCCAGCGCGGACGGGTCAGAACAGACCAAACCCGCCGGGTGGCCGGCGGGTGATCTGATGCGGTGGCGGTGATCAATTGGCCCGCTTCGGGTGGAAGACCCAGCCGCGCAACAGCACGAACCGCACCGCGGTGGCAACCAGGTTGGCCAACACCACCACGCTCAGCTCGACCAGATGATGGGCATGCGGATCGAAGGTATGCAGTCCGGCCAGCGCACCGCTGGTGATGGCCAGGGCGATACCGAAGACGATCAGTCCTTCGAACTGATGCCGGGCGGCGTTCCCGCCGCTGACCCCGAACGTGAAGCGACGGTTGGCCGCGGTGTTGGCGATCGCGGTGAGCAGCAGCGCCACGAAGTTGGCCACCTGGGCACCGAACGACGCCTGCATCATCGAGAACAGCACCAGGTAGGCCAGCGTCGATGCGACACCGACGGCGCCGAACCGAACCACCTGGCGCAGCAGCGATTTGGGCGCGGCAGCGCCGGCCGAACCCAATTGGGCGGCAATGGTGTGCACCGGTATCGAGCCGTTGGCGAAACCACGCAGCAGCCGGCCCACACCCCGCAAATCGGCGGTGGCCGTGGCCACGATGTCCACCCGGCTGTCCGGGTCGTCGACCCAGTCCACCGGCACCTCGTGGATCCGCAGACCGCTGCGCTCGGCCAGCACCAGCAGTTCGGTATCGAAGAACCAGCCGGTGTCCTCGACCAGCGGCAGCAGGTGCCGGGCCACATCGGCACGAATGGCCTTGAAACCGCACTGGGCGTCGGAGAACTTGGCCGACAGCGCGCCGCGCAGGATCAGGTTGTAGCACCGCGAGATGAACTCGCGCTTGGGGCCACGCACCACGCGGGAATCGCGGGCCAGCCGGGTGCCGATCGCCAGGTCCGAGTGGCCGGAGATCAGCGGGGCCACCAGCGGACCGAGCGCCGCCAGGTCGGTGGACAGGTCCACGTCCATGTAGGCCAGCACCGGCGACGGCGAGGTCGACCACACCTGGTGCAGTGCACGTCCGCGGCCCTTGAGTTCCAGGCGCACGACGCGCACGTTGTCCAGTTCGGCGGCCAGTTCGGCGGCCACCCGCGGGGTGTCGTCGATGCTGGCGTTGTCGGCGATGGTGATCTGCACCGGGTACGGGAAGCTCTCGGCCAGGTGCCGGTGCAGCCGGCGGATCGAGCCGGGCAGGGCCACCTGCTCGTTGTAGACCGGGACGACGACATCCAGGACGGGGACGCCGGCAGCCTGCGCAGCGACCGCAGCATTCGGGCGGGTGATGAAGCGGCGATCGGTGTCGCGCTCAAGCAGGTTGGTCATGTCATTCATCTTGGGGTGGTTCCTTTAGCCGCCCGTTGGGCGAAGCTATGGGCAAGCTATGTGTTCTGGGGGTGACGTTGACACCGCGGGCAGGGCGCACAAGGCCGAGAGCATCGCACCCGCACCTCGGGATCAACGGGAAAGCTGGGAGACCGGGCTGGTCAGGTCATAGAGCACGGTGTTCTCCACCGTGGTCGGCGTGAAATTCGACCGCACCCAAGCCGCGATCTGCTGGGCGTCGTCGCTGCCACTGTTGGCGCCGTGGCCTCGCATCATGGCGCCGCGAATGAAGTAGTGGATCTGCTGATCGGCCACATACCGCTGGAATTGGGTCAGGGTGGGTGCCGGGTCGGTGCCGTTGAACCCGCCGACGGCCATCACCGGCGCACCGGCGGCCAGCTGGTAGCCGGCGGCATTGTTCGATCCGATGACCGCCGCGGTCCACCGGTACTTCTGTGCATCGGTGCTCAGCAGATCGGTCAGCCCCTGGCCGGGGGTCGGGGAGTCGAGCAGCCCGCCGCCGAATCCGCCGGGCGGCCCGGGGTGCGACGGCCCGACCGAGGGCATGGCGCCGGTGTGCGCGGCGGACGCGGTCTGCACCGCATATACCGTCGGCGCCGCCACGCAGGATGCCACGGCCAGCGCGGCGATCGTGCGCTGCAGCGGCGATGGCAACCGCGGCAGCGCCAGCAGCAGTACCGCCGCTCCGACACCGGTCACCAGCACCGTCGCGCGCAGCCAGTTCAGCCCGTCGGTACCGCGGGCCAGCAGCACCGCCGCCAGCACGACGGTGACGAGCACCGTGCCGGCCATGGTTACGCGCACCGCCGGTGCGCTGCGGCGGCGCCACAACAGGACAGCTCCGATGCCGATGGTCGCGCCCAGCGCCGGGGCCAGCGCCACGGTGTAATACGCATGCACGATGCCGTTGGCGTAGCTGAACACCGCCGCGGTGCCCACCAGCCAACCGCCCCACAGGATCAGTGCGGCGCGGGTGGGATCGGTGCGCGGCGCCCGACCGATCAAGACCAGTCCGGCGACCAGGCAGATCAACGCGGTGGGCAGCAGCCATCCGGCGTAAGTGCCCATGCCCGATCCGAGCAACCGGCCCCAGCCGACATCGAAATTCATGTTGCCCAGACCACCCGGCTCGTCACCGGTCAGCCGGCCCACGCCGTTGTAGCCCAGCGCCAGTTCGACGATCGAATTATGTTGCGATCCACCGATATACGGCCGGGACTCGGCGGGCCACAGTTCGACCAGCAGCAGATACCAGCCACCGGCTGCCACCATGGCCAAGGTCGCACCGAGCAGCCGCAAAACCCGGGTACGCAAACGACCTTGTGCGGCAACCAGATACGCGGCCGCAAAGGCCGGCAGCACCAGAAAGGCCTGCAGCATCTTGGCCAGGAAGGCGAATCCCACCGCCACCCCGGCCAGAATCAGCCAGCGACGTCGGGCCTCGGGCTCACAGGCCCGCTGCATGCAGTAGGCGCCGGCCACCAGCAGCAGCACCAACAGCGCGTCAGGATTGTTGAATCGGAACATCAGCGCGGCCACCGGCGTCGCGGCGAACACCGCACCGGCCAGCAGGGCGGCACCCGGGCCGGCCGCACGTCGGACGGCGGCGTACAGGAGCGCTACCGCCGCAGTACCTTCCAGTGCCTGCGGCACCAGGATGCTCCACGAGCCGAGCCCGAACAGCCGCACCGAGAGGTCGGCGGCCCACAGCGCCGCCGGGGTCTTGTCCACGGTGATCGCGTTGGCAGCATCGCTCGATCCGAACAGCATCGCCGTCCAGTTGCCGGCGCCGGCTTGCGCGGCCGCCGCATAGAAACCGTTGGCCCAGCCGCTGACCGACAGGTTCCACAGGTACAGCGCGGCGGTCAGGCCAAGCAGCACAACCAGACTCAGCCACTCACCGGCCGTCCGACCGCGCACAGGGGTGTTCACCGGCCCAATTCTCACAGGAACGGCTATGCGGTAACCGAGCGACCACTGTGCACGGACTGTGCGGCAGCCGGGAGCCAAACTCGGAATATCGTCGAGCCGGGCCTGCTGTCCACCTCGATGGTGCCGCCGTGCGCCTTGATCACCGCGGCGACGATCGCCAGGCCCAGACCGGTGCTGCCGGCCTGCCGAGACCGCGACGAGTCACCACGGGCAAAACGCGAGAACACCTCGCGCTGAAGGCCTTCCGGGATGCCGGGGCCGTTGTCGGCGACGGTGATGACGGTCGTACCGTCGCCGTCCTGGGCCAGCGCGGCGGTCACCGCGGTGCCCGGCGGGGTGTGGGTGCGGGCATTGGCCAACAGGTTGACCAACACCTGCTGCAACCGCGCCGAGTCGCCGGTGATGGTCACCGGCTCGTCGGGCAACTCCACTTCCCACTCGTGGTCCGGTCCGGCGATGTGCGCATCGCTGACCGCATCGACCAGCAATCGGGTCAGGTCCACCTCTTCGGTCTCCAGCGGCCGACCGGCATCGAGGCGGGCCAGCAGCAGCATGTCCTCGACCAGCCGCGTCATCCGCGCGGTCTCGGACTCCACCCGGTTCATCGCATGTGCCACCTCACTGGGCAGCTCGTCGCGTTTACGCTGGGCCAGTTCGGTATAACCGCGGATGGCGGCCAGCGGGGTACGTAATTCGTGGCTGGCATCGGCGACGAACTGGCGCACCCGGGTCTCGCTGGCATGCCGCGCGGCCAGCGCCGCCGAGATGCGGTCCAGCATCCGGTTCAGCGCCGAACCGAGTTGTCCCACCTCGGTGTGCGCCGCCAGCGGGTCGACGTGCACGATCTCTGCGGGTAGCTGCACCTCGCCCTTGTCCAGCTCCCGATTGGCGACATCGCGGGCAGCCTCGGAAACCCTTGACAGCGGCGCCAATTGGCGCCGGATGATCAGCACTCCCACAACGGCCGCGGCCAGCAGCGCCAACACCGCGACAACACAGAACATGCCGAAGACCCACAGCAGGGTGTTGTCGACGACGGCGGTGGGCAGCCCGACGACGATGGTCTGCGGGCCGCCGTGCCGCGGGTGCATGCCGATGATCCGGTAATCACCGAGGCCGTCGAGCTCCACGGTCCGGATGACGTGGTCCGGCGGCACCGCGGCCAACTGTGCGGCCGCACGCCCGGACACCTCGACCCGGCTGCCGTCGATGGTGATCACCCCGGCGTCGATCTGGCCCCGATAGACCACCGCGCCGACGGTGCCGACCGCCTGTCCGGGCGCGTTGAGAAAGCCTGGGCCAGGCCCTAATTCGGGGTCGAAGTGCCGCCGGAAGCGGTGTTCGGCGCGCGACCCGGTCACCCCACCGCTCAACGGGGGTGCCATCGGGGGCGGTGGCAGTTCGAAGATGGCCGCCGACCGCCGGCCGGCTTCGGTCACCTGGTTGTCCAGTTGGTGCAGCAAAAAGCGTTGCAGCGCAAACTCGGTCGCGATACCGATACCGGCGATCACCAGAGCGAGCAGCAGAACCTGAGTGACCAGCAAACGTACCCGCAATGACCAGGTGCGCGGCTTCCAGAAGCGGGTGCGGGCTGCTTCGGTGCGCGATGACTCGACGCGGGGCACCTCAGCGCGGGGGGCGGAGGACATATCCGGCGCCGCGCAGGGTGTGGATCATCGGTTCGCGGCCGGTGTCGATCTTCTTGCGCAGGTACGAGATATAGAGCTCGACAATGTTGGACCGGCCTCCGAAGTCATAGCTCCACACCCGGTCCAGGATCTGGGCCTTGCTCAGCACCCGCTTGGAGTTGCGCATCATGAAGCGCAGCAGTTCGAATTCGGTGGCCGTCAACGTAATCGGCTCACCGCCACGGGTCACCTCGTGGCTGTCCTCGTCGAGCACCAGGTCACCGACGACGATCTGGGCGCCGCCGGCCTCGTTGGCCACCCCGGTGCGGCGCAGCAGAGCGCGCAGTCGCAGCACCACCTCTTCGAGGCTGAACGGCTTGGTGACATAGTCGTCGCCGCCGGCGGTCAGGCCGGCGATGCGATCCTCCACCGAGTCCTTGGCGGTCAGCAGCAACAGCGGCAGGCCGGGTTGTTGCTCGCGCAGCTTGTGCAGTACGTCCAGGCCGCTCATGTCCGGCAGCATCACGTCGAGCACCACCACGTCGGGCGGGTTGTCCTTGGCCAGCGCGATGGCGGTCGCGCCGTCACCCGCGGTGGAGATGTCCCAACCCTCGTAGCGCAGCGCCATCGACACCAGTTCGGCCAGCACCGGCTCGTCGTCGACCACCAGCACGTTGATCGGCTTACCGTCGGCCCGGCGCATGACGACGCGGAGGGTCTCGTTCTCAGGGGTTGCAGCGGGACTTGTCACATGGCAATTATTGGCAATCCGGGTTGGGTACCACTGTGACTATCCTATGTAAAATCTATGAATCTTCACATCGATACCGAACCGTTGCCCGTTCGTCACGGCTCGCATAGCCAGTTATCGCGCATTGCTCAGTAAATGCACATAATCAGCCGTCAGAGTGGTCCGGTGAGCACCGAAGCGCAGCGCGATCCAACCCCCGAGGCGCACGTGACGTCGCGCTTCCGCCAAGCCGCGATGATCGTGGCGATCGCCGCCGCGCTGGCCGGAGCTGGTGGTGCGGCCGTCTATGCGGCCACCGACCAGGGCACCGGCGGCCACGGCGGGTGGCATCCGCCCGGTCCACCGCCGGGCGGCCCGGGGACGTGGGGATCCAGGGTCGCCGGAAACAGCGGATCGAATACGGTGCCGGACCAGTCATTACACGGCGAATTCGTCACCCGCGACGATGTCGGCGGTTATCGGACGGTCCTGGTGCAGACCGGGACCATCACCGAGATCACGCCACGCTCGATCACCGCCCGCAGCGCCGACGGGTACACCCAGACCTACGTCATCCCGGTCGCCGCGGCGCAGAGCAGCCCGCCGTTCGCCGTCGATCAGCGGGTGACGGTTCGCGCCACCCGCGACGGACAGGTCGCAACCGTCACCAATATCGGGTACGCGGACTCGCCCGGTAGTTAGTCGCCCGGGTTCTGGCCCGGGAACAGGCCCGGGTACAGCGGGGCCGGACCCTTGATACTGGGCACCGCCATGGAGACGGTCGGAGTGCTCGGCGGCGTGGTGGACGACTTGACCGTGGATTTGGCCGTCACAACCTCAGAGCCGTGCGACGACACCCCGATACACAATGCAGCCGCGCCGACCACCGCGCTGCCGCCGATGATCGCACCCGCGCGCTTTACCGTCATGACACTCATCTCACACACCCCGTCGATCAGACTCACACCAGATTACAAGAAAATAAACAGAATCTCACAAGGCAAACCACCGACTACTCCCAAATATTTCCGGGCGAGTCGGTGGCTGCAGCGAGGCGCTGTGTTAGTGGCCGGGATCCTGACCGGCGTACAACGGCGCCGGACCGGTGATCCCCGGCACCGCCATCGAGATGGACGGTGTACTCGGCGGTTTGGTGGACGACTTGATGGTGGACTTGGCTGTCGCGATCTGCGAAGCCGGCGTGATCACACCGGCATACATCGCGGCCACGCCGATGATCGCGCTGCCACCGACTATCACGCTCGCCAACTTCCGATTCATGGCACTCACAACGACCCCATTCAGACAAAACCAGACAAAACCGGGTATCAAGTTACAGGTATGTAAACCCGTCCAGTGAGTCGGAACCCCGAAGCCGTTGCAGATATTCCGGGACGCAGCGCAAATCAACGGAAATCAGTTGGGCGCCAGCACATACACAGCTTGCACACATAAAACGGGTTGGCGGCACCGCTGTCGGTGCCACCAACCCGTCCAGAAAAAGTCGGGGTGGCTAGTGGCCGCCCTGAGGGTTGGAATCGGGCGCCTCACCGGCCCACATCGGCGCCGGGCCGGTGAGGCTGGGCACCGCAACCGCGACCGTCGGCGTACTCGGCGGCGGGGTGAAGGACACAATGCTGCTCTTGGCCGTATCGACCTGGCGGGCGGGCGATGTCACGCCGGCATACAGCGCCACGGCGCCGATGACCGCGCTGCCGCCGATGACCGCGACCGCCAGCTTCATGCTCACAGTGCTCATTTCAAAACTCCATCTGACCAGCGATAAATCCGGTTGGGAGATAATTGAACAGAGCCAATCTGCAAGGAGGCTGGATCCGGACTGGGCGTTCCCCACCACCGCCACGAACGGCCAATGACCGCCGCAGCCGAAGTCATCTCCTAACCTGTGGCCATGGGGTGTGACCGCGTGCGACCGATGGCCGGCCGATGACGCGGTTCCTGGCCCGTCGGCTGCTCAACTATCTGGTGCTGTTGGCGCTGGCGTCGTTTCTGACCTTTGCCCTGACGTCGGTGACCTTCTCGCCGCTGGACTCTCTGCTGCAACGCAATCCGCGGCCGCCACAGTCGGTGATCGACGCCAAGGCCGCCGACCTCGGCCTGGACAAGCCACTGCCCCAGCGCTACGCGGCCTGGGTCGAGGGCGCGGTGCACGGCGATTTCGGCAAGACCGTCGGTGGCCAGCCGGTGTCGCAGGAACTGTGGCGCCGGGTCGGCGCGAGCCTGCGCCTGGTCGGCATCGGCTCGGTGTTGGGCGCACTGATCGGTGTGGTGGTCGGCGCATGGGGCGCAGTACGGCAGTACCGATTATCCGATCGGGTGATCACCGCACTGTCTCTGCTGGTGCTCAGCGCCCCGACGTTCGTCATCGCCAATCTGTTGATCCTGGCCGCGCTCGGGGTCAATTCCGTTCTGGGCATTGAACTTTTCCAGTACACCGGGGAGACCTCTCCGTATGTCGGGGGCGGTTGGGCGGCGTTCGTCGACCGACTCGCCCACCTGGCGCTACCCACGCTCACCCTGGCCCTGGCCGCCATTGCCGGCTACAGCCGCTATCAGCGCAACGCCATGCTCGACGTGCTGGGTCAGGACTTCATCCGCACCGCACGGGCCAAGGGCCTGACCCGGCGTCGAGCGCTGTTCAAACACGGGCTACGTACCGCGCTGATCCCGATGGCCACACTGTTCGCCTACGGCGTCAGCGGTCTGGTGACCGGCGCGGTGTTCGTCGAGAAGATCTTCGGCTGGCACGGCATGGGCGAATGGATCGTGCAGGGCATCAACAATCAGGACGCCAACATCGTGGCCGCGTTCACGGTGTTCTCCGGCGCCACCATCCTGCTGGCCGGTCTGTTGTCGGACGTCATCTATGCGGCCCTGGATCCCCGGGTGCGGGTGTCATGACGTTCGCCAGCGAGAAGTCGACGACGAGTGCGGCCTTCGTGTCGCGGCGCACCCTGGTGCTGCGCCGGTTCCTGCGTAACCGGCCGGCGGTGGTCGCATTCGTGGTCCTCTGCCTACTCTTCATCGGCTGCTACGCGGTACCGCCGCTGCTGCCCTACCGATACACCGACATGGATTTCGGTGCCCTGCTGCAGCCACCGGGCGCCCGACATTGGTTGGGCACCAACGCCTTGGGGCAGGATCTGCTGGCCCAGACGCTGCGCGGCATGCAGAAGTCGATGCTGATCGGCGTCTGCGTGGCGGTGATCTCCACCATCATCGCGGCCACCGTCGGTTCGGTGGCGGGGTTCTTCGGCGGCTGGCGGGACCGGACGCTGATGTGGCTGGTCGATCTGCTGCTGGTGATCCCCAGCTTCATCCTGATCGCCATCATCACCCCGCGCACCCGCCATCAGGACACCATCATCTGGCTGATCGTGCTGCTGGCGGGTTTTTCCTGGATGGTCAGCTCGCGCATGGTCCGCGGGTTGACGCTGAGCCTGCGAGAACGTGAATTCATCACAGCCGCACGGTATATGGGCGTGAGCAATTCCCGGATCATCACGGCGCACATCGTGCCGAACGTGGCCTCGATCCTGATCATCGACACCACACTCAATGTCGGCCTGGCGATCCTGGCCGAAACCGGCCTGAGCTTCCTGGGTTTCGGTGTGCAGCCGCCCGACGTGTCGCTGGGCACGCTGATCGCCGACGGCACCGGTTCGGTGCAGACCTTCGGTTGGGTGTTCCTGGTCCCGGCCGGTGTGCTGGTGCTGATCGTGCTGTGCGCCAACCTGATCGGCGACGGTCTGCGTGATGCGCTGGACCCGGGGGCCCGCCGATGACACTGCTGCAGGTCCGGGATCTGGCCGTGCATTTCCAGACCGACGCCGAAAGCGTTGCGGCGGTGCGGGGCATGAGCTTTCACCTCGACCCCGGCGAGGTGCTGGCGCTGGTCGGCGAATCCGGCGCGGGCAAGTCCGCGACGGCGATGGCCATCGTCGGGCTGCTGCCCACGCACGCCGCGGTGGCCGGCTCGGTCCGGCTACACGACCGGGAACTGGTCGGGCTGGACGACGACGCCATGTCCTCGATCCGCGGCGTGAGCATCGGCACCGTGTTCCAGGACCCGATGTCGGCGCTGACCCCGGTGTACACCGTCGGCGACCAGATCGCCGAGGCCCTGCTGGTACACCAGCGCACCCTGGGCCGGCGCACGGCCCGCTCGCGCGCCGTCGAGCTGATGGAACTGGTCGGCATCACCTCGCCGGGCACCCGCGCCCGGGCCTTCCCACACGAGCTGTCCGGCGGTGAGCGCCAACGCATCGTCATCGCAATGGCCATCGCCAACGATCCCGACCTGATCATCTGCGACGAGCCGACCACCGCGCTCGATGTCACCGTGCAAGCCCAGATCCTCGATGTGTTGCGCGCGGCCCGCGACGTGACCGGGGCCGGCGTGCTGATGATCACCCACGATCTGGGGGTGGTCGCCGACTTCGCCGACCGGGCCATGGTGATGTACGCCGGCCGGGCGGTGGAGACCGCGCCCGTTGCCGGGCTGCCGGACAACCGGGTGATGCCGTACACCGCGGGACTGTTGGGCTCGGCACCACGCCTGGACTCCCCCCAGGGCACCCGGCTGGTGCCGATTCCCGGTGCGCCGCCGTCGATGTCGTCGCTGCCGGTGGGCTGCCCGTTCGCGCCGCGCTGCCCGTTGGCCATCGACGACTGCCGGACGGCCGAACCCGCATTGGAGCCCGTCGGGCCCGAACACGCTGCGGCCTGCATCCGCACCGCCGAGGTGGCCGGCCGCAGCGCGGCCGAGATCTACGGCGTGACAACCGAACCCGTCGAAACCCCGGCCGCAGAGGACGCTCCGACGGTGCTGACGGTGCGCGATCTGGTCAAGACCTACAAGCTGACCAGCGGCGCGGTGCTGCGGCGCAAGGTCGGTGAACTGCGCGCGGTCGACAACGTCAGCTTCGAGCTACAGCAGGGCCGCACCCTGGCCATCGTCGGCGAGTCCGGGTCAGGCAAGACCACCACCTTGCATCAAGTACTGAATCTGACTGCCCCGCAATCGGGTTCGATCTCGGTGTTGGGTCAGGACGTGGCGGGGCTGGACCGGGCCGGGCGGCGGGAGCTGCGCGGCGAATTGCAGGTGGTGTTCCAGGACCCGGTGGCCGCGCTGGATCCGCGGTTGCCGGTGTTCGATGTGCTGGCCGAACCGCTGCAGGCCGGTGGTTTTGACCGCTCGGCCATCGAGAGCCGGGTCGCCGAGTTGTTGGACGTGGTCGGTCTGCCCCGAGAGGCCGCGAGCCGCTATCCCGCCGAGTTCTCCGGTGGACAGAAACAGCGCATCGGCATCGCCCGCGCACTGGCCCGTCAACCCAAGATCCTGGCACTGGACGAACCGGTGTCGGCGCTCGATGTCTCGATCCAGGCCGGGATCATCAACCTGCTGCTGAACCTGCAGCAGCAGTTCGGGCTGTCGTATCTGTTCGTCTCGCACGATCTGTCGGTGGTGCGGCATCTGGCCCACACGGTGGCAGTGATGTATCTGGGTTCGGTCGTCGAATACGGCGACGCCGCACAGGTTTTCGCCGATCCGCAAGACCCGTACACCCGGCGACTGCTGGCCGCGGTGCCCGGAAGGGGCCGGTCATGACGCGATTCGGGCGTGTTTTGTCACGCTGTGCGATACCAAGCGCGCCGAAGTCGCTGGCGGCGGTTCTGATGTTGACACTGACACTGGCCGGGTGCGCCGGTATGGATGTGACTGCCCCAGGCGGGCCGGCCGCCCTGGGCAGCAGCAGCGACATCAACCCGCACGACGCGGCCGACCTGGCCGACGGCGGCAACCTGCGGTTGGCGATCGCGGCCTTCCCGGACAACTTCAACCCACTGCAGATCGACGGCAACACCGCCGAGAACGGCGCCATGCTCAAACCCACCATGCCGCGGGCGTTCACCATCGGCCCGGACGGGCAGGCCACGGTCGACCACAACTACTTCACCGACGTGCGGCTGACCGGCACCAATCCGCAACGGGTCACCTACACCATCAACCCCAAGGCCGTCTGGAGCGACGGTACCCCGATCACCTGGCGCGACATCGCCTCCCAGATCAGCGCCACCAGCGGGCAGAACAAGGACTTCGCGATCGCCAGCCCGAACGGCAGCGAGCGGGTGGCCGGGGTGACGCGCGGCGTCGACGACCGGCAGGCGGTGATCACCTTCGCCAAGCCCTATTCGGATTGGCGTGGCATGTTCGCCGGCAACGGGATGCTGCTGCCGGCCAGCGCCACCGCGACCCCGGAAGTGTTCAACAAGGGGCAACTCAGCGGCCCGTGCCCATCGGCCGGACCTTTCATCATGTCCAAGATCGACCGTGGCGCACAGCGAATCACCTTGACCCGCAACCCGAAATGGTGGGGCGCCCGGCCTCGGCTGGACAGCATCAGCTACCAGGTGCTCGACGATTCGGCCCGGATTCCGGCGCTGCGCAACAACGCCATCGACGCCACCGGCCTGGGCACGATCGACGAACTCGCGCTGGCCCGCCGCACCAAGGGCATCGTGATTCGCAGCGCCCCGTCGGTGACCTGGTCACATCTGACGTTCAACGGCGCACCCGGCTCGATCCTGGCCGACCCGGCGCTGCGGCACGCGATCGCCCAGGGCATCGATCGGCAGACCATTGTCACGGTCATCGAGCATGGCCTGGTTGCCCACCCGGTGCCGCTGAACAACCGCATCTACGTCGAGGGGCAGGCCGGGTACCAGGACAACAGCGCCGGCAGCAATTACGACCCGGCTGCCGCGGCCCGTGCACTGGACGGCTTGGGCTGGAAGCTGCTGCCCGGCAGGCAGTTCCGGGAGCGCAACGGTAAGCAACTGGTCATCCGCGATATCTTCTACGATTCGCCGAGCGGTCGTCAGATCGGCCAGATCGCCCAGAAGACCCTCGGTGACCTCGGTGTGAAGCTCGACCTGGTGCCGTCCTCGGGCGCCGATCTGTTCAGTCGGTACGTGATACCCGGAAATTTCGACATCGCCACCTTCGCCTGGTCCGGTGATGCTTTCCCGTTGGGCAGCCTCACCCAGATCTACGCCGCGGACGGCGAGAGCAACTTCGGCAAGATCGGCACCCCGCAGATCGACGCGCAGATCGACGCGACCCTCAATGAGCTGGATCCGGTGCGAGCCCGAGCGTCGGCCAATGTGCTCGACCGGATGCTCTGGGCGGAGACGTTCAGCCTGCCGCTGGCCCAGTCACCCGGGAACATCGCGGTGCGCAGCAGCCTGGCCAACTACGGTGCGGCGGGGCTGGCCGACCTGGACTACACCGCGATCGGGTATCTCAAGCGGTAGCGCGGCGCCGCGGCAGCAGCGACTCGAGCGTGCCGGCGGTGGTGATGGCACCCACCAGCAGTCGAATGGGCAGACCGATATTGCGGTCCAGTCCTTCTGACCGGCTGGGTAATTCATCGATCTGGCCGTGATAGACCGCCTCGATGATCTGCAGCGCGCTGCGTTCGCGCATATCCAGGATGCTGTGACCGGCGGTGGCGAGCTCGACCAACCGGGCACCGGGGATCAGCTCGGCAACGTGCCGCGCAACCGCCGGCGGCGTGGTCAGGTCGCGGCCGCCGCAGACCACCACAGTGGGCCAGTCGAACGCCGGCATCTGGGCCACCAGGTCGTACGGTTCGGCCACGAAATCCGGGTCCCCCGTGGCCGATTCCCGGTAGGCGACAGCCGGATCCAGGGGCAGCCCGTCGGGGGTGGGACCGTAGTTGAGCTCCCGGTAGCCGATGTGCCCGACCAGGTCCGGTTCGTGCCGGTACGGGGTCTTGCGCTCGAAGATCATCCGGGTGCCATAGCCGATGGCATTCCACAGCAGTGCGTGGCCCGCGGCCAGCAGGTCCAATTGTTGTTGCAGCGCTTCGGGTCCCACCAGTCCGTACAGCCCGGCGGCCAGCTGCGCCGACCAGGGCGTCAACGTGCCATCAGCCACCAGGTCGCGCACGGTGGCGGCCAGCTGCCCGGTGCGCGGAGCGGTGCCGTCCCACAGCACCGCCCGGGTGGCCCGACGTACCGCGTCGATATCGTCGGCGCACAGCAGCGGCGAATCGAGCACCATGGCATGCACCCGATCGGGGTGCCGCACCCCCATTCCGGCAGTCAGATAGGTGCCATAGGACGTGCCGTAGATGACCGCCTCGTCGACGCCCTCAGCGCTCAGCACGGCGGCGATATCGTCGACGGCGGCATCGATGGTGAGCGCCTCGGCGGGCAGGTCGGCGCCGGCGTCATCGTGCCGGGACATGCCGACGCCACGGTGTTCGACCATGATAACGTCGCGACCGGCGGCCACCGCATGCCGACGCAACTGGCGATACGTCGCGATCGACGCGGCCCCTGGACCGCCCGGGACGATTACCAGCGGCGGACCGGACCGGGGGCCGCAGCGGACGTAGTACAGGTCGAATTCGCCGACTCGCCCGGGCCCGATGGGCCGCCGCACCGAGCGCACGCCCGGCAGGGCCGCCAGGCGGTCGTGCGCCCGTCGCCGCTTCGGGTTCATGGTCATCACCGACCATTGTGCCGCGCGAGGTCCCGGTCATATATTCGGGCCGATCCTAAGCCGTGCCCGGCGCTGGGCCGATACGTACAACTGGGACATGACCACCGTGGAGAAGCCCACCGTCGTCCGTCCCGGATCAGCGCAGTGGCAGGAGCTGTTGTCCCGGATCGGCGCCGGCGCCAAAGATCGAGACCTCAACGACGAGAACCCCTTTGATCAGGTCGCGCTGCTCAAACGCGCCGGGTTCGGCGCCCTTCGATTGCCCGCTGAGCTGGGCGGCGCACAGTTGTCGCTGCCGCAGCTGTTTTCCGGGGTGATCGATGTGGCTCGCGCCGATCCCGTTGTGGCCCATATCTTCCGGACGCACTTCTGGTTTGTCGAGGAACGTCTGCGTACGGCCGCCGACCCGGACGCGCGGGCCTGGCTGAACCGGGT
>Ga0164242_10003198_pt1 | contig 18746 bp, 18 predicted proteins | sample OricomgcompostMG_FD_108783 | JGI IMG/M metagenome (GOLD analysis project Ga0164242, IMG submission 108783) | Miracle-Growth compost microbial communities from Emeryville, California, USA - Original compost - Miracle growth compost (MG) ... | reverse complement strand
GTCGGTGCGGTATTTCATCCGCATCACCACGATGCGCGAGAAATGCCCGCTGATGGCATAGGCATCCGGCACCTTCGGGCTATTGGGGCGCAGGTCTTCCGCCGTGGCCTTTGGATGGGTGGTCTGCGCCAGGGCGGGCGCACAAAGAGCCGGAAGAAAGAGGATAAGCGCGGCGGACAGCTTCATCGCGATCTCCTTGCGTCGGGATCCGGCACCCATCCTAGCGAACCGGCGGTCCCGGTGCGAGCTTGCCGCGTGCGGCGGGTTTGCAGAACCTGTCCCACCTCGGGTAACTGAGGCGCGAAGAGGCCCCGTGGCGGAACTGGTAGACGCACCGGACTTAAAATTGAAGATTTTCAGGTATATCTGTTGATTTTCAATGATATAGACGTATTATGTCTTAGCACATAGCTAGCACAATTCGGCCCTATGGACACCACACGGCACTTCCTTTTGGACAAGAAGGTCCAGCTCTACATGCGGGAGAAGAGCCCGCATTGGCAGGCGGCATGCTCGTTTGGTGGCAAACAGCATCGCATGACGACCCATGAAGACAGCCTTTCCCGAGCTAAGGATGTAGCGCGTGACTGGTATCTCGGGCTGCTAGGCAAATTTCAAACTGGTAGCCTCAAGACCGGGAAGACCTTCCGCTACGCAGCCGAGCGGTTCATCGATGAATTCGAGACGATTACCGCAGGGGAACGAAGCCCAACCTATGTCGATGCCCATAAATACAGGATCAAGAACCACCTAAATCCGTTCTTCGGGGACATGGTGGTCAGTGAGATCACAGCTGGCAAGATCCAAGACTACCGCATCCATCGAATGAAAAACGGCATGTCTCGCGTCGACCAGCTCCGCAAGGCAAGGGTGCTAAGAGAAAGAGCGAACGCAAAATACGAGCGCCAAAAGCCGCCAGCGCGAGGCACGCTGCATCAAGAGATTGTTTGCCTTCGCCAAATTCTCAAGGCCGCAAACCGGCACGGCTGGCTTGAACAACTGCCCAACCTCAGCGCTCCGTTCCAAGGCTCCGGCAAGATTTCACACCGCGCCTGGTTTTCGCCGGAGGAATACAAACAGCTGTACACCGCCACACGTGCAAGGGTCGCAAACCCCAGCACTGCCCGATGGCGCTGGCCCTCAGAGCAGCTCCACGACTTCGTGATCTTCATGGTCAACACCGGGCTGCGGCCCGACGAGGCACTAAAGCTTCAATTCCGCGACGTTGAAATTGAAGAAGATGACGCGACGAGAAAAACCATTCTTGTCATCAAAGTCCGCGGCAAACGCGGCGTGGGATACTGCAAGAGCATGCCTGGGGCAGTGGAGCCATTTCGACGTCTCCAGAAGCGCCCACGGCCCATAGTGCTACCCGGCAACGAATCGGACGACGCTACCCGAGAACACGGGTTGGCGCGCGGACAAGAAATGCCGACTCATCTGCCCGGCCCGACCGATGCCATTTTTCCTCGGACGCATCGCACCCTATTCAATGAGATTCTCGGCGAACTCGGTCTCAAGAGGGACCGGGAGGGCAATGATCGCACCAGCTACTCCCTCCGCCACACCTACATCAGCATGCGTTTGATGGAGGGCGCCGACATCTACCAGGTCGCCAAAAACTGCCGCACCAGCGTCGAAATGATCGAGAAATACTACGCGTCCCACATCAAAGACCGACTGGACGCGGGGGCGATCAACGTCAAGAAACGCAAGAAGCGGCCAAAGCCGGCATCCCGCTAGGGTCATTTGGCGGCAGCGCCCGGTTTCGCTATAAGAAAGCTGGTGTGCGGGCGTGGCGGAATGGTAGACGCACCGGACTTAAGCCATTGAGTGCCCAGCAAGAAATTGCTGGCGTAGAACTGCCCAAATTCGGGGAAACCTTAGCTGGCAATCCCGAGCCAAGCCCCTTTGGGGGAAGGTGTAGAGACTAGACGGGCAGCACCTAACGCGGAGACGCCAGGGTGAAGGGATAGTCCAGACCACGAACGCCAAACGGCGGCGGCGAAAGCCGAAGTGGGATGAAAATCCGTTGGGCTGAAAGGCCCGTGCCGGTTCAAGTCCGGCCGCCCGCACCACACTCACGGCGCCGCACGGCGACGCTCTTGAGCGCCACCCGGCGCGACGGAGGGACGAGCCGCACGGCGAGGACCGCGGCCCAGACGGGCCACTCCAGCTATCGCCAAGCAATCTAGTCGGCCAACGTTGCCACAAACGGTTCGGCTTTAACGGCCAAAAAGCGCTGCCGAATTTCATTGCCATATTTGGCGGCCGCGACCTCCGCCGCTGGCAAAAGTTCCGTCACCGAACGCTGCCAGTCATCCAACTCGAGTCTGGGCGTAAAATTCGGGGCATCAATCCGAAGTACCGCAGGTGGCCCCAGCAACAGCCTGGCTTGGTTTGTCGCGGCGAGCGACTGAAGCCTCATGGCGGCCTCAATCGCGTTACGCCACTGGATAAGCCCTCCGCGCTCACGTTGCGCCTCCGTGACGTAGAATGGATCGTTTCCGCAACCCAGACTGAGAACGTCAATCTGCTCCCATGTTACGTCGAAGCAAGTTAGCGCTTCTATTACGGCCAGCATGACTGGGTTGTTCGCCCAAATTCCACCATCAACCAAAATATAGCCGCCGTGTTCAAGTGGCCTGAAGTAGGTTGGCGCGGCAGCGGTGGCGAGACCGATATTCACCATTTTCTCATATCGGTCGAATTTGTAGTCGGGATGGTGCGGCGTCTTAAACACAAAGACTTCGCTGTGACGGCCATCAAAAGCAGGAATGCAAAGGCGTAGCCGCGAAACCTCCAGTAGGCGATCGCCCAATGTGTCTGTCAGGACTCGCCGCAACGCATCCTGGTCGTACGAATAACGAATATATTGCCGCTTCTTCCGAAGCCACCCGATCAGGCGGCCAATGCGATCGGTGCCGGCGGGTGGGAAAATTTCGCCACCGCGCTGGACATAGAGATCGCGGAGCGCTGCGGCAGAGAGACCGGCGCCAAGACCGAGGCCGATAATGCCACCCGTGGAGGTGCCAGTGACAATATCGAAATAATCTGAGATCGGATGGCCGCCGGTGAAGTCCCTTTCAAGTCCCGCCAGCAGTGCGGAAGGGAAGATACCCCGGATGCCGCCGCCATCAATGGAAAGGATGCGAAGACGCCGGTCTTTCGGCCAAACCTGTGGAATGCGGCGCTGGGGAATGGCACCTGCAGACCGGGGGCCACCGGGCTTGAGTCCTGAGAGCTGCTCCATGGCTGCCTGCTAGCTGTTGGGTGAATACCTAGGCCCAGAAATTCGCCGGAAATCTTCCAGTACTCATAGTGGAACAGCCATTCAGAGGCCCAAGGAATAATCGTGCTGGCGATATAGTCATACCCCGTCCAGCTGGTTTCAGGGTCGTACAGGCAGAGCGCCGGCATCGCGGGGTCGTGCGGATTGCCGTAGATATGCGGAAGACGCTTGCCGGCCGCCAGTGCTTGGGCGCCGATGGGCGGGTCGATCACGTGGACTTGGACAAAAGGCGCCTGCCATTCCCAGTCGTCAAACAGGTGATAGCGATAGTAGATGATGCGGATCCGGTAGGGCTTGGCGATCGGCTGCACGACACCCTCCCAGATACCAAACCAGTCGCAGTCCGCCACCAGGCGAAATTCGGAAAAATCTTCCAAAATCGCCCGGTGTTGTTCGCGGACCGTCAACCAGCTCATCAGACATCGTCCCCAAAGAAGCGGTGACTGGGGGCGGTCCGCACCACGCCAGGCACAGCGGCTCGCGCAATCGAAGGCGCAGCCACCACCCCGGCCAGCCCGGCGGGAATCGCCGCCCGTCCGCTGAGGTAACGGGCGCCGCCTTTACCGGCATCATTGGCGACGCCCTCTGCGTATTTGCGCACCGCGGTTTGCGCGGGCTTTTCGCCGAAGAGATCCTTGAGGATCATCTGCATCTCCTCCAGATCGCTCGTCTCCAGGCGCTGCAGCTTCTTCGCGAAAAGCCGCAATTCATCGAGGAAGACCTTTTGGTCGTTGAGTTCGCCCGGCCAGCGGTCGGTAAAGACGTCCAGCGAACATTCCGGGTTGGCGGCATAGACGAGCCGGCCTTGACGCTGGGCGTTGTCGAAGGTCGCGATCAGCCGGTCAACCTGGTGGTTCAGTTCGGCCGCCAGGGACGTGGTCCGGTTGGCATTGCTGGCGACGTAGAAAGCCAGCAGAACGGACGGGGGCAGCCGCATGTCTGCATGGCGGCGGTCATACGCAAGGTTGCGCCAGCGCTTGATCAATTGCAGCGCGATCACGGCCAAGGACTTGCGATAAGCCGGCGCATGTTCGGGAACGGGCGTAGCGATTGCCTTATCCAAAGCCATCAGTCGCGCCCGGGCCCGGTCCTGGTCGAGCGAAAGGCTTTCGAAGAAGGCGCCGAAATCCTCGTTGGTCGGTGTGTTCCGCTTGAACCATTCGGCGAAGCCAAACGGGTTGGCGTACAACCGCTGCCGGGGCACGGCGGGGTCTTCGGGCTTGGAATGGAAGATAAGGCCCGTCTTCTCGGAGAGATGCTGCAACCGCACCGTCGGGGTAACATCGACATGCATTCCCGCGTAAAACACAGTGCTGCAGCGGGTCTTGCGTTCGCACCGATCAAAATACCGGCTCCCCGCCGCCCCGCGAATGGCCTTGTGCAGCGTTGCCAGGGCCCATTCCGGATCGACATCGCTACGCAGAGCCAGCTGGATCATCGCATCCAGGTCGAACTCGTCGTCCGTTGCGTGCCGCGCCACCACCGCGCCGATGGAAAAGCCACCCTGGACATAAAATTCCTCGACCAGGCCGAACAACGGACTGTCCGGCCGCTCAATATGGTCGTGGATGGCGCCAAAGTGATCGACGGCGGTCTGGTGATCGGTGGGCGAGAGCTGAATGCGGATCGCCACTTCGGCCAGCAGGATATCGACCGGGGTCATCTTGGACAGGGTGCGCAAATAACGGTCGAAGGTGTTCATGTTTCGGGGTTCCGTTCCGTTGCCCGTCGATTCGGCGGGTTTGTCTGCCTGGGCAACATGCCCTCTATTTACAAATGCCTGTTACACCTACATTTTACTGGGGCTGCCGGGTGATTCGTTGCCCCGTCAGACAACAGTACTTTAGCGCACCGAATTTTGCAAGGAGTTGTCCCCATGCCCGAATCCGCCCTGGGCGTTTTGCTGCGTAACCTTCGGGAAAAGCGAAAGTTTTCCTTCCGCGAACTGGGCCAGCTGGCCGACGTCGACCACGCTTACATCTACCGGCTGGAAACAGGCTCGAAGGAATCGCCATCTGCCGAATCGCTGCAAAAACTGATGAAGGCGTTGAAGGCGGACAAACGAGAGAGCGACATTCTGCGCTTCCTGGCAGCACACCCCGACACCGCGCCGGCGCTGGCGGCCCTCGCCATCGAGGACCCGGGCGTAACCTATGACGAATTCGCTACGGCTGCCGGAATGGCGTTCCGTGGCACCGCCCGCCCGGATTATCGCAAGCTGGTGGAACGTATTCGGCGCATCGCCGCGGAGGACGATGATGGATGAATTCAGCGTTGTCCTGAAAGCCCGCGAATTTATGCGGGCTGCCGCGACGACGGAAATTCCGCCGATCACCGCGTATCTCACCCATTTGGGGGCGCGGCTGCATGTCGAAGACGACATGGAGGAAGGCGAAGACGGTTCCTCTTTTGAACGGAATGGCCGCTTTCATATTTGTGTGAACGGCAAGCAGGCGCCGGAGCGGCGGAATTTCACCATCTGCCACGAAATTTCTCATCGAATTTTAGGGCTACCTTCGGAACACGGCCATGGTCCGGGTTGGAGTTATGCCCGCAAATCTCCGAATGAGATTCTTTGTGATGTTTTCGCCGCTGAAATTCTGCTGCCATATCCCCAGTTCAAACCCTTGGTCGAGAAGTCGACAATTGGTTTCGCGGCGGTAAATAAGCTTGCTGGGAAATTTGCCGCTTCGGTGCCAGCAACCGCTTCTCGCTTTGCAACGGTGGTGTCCACACCCTGCGCCTATGTCCTATTGGAAGGCGGGATCGTCAGGTATATGGCGCGTTCTACCGCCCTTCGCAGCGCAGGTGCCTGGATCTCGCCCGGCACGGCTGCGCCGCCCCAATCGCTTGCTGCAAAGCTTCGCGCTGGAGCACCTTACCAAGGTGACGTCGAAATCGCGGCCGACATCTGGTTCGAGAATTGGTCACGCGGCGGAGTTCTGGTGGAGGACGCGCATCACAATGCGGCATGGGACCAAACCCTGTCCCTGCTGTGGTTCGAGGATGAAGAAGTTCCTGTCGTCTATGAATCCCAGCGCGCCGAAGAGGAAGATGTCGGACTGCGGGAGCTTGATGGCGTTCTGCCTTGGCCTGGCCGAAGTAAACGCCGATAGATTGGCGGATACCTACACGTTCTGAATGGCGCTGGCCAAACATCGGAAAAAGGGATTTATCCGAATAGCGATCCAGGCTGATTGGCGAGGACCTGCTGCGCAGTAATCTTTGCGAGAAATTCCTCCGGAAGCACGCGCTCGACGACGCCCAGGAACGCTTCTATCAGAACTCTAAACTGATCGAGGTCACCTTCTTGCACCCTTCGCCACAGACTCGGTCGGTACCGCACCACTATCGACAACGCATAAAGTAACACCACGCAAATCATCCGGAACTTGACGATGTTGCCGAATATTGGCCTGATAAGCGACCGCTTCGTCAGGGGACTGTCGTGCGCTTCCAGTGCATCCCACCAACTCCTCAATCCTGGGTGATCAACCCCTATACGGAAAACGCGGCCGGAGTATCGTGACTCAACCGCCTGAATTTCTGAGATCGGCCCTAGAAAACGCGCGACGTCCTCCTTGGTCATCCTGGCAGAAGCATCGACCACGTTGCCGTAGGTGCGATCACGGCTCGGTGTACCCATCCCTCCCAATCCTGGATTTGCTTCCGAATCGTGGATCAAAAGAGCCGTGCGAGGAGCGCTCTCAAAGATGTCGATAAATAGGTCGGAGAGTTCCGGTATCGACCCAAATAGCTCCTCGATAGTGATTTTCGCGCTTTCGTCTAAGTGGGCAAGGTCCTCAACCTTCTTCGGACGCTTTTCCGGGTAAGCCGGCGCTCTAATGCCAACAACTTTGAGCCATTCCGGAAAAAACCCTTGTCCAAAGGGCGTGACGGCGATTGCCCCGAGGCTGCCGTCCTGGCCTGGCACAGTGTGCAGACCGTGCCCTTGTACTGTGCTGCGCTCAATTTCTGAAAGCGCGCTCGCTCCGCGAGGCGCTGCCAGCATTTCAGCAGAAGCGAAAGCCATAGCACCGTAGTAAAGGTTCAGGACTCGCTGACTGATATTCTTTTTATCGGCGACACTAAAATAGTCGCCAGCATTTCGAAGGGCGAAAGCTATCCCTTCGGCCTTCGCCTTCATCGCCGACTCATCGAGCGCGACGTCCACACGCTGCGCGCGGTAGCGCACCAATTTCTCCGCGAGCGTACGGCTCTGCAGTTGTCGCAGCCTCAGCCAAATCGCGTCTATGGGGTTTTCGGACAGAAGCCGGATGTAGTCGGGACGGCGTGATGAGGCATGGGCATCTTTATCGTCGACGGGCGAGAATTTCCCAGGGCTGGTTTCCCGATTCCACGTCAAGAGATCAGCCCCAAATTCCGCCAAGCTCTTGGGCTGGGGTTCAATACCACGGGCAAATTGCTCGAGATGATAGGGCTGGCCTTGAAAATATATTTGATCGACGCGCTCCGCCAGCGAGCGATATACCTTGTTGTCGGTGGCCGAGCTGTAAATCAATGCAAGATGGCGGACCGATCCTGCGCGTGATGCGCTCAGAACCATGAGGTCTGATCCCGGCGTCGCCTGCTCGATAGATACTTCCCAACCGTGATTGCGCAGCGGTTCGATCATATGGCGATCTGCTTCACGCTTAAGAGCGTCGAGACGCATCTGCGCACCAGGATCAGTCATTCCGCAGCCTTCGGCCGACGCTTCGCGATTTCCGACAGCAGCAGATTTACAACACCGGCAAAGTCGCGTTGCCGCAGCACGCGACGATCGCGTTCCTCTGCGCTGTCCCCCGTGATTTCGAACAGCGCAGCCTGGGTCGGCCCATCCTTGCGGTAGCCCTCGACTTCGGCCGTGTCTCCGAACGCCGCGGCGAGCTCGTCCAATCCCTTTTGGATGACGCCGCCATGCTTGCCCGAAAGGGCCTCGACAAATCGATCCGCCACAGCTTCCACTGTCTCGCCGCAATGCTGCAGGCAATACACGAGATCGTGCGTGTCTTTCCCCTCGCGGCGGCTGCGGAATGCGAAAATCTTGAGGACCGTGAAGGCGACGAGATTGGCGTGCCGCACTTCTTGTTCCGTCACCCCACCCCCATCCGGTGTGTCCACCGTGACGGTGATCGTGTCAAACATGTCGAAGACGACGCTGGAATGCGGAATATTGCAGGCGGCTAGCTTGCCATGCTCCGGAATGGCTTTGACTTTGCTGCCTTCCAGGTTTGGGTCGTCCATCAGCAGTTCAACCTGGATTTTCCTGCGCGCGTCGATCGCGTATTCCCACTTCCAGCTCGGCTTGTCGTCTTCTGCAACCGGCGTGAACTTGAGCCTCTCCAAGGCCTCTTGGAATGTGCTGTATGCGGCTGGATCCGCCATCACGGCTAGATCGACCACCAGATCCACATCACCGGTGCCAACGTAATCGTCCCTCTTGACGATGAGGTAGGGGACTAACCCTCCGATGAGGATGATGTTCTTTTTGTATTCGCCCACGGCCGACAACAGCATTCCCAAGACCCGAAGGCAGGTATCGGTTAGCGCTGGGTTGTAGTTGGTCAAAAGTTTTGGAGGCATCAGAACTTGATCCGCTCTTCCCGAAGGCGTCTTGCCGCGTCGCGGGCGCGGCCTTCCATTCTCAAGAGGTCGAGATAGACCTGGATGGGGTGGGCGTACCAAACGCCATCTTCGCGATTGCGGTGCAACAGGTCTTTGGTCGATGCCACTTCATATATCGAGAGATTGGCGCCTTCACTCGTCGATTTCGCGCCCAGTTCACCAAGCACGTCATCCACTCTGTCCGAATATACGATCCGAACTCGCAGGGTCGGTACCTGCGTCAGCCAAGGCGCGTAGTGCTGGGCCGCGGCTTCGCCGGTTACTTCATATTCGACCTGTCGCTGCTCCAGGACCTGCGGCACCTTGTAGGTCAGATCAAGACTGCTATGGGGAACGTAGTAACGATGCTGCTTTGGCGCCTTGCGCGTCTCCACAAACTTAGCCCACGCATCCAGGACATCATCTGGCCGGATCAAACGCCTTTGTTTGTGAGGTCCGGAACCTTCGGTCATCACCCAGTCATTGCGCTCCATCGCTTGAAGCACTTCAGACGCGGTTGCCGTCGAGACACCCGCATCCCTGCTAAGTTGCGTGACGTTGATCCATTCCTTAGGTCGATCCAGCATACTCAACAAGACTCGTGCCCGTGTTCCCGTGAAAAGCGATCTCAACACTCGCTCTTCGGATGGCGCTGCAGGGCGTTGCCGATCGACAAGTAGTCCATTGGAAGAAATGAAAAGGCTGCCGCCAGCGTCGTAGTAGGCACTCTTCTCTTCGCGGAGAATTTCACGAGCGCCTGGTGAAATACTGTGTGCAGCCAGAAGTATGAGAACTGAACTGTCGAGGTGAACTTGAAAGCGCTTCGCTATTTCGCGCCTTTGATAGAGGTACTGATGAACGTCGCGTGGGTAGACGTGTTGCTTCACCTCGACCAGAAGCGTCACAGGCTTTCCAGATATCATGCCTTCGACTTGTGCATCGTAAAGCGGTTCGCCGGGATGGCCTTCCATAGCGATGTGTGCGTGGGAATCCGGCACCTCATTGAGGGTGCCGACTAGGCTTCGAACGATTTCCGCTTCGCTAGAGAGCATCTTGGAACCACATTTGCTGTACAGCAAATATGCCTCCAATCGCAAATAACAAGCTAAAATTCCGATATTTGCTGTACAGCAAATAAGGCCATTTTGGCATAAATAGAAAATTCTTTGCTATATCATGTGCATAGCACGCACACCGCTACTGGGGGTAGCAGGGGAAAGGCCTTTCCCCTGGGCCGAGCCAAAAGTCTCGGCCCACCCCTTTCGAGCGGGGCCCTGCCCCGCAACGCCCCAACAAGAGGCTAGGGCGCCGGCCTGACGGCCGCCGGCTTTCTTTGAGGCCGACCTCCCGGAAAATCGGTGCGGGCGGCGCTCCCTTGTAGGCCCGTCCCGGCCCGCCGCAACCGCCTTTGGCGGTCCTCCACTTCGTTCCGGTCCCATCCCCGCGCGTCACACGCGCGCGGGGCCCCTTGAGGATGCAGCGCGCCTTAGAGGCCGGGCCTGCCGGTCGCATTTCGCCGCCCACCCCGCTTTCCGGGGTTCGGGTGCGGTTTTTTTGCGAGCGAGGCACCAGCACATGCGCGAACACGATCAGCAGCAGCACCAAGCCCAGCGACCGGGGCTTTATCAGGAAATCACCGACAAGATCGTTTCCCAGATCGAAGCCGGAATATTGCCATGGGTGCAGCCTTGGGCGGGTGGCCCGGCTCTTTCCATGCCGGTCAATGCCACCACCCATCGGGGCTACAGCGGCATCAATATCCTGTTGCTTTGGGACGCGCTGTTTCAACGCGGTTACGACCGCAACCGCTGGCTGACCTTCAAGCAAGCGCTTTCAGTTGGCGGCAATGTCCGCAAGGGCGAACACGGGACAACCGTTGTTTATGCCGACCGCTTCACGCCCAAGGGCGAGCAGGAAGCGCCCAGCGGCAAGGACGGTGAAGCCCGCAGCATTCCGTTCCTCAAGCGCTTTACGGTTTTCAATATCGCACAATGCGCAGGCTTGCCCGCCGATATGACGGAGGCGCTTGCGCCCGTCTCGCATCGCTTCCCTATCGAAAGCGCCGAACTCTTGATGCAAGCAACCGGCGCGCAATTCCAGCGCGGCGGCGAACAAGCCTATTACCACATCGGCGGCGACTATATTCGCATCCCCGAACAGGACAGCTTTTTCGAGCCGATCAATTTCTACCGCACCGCGCTCCATGAGTTGACGCATTGGAGCGGCGCGAAGCACCGCCTCGACCGGGACTTTTCCAAGCGCTTTGGCGATGAAGCCTATGCCCGCGAGGAATTGGTTGCGGAAATGGGCAGCGCCTTCCTTTGCGCGACCTTGGGCATCGTGCCGACCGTCCGTCACGCCGATTACATCGGCAATTGGCTGACCGTCTTGAAGAACGACGCCCGCGCCATCATCAACGCCGCCAGCCACGCCTCAAAAGCCGCTGATTACCTGCTGGCCTTCGCGGCGCCCAGCGCCCAGGTGGAGGACGCGGCATGAGAACCTTTACTGTGCAACTGAGTTACGCCGCGTATTACTTCCGCGAGGAAGTGGTCGAAGCCGAAACGCTGGGCGACGCGCTCGACAAGGCGGTGACGCAGGCCAATGACAGCCCGCATTGGTCATCCACCGACACCACCGGCAACACCTTCGTGGACGCCGTGGCGGAAGGTGATCACTACGACCTTTGGGCCGACAATGTTGAACAGCTTCCGATCCCGGCGCGCTTTGCCGAAGATCGCGGTGGCCCGCACATTGTCATCACCGTCGAAGGCGGATTGATCCAGCACGTCGATATTCACAACGGGTCGGCGCTGGTCGAAGTCCATGACTATGACACCGAAGGTACAAGCGAGACTGAGAATTTGGCGCGCGACCCGGATGGAAGGACTTTCCTGCGCGCCGTCCATTCCAACCGCGATGAAGACACCGCACCCGCTCCCGACAACGCCGGTTGAACCGCTTTCGCTCCGGCGAAGCGGACACCGGAGCGGACACTCCAACCGTCCGCATCAACAGGAGACTGACATGCACACTGCTATTGCCCTTCAAAGCCTTCACGTCTCGCCCTTCAACATGCGGGCCGAGAAGAAGGTGCCGTCCCTCAAGCGTATGGCCGAAATCTCGGCCAATATCCTGCCCACCGTGCGCGAAAAGGGCATCCTGACGCCCTTGATCGTGCGTCCCAACAATGACGGCTTTGAAATTCTTGCCGGGCGGCGGCGCTTCTACGCCGCCAAAGTGATCGAGGGTGAGGCGGGCAGCTTCCCGGATATTCAATGCGACCTCCGCGAGAATTGCAGCGATGCCGAAGCGCTGGAAATCTCACTGATCGAGAATGTCGCGCGCGAGGACGCCGACGAACTCATCGAGTATGAAACCTATGCCGGTCTGATCCGGCTGGGCCGCACCCCCGGCGAAATCGCCAAGACCTTCGGGGCGGAGGAAAAGGACGTGGTGCGGCGGCTGGCGCTGGCCAATCTCATGCCGCGCATCCGCGACCTGTACCGCAGCGAGGATTTGGACAGCAGCGACTTGCAACTGCTGACCATGGCGACGAAAACCCAGCAGCGCGACTGGCTCAAGCTGTGGGACGATAACAATGCGCCCACCGGCCACGCTTTGAAGGGCTGGCTGTTTGGCGGCACTGCCATCGCCACCAAGCATGCCCTGTTCGACCTGGAGGCTCACCGCGAGCGCATCGTCGGCGACCTGTTCGGAGAGGACAGCTACTTCGCATCGGCCAGCGAATTTTGGCCGTTGCAGGACGAGGCCATCGCCGCCAAGCGCGATGCCTATCTGGCGGCAGGTTGGCCGGAAGTCGTGATCCTAGAGCGCGGTCACCAGTTCGATCACTGGAATTTCGCCAAGGCGGGCAAGAAGGCGGGCGGTCGCGTCTATATCGCTCTCGCCAACAGCGGCGAAGTTAGCTTCCATGAAGGCTACCTGACCCACAAGGAAGCGGCCAAGGCCAAAGCCGACAAAGGCAAGGCGAAGGGCGCAGACGATGCCGAGGCCAAGGCTCCGATCAAGCCGAAATCGCCCATCACCAGCGGCATGCGCAACTATCTTGACCTGCATCGCCATGCCGCCGTGCGGCTGGCGCTGCTGGGTAACCCCAACGCCGCCCTGCGGCTTTTGATTGCCCATGCCATTGCTGCCAGTGGCAATTGGTCGGTCAAACCCGACCGCCAGCGCACCGAAGGTGAAGCGATTGCGGCTAGCCTTGCGGCATCGCCCGCCCAGATCGCATTCGAGAAAGAGCGCGCGAAGGTCCGCAAGCTGTTGGGTCTGGATGAGGCCGGGGATGAGGATGCCGCTGTTTGCAATGGCGGCAATGGCGACGACGAGGCCACTGCGCATATCTTTGCGCGGCTGGCCCGTCTCAGCGAGGCCAACCTCGCCCGCGTTGCGGCCTTCATTATGGCGGAAACGCTGGCCGTGGGCAGCGCTCTGGTGGATAGCGTCGGCGTGGGCGCGAGCGTCAAACCACGCGATCACTGGTCACCAGATGACGCCTTTTATGGCCTGCTTCGCGACCGCGATGCGGTCAACGGCATGCTGGCCGAAGTGGCGGGCAAGAAGCTGGCCGACAAGAGCCTGACCACCAAGGTCAAGGATCAGAAGGCCATGCTCGCCAAGCTGGTTCTGGAAAAGCCCGATTGGGCACCCGGCTGGATGCGTTTCCCGGCCCTTGCTGCCTGACCGCTGTACCGTTCGCGCCCGCGCTTTGCGCGCGGGCGCGGCGGTCTTTTCGAGGACACCACCATGACAGATCTCAACGCTTTGACCCGCCGCCTCAACGACATGACGCGCACTCAGCCTGAAATCGCCAACGCCGCCTGGGTGATGACGCAGGGCGTGGCAGCGCTTTTGACCACCGATGATGACCCGCCCAAGCCGGACGGGGTGCGGCTCGCCACCTTGCGCGCCACGCTCGCCAGCTTCGATCACTGGCCGGATGGCAACGACTCTTATGGTGAGCATGACTTCGGCGCGTTCGATCTCTTCGGCGAACGGCTGTTCTTCAAGATCGATTATTACCACCCCGACCACGATACCTTATCGCCGGTCCCCTCCAGCATCGAGCTTTGCCGCCGGGTTCTCACCATCATGTTGGCGGGCGAATACTGATCTCGCACGAAGGCAGACTGATACGGCGCGGATGAGGTCCTTTTGGGGGGCGGCCTCATTCGCGCCCAGCGCGTGCCGAGAATCGGATTGCGGTGCATCGGTCTTAGCGATCCGCCGGGGAAGCGGGAAGGACTTCGAGTCCTAAAGCGCAATTCACCTGTGATGGCCGCGTGCCATCGCCTCCTGACATTTTCCGCCCAGCGCCCCGCGAGCCGTCGAATGGCATGATCAATGACTCAGATCGGCTTCGCCTCGTCTGCCTTAACCGCAACGCCTTGCCAAACTTTCTTCCCCGGCGCGTTCCGCGCCTCCTCGCGCAAGTCAAGAAAGTTTGCCGCCGGCGTCCTTCGCGATGCTGCGGCCCCAAGGGATGCGGCGGCGTCCGTCTGCGTCACCTGATCGCCATCGAGGCCGCGATGGTCGCGGGCTCGAAAACAACAGGAGACTACACATGGCACACATCGGCACATTCCAGGCGAACAGCGACGGTTTTGAAGGCGAAGTCTTCATGGTCCCGCTCACCACCAAAGGCGTTCGGATCGTCAAGGAGACTAAGCCCAACCGCAATCCAAAAGCTCCCAGCCACCGCATCTTCGTCGGGCGCTCGGAAATCGGCCAAGCCTGGCCCAAGACGACCAACGACGACCGCGACTATCTCAGCCTCACCTTCGACTTTGCCGGGCTCAGCCGTCCGGTCTACGCCATCTTGATGAAGGACCCCAACAGCGAAAGCTACGGCGCCTTCTGGAGCCGCGCCAAGAAGCCGGTGTTCGAGTAATCGATCCCGTGAAGCCCCGCCCGCTCGCCGGGCGGGGCCTCTCGCGCCGGGCGTGTCAGAAGCCTTTGAACACGAGCACGGTCTTCCATTTTTCTTCGTCGTACGTGATCTCGACGTGATCCAGCGGCTCGGTAATGTTCATCTGCGACGAAACCATCTGGAAGCGCACCGTCTGGGCATTGCACTCCAAGATGCGCGCCTCGCCGCCCTCGCGATAATCTCGCGTCACGTCACGCCGCGTCGAGCCCAAGCGGTGGCCCAGACCGATCACGATCACCACCTGGTTCTTGAGCTTCAGGATGGCCGCCGCCTTGGCGGTGCGGGAATAGATCAGTTCATTGAAAACCTGTTCTGACGCCACCACGCTTTCCGAGCCGCGCCGAACGAACGCCGGGCCGCTGAAATGTGGCCGGTTGGCGCTGAACGGTACCGACACCGCCACCACCGGGCCCGGCTGGGCAGCAATCACCTCGCTGGTGAAGGCAATGGGGGGATAGCAGTCCTGCTCGCAAATCTTGCGGATCGTCTTCTGCACGGAATCCGGGTTCGTGCAGCCCAAGACGCCGCCCTTGTCATGGACGCCTATCAACAGCAATCCCGTGCGGCCCTCGGGTATCGAATTGGCGAAGGCTACGAGGGTGCGGCGAAATTCGCCTGCGCTGGCGCCCTCTGTCTTTCGCTCGGTGAAATTGTCCTCATGGTCCGCGATCCGCAGACGCAGCTCATCCGGTGTCATATCCCTCTCCCCGGCCCCCGGCCCCCGGCCCCCGGGCCGGGCCCGGACGCCGGACCAACCCGGTCTGGCGGGGCCCCAGGCCGGCTGGGGAAAACTGGTACGCAGCGGTGGGACTTGAACCCACGACCTCCCTGCCCATACTCTGGGGTGCGATCCACCAGCTATGTCGAAAACAGGGGCTCTATCCATTCTGAGCTACGCCGCGATTCTGTTCCTTACTTGACCACCTTCAGGGTGGGTTTGCCCTTCCGCTCTGACCGGGCCTTCTTCACCGCCACCCGTTCAGCGATTTCGGCCAGCTTCTCCTCGGCAAAGGGCTTGGCTGCCTCGATCAGACCGTCAAAGTGGTAGATATTGGTTTTGCTGCCAGTCGGCCCCCGCCGCTCCTCGCGGTGCAGGAATTTGGCCTTCTCCATGGCTGCAATCCGCCGCTGGATAGTCCTGGGATCGACGTTGATCGCCTTCGCCATGGTGCCCTTGGCGGGATAGGGCTTCCCGTCCGCGGTCCACCACCGGGACGCCAGGTTCAGCAGGATGCACATATCGATGGGGGTCAGGCCCAGCTGCTTCTGGTTTTCGATGATCACGCTGGGGAAAGCCGTCCAGCCCGCATCCATCAGCGGCTTAGACCACTTCTTCTCATTGGTCCGCAGGCTGCTGGCGTCAGCGGCGGCGGTCTTGGATTTGGCACTCATTGGGGACGTCCGGTTGTTGTCACGCCCCTGATATTGCGCCGGTCCGCAGAACTTTCAACTTGAGGGGGGAGGCAAGGGTGTCACCCGGTCTACGGGATATGGGATGGTATCCACGGGGCTATGCGCGAATGGAGTATGCGCAATAGGCCATCTGCTTTGTAGGGCGCGGGTGTCTCCCGCGGGGGGGACGACCCTGTCTGGCGCCGGGAGACTTGTCCGTCTCCCGTGGGAGACCGAGACGCCCCCCTGTTCGCCGCGAAAATCTGCAAACGACACGCTGATATTAGCCCAGCGCTCTTAAAGATCAATGTTCATCGACGAAAATCGCTACCGTTGAGTGTCCGGCTGTTTCGGTGGCTCCAACCACATCGGGATTTGGCAATAGCGCCGACCTTTGGCGTCCCGTTCGGTTTTGCAGTTCTTCAACGCCGCCACAGGATCATTCGCCCCCATCAGTCGCGCCCAGGCCCTGGCCGCGTCTGGTCCAGCCGTCATTGCCAACCCGATGGTCTTGCCCGCCAACAGTCCCTTCGCCTGCCCATTGCTAAATCCCGCTCCGTAGCTGATGGCGAACACCACCACCACCAACACCACCGCAACCCCGCCAGCCGCCAGGAGTGTGCGCAGCCGGATCGACCACAGCCGCACTGCGGCGTGGCGTTCGGCTGTCCGGGCTAGGTCCGGTCCGAGGCGCTCGATCAAAGCGGCGCTGCGGCGCTCCAGTTCCGCACTGGCCCGCTTCACCACCAGCTGGGTCTCTCCCTCGACGGCTGCGGCAATCTCCGCTCGTTCCGCCTGCCGGGCTTGCATCAACGACCCCATACCCGCCAGCACCTGCCACAGCGCCGTCAGGCTTTCGGCGGCAGGGTCACCGCTCAGACGCGAGAACTCCGCACTCCATTCCAGCCCCTTGAGCGCCTTGTTCAGATCGGCCAAAGCAACATCGACCTGTTTGGCCGCAGGCTCGGACGGGGCTACGGCATCCATGACGCCACGCCGGAGAACCGCTGGTCCATGGTAGTGAGCCAGCTCTTCACCCGCGCCCGATCGAACATATTGATTGGCCGCGTGGCATTGCCGTCGCGCGCCTGCGCAAATCCAGCGCGGCTGTTTTCGACGGCTGCCGCCGCGAAAAGGCGCGGCATCCATAGCATCAGGCTTCCAGCCTTTATCTCATCCTGCACCACCGGGTGCGCCTGAATCTCGGCAAACGCTTGCTGACGCGGAAGCCCTGCATCGGACACGCCTTCGTTGAAGATCAACGCGCGGGCCTTTGGCGTGAAACCATGACTGGCCAGCGTAACCACAGGCGCCAAATCATCCGGCTGCGGGCCACACATATAATATGCCACCACCGCCAGACCGGCGGTCTCAACTTCCGCCAGCAGAGACGGCATTTCCGAAAGCAGCGAACGTAGCGCCGTATCGCCACCGCCCAGATCGATTAGGGCCGTCGTCTTGTTCTCCACCGCGTAGCCGATGAAACGCTGCACCCAAGTCCGAACCTCGGCGGGATCGTGCCCGCTGGGCCGCGATACATCAGGGAAGTAAGATGAGAAGCTGGCATTGGTCGGATCGATATCGGCCATCAGGAAGGGCCGATTCCGATCCAGCGCGGTCTCTGCCACCCAGCGCAAGAACGTGGTCTTGCCCGTCTTGCCGCGCCCAATCACAAAAATGAGTTTGGGCCTATCCGCCAGGTCCATGCCTTGCTGCGGCTTCACATCGTCATCCTGCTTGCGGGGCGCAAAAGCGCCCACGTCTACGCTGGGCGCTGCCGTCGTATTTTCCGGCTTGTCGGAAAATGGCTTGGGCTTTTTCAGGTCGGTCTTACCGTCGCTCATGGGTCACCTTTCTTGGGTTGCTTTGGCTTCACTCGCCCCCGTTTCGATTGCTGGTCACGTTCGATCCAGGCCCTCGCTGGATGATCTTGAATTCGGGTTCACCGGCTGGTCTGGATGGAGCTGGAGCCGCCGGAACGAACGAATGCCCGATTGATGGCGGCATCGGGGCCTGGATTTTCTCGGCTCGCACCTTCTTTGCTTTGGTGGCCAGGTCCACTGCCCGGCGCACATTTTCGCCGGTCCATCCCCTGTTGGTCTTGAATTGGACTCCGGCCAGGCTCAGCGCCTTGCCAACATTGGTCCATGACCAATCTTCGTCGCGGACGAGCTTGCGCAATTCCGCGCTGTGATTGCGAAGCCAAGAACGAATGACTTGGCCTTCGCTCCAGCTTTCGCGGAACTTCGCCGCCAGCGCTTCAATCTCTGCGTCGGTATGCGCGCGCTTCAATCCCATCAGCGCACTCCACTTCGCGCTTCTGTTCGCATCTCATTCCGCGTTCCAAATCGCGCTTCCATTCGCGCTCTAATTTCCAGGCCGAAGTTCCCGTCAGAAAGCGGCAGTGCTACAGACCAAGGCACTCTTTGGAGGGCGAAGACGGTCATAGTTTGCGACCCTGACGCTGTGTGGGGGTGGGCGCTTCCGGCCTGGCCTGTGCCGACC
>Ga0164242_10003197_pt1 | contig 18752 bp, 19 predicted proteins | sample OricomgcompostMG_FD_108783 | JGI IMG/M metagenome (GOLD analysis project Ga0164242, IMG submission 108783) | Miracle-Growth compost microbial communities from Emeryville, California, USA - Original compost - Miracle growth compost (MG) ... | reverse complement strand
CGCGACCAGTTCTGGCTGGAGAAGGCGTAGAGGGTGAGCGCGGAGAGCCCGACGCGGCGGGCGGTGCGGGTGACCGCGCGGACGCTCTCGCTCCCCTCGCGGTGGCCGGAGAGCCGCGGCAGCCCGCGCTGCTCGGCCCAGCGGCCGTTGCCGTCCATGATGATGCCGACGTGGCGCGGCAGCGGGAGGGCGCGGACCCGGGCCTGAAGCTCGGCCACCTCGCTGGAGATCGGGGTCGGTTGGGCCATCGCGGCGGTTCGGAACGAGCGCGCGCACGGCGCGGGGCGGCACTCCATAACACGGATGCGCCGCGAAACGAGCGCCATCCCACGGGGCGTCTCGGACCGCGTCGGGGGTGCGGTGGTCAGGTCCGGCGCGGCTCTGTTACCCTTTGCGTTCATGGTCGCGCCCAAGAATTCCCTCAAGGACAAGCCGGCCCTGGAGAAGGACCGGCTGCAGTCGGCCGACGAGACCCAGAAACAGGTCGACGGCTTCGACTCCGAGCTCGCCGAGCTCAAGGCCCGCTACGACCAGTACTTCCTCGGGCTGGAGCGCACCGAGCCGCTCAAAGACCGCGAGAGCTTCAAGAAGCGGCTCAACGCGCTGCGCACCAGCCACATCCGCAACACCGGGCTCAAGTTCCGGGTGCAGGCGCTGTGGCAGAAGTACATGTCGTACGAGCGCATGTGGCAGCGCATCGCCCGGGAGATCGAGGAGGGCACCTACAGCCGCGACCTCTTCAAGGCGCGGATGCGCAACAGGAAGCGCGAGAAGCGCGCCGACGGCAAGCCGAACGAGGCCGGCGAGGCGGACGAGGCCGACGACTCGCTGCGCATCGACGAGGCGGAGATGGCCGAGCTCGGCAGCGGCGATCTCCAGGCCGCGCTCGCCGCCGCCACCCAGGCGGTCGAGGCGCGGAAGGCCCCGCCGCCGCCGCCGAAGTCCGAGCCCAAGGCGCCGCCGCCCGAGCCGGTGCTGGTGCGGCCCGCCTCGGCCCCTGCTGTGCCGAAGCCGCCTCCACCGCCGCCGGGTGCGGCAGCCGCCAACCGTCCGGTCTCCAATCCCGCCGCCGCGCGCCCGCCACCTCCGCCTCCGGGAGCCGCCGCCGCCAATCGCCCGGTCTCCACGCCTGGCGCGGTGCGACCGCCACCTCCTCCTCCCCCTGGCGCGGCCGCGGGAAACCGCCCGGTCTCCGCGCCCGGCGCGGTGCGGCCCCCGCCGCCTCCAGGCGCGCCCAGGGCTCCCGCGCCGGCAGCCGGCGGTCGCGGCGGCGTCCCCGACGAGAAGATGCGCGCCATCTACAACGCATATGTCGCGGCCAAGCGGCAGTGCCGCGAGTCGACCGATGGCCTCACCTACGAGTCGGTCTCCAAGACGATCAACCAGCAGATGCCCGAGCTGATGAAGCAGCACCAGGCCAAGGCCGTGGACTTCAAGGTCGTCATCAAGAACGGCAAGGCCACGCTCAAGGCCGTCCCGCGAACCTGAAGACCGCGCTTGACCCGCCGCGCGGTGCCGTGTTCTGGCTGCGGAATGTCGGCTTCCCCGCTTCGACTCGTCGCTTTTGCGCTGCTCATCGGCGGCTGCGCGACCTCGGTCCCGCCGGGGCCCGGCGTGGTGGGCAGCGAGGCCCTCCAGCGCCAGCAGCAGGATCGCGCGCGGGCGCTGTCCGAGGTGGCCGAGCAAGGCTGCGCCACCGCCAACGCCCGGCCTGCCGACCTGCGGATGCAGCGCAAGTGCGCCGAGCTCGCGCGCGACTTGATCGCCCAGCAGGGCGCCGCGCGCGAGGCCGTAGCGGCTTGGGTGAAGCCGGTGCTCCCGCGCCTCGCGGAGGGGCCTGACGCCTGCGGCACCCGCGAGGAGGCCGCGCAGCTCGAGCGCGCACTCGGCCAGATGGAGCAGGCGGCCTCGCTCGCGCTGGAGTCGGTGCACGGCTGCCGCTCCGCGACCGCGGCGCTCGAGGCGGCGCACGACCTGCGCGCGCTCGACCGCTGCCCGGAGGCGGTGGCCGCGGTGGGCGAGGTCTTCGCCGGCGCCGAGCAGAAGCTCCAGGTCCCGCTGCTCGATGCAGTCGCCGCGTGCAGCAACCCGGTCTCGCTCCGGCAGAACCTCTCCTTCGCGCCGCCTGCGGTGGTCGAGGATTACCTCGGCCTGCTCGACGCGCGCCGCCGTCAGGCCGCGGAGGACCAGCGCCGCGCCGAGGCGGAGGAGCGCCAGCGCCAGGCCGAGCAGGCCGCCTGGCAGCGCCAGAACGACTGCCAGGGCGACTGCGCCCAGGGCGGCTCGCAGTGCGAGTCGGGCTGCGAAGGCGAGAGCTACTGCATCAGCCACTGCCAGGCCGCGGCGAGCATGTGTCGCTCCGGCTGCCACTGACATGCGAGGAAGCGCGATGAAAACGATCTGGCTCGCTGCGACCGCGTTCTCGCTTGCGCTGGCGAACCCGGCGCACGCAGCGCCCAGGCATCCCAAGGCGTCCCCGCCGCGATCGACGGCCGGCGGGCTCCTCGGGCTGCAAGGCGGGGGCAGCGGAAGTTCGCTCGGCCTGCGCTCTCTCGGCGCGCCGGATGATCTCGGCGGACCCGTGCACGCGCCCGCGCCGGCGCCTCGATTCAGGCCCTTGGCCGACGTGCCGACGAGCGGCCTCGACCCTGACCTACAGGCTGCGCTCGATGCGGCGCGCGCGCAGGTCGCCACCCAGCCTGCGCAGGCGGTGCAGCGGGTGCTCGACCTGCAGCTCAGCCCCGATCGCTTCACCACCGCCCAGCGCGAGCAGCTCCGCGCGCCGACCGTCGAGCTGCTCCACGCGGCGGCCCAGGCGAGCCGCTCACCTGCCCAGACCGCGCAGGCGCTCGACGCCGCCTGGGTGCTCTCGGGCAAGCCGAAGGACCCGCAGGTCGGTGCGGCGCTGGCCTCCTACGCGCAGCAGCTGTCGAGCCCGGCCGAGTCGCTCTGGGTGGCGCGGCGGGCGCTGGAGGCGGATCCGTCGAACGCGCTGGCGCAGTCGCTCGACGAGAAGCTCAGCGAGAACCGCTACAAGACCCTGGGCTACTCGCTGCTCGGCGCGGCGGTGGTGGGAACCGTGGCGGCGCTCGTCTTCTACTCCCTGGGCAAGAGCGCCGACGCCGAGCTCACCGGAAGCGTGCACTCGCGCGCCGAGGCGGATGCGCTCATCTCCAAGCGCAAGACCGACGGCCTCATCGCCACCGTGGGCCTGGGGCTGGGCATCGGCGGCTACCTGGGCGGCGTGGGGCTCATCACCTTCGGCAATCCGCACTACCAGCCCACTTCGCCGGCGAACCTGCCCGCGCTGCCGGAGGCCCGATGAAGCGGCTGACGATCCTGGTCGCGCTGGCCTTCGCCGGCTGCCTGCAAGGCTCGCCCTCCGGCGACATCCCCTGTGATGGCGATGAGAGCTGCCCCACCGGCTTCTGGTGCGGTGAAGTCGGGTCATGCTCCGAGCTCACCAGCTCGAGTCCGCCGGTGCTCGAGCTGGTGGGCGTCGCCCAGAGCGACGAAGGCCCGTTCCAATCGGAGATCTCCGTGCCGGCGGGGACGGTCAGCGGCTTCGAGCTGAAGCTTCAGAACACCGGCGGAAGTGAGGCGGTCTACCCGAGCATCACCCTGCAAGGCCCCGACTGCCTGGGCGTGGACAGCGCCTACTTCAATGCGATCATCCAACCTGGAGAGGCTGGCACCGCCGATGTGGAGATCGATCCCGACGCGAGCTGCACGGGGCCTGCGTCGGTCGAGGTGACCATGGCGCTCGACACGCCCGGCGCGACCCAGCATTTCACCCGCAGCTTCACCGGCTCGTTCACCGTGAACCTGACCCCGGCGCCTTAGCGTCAGAGGTCTTCTTCGGCGTCCTCGAGGTCCTCGTCGTCGTCCTCTTCGCCGAGGTCGTCGTCGTCATCATCGGCCTCGTCGTCCTCGTCCTCGTCTTCCTCTTCGTCCTCCTCGGCCTCGGCGCCGGGGAGCTCGTCGCTCTCGAAGGCGAGCGAGACCAGGAAGCGCTTGGAGAGGTTCTCGGTCTGGGCGATGAGCTCGGCGAGCGCGTTCGAGAAGTCGTCGGCCAGGTCGGCGGGCGCCTTGGCGTTGCAGTTGGGGCACTGCAGCTTCTCTTCGGCGTCGATGAGTCGCTGCACGTCGAGCTCGAAGCTCCCCTCGCACTTCTGGCAGGTGAGGTCGATGGTCATGGCGCGTGGGCTCCGTGCGGGCGCGGCTTGATTAGTCGTCGGCCAGGGCGGGTGTCAAAACCAAATTCATTCGTTGCCGAACAGCTCTTTGACCTTGCTCAGGAACGAGCGGCTCTGCGGGTTGGAATCCTCGCCCGAGATCTGGGCGAACCGCTCGAGCAGCTCGCGTTGTTCCTTGGAGAGCTGGGTGGGAGTCTCCACCACCACCCGGACGTGCTGGTCGCCGCGGCCGTAGCCCTGGAGGTTGGGGATGCCCTTGCCCTTGAGCCGCACCACCGCGCCCGACTGCGTGCCGGGGGTGATCTTCAGCTTCACCTTGCCCTCGAGCGTGGGCACGTCGATCTGCGCGCCGAGCGCGGCCTGGGCGAAGGAGATGGGCACCTCGCACCAGACGTCGGTGTCCTCGCGGGAGAAGATGGGGTGCTCGCGGACGTGGAGGGTGACGTAGAGGTCGCCGTTGGGGCCGCCGTTCTCGCCGGGCTCGCCCTCGCCGGAGAGCTTGAGCCGCGTGCCGGCATCCACGCCGGGCGGCACCTTCACCGTGAGCGTGCTCTCGGCCTGCACCGCGCCGCGGCCCTTGCAGGTGGTGCACGGATCCGCGATCACCTTGCCGCTGCCGCCGCACTGGGAGCAGGGCCGGGCGATGGAGAAGAAGCCCTGGGTCAGCCGGATCTCTCCCGAGCCGTGGCAGGTCGGACAGACCTTGGGCGTGGTCCCCGGCTTGGCGCCCTGGCCGTGGCAGACCTCGCAGCGCTTGGGCTTCTGCAGCGTTATCTGCGCCTCGCAGCCGAACGCGGCCTCCTCGAAGCTCACCTCGAGGTTGAAGCGCAGGTCCGCGCCGCGGCCGCGCTGGCTCCGCCGCCGGCCGCCCGCCCCGCCGAACATCTCGCCGAAGAGGTCGCCGAAGATGTCGTTGATGGAGGCGCCGCCGGAGAAGCCGCCGAACGGGTTGCCGCCGAAGCCCTCGAACGGGTTCTTGCTGTGGCCGAACTGGTCGTAGCGGGCGCGCTTCTCGGGATCCGAGAGCACCTCGTAGGCCTCGCTCGCTTCCTTGAACTTGTCCTCGGAGGCCTTGTCGCCCGGGTTCTTGTCGGGGTGGTACATGAGCGCGAGCTTGCGGTACGCGCTCTTGAGCGTCGTCCCGTCGCAGGTGCGCTCGACGCCCAGCACCTCGTAGTAATCGCGCTTCTCCAAGCAGACACCGTCCTTGTCGCGCCAGAGCGCGGCGCAAGATAACGCAGGGTTGCTGGCTGGCAATCGCGACGGTATTTGCGCAGGCCCGCCTGCAAGCCCTCCGGGCGAAACGATTGTGTTTAGAGTGCGCGATGCTTTCCCGGCTGCGCTTCCCGCTCAAGACCGCGAGCTTCGTCGGCTGGACCGGGGCGCTCTACGCGCTGCTCGAGGCCGAGACCGCACTCTCGCCGGAGGTCGCGCACCGGCGGCTGTTGCACCTCTGGCAGGGCCGCTACGGCCGCGGGCTCTTGCGCATCTGGGGCGTGAGGGTCTCGCCCGGCGGCCCGGGGCTCCGGACCGACGTGCTCTATCCGGCGGCCGACGCGCGCGGCGTGGGCCGGCTCTTCGTGATGAACCACCGCTCCGCCCTCGACATCTTCATCGCCCTGGCCTTCGCCGAGGCGACCATCGTCTCGCGGGCGGATCTCGCCGGCTGGCCGGTCATCGGCACCGCCGCGCGCCGGGTGGGCACGCTCTTCGTCGACAGGAAGAGCCGCTCGAGCGGTTCGGCGGTGGTCCAGGCGATGGCCAACGCGCTCGGCCAGGGCCGCGGGGTGCTGGTCTTTCCCGAGGGCACGACGTTCGAAGGCGACGAGGTCCGGCCATTCCACGTCGGCGGGTTCGCGGCGGCGGTGCGCGCCGGGGCGTCGGTGGTGCCGCTCGGGCTGACCTACGAGCGCGCCGACACCGTCTTCGGCGAGGAGGAGTTCTCCACCCACATGAAGCGCGTCTCCGGGAAGCGGCGGATCCGGGCCGCGCTGCAGGCCGGCGTTCCCATCTCCGCCGAAGGCCACACCGCGGAGTCACTCCGCGACGCGGCGCACGCGAGCCTTCAAGAGCTGGTGCTGCACGCGCGGGCGCGAATCGGCGGACCGCTCTGACTCAAGCGGCGCGGCTTCGCGTGCCCAGCAAGAGCTCGAGGTGCGCCTTCTCCCAGGCCACCGCGCGGGCGTAATCGGGATAGCTGCGCTCGCGGGCGCGGAACTCGGGCCCGTGGTGCTGCTTCTTGCCACCGCACTGCGCCGCGGGGATCGCCTGGTGCAGCATCTCGTGGAAGACCACGAAGGCCACGAAGTAGTCGGGGACCTCGGGGCGGTCGAGCGCAGGGTGGATGCGGATCATCCGCTCCTCGTGCAGGTACACGCCCATGCGGATGGAGCGCTGGTTGCGGCGCGGCGCACAGCGTCCCCAGCCGATGCGCGCCTCGATCTGGCCGGCGAAGTAGGCGGCGTTGAGCTGCTCGTACATCGCGCGCAGGTCGTGGAAGAGCCCGCGCGACTCGAGCGGTCTGCGCGCGCGCGGCGGCTTGAGCCGGTGGCGCTGCTCGCGGATGTAGCCATCGAGCACCGGGCCGGCGGCCTTCTTGCCGCGGCCGGCGTAGTCGGCCAGCGCCACCACGATCTGCGGCGGCGCCTGCAGGAACATGTGGTGCACCCGGAGCAGCAGCGCCTGCGGCCGGCGCCGGAAGGAGATGACCGTGCTGCGGTTGTCGGTGACCGCGAGGCGCACGTCGATGCCGAGCAGGCGCGAGAGCTGCTGCGCGAGCCGCTCGGCCTGGGCGCGGACCAGGTCGGGACGCTGCGCCTCGGGAGGTGGAGCGAGCGCCTGGTGGGAGAACAGCGCGAGCTGGGGGTCGGCGGACATGCGGGATGGCGGCGATCCTAGTCGCTCCGATCCTTCGCGCAAACACCGACCGCTGCGCTGCACGGCCGCTTGCCGCATGATGCGCGGATGCGCGTCCTGCTCAGCGGTGCGTCGGGTCTGCTCGGCAAAGCTCTCGGCCGAGAGCTCGCCATGCGCGGGCACGAATGCTGGGGACTCTCGCGGCGCCCGCGGGCTCCCGACGCCACCTTCGCCCGCTGGTTCGCCTGGGATGCGTTCGGGCCGGTACCGGGCGAGGTGCTGGAGGGCGTCGACGCGGTGGTGCACCTGGCTGGCGAGCCGGTCGCCGACGGGCGTTGGACGCCCGAGCGCAAGCGCCGCATCCTCGAGAGCCGCACCCTCGGCACGCGCGCCGTCGTCGACGCCATCGGCCAGGCGTCGGCCCGGCCCAAGGTGCTGCTCGCGGCCAGCGCGGTGGGCTTCTACGGAAACCGCGGCGAGGAGCTGCTCGGCGAGGACGCGGTCGCGGGCACCGGCTTTCTCGCCGAGGTCTGCACCGCGTGGGAGCAGCAGAGCGGCCGCGCCGTCGAGCTGGGGCTGCGCCTGGTGCAGCACCGCATCGGCGTGGTGCTGGCGCGCGAGGGCGGCGCGTTCCCGAAGATCCGCCGCGCGTTCTCGCTCGGCGCCGGCGGAAACCTGGGCAGCGGCGAGCAGTTCTTTCCGTGGATCCACCTCGACGACGCGGTCGGGCTCTTCGCCTTCGCGCTGGAGAATCCGGCCGCGGTCGGTCCGCTCAACACCGTGGCGCCACACCCGGTGCGCAACCGCGAGCTCACCCAGACGCTCGCCAGCGTGCTGCACCGTCCGGCGTTCGCCCACGCTCCGGCGTTCGCGCTCCGGCTGCTGCTCGGCGAGCTGGCGGAGGCGGTGCTGGAGAGCGAGCGGGTCAGCGCCGAGAAGGCCACCGCGCTGGGCTACGCGTTCCGCTACCCGACGCTGGGCGGCGCGCTCTTCGCGCTCACGTCTTCGCCCGGCTGAACCGGCCGTAGCCGCGGTTGTGGTACACGAGCGTCTCGCCCTCAGGGCGGTCGAGGTGGAGCTCGGTGACGTCGCCGAGCACCAGGGTGTGATCGCCCGCGGGCACGAGCTGCCGCACCTTCGCGCTGAACGCGCCCACCGTTCCGGCCAGGAGCGGCGCGCCAGCGGCATCCGCCACCCAGGGCAGCTCGTTCCAGAGGTGCGGCCGCTCCGGCTGCGGCCGGGCGAACTCGGCGGCCAGCGCGTCCTGGTGCGGGGCGAGCAGGTTCACCGCGAAGCCCTGGGCCTCGCGCAGCATCGCCAGCGAGGAGCCCTCGTTCATGCACGAGACCACGACGATCGGCGGCTCGATGGAGACGGTGAGAAAGCCGGTGGCGGTGAAGCCGTCGACCTCGGCGAAGCCCTCGAGCGCCGCGCCGGGCCGCTGCTTCGCGGTGACCACCGTGACCGTGGCCGCCCAGCTCCGGGCGAGCTGGCGAAACGCATCGGCGTCTTCGGCGGGGAAGCGGCGCATGGTCGGCGAATCCGGTTCGTAACACGGCCCGGCCGCGGGCGCTCGGCGGGCTGGAGTTGCTACCGCGCGCTGGTGGTCGGAGTCGAAAGAACTGCAGGCCGCCGGCGCCGACGCGACGCATGCGCCGGGAACCGGCGGCCCCGCGAGGGGGGCCGGCACGGCGCACGCACCTTGGCGAACGACGGAGGCGCCATGGCCATCAACGTCGTCGACGCTGCACGTGCGGAACCCGCCAACACGCCCGTCGATGGGCTGTTCCGCGCCGATTTGGAGAAGTTCTACCGGATCGAGCTGCACAGCACGGCGCCGACCGCGAAGCAGCGGGCCTGGCTCTGGGTTCACCACTTCGGGCTGCACTGCGTGGCTTCGCACCGCTTTTACCGCTACGCCAAGCGGCTCTCGCGGACCCGCCCCATCGCCGCCGCGCCCGCGCTCATGGCCGCGCGCCTGTTCACCTACGGCGTGCGGCTCATCCACCACGTGGAGATCCAGGCGGAGATCGGGCCGGGGTTCTACATCGGCCATGCGGGGAACATCTACATCGGCGAGACGCGCATCGGCCGGAACTTCAGCGTCACCCACAACGTGACCGTGGGCGTGGGGCACCAGCTCGGGGCGCAGGGGATCCCGGTGATCGGTGACGACGTGTGGATCGGCACCGGCTCGGTGGCCGCGGGGCAGATCCGCATCGGCAACGGGGTCACCGTGGCCAACGGCTCGATGATCTCGCGCAACGTGCCCGACGGCTGCCTGGTCGCGGGCAATCCGGCGCGGCCGGTCCAGAACGGCTACGACAACGGCAAGCTCCTGGGACAGCCCGAGCGCGCGGTGACGCCGTAAAAGCGTCGCCGGGCGCGGTGCGAGCGGCGAAGGCCTGGACGGTCCAGATCCGCCTCGGGTGAGCGAGCGGAGGTGATGAAGTGCCCCGACGAGCGCCTCAAATCATCCCGGCGCGGCCACCTCGAACGGCCGCAGCTCGGGCACGTCCTCGAGCAGGAGCGGCGGCGCGTGCAGGTACGCGGTCGCGCGCCGCTTCTGGTCCACGTCTTCGTAGACGCGCCGGATCTGCTCCGGCGTCCGGCCCAGCTCGCGCGCGACGTCCGCGGCGGGCACCGCGTGGTTCTTGGCCCAGAGGATGAGGTCGAGCTCCTGGTACGGCACCGAGAAGTAGAAGTCCTCCTGTGACTGCTCGAGGCTGTAGGTGTCGGTCGTCGGCGCGCGGGCGCAGATCTCCTCGATGACCCCGAGGTGCCGGGCCAGCGCGTAGGTCTGGCTCTTGTACAGCCCGGCGATCGGCTTCACGTCGGCGTTCCCGTCGCCGAGCTTCACGAAGAAGCCCTGGTCGTACTCGAGGCGGTTGGGCGTGCCGGCCACCGCGTAGACCAGCCGGTCGGCGTGGAAGTACTCGAGCATCTTCCGCGTGCGCTGCTTGAAGTTGGTCGCCGCGACGATCTGCAAGTAGGCCTGGGGCGTGAGCCGCACCCGGGTCGCGCGCCCGGCCTCGTCCTCGACCACGACGTAGAAGACGTTGAGCCGCTCCGAGCCGAGCCGGTCGCCGTGCATCGCTATCTTCCAGCGCATCCCCGCCTTGAACGCGGGGAACACCGAGCGCACCGCGGCCTCGCGCATCGCGTAGCAGCCGCTGGCCTCCAGCACCGGAGCGATGTCGAAGAGCTGGTAGGCGATTCCGAGCCGCTCGCAGAGCTTCTTGCCGAGCACCGTGCTCTCCGCCGCCGAGTCGCGCTCGGGGAGGAGCAGCGCGAAGACCCGCTTCGGTCCCAGCGCCCGGGCCGCGAGCGCGGCCACGCACGCGGAGTCGATGCCGCCGGAGACCGCGACCACCAGCCCGCGCCGCTTGAGCCGCCGCAGCACCGCCTCGCCGAGCCGTGCGCCGAGCGCCTCGGCACGCGCCTCGGGATCGAACTGCAAGACGTTCCGGTCAAAGCCACTCATGCGGCACCCCAGCGCGGCGCGCTGGCCGCGATCAGCCTGGCGACGTCGCGTCGCAGGACCTTGCCCACTTCACTTCGCGGAAGCGCCTCGACCAGCAGCAGCACCCTGGGCACCGACACCGGCCCGAGCAGCTCGCGGCAGCGCCGGCGCAGCGCCTCCGGAGAGACCTCGCAGCCCGGCCCGGCCACCACCGCCGCCGCCGGCACCTCGCCCTCGACCGGATCGGGAAGACCGACCACCGCGGCCTCGAGCACGCCGGGCTCTCCCGCGAGCACCGCCTCGATCTGGGCCGGACTCACCCGGTGCCCGGCGACCTTGAGGATCTCCTTGGCCCGCTCGACGAGGAAGAAGAAGCCGCCGGCGTCGCGGTAGGCGAGATCGCCGGTCCAGAGCGCGCCTTCGCGAAACGCGCGGGCCTGCTCTTCGGGCGCGTTGAGATAGCCGAGCGCCACGCCCGGTCCACGCGCCACCAGCTCGCCGACCTCGCCGGCCGGAAGCTCGCGGCCCTCGGCATCGAGCACGCGCAGCTCGGTGCCGGGAATGGCGATGCCAATCGAGCCTTCCTTGGCGCTCGCGTGCTCGGGCGGCAAGTAGCTCAGCCGCGCGGTGGCCTCGGTCTGGCCGTACATCACGTACAGCGGGGCGGGCGCGAACGCGGTTCGAACCCACCGCGTGGTGTCCCGGGCCATCGCGCCGCCGGCCTGGGTGAGCTTGCGCAGGCAGGTTGGCGCGCGCAGCTCAGGCACCGCGCGCCGCAGAAGCTCGTAGGTCGCCGGGACGCCGGAGAAGTTGGTGCAGCGCTCTTCTGCCAGCGCCTCCACCACGACCCGCGGGTACATGAACCGGTCGTCGAGGAAGACCGAGCCGCCGGCGCAGAGGTGCGAGTGCAGCACGCTCCGGCCATAGGCGTAGGTCAGCGGCAGCACGAGCATCGCGCGGTCGGCCGCGTCGAGCCGCAGGTAGGTCGCGATCGCGCGCGCGTTGGAGGCGAGGTTGCGCGCCGAGAGCACCACGCCGCGCGGCGCGCTGGTGCTTCCGGAGGTGAAGAGGATCAACGCCGGCTGCTCGGCATTTACACACGGCAGCGGACGCGCGGCCACGGCACCCGCGAGCTCGCCGCCTTCGCTCAACGGTTCGACCGAGGCCTTCCCGAGCGCCGCCTCGCCACCGACCAGCCAGGCCTGCTCCAGCGCTTCGAGCCCGGGCACGAGCCGCCAGGTGGCCAGGTTGCGCGCGTGGAGGAACGCGCGGCGCGGGCGCACCTGCGCAACCACCGCCGCCAGGATCCGCGGCCCGGAAGCTGGGCTCACCTCCGCCGCACATCCGCCCGCGGCCTGAACCGCCAGCGCCGCGATCGCGGCCGCGGGTGAGGCCGGAAGCGCGACCAGCACCCGCTCGCCTTTTTCGAGCCCGGCATCCAGGAGCGACGAGGCCAGCGCGCGCACCCGCTGGGCGAGCGCGCCGTAGCTCACCCGTTCGCCGGGCGTATCGAGCGCCGGTGCGTCGGGCTGGCGCTTCGCGTGCTCGAAGAGCCAGAGGTGGGGAGCTTCAGGCTTCATGCGACCTCCAGAGCGACGGCCTCGACCGCGGCCTCGGGCGGGCACGCCGCGGTCGCGAACTGCTGCGCGAGCAACTGGCCGGTGGCCACCGCGACCACCGCGGAGCCGTCGGACTCGGTCGGGCAATCGCTTTCGGCGAGCTTCTTCACCAGGCGCTGTACCTGGACCGGATCGAAGATGCCGGTGCGCCGGATCTCCTCGGGCGAGAGCAGCTCGCGCGCCCAGGCCGCCGCGCCCGCGCCGACCAGCCCGGCTGCGGCCGGCGCGCGGTAGGGAAACTTCTGGCGCGCCGCGACCGCCTGCGGGATCCAGCGCTGGGCCACGCGGCGCAGCAGCTTCTTCTCGCAGAGGCCAGCGAGCTTGAGCCGATCCGGCAGCCGCGCCGCGCGCTCGATGAGCCTGTGGTCGAGGAACGGGAACCGCCCCTCCACGCCGTTGGCGAGCAGCATCCGGTCGCCCTGGGCGCAGAGGAGGTAGCCGGCGAGGAAGGTCTGCATCTCGAGGTACTGCGCGCGCGCCAGCGGCCGCCAGCCGCTCACCTGCGGCGGCAGGGTGGCGAGCAGCGCCTCGGCGGGATCTTCGTGCGCCAGCGAGGCCGCGAGCTCGGGCGCGAGCAGCCGCAGTTGCCGGGCCCCGGCGCGCCAGCGGATGCGGTGGGAGAAGCCCAGGTCGGTGGGCGAATCGATTCCCGGCCCGAAGATGTCGGCCAGCAGCGCGGCCGAGCGGGGCGCCCCGGCCAACCACGGATAGAGCCGCGCGAGCAGCGCCGGGCGGAGCCGCGATCCCGGCGACCGCGCCCAGAACTGGCGGACCGCGGTCTCCTTGTAGAGGTCGTAGCCCCAGAAGACTTCGTCGGCGCCTTCGCCGGTGAGCACCACCTTGATGCCCTCGGCCTGCACCGCCCCGCTCAGGTGCAGAAGCGGCGCGGGCGCGGCGCGGACCAGGAGCTGCTCGGAATGCCAGACCGCGCGCGGCAAGAGCTCGGCGACCGCGCGCTGGTCGACGCCGCTCTGGCGGTGCCGGGTGCCGAGCGCGCCGACCATGGTGCCCTGCGCGTCGCGCTCGTCGTAGCTGCGGTCGGCGAAGGTCAGCGAGTAGGTGCGGAGCCCGCCGCCGACCTCGGACCGCGCCATGGCGCAGAGCAGGCTGCTGTCGAGCCCGCCGGACAGATACGCGGCCACCGGGACGTCGGCGCGAAGCCGCAGCCGCACCGCATCGCCGAGCAGCGCCTCCACCTCGGCCTCCGCGTGCGCCGCGCTCCCGGGCTCCACGCGCGCGTCGGAGAGATCCAGATCCCAGTAGCGCCGCAGGGTGAGCTCGCCGTCCTGAAAGCGGGCGAGGGTGCGCGGCGGGAGCGCCTCGACGCCCGCGAACGCGCTCCGTCCTTCGACCGGGCTCCAGAGCTCTAGCGTCTGGGCCAGGGCGGTGAAATCGAGCGCGGGCGCGACCTGGCCGCCGGCGAAGAGCGCCTTCGCTTCAGAGGCGAAGGCCAGGCCTCCTGCTGTGCGCGCGAAGTAGAGCGGACAGATCCCCGCGCGGTCGCGGGCCAGGAGCAGCGCGCGGGTGCGCGGATCCCAGGCGGCGAAGGCGAACTGGCCGTTGAGGGTGTGAAGCGCCGCCTCGCCGCGCAGGACCAGGCTGGCCAGGAGCACCTCGGTGTCCGAGCGGGTGCGGAAGCGGTAGCGGCCGGCGAGCTCTTCGCGCAGCTCGCGGTGGTTGAAGATTTCGCCATTGAAGACCACGGTCATCCCGGTCTCGGGATCGCGCATCGGCTGCGCGCCACCGGCGAGATCGACGATGGCCAGCCGCGCGTGGCCGAGCGCCACCCCGTCGAGCAGCAGGCCGCGCTGCGCGTCCGGGCCGCGGTGCCGGAGCGCCGCGGTCATCCGCGCCAGCGACGGACCGAAGCGCGTCCGCCGCTCGTCCGCCGCCGCCGCGCTTTCGAATGTGAACCCGGCAATTCCGCACATGAGCGCGTCCCCCCGAGCGCACCCGACGTTTTCACCACCCAGCCCTACGCGGTTTGGCGCTTGCGCTTCTGCTCCACGTACGCGGTGAGGCTGGCCAGCGAGTCGAAGTTCGCGGGGACCAGGTCCTCGTCGGCGACATCGAAGCCGAAGGTGTCCTCCACGAAGGCGACCAGCTGCAGCATGCCCATCGAGTCGATGATTCCCGTGCGCAAGAACGAGGCGCCCTCCTCGAAGTCCTCCACGAAGAACGACTCTCGAATGAACGACCTCACCTGCTCTGCGATCCCCATCTCACCGCCCCCTTTCCCGCCGGTCGCTCAAGGCAGACCGGCCACGAACTCCAACAGCGCGCGGCCGATGCGCGCGCGCGCCGCGGTGTCCAGGTGCCCGCCGTCGCGGGTGTTGCCCGGCGCGAGCACCGGCACGCGCGCCGCGCCCCAGCGCACCTCGGCGTGATTCCCCAGCGCGTCCTCGGCCTCGAGCCGCGCGAGATCGAAGAGCGGCCCGGCGTCGGCGCGGAGCCGCTGGTTCAGCGCGTGCCGCCGCGCGTTCTCGGCCACGCCACCCGGAAGCGCGCCGAGCGCCCGCTTCACCTTCGCCCGCAGTCCGCGCTGCGCCGCGGTGAGCGGCACGGTCATCGGCACGAACCGGGTGTGCGGGAAACGCCGGCGGAGCGCCGCGAGCGTGTCGGAGATCTCGCGGTGCAGCGCATCGACATCGGTTTGCGCGTCCACATCGAGGTAGCAGAGCTTGAAGAGCACCACGTCGACCTGCGCGCCGAGGCCCGCGCCCATCCGCTCGCGGAGCTCGGCGAGCTTTCCGCGCGCCGCGCCGTTCGTGCCGAGGCGGGCGTGCCGCCAGGTCCCGGGCGCGACCGGCTCGAGGCCAGCGCCCTCGACGAGCACCGGCGCCGCGCGCCCGAGCGTGGAGATTCCCTCGAGCAAATTGGCGCCCACCGACTGGTGCGCGAAGAACACGCGCCGGGTGCGGAGCAGGTCGAGCTTCGGCTGGACCGCGCCCTCACCCGACGCCTGCATTTCCGCCTCCGCCCGCTCCCGGTGCGCAATCGCGCGCCGCTTCCAACCGCTGCTGCCGGGCAATCTGGACACCTCCACCACGGCGCGGAAGCCGCTTTGTGGGGGCTACTCCCCGGGGCGCACGCGTGTCGTTGGGGTGCGCGCACTCGGCGCGCGCCAAGGTCGCGCGCGAAACGTGCGGAGGTGCCGCGGGTCAGCGGAAGAACAGGAACAGCGCCTGGAGCAAACCCGGGCCAGAGTTGTCGTACCTGTCGTAGCCGAAGCCACGCGAACGGTAGGCGGAGTTCGCCGCGTCGATGTTGTCCTGTTCCTCGACGGCGTGCCGCTTGGCGGCGGAGAAGTCGCGGTCGGAGAGCCCGGTGGCGCGCAGCCGCGGGTCGGCGGAGGCGCAACCCGGACACAGCGCCTTGCCGTCGCGCGACTCGAGCTCGCCGACCGGTGTCGCGCGCCCGCAGCCGTCGCACTCGAGGACCTCGCCTTGTTGCGGACCCGCCGCGCGCAGCGCCTGAAGCTCGCCGGCGTCGAAGTAGAGCGCCCCGCAGGGACCGCAGCAGTCCAGGGTTACGCCGGAGAGCACCACCTGCTCCATGTGTCGTTCGCAGATGGGGCACGCCCGCGGCGTGCGAGGGAGCGTTCGGTGCAGCTCCGGCGGGACCGCCACGTTGAGCGCCCGCAGCGCGAACGCTTCGATGAAGAGGCCGCCGCAACCGGTGCAGGTGTGGGCGCCCTCGCGCTTGGAGGGCCCCAGCGCGCCTTTGCAGCCGGGACAGGTTTGGATGGGCATGGCACGCCTCCGCGTGGACTCCGCTGGTCAGGCTGGAGCGTCGCACGCCGGCGCGGCGCGGTCAGCGCCCGTGGTTGACGATGGTGAAGACGTCGCTCGCCGCGGGCGGACCGCCGTCGCCCTTGGCGCTGGTCCACTTCACCAGGTACCAGCTGTCGGGGTAGCTGGCGTAGTTGGGCAGCATCTGCTGGGAGAAGTAGACCGCCGAGGCCGCGGTGCCCTGGCCGCCCACGCCGTAGCCGATGAGCGAGAGCGTGCCGCCGTTGGGGTCGGGCACGAGCTCGACCACGAAGAGGTCGTGGTTGGGGTCGAGCCCGGTCGCGGTGATCGACGCCGCCACCCCGCCGTCGCGGTACTCGAACGCGTAGCCGCCGGAGACGAAGTGGAACGCGACCTTGGTCGCCTGCTCGGTCTGCTCCAGCCACTTCACCACCGAGACCGAGGCCGCCGCCGGCCCGCCCGAGAGCACGAAGGTCGAGCCCGCGCCCGCCACCGGCTCGCCGGTGTTCTGGTCCACGAGCTGCGCGTCGTCCATGTTGCCGCGGGTGACCGCGGTGGTGGCCGGGCAGTTGGCGACGATGGTCGAGGTCATCACGTCGTCGGCCGCGTTGTCGCTCGGGGTGTTGTCGTAGAGGCCGTACACGTTCGGGTTGGCGCAGAAGTTCGGGTAGGTGGGGTCGTGGCAGGCGGCGCCGTCGCAGAACTGCGAGGCGGTGCAGGCGTTGCCGCAGCTCCCACAGTTCTGGAGCGAGTCGAGCGACTTGCAGGTGCCGCCGCAGCAATCCGCGCCGGCGCCGCAGTGGGTGCCGCACGCGCCGCAGTGGTCGCGGGTATTGAGCTGGACGCACTGGCCCTGGCAGCACGCGCCGCTGCCGCAGACGTGACCACAACTGCCGCAGTTGTTCGGGTCGTTCTGGGTGTCGAGGCAGTGGCTGCCGCAGCAGGTGGCGCTCCCGCCGCAGGGGTTCTGCGCGTTGCACGCCCCAGTACAAAGACCGCCCTGGCAGACGTTGCCCGCGGCGCACTCCGAATCGCCGGTGCAGCTCTGGCAGTCGTGGTTTCCGTCGCAGACGCCGCTCTGGCAGTCGGCGCCCGACTGGCAGCCGCGCTGGCACACGTTGCCGGTGCCGCAGAACTGGCCGGCCGGGCAGTTGTCGCCGGCGCCGGGCAGGCAGGCCACGCAGGTGTGGCTCGCGGCATCGCAGCGCGGGCTCGCGGGATCGGTGCAGCCGGTATCGTCGACGCAGGCCACGCAGGTGCCGCTTCCGGTCTCGCACTGCTGGCCGGTGGGGCAGGCCTGGGTCGCGGTGCAGCCGGCGGTGCACGCGTGGAGCTGGCAGACCTGGCCGGCGGGGCAGTCGCCGTCGGCCCCGCAGGCGACGCAGGTGTGGTTGGGCAGGTCGCAGACCGGCGTCGCGCCGGCGCAGTCGCCGTCCTGCACGCACTGCACGCACTGGCCGCCGTCGACGTTGCAGACCTGGCCCGCACCGCAGCTCGGATGCTGGGCATCGCAGCACGGGTGGCAGTCGTGGTCGACGCCGCGGACCTCGCCCGGATCGCAGTCGCCGTCGGCCACGCAGCGGACGCAGCTGTTGCTTCCCGGCAGGCACACCTGGCCCTGCGGACAGCCCGCCGCGCACTGCGGCTGGCAGCTGCCGGTGTCGGCGTCGCAGACCTGGCCGATGAGGCAGCCGCGGCCGCTGCCGCACTCCGCGCAGGTCCCATCGGCGCGGCAGGCGCCGCTCGCGCAGTCGCTGTCGGTCGCGCACGCCACGCAGACATGGCTCACGGCGGAGCAGTGGCGCCCGGAGACGCCCGAGCAGTCGGCGTCGGTGGCGCACCCGGTGGCCGCCGTCTGTCCGCCGCAGCCCGCGAGCGCGAGGGCGCCGAGCGCAACCGCAAGAACCAGCGTCGAAACAAGGCGCATGACCGTCCCCGGGAAAGGGGCGGGCCAGTATCCGGTTTTTGCCGCGGCCGCCAGTGCCCCACGGCGGAGTTCCTCGCCCGGCTCGCCGCCGGGGACAGGCCGCTCAGTGGAGCCGACGGCGCCTTTCGAGCAGGGCCAGGCCGCCGACGAGCGCGAAGAGCGCCTCGGCGCCGCCGCCCGAACCGGTGCTGCAGCCGCAGCCGGAGCTGGACGCGAGGGTGGCGGCTTGCGGCGCGCTCGGCGCCTGGCGCTGCGTGCCCGAGCCGCTTCCGCCGGGGATCGCCGCCGCGCCGTGGCCTCCCGAGCTACTCGAGGTCGCGCTGCCGCCTGCGCTGCCGTGGCCGGTCGAAGACGCGCCGCTCGAAACGGTCCCCGACGTGCCGCTCCCGCTGCCCGAGGTGCTGCCGCTGCCCGAGGTGCTGCCGCTGCTCGAAGAGGCGCCGGTGCTTCCGCTCGAGCTGGACGCGCTCGAAGCGGTGCTCCCCGCGCTGCTCGACGCCGCGGCCTGACAGGTCGCGCTGTCCGGGTAGCAGCCCGTCGCGCCGGGAAGTTGGTAGCAGGAATCGCCGGGTGGGCAGGAGAAGTCGCTGGCGCACGCGGGCGCGCAGGAGCCTGCCTGCTGCGGATCGACCAGGCACTGGCTGCCGCGCGCGCAATCGGCGCTGCTGGTGCATCGCGCGCAGAGGCCGCCGGGGCTCTGCGGCGTGACCCCGATGCAGCTCCCGGCGCCGTTGCCGCTGGCCGGGTAGCAGATGTTGCCCGCGCCGCCGGTGCCGAAGCAGGCCGCGTCCGCGTCGGCGCAGCCACCGTTCGCATCGCAGGCCGGCGCGCAGTAGCCCCACTCGAAGACGCAGGTTCCGCCCGGGCCGCAGGCGCCGTCGCCCAGGCAGGCAGCGCACACCGTCGCGCCGCTGCCGCCCGAGCCAGCGCCGCCGCCGG
>Ga0164242_10003196_pt1 | contig 18753 bp, 15 predicted proteins | sample OricomgcompostMG_FD_108783 | JGI IMG/M metagenome (GOLD analysis project Ga0164242, IMG submission 108783) | Miracle-Growth compost microbial communities from Emeryville, California, USA - Original compost - Miracle growth compost (MG) ... | reverse complement strand
CGATCGTCGGCGTGATCGTCGCGATCATTATCCTCTTCACGCTCGGCTACGTGTCCGCAATCGGGTTTGCAATCGGCGCGATCCTGTCGGGCTGCGCCGGCTTTGTCGGCATGAACATCTCGGTACGCGCCAACGTCCGTACCGCCGAGGCGGCGCGAAGCAGCCTGCAGGGCGGGCTCACGATGGCGTTTCGCTCGGGCGCGATCACCGGCATGCTCGTGGCGGGGCTCGGCCTGCTTGCCATTTCGGTGTTCTTCTGGGCGCTGACAGGCCCATTCCACCACGCCCCCAATGAGCGCGTCATCACCCAGTCGCTCACCGCACTTGCGTTCGGCGCCTCGCTTATCTCGATCTTCGCGCGTCTCGGCGGCGGCATCTTTACCAAGGCCGCCGACGTCGGCGCCGATCTCGTCGGCAAGGTCGAAGCGGGTATTCCCGAAGACGATCCACGCAATCCTGCCGTCATCGCCGACAATGTCGGCGACAACGTGGGTGATTGCGCCGGCATGGCCGCCGACCTTTTTGAAACCTATGTCGTGACGCTCGGCGTGACGATGGTGTCGATCGCGCTGCTGGTCCACGCCGGACCGGCCGAATTGCTCAGCCTGATGGCGCTGCCGCTGATCGTCGGCGGCGTGTGCATCATCGCCTCGATCATCGGCACCTATCTCGTCCGCCTCGGCGGCGGCTCGATCATGGGCGCGCTCTACAAGGGCTTCTGGAGCACTGCCGTCCTGTCGGCGATCTTCATCTTCGGCGTCACCAAATGGGTGCTTGGCGATCTCAACGCCACGATCGGCGGCGCCGGCTATCTCGACGCGACCGGCAGCGACCTCCCGGGTGCCGTCACGGCGGCGCCGGCGGCGACCGGCTTCACCGGGATGGACCTGTTCTACTGCATGTTGATCGGCCTCGCGGTGACGGCGCTGATCGTGTGGATCACCGAATATTATACCGGCACCAACCACCGCCCGGTCCGCTCGATCGCCAAGGCTTCGGAGACCGGTCACGGCACCAACGTCATCCAGGGCCTCGCCGTCAGCCTCGAATCGACCGCGCTGCCGACGCTGGTGATCGTCGTCGGCATCGTCGCCAGCTACATCATCACCCATAGCGTTATCGGCATCGCCTTCGCCGCAACCTCGATGCTGGCGCTCGCCGGCATGGTGGTGGCGCTCGACGCCTATGGCCCGGTCACCGACAATGCCGGCGGCATCGCCGAGATGGCCGGCCTGCCCGACGACGTCCGCCAACGCACCGACGCGCTCGACGCGGTCGGCAACACCACCAAGGCGGTGACCAAGGGCTATGCGATCGGCTCGGCAGCGCTGGCGGCGCTGGTGCTGTTCGGCGCCTATACCAGTGACCTGCACGAGTATTTCGGCGGCATCACCGTCGATTTCTCGCTGTCGAACCCCTACGTGATCGTCGGGCTGCTGCTCGGCGCGATGCTGCCGTTCATCTTCGGCGCGTTCGGCATGACCGCGGTCGGCCGCGCGGCGGGCGCGGTGGTCGAGGAGGTGCGCGGCCAGTTCCGCGACAATCCCGGCATCATGCAGGGCACCAGCCGGCCCAATTACGGCCGCACGGTGGACCTGGTGACGCGCGCCGCGATCCGCGAGATGATCGTGCCGTCGCTGCTGCCGGTGCTCTCGCCGATCGTCGTGTACTTCATCATCGACTGGGTCGCCGGCCAGGCCGAGGGCTTCGCCACCGTCGGCGCGATGCTGCTGGGCGTGATCGTCTCGGGCCTGTTCGTCGCCATCTCGATGACGAGCGGCGGCGGTGCCTGGGACAACGCCAAGAAGTACATCGAGGACGGCAATTACGGCGGCAAGGGCTCGGAGGCGCACAAGGCCGCCGTCACCGGCGACACGGTGGGCGATCCCTACAAGGACACCGCCGGCCCGGCGGTCAACCCGATGATCAAGATCACCAACATCGTCGCGCTGCTGCTGCTGGCGGCGCTGGCGGCGCATGCGGGTGTTGCCGGGTAACGCAGCGCCGCCCCATCGATCCCGCCGGACACCACGCCGGCGGGATTTCTTTCACCAGCCGAGCTTCGACGCGCCGCCGACAACGGCTGGAATGACGGCTTCCGCCCCAGTTGCTGCCGTTCAGCGCGCTTGCCGCGATACCCGCAAGCTATCGTTGGCGATGTTGGCGGGATAGGATCAACGGCCCGTCAGCGGGCATCGCATTAGCTCGCCGGCAGCGGTGCCAAGATGAAGTTTAGCACTTTCTGACCGCGGGCATTGGTCTGTTCGGACACGAGCAGATATTCCTTCTGCTTTGGCGCGGCCCACATTTTGACAGGCGCACCGTCTGGTCCTTTCGTCGCCGCTCCTCTCATTGCGCCCGGATGACGCGCAGCCCAAGCGTCGACCAGCGAAACGCCCTGCGTGAATGTCATGCTGGGCTGGGCTTGAACCAAGCATACTCGAGGCGAATCCGACACGGCGAGGATAAGTTCACCCTGAACCAAGACGGGGTGCCCACCTACTTGATCACTCTTGAAGCCCGCAGCCTTCGCAGTTTTTGTGATCTTTGCTGCCGTTGATCCTGCTACTAACGGTTCGCAGTAGCGGCTTAATGCGCTGTCAACGGTAATAGGCTGAGAGGCAGTTGACGGTGGGCCGCTTGCTATAGCCAAACCGAAGATCGAGGCGCTTAGAAGGGCTTTCATTGATCGTTTCCGACGTAAGGATCGCCCGCTTTAGGGGGAGACCCGCTAACGCAAACTTAATCTCCCGTCGTCCGACCGATGCGGCCAAAGCGTTCCGACCCGCGTGAAAAATCCATCATAAACGTCGGCTTGTCGATGCGCTCCGCTGACAGCTGCCGGTCCCAAATCCACCCAAAAGCCCCCATAACAAAAGCCCCGCGCGGCCATCGCCGGGCGGGGCTTCGTTTCAGGCGTCGTCAGCGTCACTTCTTGAACAGCGTCTCCGCCGTCGGCTCGGCCGGGGAGAGCGTACCCTCGGTCTCGTCCGTCGCCGCTTCGGCCTCGCGCGCGGCCTGCTCGCGTTCGGCGCGCAGCTCGTTGATCAGCGCCTCGCGGTCGCCGGCCAGGCGGTTGTCGACCGGCGCCTCGATCCCCGCCGACTTGGCCGCCTTGGCCACTGCCGCGTCGAGCTCGCGTTGCGAGGTGAGGCCCAGCGTCACCGGGTCCTTGGGCACGATGTTGGCGATGTTCCAGTGGCTGCGCTCGCGGATCGCCTGGATCGTCGTGCGCGTGGTGCCGATCAGCTTGCCGATCGCGCCGTCGGAAATCTCCGGGTGGTTGCGGATGATCCACGCGATGCCGTCGGGCTTGTCCTGCCGCTTGGAGACCGGCGTGTAGCGCGGCCCCTTGGTGCGGCGGACCTGCTCGGGGCCCTTGGTCATCTGCAGGCGGTAGTTGGGATCGGCCTGGCCCTTGTCGATCTCCTCCTGAGTCAGCTCGTGCGCGCGGACCGGATCGCGGCCGGTCAGCTTGGTCGCAGCGGTATCGTCGGCGATCGCCTGCACCTCGAGGATGTGGAGGCCGCAGAACTCGGCGATCTGCTCGAAGCTGAGTGCGGTATTGTCGACCAGCCACGAGGCGGTCGCATGGGGCATGAGCGGTTGGGCCATCGGCGAGAATTCTCCGAAAACAATAAGGGCCGCCCTTTGCGGAGCGGCCTGTCACGGGCCCGCCTTAATGCGACGCGCCCGGCGGCGCAAGGTTCATGCGGCGGTGCGTTCCACGCCGATCGGCGCCAGCGCATCGAGGAACTGCGCCGCCGACGCCGCCCAGGTGAAGCCGCGGCCGTAATCGGCGCAGGCGCGACGGGCGCGGGTCAGCGCCGCGGCGATCGCCGCGTCGAGATCGTCGGCCATCGCCCCCGTCTCCGGCGTCAGCACGTCGACCGGCCCGGTCACCGGAAAAGCCGCGACCGGCGTGCCGCAGGCCAGCGCCTCGATCATCACCAGCCCGAACGTGTCGGTGCGGCTGGGAAAGACGAACACGTCGGCGGCGGCATAGAGGCTGGCGAGTTCACCGCCGAACCGCGCGCCCATGAAGATCGCGAGCGGATAGCGCCGCTCCAGCGCGGCGCGTGCCGGCCCGTCGCCGACCACCAGCTTGGTGCCGGGATGCCCGCTCGCCAGGAACGCCTCGATGTTCTTTTCCACCGCGATCCGACCGACATAGAGCTGGATCGGCCGCGGCAGATGCGCCAGCGCCGGGTGCGGCGCGACCCGGCTATGGAAATGATCGAGGTTCACCCCCCTGCCCCAATGCCGCACCTGCGCGATGCCGTGCGCCGCCAGCGCTGCGCGAATCGATGGTGTGGACGCGAGCACCGCCTGCGCCGGCGTGTGGAACCAGCGGATATAGCGCCACACCCACTCGGGATTCACCCCGGTCCGCGCCGCGACATAATCGGGGAATTGCGTATGATAGGCCGTGGTGAAGGGAAAGCGGCGCGCCAGGCACCAGCGCCGCGCGGCGAGGCACACCGGCCCTTCGGTAGCGAGGTGGACCGCATCGGGCGCGAAATCGGCGAGCAGCCGACCCACCACGGCCGAATTGGTCAAAGCGAGCCTGATCTCGGGATAGGTCGGACACGGCATCGAGGCGAAGCGGTCGGGCGCGACGACGAACACCTCATGCCCCTGCCCCTCGAGCTCGGCCTTGATCGCCTCAAGCGTCCGCACCACGCCGTTGACCTGCGGCGCCCAGGCGTCAGTGGCAATGGCGATGCGCATCGCCCGTCAGGCCGCCAGCGGTGCGACCGTCGCGCGCCGCGCGGCGATCTCGTCGGCCCAGTGGATCAGCTCCATCCGCCCGTCGCCATGCTCGACCAGCGCAGTGCAGCCCTCAACCCAATCGCCGTCGTTGTAATAGGCGACGCTGCCGATATCGCGCATCTCGGCGGTATGGATATGCCCGCACACCACGCCGTCGACGCCGCGCGAGCCCGCGGCGTGCGCCACCACCTCCTCGTAATGCGAGATGAACTCGACCGCGTTCTTGACCCGCGCCTTGGCATGCTTCGACAGTGACCAATAAGGCAGGTCGAGCAGCCGCCGCGCCGCGTTGATCGCGACATTGAGCCGCATCAGCAGCCCGTAGGCCGCATCGCCGACGTGGGCCAGCCAGCGGTGCGCCAGCGTGATGACGTCGAACTCGTCGCCGTGCAGCACCAGCAGCCGGCGGCCATCGGCGGTCTCGTGGATCGCCTTGCGCCGGATTTCGACGCCGCCGAAATCGAGCCCGGTGAACTGGCGGAACATCTCGTCGTGGTTGCCGGGGATATAGACGATCCGGGTGCCGCGCCGGGCGCGCTTCAGGATGCGCCAGATCACGTCGTTGTGCGCGGCGGGCCAGTAGAAGCGCTTCTTCAGCCGCCAGCCGTCGATGATATCGCCGACCAGGTACATCGTGTCGCTGTCGACATGGTCGAGGAAGTCGATCAGCATTTCCGCATTGCAGCCGCGCGTGCCGAGATGGACGTCGGAAATCCAGATCGTGCGATAGCGGCGACGCTCGACGATCCGTTCCGGATAGGCCGGATCGGAGTGGGCGAAATCCGCAAGGTCGGCGATCGTGGCGGCGGCGATACGGGCGTTCATGGCTCCAGTCCCCCAACAGCTGGTGACTGAAAGCGGCCTATGACGACGATATGTGACAGTTCGAATCGCGGCATCGTCTCGGAAACGTCATGGAGAACAACGGTGGCGAGGCGTTGGACGCCTCTGCTTGCCTGTCCGACTCCCCGCCCCCTATACATCCGCCATGTCCGACGATCTGTTCGCGTCCTCCGCCAAAGCCACGCCCGAGTACGATGCCGCCTCGATCGAGGTGCTCGAAGGGCTCGAGCCCGTCCGCCGCCGCCCTGGTATGTATGTCGGCGGCACCGACGAGCGGGCGATGCACCACCTCGCCGCCGAGGTGCTCGACAATGCGATGGACGAGGCGGTCGCCGGCCACGCCAGCCGCATCGAGGTGACGCTGGAGGCGGGCAACCGTCTGACGATCGTCGACAACGGCCGCGGGATGCCGGTCGATCCGCACCCGAAGTTTCCCGACAAGTCGGCGCTCGAGGTGATCCTGTCGATGCTGCACTCGGGCGGCAAGTTCAACGGCAAGGCCTACAACACCTCGGGCGGCCTGCACGGCGTCGGCGTCAGCGTGGTCAACGCGCTGTCGTCGGACACGGTGGTCGAGGTCGCGCGCAACCGTGAGCTTTACCGCCAGCGCTTCTCGCGCGGGCAGACGCTGGGGCCGATCGAAAAGCTCGGGCCGACGCCCAACCGCCGCGGCACCTCGGTCAGCTTTGTGCCGGACACCGAGATTTTCGGGCCGGAGATGCACTTCAAGCCGGCGCGGCTCTACAAGCTCGCGCGCTCCAAGGCGTATCTGTTCGCCGGCGTCGAAATCCGCTGGAAATGCGCGCCCGAGCTGATCACCGACGACATTCCGGCCGAGGCGATATTCCAGTTCCCCGGCGGCCTCGCCGATCACCTCAAGGAGCAGATCGCCGGCCGCGAATGTGCCACCGCCGATTTCTTCTCCGGCAGCCAGGATTTCCCCGACGAGCAGGGCCGCGTCGAATGGGCGGTCGCCTGGCCTTTATGGTCGGACGGCAGCTACAGCTGGTATTGCAACACCATCCCGACCCCCGACGGCGGCACTCACGAGCAGGGCCTGCGCGCTGCGCTGGTCCGCAGCCTGCGCGCGTTCGGCGAGCTCACCGGCCAGAAAAAGGCCAAGGATCTCACCGCCGACGACGTGATGACCGGTAGCGAGCTGATGCTCTCCGTGTTCGTCCGCGATCCGCAGTTCCAGAGCCAGACCAAGGACCGTCTCACCTCGCCCGAGGCCGCCGGGCTGGTCGAGAAAGCGGTGCGCGATCATTTCGATCATTTCCTCACCGACAACATGGATCGCGGCAAGGCGCTGCTCGGCTATGTCCTCGAACGGATGGACGAGCGGCTTCGGCGCAAGCAGGAGCGCGAGGTCAAGCGCAAGACCGCCACCTCCTCGCGCAAGCTGCGCCTCCCCGGCAAGCTCACCGATTGCTCGGCCGACGATCCTGCCGGCACAGAAATCTTCATCGTCGAGGGCGACAGCGCCGGCGGCTCGGCCAAGCAGGCGCGTGACCGCAAGACCCAGGCGATCCTGCCGATCCGCGGCAAGATCCTGAACGTCGCCAGCGCCACCGCCGCCAAGATCCTCGCCAATCAGGAGATCGCCGACCTGATCCAGGCGCTGGGCTGCGGCACGCGCAAGGATTGCCGCCCCGACAATTTGCGCTACGAACGCATCGTCATCATGACCGACGCCGATGTCGACGGCGCGCATATCGCCACGCTGCTGATGACCTTCTTCTTCCAGGAAATGCCGGATGTGGTGCGGCAGGGGCACCTCTACCTCGCGCAGCCGCCGCTCTATCGCCTCACCGCCGGCGGCAAGAGCCTCTACGCCCGCGACGACGCCCACCGCGCCGAGATCGAGGCGGGACCGTTCAAAGGCAAGCGAGTCGAGGTCGCGCGCTTCAAGGGGCTCGGCGAGATGAACCCGTCGCAGCTCAAGGAAACCACCATGGACCCGGCGACGCGCGGCATGATTCGCATCACGCTGCCGCAGGAATATGAGGAGCGCGCCGGGGTGAAGGACCTGGTCGATCGCCTGATGGGCAACAACCCCGCCCACCGCTTCGCCTTCATCCAGGAGAATGCCGCGCGGCTCGACGAAGAGGCGATCGACGCCTGACCGGCGCCCTTTTTCGCGGGGCGCGCGTAAGAAACCGCGACGCCCGGCGACTAAAGGGAGCATGAGCAGGGACAATCCACCATCCGAGGCGCCGCGCGACCGCCTCTACACGGAAGCCGCCGAGGCGTTCGGCCCGGCGCTCGCGCGCCTCGCCCGCGCGGTGGAGCGCGATCCCGAGCGAGCACGCGATCTGGAGCAGGACATCCACCTCGCGCTGTGGCGAAGCCTCGACGGGTTCGCGGGCGACTGCGCGCTGGCGACCTGGACCTATCGCGTCGCCCACAATGTCGCGGCGAGCCACGCCGCCAGGGGCGCGCGCACCGCGCCGTTCGTGGGGCTCGACGCGATCGCAGAATTTCCTGCGCCCGACGATCCAGAACGCGCCGCCGGCACCGCGCAGGCGCTCGATAGGCTGCGCGCGCTGATCGCCCGGCTGACGCCGGCCGACCGTAGCGTGATCCTGCTCTATCTCGAAGGGCTCGACGCCCGCCAGATCGGCGAGATCACCGGCCTCACCACCAACTACGTCGGCGTGAAGGTGCATCGCATCAAGGCGCTGCTCTCGCGCCGCTTCACACCCGGAGACCAGCCATGACCGATCCCATTCGTGATCTGTGGGCCAGCCAGCCGATCGCCCCGCTGCGCCTGTCGCCCGAAGAACTCGGCCGCCGCGCCCGCCACCTCGATCGCCGCGTGCGGCGGCGCAACGCGCTCGAATATGGCGCCGGCGCAATCCCGATCCTGGTGTTCGGCGCCATGGCGATCGCCCCCGTCGAGCCGCTGATGCGGCTTGCCGCCGTGGTGATCGTGCTTGGCGTGCTGGTGGTGGTGTGCGGGATTCACCGCCGCGCCGGGGCATCGCGCGCCGAGGATTGGGCCGCGCCGATCCTCGATCACCACCGCGCGCAACTGGTGCGCCAGCGCGATGCGCTCGGCAGCGTGTGGCGCTGGTACCTGGCGCCGCTGGTGCCCGGCCTTGTGCTGCTTTTCGCGAGTGTCTGGCGGAACGTGCACGACACCGCCGGCGCGTCGGCCGCGACCGCGCGAATCATCCCGCCGGTGCTGATCGCAGCGATCGTCTTCGCCGGCATCCACTGGCTCAACCGCGTCGCGGCGCGCCGGCTGACCCGCGCCATCGCCGCGCTCGACCGCCGGTCGTAATTCAAGCTACGGAGACCCGCATGACCCCGATCCTCACGCTGGGCGCGATGCTGCTCGCCGCACAGCCGAGCCTTGCCCGCCCGCAGCCGCAAGCGGCGCCGACTGCGGCAATCACGCCGGCACCCGCGTTCAAGGCACGGCTCGGCCAGCTCGTCGCGCTGCTCAACGGCGGCGGCACATACGACGACCTGTTCTCGCCCGCGTTCCGCCAGGCGGTGCCGCAAGCGCAGTTCCAGACCTATGTTGACCAATTGAAAGCGCAGGGCGGCACCGCCACCGGCATCGAATCGATCAGCGCGTCGACGCCGTGGCAGGCAACGGTGACGATCGGCTATCAGCGGATCGTCGCGACGATGCTGGTGGCGGTCGATCCCGCCGCGCCGCACGCGATCACCGGCCTCAGGATCACCACCGCCGAACCGCGCAACGACAGCCTCGCCAAGCTCGAGGCCGATTTCGCCAGGCTGCACGGCAGCGCCGGTTTCGGCATCTACGCCCTCGGCGATAACGGCGTGACGCCGGTTGCTGAGCTGAACGACGACACCGCCGCTCCGCTCGGCTCGGCGTTCAAGCTGTGGGTATTGGCCGAAGCCGCGCGCGAGACCGGCGCAGGCGAGCGGCATTGGGAAGACGTGGTCCATGTCGGCCGCCCATCGCTGCCCTCCGGCATCCTGCGGGAGTGGCCCGCCCATGCCCCGGTCACGCTCCAGACGCTGGCGACGCTGATGATCTCGATCAGCGACAATACCGCCGCCGACACCTTGCTCACCACCTTGGGGCAGGCCAAGGTCGGTGCGATGGTGCGCACGATCGGCGTGGCCGACCCCGACCGCACATTGCCGGTGCTGACGACGATGCAGGCGTTCGAATTGAAGGCGCCGGCCCACGCCGCGCTGGCCGATGCCTGGGCCAAGGACTCACCCGCTGAGCGCGGCCAATTGCTCGCCGACAACGCCGCGGCGTTCGACGCGACGCCGATCGATCCCCAGATGTTTGCCGGCAAGCCGCTGAGGACCGACAGCGTCGAATGGTTCGCCAGCCCGGAGGATATGGCGAAGACACTCAACTGGCTGCGTCTTCACGGCGACGCCACCACGCGCGCGATCCTGGCGGTCAACCACGGCACCGATCCCGCGACCGCCGGCCGATTCGCCTACGTCGGCTTCAAGGGCGGATCGGAGCCGGGGGTCGTCACGCTCAATTATCTGGTGCGGAGCAAGGCCGGCCACTGGTACGCCGTGGCCGGCAACTGGCACGATCCCGACGCCGCCGTCAGCACACCCGACTTCGCCGCGCTGATGAACCGCGCGCTGCGGCTGGTGGCGGGTTAGTACCGCCTTCGTGACTTCAGCTCACCCTCCCCCTCCGGTGCTACGCGCCTCCCTCCCTCTCCTGCTGGGAGAGGGAAGGGGCCCGCTCGGCGCAGCTGAGTGGGAAGGGTGAGGGTGTCCGTGCGTAAAATGGGCACAACGATAAACCGCTCTCCCTGGCCCCCGGCGCTGCTCGTCGGGCTCGCCTGGCTGCTGCGCTATGCCCATGACGTCGGCTTCGGCCGATCGCCCGAGTGGGTCGGGTGGTTCGACCAGAGCCGCTACATCGCCTCGGTGCGCGCGCTCGCCCGGTTCGATTTCGACGCGGGCCAGCATTGGTATCCGCCTGCTTATGCCATGACCGCGGCGCCGTTCGCCTGGATCACGCCCACTCAGCCTTACCTGATCGCCGACCTCATCCTCGTCACGTTGGCCGCCGCCGCCTTCGCGCGCGCGATGCGGCCGCTCGGGATCGGCCCATGGCTCGCCGCCGCAATCTTCGCCGCCTCGACGCTGGCAATCCCGCTCGCCGCCAATCTGTGGATCGAGCCCTGGACGACCACGCTCTCCGCCGCGCTGCTGTGGGGGTTGTTCGCCGTCATGGCGATGCTGCTCGACACCGACCGACCGCCGGCGACAGGCCTGCTGATCGCCGCCGGCGCGCTGGCCGCAGCGCCCGCGCTCGCCCGCCCGGCCGACGCGCCGGTCGGACTCTGCGCGCTCGCGGTGGCGGCGGTGGTCGCCCATCGCCGCGGGCTGCTGACGCGGCGCGTGATCGGCCTCGTCTTCGCCGGCGGGCTGATCGTCGCGCTGCCTTATGCCGTGCTCTATCTGGCGATCTACGGGCCCGAGCTCAGCGGCTATATCATCTCGGGCAAGAACCAGGGCTTCGCCTTCGACGATCTGCCGTGGAAGGCCTATGTCCTGCTCGTCGCCGCGCGGCCGTGGTTTCCCGGCACGCGCGCGCTGATCGAGGTCGTGCCCTTCCTGCTTCCCGGCCTTGCCGGCCTCATCGCGCTGGCGATCACCGGCACGGCGGCTGAGCGGCGGATGCTGGCGCTGATCGCCGCGGTCTCATTGCCGCTGCTTGCCGTCCAGCTCACTTACACCGACTTCCAGCCGCCCGGCATGTGGCTCTACCACAATGCGCATTACCTCAAATGGCTGTTCCCGCTGGGCGGCGCGGGTCTGTGGCTGTGGCTGCGCGCCTTCGGCCGCTGGCGAGACTGGGCGGTGACGATGGCGACGACGCTGGCGCTGCTCGCGCTCGTCTGCATCCGGCCGCTGCCGCGGGCGGTCGGCGACGACCGGCCGGCGCGGATGCTGCTGTTCCGGGGCAATGTGCTGCGCTTCCCCGGCGAGGCGCTGTTCGCCTCGGTGGTGGTGCGCGACGCGCTGGGCACGATGCGCAACATCCACGGCTTCCACCAGGTACCCGACGACCGCGGCGAGCGCGAGATCACCATCACTCGCCTGTTCACCGGCTCGGCCGAACGCTTCGATCCCGGCGAGCCGCCGCCCTACAACGTGTGGCAGAAGCCCTATGCCCGCTACGCGGTGCGCCTGTCGTTCGGCTGGCCGTGCTGGGGCGCTCGGCTGGCCTGTCAGCTGCCGCGCTGAACCGTCATCGAGCGGACCGGCAAGCGATCCGCCGATGGCGCCGCCCCATCGTTCTACTGTCGGACGGGCAAGCCGCTCGCGTCAGCCTGGGCATAGGCGCGTGTCCGGGGAATCGCGGCGATCTGCTGGTCGGCGCCCTTGATAGCGCGATCCCTGCAGCGCGCGTTCGCCATCATGTCCTCCATGCTGCCGGCCAAGGGGTAGGGGCAGACGGTATTGACGGCCATCGCCACACGATGGCGCAGCAGCTTGATGCCGCTGGGCTGCGACAGATCGAGACCGGTATAATGGATGCGCACCGTCGGGGCGCCGTCGACGATCGTTTGCGCCGACACAGCGGTCGAAGCGGCAATGCCGGCGAGTGCGGCGGCCGCGAGAATGATTCTGATCATCATCAAATTCCTTTCCAATGCCGCCGAAGCGCAGATCGCGTCGGCCAGGGCAGGATCGTGCCGGCCGCAGCCCGCCGACAGGATGAGGAGCTGATAATTTGCCGATGATTGCCTGATGAAAGGCCGATTCGAGCGCGGCCCCTTGCGCGAGCCGGTGTTGCTGGCGACGGTTCGCCGAATGCGGTAAAAGAGGGCAGCCCCAAATCCCATGGGATACCGATGGAGATGATGTCGTCCGGCCCCGCCGCTGTCGACGACCGGACCGATCGCTCGGCGCGGATCGATCTGGCGCATTGCGTGCCCTTCGCCATCGGACGGGTTTCGATACGACCGGCAACGCGCGAGATCGTCGGCGAGCACGGAACCTGCATCGTCGAGCCGCGGGTAATGCAGGTGCTCGTCGCGCTTGCCCGTGCCGGCGGCGCCATCCTGTCGCGCGACGACCTCACGCAAAGCTGCTGGGACAATCGCGTCGTCGGCGAGGACGCGATCAACCGCGTCATCTCCCGGCTGCGCCGGCTCGCCGAGGAATGCGGCGATGCCTTCAGGATCGAAACGATCACCAAGGTCGGCTATCGCCTGATCGCTCCCGAAACGGCGATCGACGCCCGCCCGGCCGGCGGCGCTGCGAGCCACTCGCCGAGACGGCGGCGCATGTTTCGTTGGCCGGCGGCGTTGGTCGCTTGTGCCGCTGTCGGCGCAGCGGGCGCTGCGACGTTCTACAAGCTGCGCACGGGCAGCGACGCCGACCCGCTCGTCCTGGTCGAACCGATCACCGCCGCGCCAGACGATCAGGCCGCCCATATCCTCGGCGCCGGCTTTTCCGCCGCGGTGGCGCGCGATCTCGTCGGCACCAACACGCCGGTGCAGATCGTCGACGGCCTGTCCGGCAAGGCCGCGCACCCCGCGCTCGTGCTCAGAAGCAATGCGACGACCAGCGGCGGCACCATTCGCGCCAATGTCGAGCTGACCGAGAGCGCGGGAGACGCGGTCCTGTGGTCTGACCAGTTCGACCGGCCCGCCACCGAGATCGACCAGATGGTCGAGCAGGTCAGCCTGCAGATGGCGCGCGAGCTGCATTGCGCCTATCAGGATGACCGGGCACGGATGTGGCAGCACGATCCCGACACCGCCCGCCTCCTGCTCGCCACCTGCGACGCGGTCGGCACCGATTTTTCCGAAGCCAGGCGCTATGCCGCGCAGGTCGTCGCACGAGCGCCGGATTTCGCTCGCGGCTGGTCCGAATATGCCGCCGGCACGGTTGGGAGCGAGGATGCCACACCAGGCCCCGCCCGCGACATCGCCGATGCCGAGACGCGCGCCTATGCCCGCCGGGCGATCGCCCTGGACCCGCACCAGGGTCTCGCTTATGCCGCGTTCGCCTGGTCCATCCACGGCCTGGACCATTGGTTCGAGCGCTATGCCGTCGAATCGAAGGGGCTGGCGCTCGATCCTGGCGAGCCCGAGATCAACGCCGCGCGCGCCGGGGAGCTGATGGACATCGGCCGCCTTCAGGATGCGCTCGGTTTTATGCGGCGTTCATACGCGGCCGATCATTTCCTGCCCGGCAAGGTCCAGATGCTTGTCGACCTCGATGCCGATTCGGGAAACCTGGACGATGCCAGGGCCATGTTGAAGCGCGGCGAGATGATGTGGCCGCACCACCCCTGGTTCGACGCGCTGGCCTACCGCCTCGCCCTGCACAGGGGGCAGCCGGCCGATGCCCTCCGCCTGCTGAACGAGGGTGCCGCTGACGAATCCGCCCCGGAAGATGCCGCCGACCGCGCGTTCATTGCCTGGCGCGCGGCGCCGTCGCCCGCGACCAAAGCCGCCGCCATCCGCACCGTCGACGCGGCGGTTGCGCAAGGCGGGCCAAGCGTCGACGCGGTGCAGACGCTGGCGGCGCTCGGCGCCATCGATGCGGCCTACAGGCTTGGCGATCGCCTGCCGCGGTTCACCGACGCCGGCGGCAGCTGGTATCGCGATTACCTCGCGCCGTTCCGCGCCGATCCGCGCTTCATGGTGCTCGCGGCGCGGCTGGGGCTGGCGCAGATCTGGCGCCGCTCGGGGCTATGGCCCGACTTCTGCACCGATCCGAGCCTGCGCTACGACTGCAAGAGCGCCGCCGATCGGGCGCTGGCCACCGCGTGAAGGCCGTCAGCCGGCTCGCCACTCGTCCTTCATCAGCCCCAGGATCACGCTGTCGCGCACGCCGATATGCGTCTCCCATTCGCCGCGCAGCAGGCCCTCGCGCTGGAACCCCAGCCGTTCGAGCAGCGCCAGCGACGGCGCATTGTCGGGATCGGTATCGGCGAACACGCGGCGCTGGCCTTCGGCGAACAAGCGGTCGATCACCGCCGACACCGCCTCGCGGGCGATGCCCTTGCCCCAATGCGCGCGCGCCAGGATATAGCCGATTTCGGTGACGCCGCCCTGCCGCTTCTCGCCGGCGGCGACCCAGCCGATCGCATGGTCGCCGGCGGCCAGCGTGACCGCCCAGCAGCGCCAGGTGGGATCGCGGTCGATCCGCGCCGCGAAATAGGCGCGCGTTTCCTCGACGCTCGAATGCGGCGCGCTCGACCACCAGGTCATCAGTTCGGCGTCGGCGAGCGTCGGATGCAGCGCCTCGGCATCCTCGACCGCAAGCGGCCGCAGCCGCAGCCGATCGGTCGAGAGGATCGGCGTCACGACGCCAGCGCGTCGACCAGCGCCTTGACCTTCTTCTGCCGCCATTGCGGCAGCGGCGCGACCAGCCAGTAGCCGAGCTTCGACGGCTTCGGCTCGCCGATCACCGCGATCCGGCCCGCCGCGATATCGCGCGCCGCGAGCAGCTCGGGCACCGTTGTCCGGCCCAGGCCCTGCGCGGCGGCATCGATCGCCAGCCCGGCATCGGCAACATGGATCGGTGCGCCGCCATCCTCACCGGGGCAGCCCGGCCAGGCGATCCTGGCATCGGTCCCGCCGCCGGGATGCGCGACCGTCACCAGCCCTTCGGATTCGAGCGCCTCGCCCTCATGTTCGCCCGGTCCCTCGCCCCAGCGGATCGCAAGGTCGAGATTGGCCTCGGTGAAATCGACCAGCCCGTCGGCGGCGACCAGCACGAAGCGCAGCTCGCCGTCGGCCGCGGCGATCTCGGCGAGCCTCGGCATCAGCCATTTGGCGGTCAGGTCGCGCGGCGCGGCGATGGTCAGCGCCTTGGACGATTGCCCGGCCTGCATCGCCCGCACCGCCTCCTCGAATTGCAGGAAGCCCTGGCGCAGCGCGTCGAGCCCCGCCTCGCCCTCCGGCGTCAGCTCGAGCCCGCGTGTCGTGCGGCGGAACAGCACGACGCCCAGCGTGTCCTCCAGCGCGCGAATCTGCTGGCCGACCGCCGCCGGCGTCACCGCCAGCTCGTCCGCGGCGCGGGTGAACGACAGGTGCCGCGCCGCCGCATCGAGCACGCGAAGGCCATTGAGGGGGAGATGGGTGCGCTTCACGCGAACATCTCCCACCGTTCGGTTCGAGCGAAGTCGAGAACCGCTGCCGAGCGGAGCCGAGGCATTCTCGCTCCGCTCGAAAACGTGTCTCGACTTCGCTCGACACGAACGGGTGTGGGGAACCTCACTGCATCACCGCCGGCGCGATCAGCGCGAATTTGGGAATCGCCACGTCGAAGCCGGCGCCGTCCTCGCCCATCATATGGTAATTGCCCTGCATCGATCCGGTCGGCGTCGGCAGCGGGCAGCCCGAGACATAATCGTAGCTCGCGCCCGGCTCGATCATCGGCTGCTCGCCGACCACGCCCTCGCCCTCGACGGTGTGGCGGGCACCACGGCCATCGGTGATGGTCCAGTGGCGCGTGAGGAGTTGCACCGCCTGCGGCCCCTCGTTCTCGATGCGGATGTGATAGGCCCAGAACCAGCGCCCGCGCGCCGGCTCGGATTGTTCGGGCAGATAGCTGACCGACACGCGCACGACGACCCCCCGCGTCTCGGCGACGTTGGGGAACAGCGCCTTCACAAGCCGGCGGCCTTCAGCGCCTGGTCGAGGTCGTCGATCACGTCCTGCGGATCCTCGAGGCCGACGTTGAAGCGCAGCATCCCCTCGTCGATCCCCATCTCGCGCCGCACCTCCTCCGACACGCCGGCGTGGGTGGTCGAGGCCGGATGAGTCATCAGCGAGCGCGAATCGCCGATGTTGTTGGAGATATCGACCAGCCGAAGCGCGTCGAGCAGCGCGTGCGCCTGCTTGCGCCCGCCGTCGACGTGGAAGGCGAAGATCGGGCCGCCGCCGTTCGGCATCTGCTTCACCGCCAGCGCGTGCTGCGGGTGGCTAGGCAGGGCCGGATAGAGAATCCGCGGCACCCGCTTTTCGAGGAATTGCGCCACGGCCAGCGCATTGTCGCTCTGCCGTCGCGCGCGCAGGTCGAGCGTCTCGATCCCCTTGAGCACTACCCAGGCGTTGAACGCGGAGAGCGTCGGCCCGGTGTTGCGGGTGAACGAAAGCAACGTCTCCTCGATGAACTTGTGACTCCCCGCCACCGAGCCGGCGAGCACGCGGCCCTGCCCGTCGATCAGCTTGGTCGCCGAATAAGCGACGACATCGGCGCCGAACTCGAGCGGCCGCTGCAAGGTCGGCCCGGCGAAGGCGTTGTCGACGACGCTGACGATACCGTTGTCACGCGCGATCCCGCACACCGCCGCGAGATCGACCACGTCCATCGTCGGGTTGGCCGGGGTTTCGAAGAAGAACACCTTGGTGTTCGGCTTGACCGCATCGGCGAACGCCTGCGGATCGCGCGCATCGACCGTGGTCGTCTCGACCCCGAAGCGCGGCAGCAGCGTATCGACCAGCCAGCGGCACGAACCGAACGCAGCACGGCCGGCAACGACGTGATCGCCCTGCGCGACCTGGCACAGCAACACCGCGGTCATCGCCGCCATGCCCGACGCCATCGTCCGGCACGCCTCGGCGCCTTCCAGCAGCGCGAGCCGTTCCTCGAGCATCTGCACGGTCGGGTTCTGCAACCGCGAATAGGTCATGCCCTGCTGCTCGCCGCGGAAGCGAGCGGCGGCCTGCTCGGCGCAATCATAGGCATAGCCCGAGGTGAGGAAGATCGCCTCCGACGTCTCGCCCCATTCCGATCGCGCGGTGCCGCCGCGAACCGCCTGCGTTGCGGGGCGCCAGTGCTGGGTGGTCGAGCGGTCCTGTCCGGTGCGTTTCTTCATGGCCCGCTCCATGCCGGGCGAGGGCCGAGAACGCAATGGCTGACGCCTTTGAGTCGCGCATTCACTGCCGCAATCCCCTGCCGTCACCCCGGATTTATTCCGGGGTCCACCGCGCCGACCATCAGGCGGCTTCGGCTCTTGCCGGCCGGTGGATGCCGGGACGAGCCCGGCATGACGAGGAGATGGGACTTCCGCCCGAAGCGGTCCCACGCTAAGCCCGGCGCCAATGACCACGGCCGCCACGAAGCCCCGCCCGCTATTGGCCGCCGTCCTGCTCGGGCTCGTCGCCGAGGCGCTGTTCCTGTTCCGGCTCGGCTGCCCGCACAAATTGATGTTCGACGAGATCTATTACGTTCCGGCGGCGCGGACGCTGTGGGCGCTCGACCATCCCGTCAACATCGAGCATCCCCTGCTCGGCAAGGAGTTGATCGGGCTCGGCATCCACCTGTTCGGCGACACCAGCTTCGGCTGGCGCTTCTTCTCGACCATCGCGGCGAGCGCGGTGGTGATGGGCGTCTTCGCGATCGCCTGGCTGCTGTTCGGCCGCTTGCGCCCGGCAGTGTTCGCCGCGGTGCTGGCGATGGTCGACATGACGGTGTTCGTCCAGGCGCGAATCGCGATGCTCGACGGCTTCATGGCGGCATTGCTGGTGCTGGCGATCGCGGCGATGCTGTGGTCGATGCGCGGGCCGCGCTGGGTGCGGGCCAAGCTGGCGCTCGCCGCGGTGCTGCTCGGCCTCGCCGCCGGCGCCAAGTGGACCGCGGTGCCGTTCCTCGCCTTCGCCGCCGCCGCCTTCCTGCTGATCCGCGCGCACGACGCCCGCGTGGCGGGCCGCGACCTCGAATCGATCCTCTACGCGCGCGGCCAGACGCACTGGCCCGGCCTGGCGACGCTGCCGGCGCTGCTGATCCTCGGGTTCTTGAGCATCGCCGCCTATTTCGTCACATTCGCCCCGGCGTTCTATTATGCGCACGACGCGCTGACGCTGCGGTCGCTGCTGCCATTCCAGCTCACCATGTACGCGCAGCAGACCCAGGTGCTGCCGCCGCACCCCTATCAATCGAGCTGGTGGAGCTGGCCGATCGACCTCCGCCCGATCTGGTATCTCTACGAGCCGGTCGACGGCGCCCAGCGCGGCGTGCTGATGCTCGGCAATCCGGCGGTGATCTGGGGCGGCCTCATCGCGGCGATCGCCTGCTTCTACGGCTGGTGGCGCGACGGCGCGTGGCGGCTGCTCGGCGTCGCCGGGCTCTGGCTGGGTTCGCTCGCGATCTGGGCAATCATCCCCAAGTCGCTGGGTTTCTTCTATTATTATTATCCGT
>Ga0164242_10003195_pt1 | contig 18762 bp, 7 predicted proteins | sample OricomgcompostMG_FD_108783 | JGI IMG/M metagenome (GOLD analysis project Ga0164242, IMG submission 108783) | Miracle-Growth compost microbial communities from Emeryville, California, USA - Original compost - Miracle growth compost (MG) ... | reverse complement strand
TGGGCACTGGAAAGCTCTTTTAAATGGTTATATGGAGGCTTGAGTCATCCGGTTGATTTTATCAGGTGGTATTTACCTCATCTGGAGTCGGTTATGGGGTATGGGATGCTGAGTTCCAATGGAAGGGCTGGCGGATTGCACCATGAAGATACCATGCATTTTATTTTTAAGTCCAAAGATGGCCGGGTCGCCCGGGTTAGCGGTTGTTACACAGGGCCGGTCCAGCCTGTAGTCCGCGACAGTGAAATGAGCTGTATTCTTCGCGGGACAATGGGGTGCAGTCAGGGTGATTATATGGATTTGCGTTACGCTATTACTAATAAGGAGGGAGAGGAAATAGTTCAGACATGGGAGCATAAGCTGAAGCATTATTTCAGGTTTGAAGGCAAAAGTCATCATGCAGGAGAATACCAGAATTATATGGAATATGTGGCGGAAGCTATTTTGTCGGATAAGCCCGCCTATCCGGATATTCGTGAAGGCATCGGAACCGTGGCTGTCTTACAGGCCATGGATATGTCATTGAAAACAGGTCAGCCAGTAATGATTGATCCTTTATTGGAAGGCTTTGGTCTTCCGTCGCTCTGATGCCAGTATTTTAATTGACAAATTACTGAATATGAACGGTATATATAATTCTTTACAACCAGTCGATTTTTTGATTGTCATTGTGTATCTGGTGATACTCTTTGGCCTGGGCTATTATATCTCTTTTGTAAAGAAAAGAAAGCAGGATGAAAATCTGTTTCTGGCGCAGCATACTTTAGGCTGGTCAAGTATAGGCCTGAATATGTGGGGGACGAATGTCGGCCCTTCCATGCTGATTGCTTCTGCCAGTATCGGGTATTCAACAGGTATTGTCGCAGGGAATTTCGCGTGGTATGCCTTTGTATTTATCGGACTTCTGGCGCTTTTTTTTGCACCCAGATATCTGGGTGCAAAAGTTTCGACCCTGCCAGAATATATGGGACTTCATTTTGGTCCCAAAACCAGAAATATACTGGCCTGGTATACGTTAATTACCATACTTATTTCCTGGCTCTCCTTAGGTCTGTTTGCCGGAGGTATTCTGGTTCAGCAATTGCTGAATATTCCCATGTGGCAATCTGTGCTGGCCATGATATTACTGGCGACATTTTTTGCTGCTTCCGGCGGGTTAAAGGCTATTGCGCTGACCAATATGTTTCAGATGATCTTACTGATTGCGGTCTCCTTGCTGCTTGTTTGGCTTGGAATTCAAAAGATAGGCGGGATAAGCCAGTTGTTTGAGAAGACACCGGGACATTATTGGAACCTACTATTGCCTGCAAAGGATCAGTCCTATCCCTGGCCGGCTATTATTTTAGGCTACCCGGTTATGGGAATCTGGTTTTGGTGTACGGAACAGTCTATGGTTCAGTCTGTTCTGGGTGCTAAAAGTCTGGAACAAGGACAATTGGGCGCTAATTTTATTGGTTGGCTTAAAATTCTGGATGTTCCATTGTTTATATTACCCGGAATTTTGTGCTTTATTTTATACCCGCACATGAAAAATCCGGACGAGGCTTATCTGGTGATGGTCACCCAGTTGTTTCCTGCCGGAATGAAAGGGTTAATTATAGTAGTGCTAATTGCTGCTCTTGTTTCTAATATAGGATCTTCCTTAAATTCAGTCAGTACGGTTTTTACGATGGATATCTTTATAAAAAAGTACCAGCCAGCAGCCTCTAATAAAGATATAATTAGAATCGGCCGTTGGGTAACCGTCGCAAGTGCAGCCCTGTCTGTCATCATAGCCCTTGCCATCAATTCGATAAAAGGATTGAACTTATTTGATGTTTTTCAATCGATCCTCGGCTTTTTAGCTCCTCCCATGTCTGTGGTATTCCTATTTGGTATCTTATGGCGCAGAACAACTGCAAGAGCCGTTAATATCGTTCTGACTTACGGCACCGGCTTCAGTGTGCTGGTAGGGGTGCTGTATTTGTGGGTTTTTCCGGCAAAGCAAAATGCCTGGTGGCCGCATTTTTTGTTACTTTCCTTTTATATATTTTTGATTTTATCGATCGTTTTGTTCATCGTTTCCAAAGCCGGTAGTAAGGACGCGCAAACTTTTGAGGGGCAGCCTGCGCTTGATTTTGTTTACAAAAAGCCCCGAGGGAAAGTCATTTTCAGTTGGGTGGCTTTGTCTTTGGTGACGCTGGCCCTGTATTTATATTTTAACGGACATTAAAAGTTGTTTATGAATCAGTCCTCTTTGACTTGTAGATATTCAAATGTGGCAAAGGCATTAAAAGCCGTTATTTTAACGCTTTTGATGATCGTGCTATGGCAGTCGGCATTATTTTCCCAGGGAAACTTTCCCGGATCAACGGCCGGTGTAAGGGCTGGAGAGGCGACCTGGATTTGGTATCCTGGTGATTACGCTATCTGGCTGGCTAATAAAATGCAGAATCGACGCACTGAAAGAGGGTCATTTTTGCCCGTTTTCTGGAAAATGGACAGTCATTATGTGTTGGTGGAATTTCATAAGGATTTTGAACTGAAGGCGCCCGAAAGGGTTCGTATTGCCGCTGAAGGAAGATTTAATATTAAAATAGACGGCAAGGCGCTGACAGGGAGTCCGGAGAATATTGTCATGCCCTCGGGAAAGCACCGCCTGAGTCTAAAGGTGTTTAATCAGGCAAATGTGCCTGCAGTTTTTGTCAGTGGCGACGACGTGAAGTCAGACAGCAGCTGGAAGGTGACTTTTGAAGATAAGGAATGGATTGATGCCTCCGGAAAAGCGTCCGACAAATCCGGTACCACCTATCAGTCAGTAGGTTATTGGAATTTTAATAGTGCATTGCAGAAGCCTTCGCAGTTTCATCTTAGGACAAAACAAAAGCAGGCCGTAAAAAAAGAATTTTTGCCAGACGGATCCATACTGCTTGATTTTGGCCAGGAGACTTTTGGTTATGTCCGGCTTAAAAATATTACCGGTAAAGGGGTGGTACGAATGTATTATGGGGAGTCCAGAGAGGAAGCGCTCTCTAGGGACAGTTGCGAGACATTGGATACGATAATGCTGCAACATGCCGTTACCGGTTTTGATACCATGACGGCTTCAACAAAGGCTTTTCGCTATGTTCAGATTTCAACCCCAAAAGGGTTAAGCATAGATGATGCAGACATGCTTTATGAATATGCGCCTGTTACAACCAGAGGCTCATTTAGCTGTTCAGATACTTTGATTAATAAAATCTGGCAGGTAGCTAATTATACTTTACACTTAAATACCCGTGAATTCTTTATAGATGGGATTAAAAGGGACCGTTGGATCTGGTCCGGAGATGCCTATCAGAGTTATCTGATGAATTATTACTTATTCTTTGATCAGCCAACGGTTAAAAGAACGCTTTATGCGTTAAGAGGGAAAGACCCGGTTACCAGTCATATTAATACTATTATGGATTATAGCTTCTATTGGTTTATGGGAGTTAAGGATTATTTTGAATATACGGGGGACTCGGCACTGGTCAGAATAATTTATCCTAAGATGGTTTCCCTGATGGATTATTGCCTGTCTAGAAGGAATAAAGACGGATTTATGGAAGGTTTGCCAGGAGACTGGGTATTTATTGATTGGGCAGACCATTTAACAAAACAGGGGGCCCTGAGCTTTGAACAGTTGCTTTTTTGCCAAAGTCTAAAAACAATGGCCATTTGTGCCCGTGTTTCAAATGATTTGAAAGGAGCAGCAGAGTACAGTAAATTATCCAATGAACTAACCCGAAAACTCTTTGACGTATTTTGGGATAAGAACAGGCATGCTTTTATTCATAGTGATATAGCTGGTCAGAGTGGTGAACAGGTGTTCAGATATACGAATATGTTTGCCCTGTTGTTAGGCTATCTGGATAGTGCAAAGCAAAAAGAGGTAGTAAGTCATGTGCTGCTGAATAAACAGGTACAGGCCATACATACGCCCTATATGCGTTTTTATGAGTTAGAAGCGCTCTGCGCTGCCGGGAAATTAAATGTTGTGACCGGTGAAATGAGGAACTATTGGGGTGGAATGCTGGCCAGAGGAGCTACCAGTTTTTGGGAACAATATGATCCGGCTGCCAAAGGGGCTGCCCAATATGCAATGTATGGAAGGCCTTTTGGTAAGAGTTTGTGCCATGCCTGGGGGGCAAGCCCAATTTATCTGTTAGGAAAGTATTATTTGGGTGTAAAACCGATCAGTCCCGGCTATCAGACTTATGAGGTGCGGCCTCAGCTTGGAGGGTTGAAATGGATTAAGGGAACCGTGCCATCTGCAGATGGAGATATTCAGGTTTATTGTGACGCAAAAAAGATTTCAGTCAAAAGCAGTGGTATTATCGGAGTGGGTACTTTGATTATTCAGAGTAGAACGCCACCAACGACTGTTCAGGGCACTATCAGGAAAATACAGGATGGCCTATATAAAGTAGAAATTCTGCCTGATCAGCAATATGTTGTAAATTACGTAGCGATGTAGTGATCTATGTTGTGCGTAATTAGTGAAGATTAAATTATTAATAAAGATGAGGCTTCTTAGAAGATATGTTTTATTATGGATAGTTCTTTTGCTATTTAAAGGGCTGGATGGTCAGATTTTAAAGGTGGATTGGCGGACCAGTACTGAAAAGTTGCTGATATCCGGCAAACAGCCTCGTTTTAGCTGGGAGTGGTCCGTAAAGGATGGGGCTACTGATCATTTTAAAGGGATTACAGGCTATCAGGTTATCGTTGGTTCTAAGAACGAATTAGAAAAGATAATCAATAGCCCCGAGATGGCGATGGTCCATACCGTGGAAAATAGCGGGACGGGGCTGATGTGGAATAGCGGAAAAGTAGTATCTGGCAATTTATTGTATGCTTATTACAACAGTCCCCGGCAGCTTCAATCAGATCATCTTTATTATTGGGCGGTTAGAGTCTGGAACCAGGCAGGGGAGCCTGTCCGCTGGAGTCCCCTGGATTCTTTTCAAACCGCTTTATATGAAAGAGAAGATTTTGAGGGCGCCAAATGGATCGGTAAAAGTCAGATGCGCGAAAGCGATAGGATTTTACCAGGAGATACGGCTTTAAAGGTAAAGGGAAAAAACGGGGTGATTAAACCGTTGCCATTTGGGACGGAAAATGATAGTTTGCCTTTATTCAGGAGGGTATTTGAACTCTCTGGTCAAAATAACAATATCCAGAGAGCTACGCTTTATATTTCAGGTCTTGGGCAATTTGAAGCCAGTATTAACGGAAAAAAGGTTGGTGATCATTATCTGGATCCGGGCTGGACAAATTACCAGAAAGAGGCCTTGTATATCGGCTTTGATGTAAGTAACTTATTGATCAAGGGTCAGAATGCAATTGGAGTAAGTCTTGGAAACGGTTTTTATTATGTTCCGAATAAAAAAGGGTGGTACAAAAAACTATTGGTCCAGTATGGTTATCCGAAAATGATCTGCAGGCTTTCTATTCATTATAAAGACGGATCTGTTCAGAATGTGGTATCTGATGAAAGCTGGCAGACTGGCAGCTCTCCGATTCTTTTTTCCAGCATCTATGGAGGCGAGCTGGAGGATGGACGCATTCAAGATGATAACTGGAATAAAGCAGGGTTTAATGCAGCTGCGGCGGGATGGAAAAGTGCCATTGCTGTTACTGACACACCGCTTGTTTTGAATATGCAGCAGGAGGATCCGGTTAAAGTAATGGAGAAATTTACTCCCCGTTCTGCCATGCCGGTTTTAAGCAATGGTGACAACTCAATAGTTACCGGCTGGACCTTTGATATGGGACAGAACTGTTCCGGTATTCCCTATATAGAAATAAATGGGAAAAAAGGAGATACAATAATTTTAAAGCCAGCAGAGTTATTGCAGGATAATCATGCGGCAAATCAAAAAGCGACTGGCAATTATAAATTAGTCTATGTTTTGGGTAAGGATGGCCTGCAAAAATGGCATCCTGAATTTACGTATTACGGGTTCAGATATATTGAAGTAGAGGGAGCGGTGCCTAAAGGCAAGCAAAACCCGAATAGACTTCCGGTAGTTGAGCATTTGGAGACCTGGCATATTAGAAACAGTGCTCCCGAAGCTGGTCAGTTTAGTTGTTCTAATGATTTATTCAACAGGACTAACGCGCTTATAAAATGGGCGATGAAGAGCAATATGGTTAGTTTACTGACGGATTGCCCTCATAGAGAGAAATTAGGGTGGCTGGAACAGGTTCACTTAATGGGTAGTTCCCTGCGTTATAATTTCGCGGTGTTACCCTTACTGAAAAAAGCACTGAGTGATATGCGCAATGCGCAGACCCCGGATGGTCTGATTCCCGAAATTGCGCCTGAATATACGGTTTTTACCTGGGGTGGGGATATGTTTAGAGACTCACCCGAGTGGGGTAGCAGTTCAATTATTGTTCCCTGGTATATTTATGAGTGGTATGGAGATTCAACTGAGCTGATTAAAAATTACGATATGATGGTTCGCTATCGCAATTATTTAAAAGGGAAGGCTAAGGATCATATTCTATATCAGGGCCTGGGTGACTGGTATGATTTAGGTCCTAATCCTCCGGGAACCTCTCAGTTGACACCACAGGGTCTGACTGCAACGGCCATCTATTATTATGATTTGACGATTCTGGCCCGTACAGCCAGTTTATTAGGACACAAAGAAGATATGGATGGGTTTGTAATGGAAGCTAAAGAGGTTAAAGCGGCATTTAATAAGCTGTTTTTGCATATGAAGCCTGCCCGCTCAGGAAGTATTACCGCCTATTATGGGACAGGAAGTCAGACGGCAGATGCCATGGCGCTGTATATGGATTTGGTGCCTGATACCTTACATGATGCAATTGTCCGAAATTTAGTGAAGGGAATCGTTAAGAGTGGTTATAAGCTGACAGCCGGAGATATAGGTTACAGGTATCTGCTATGCGTACTGGAAAAGGAAGGTTATAATGAAATTATTTTTAAAATGAACAACCGAAGTGATGTGCCTGGATACGGGTATCAATTAGCGCATGGAGCGACGGCCTTAACTGAATCCTGGCAGGCACTTCCAACCGTTTCCAATAATCATTTTATGTTGGGACACATTATGGAATGGTTCTATTCCGGAATTTTAGGTATCCGGTTAAACCTAACCCAAGCCTCTGATAATGATACGAACCTGCCACTAGTTATAGAACCACAGATGGTGGGAGATTTGAAATGGGCAAAAGGCAGTTATAACTCTGTTTATGGACCCATTCAGGTAGCCTGGCAGAAAAGTGCGCATCATATTGAACTGAAAGTAGTCATACCCGTCGGACTGGAGGCAGAGTTAAGGCTGCCTTATCATAAAGGAGCAAAACCAGCCGGTGTCGGTTTGTCGCAGCTAACCGTCAAAAAGATAGGATCGGATCGGTATTTCGTGACAAAAGTCAGAAGTGGACATCATTTATATTCAATTAATACTAAGTAAGACCAGGGGGATAAACGGAAGTAATTTTAAAATGAAAGAAATGAAATTAAAAAGGGGGCATCCTGTTTTAAACAATGGAATAGCAAAATTCTGGAGGATGAATCAAAGCTATCAGAGTCTTATAATGGTGCTATTCGTGTTGGGTGGTTGCCTGGCAAAAGTGTGTGCGCAAAAAAATGTATCGGCACTGTCTGTGCCAGAGCAAACGATGAACGCTGTTTATCAGGAAGTAAAGACCCCCTATAAGTATGGACTGGTCATGGTGCCGCCTTCCAATGACAAAAAGATGGATTGTCCGAGTATATTTAAAAAGGGCAATAGATGGTATATGGTATATATTATTTTTGATGGAAGAGGTTATGAAACATGGCTAGCTACTTCAAAAGATTTGCTTCATTGGGATAATAAAGGCAGACTAATGGCATTTTCTGATAGCGCGGATTGGGATGCCAATCAAAAAGCGGGGTATGTCGCCCTGGAAACAATAAAATGGGGCGGCAGCTATAAATGGCAGAGCTACCAAGGAAAATACTGGATGTCTTATTTTGGCGGCAACAGCACCGGGTATGAAAAAGGACTCTTGTCGATCAGTATGGCCTGGTCAAAACAAGATCCAGGTAAAGTTCATGAGTGGAACACGCTGGGACATCCCGTTTTAATGTCTACGGATAAAGATGTACGATGGTGGGAAAATCATACGCAGTATAAGAGTACGGTTATCTGGGACAAGAAATTGCATACCGGATATCCCTTTATCATGTATTACAATGCGAATGGAGACAGTTTATCTAAAACCAGAGGAGCGGAAAGGATCGGGATGGCTGTTTCAAAGGATATGACCCACTGGATTCGCTATAAAAAAGACCCGGTTCTGGATCATTTTCAGGGAATAACCGGTGATCCTGTGATCCAGAAAATAGGTAATGTATATGTGATGTTTTATTTTGGAGCTTTCTGGAAAACGAAAGGAGGTGCATTTAACCGGTTTGCCTGTTCCTATGACCTGATTCACTGGACGGATTGGACCGGCGAAGATTTAATAGCGCCGTCTGAACCCTATGATAATATGTTTGCTCACAAATCCTTTGTAATTAAGCATAAAGGAGTTGTTTATCATTTTTATTGCGCCGTTAATAAATCTGACCAACGTGGTATAGCTGTGGCTACATCTAAAGACTTGGGGAAGAGTACATTGCAGTTTGTTTCCCCGCCAGTTAAAAAATTAAAGAAAAAATAGTGCAATATTAAAATGATTGTGCTGAATTGTTTTCCAGATTACAAATAGATATGCATTTAAAGAAAGTGTTATACGGTCGTCAGAGATTTACGCTGCAAAGTTGGTGTTCGCGGAGCATTTGCGTGCGGCTGTTGGCCATACTGTTATCGGGAATCATCGGTCTCCATCTGTCCAGCTGTGATGCGGTAACTGGAAAAGTCGATTATTCTACTGAAAAGGTACTACTGGATTCCAACTGGGCGTTTCATGTAGGGGCTGTAGATTCTCTTAAGTTGTTTAATGATACCAGTGCGATGGACAATTCTGAAAACCTTGGCTTTCAGCAGGTAGACCTGCCCCATGACTGGAGTATCACAGGGCCGTTTGATAAGGGGAATCCCGCAGGCAATCAGGGGGGCGCGCTTCCTGGTGGCATAGGCTGGTATTTTAAATCATTTACGTTAACGGAAAATGACAGCCTTAAAAATATCTGTATTGCTTTTGATGGAATTTATCGTAAAAGCAAAGTTTGGTTAAATGGACATTTATTAGGGGAGCGTCCGAACGGTTTTATTTCTTTTGAATATACATTGAACCCATATCTGAATTTTGACGGGAGACAAAACAGATTGATTGTAAGGGTGGATAATAGTGAACAGCCTAATTCCAGATGGTACTGCGGATCTGGTATAAACCGGGATGTCTGGTTGATTAAAAGGGGGCCTTTATACATTAATCAGAGCGAAAGCTATTTTTATTCCTCCACTGTCAGTATACCCAATAACAGACAGCGTGAGTATGCACAGGGTTCTGCCACGTTGCATCAGCATTTGGTGTTAAACGGAGCCAGTGCTACTGTAAAACCTTTAGAGATTAAGCTGACCCTGTGGGATGCTTTACAGCATAAAGTGGGAGAAAAAGTTGAAAGACTGTCAGCTCAGAACAGCGGCGTTATCAATACATTGGATGCTGAATGGCCACTGAATGACCTTCGGCTGTGGTCGCCTGCTCAGCCGTACTTATATACATTACAGATAGAAGTTACTCAGGAAGGAAATATGGTGGATCGTTATCGGCAAAAAATCGGATTCAGACATTTTAGGTTTGATTCCCAAAACGGCTTCTATTTAAATGGAGAAAGTACTAAGATTAAAGGAGTTTGTCTGCATAGTGATTTCGGCGTACTGGGGACCGCCTATAATTACAGTGCCATGCATCGTCAGTTAAAACTTCTTAAAGAGATGGGGTGCAACGCAATACGCACTGCGCATAATCCTCCTGCTCCAGGTATGCTTGATCTTTGTGACTCGATGGGTTTTTTAGTGATGGATGAAGCTTTTGATATGTGGGAAAAGAAGAAGACCAAGTTTGATTATTCCAGGGATTTTAAAGCGTGGCATAGAAAGGATTTGGAGGACCAGATTAAAAGAGACCGCCGTCATACCAGTATTATCTGTTGGTCAATTGGTAATGAAATCAGGGAGCAATTTGATACGAGTGGCATTAGATTGACCAGGGAATTGGTGGCCCTTGTAAAAGCCTTGGATACAACAAGACCCGTTTTATCTGCCATGACCGAGACGCAGCCGGATAAGAATAATATTGCTAAATCCGGCGCTTTAGATCTTATGGGATTTAATTATAAAATTGATCAATATGATAGTTTGCCGATCAATTTTCCAAACTCCTGTTTTATTGCCAGTGAAACCGTTTCTGCGCTGGAAACCAGAGGCGTTTATAAAAATGAGCCGAAAGATACAATTGTTTACATGCCTGTTGGCCCTCAACAGAAATTTGCCAATAATACCAATGGAGACTGGACGGTCTCGGCCTATGATAAAGTAGCTGCCTATTGGGGTACAACCCATGAGAATGCCTGGCGGGCTGTTAAAAACCGGCCTTTTATCGCCGGAACTTTTGTCTGGACAGGCATTGATTATCTGGGAGAGCCTGTGCCTTTTCCGTTTCCGGCAAGAAGCTCGTATTATGGTATTATTGACCAGGCCGGCATCGTTAAGGATGTTTATTATTTTTATCAAAGTGAATGGTCAGATTCAGCTGTGCTGCATCTGCTGCCTCACTGGAACTGGGGGAAAGGTCAGCATGTAGATGTTTGGTGTTATTATAACAATGCAGACCTAGTGGAATTGTTTCTCAATGGCAAATCGCTGGGTAAGCGCCATAAAGCTGACGGACAAAAAGGGGATAATGAATTTCATGTCAGCTGGCAGGTTCCTTTTTTACCGGGTACCTTAAAGGTAGTCGCCTACCAGAAAGGGAAAGCTGTAAAAACGACAGAAGTGAAAACGGCGAGCGCACCTTCCCGGGTTAAAGTGGATGTGGATTTATCCGGTTTCAGAGGTGTCAGCGGAGATTTGTGTTATCTGACATTGCAGCTTGAAGACGAACAAGGTAATTCAGTACCTGATAATGACAGGCTCCTGCAATTTGACATTAATGGGCAGGCTAAACTGGTAGGCATAAATAATGGTTATCAGGCGGAGCTCAGATCATTTCAGTCAGAACAATATCCTACCTGGAAAGGTAAATGTGTCGTTGTCGTGCGACCAGAGGCGGCCAAAGGAAGTTTTACTTTGAATGTCAAAGGACAGGGAATCAGCACTGGAGCATTCAAAGTAAATTTTGGAAAATAACTGCACCTGTCTAAGTATTGGAAAGGGGTATTATTAATATGAAATCAGGATATATATATGTATAAGTGGAAAGTGGGCGGTAATAAGGTGAAATTAGGTCTTATATTTTTAATGGTGACCGGCCTTGTTTGTTGCTGGAATGGATTAGATGCGCAATTGGTAGATGGAACGCCAACGGCTGTTTCACCCGTTCCCGGGGCGGGCATGCTGGAGCCTTTTGAGGTGCCGCAAATTACGGCCGTTAACCGTGACAGATCAAGAGCCACTGCCTATTCTTTTGCCACTATTCAGGATGCCCTTGCCGGAAATCGTGCCACTTCCAGATATTTAAACCTGAATGGGAAATGGGCTTTTAAATATTGTGCTACTCCAAAAGATACTGCGAGCGCGACTGATTTTTATTTGAAGCCGGTAAAGGGGTGGGACAGCATTAACGTCCCCTCCAGCATGGAAATGCAAGGCTACGGCAGACCTATTTATAAAAGCGCGGTTTATCCGTTCAGGCCGGTGGATCCTCCCTATATTCCTGAACAGGATAATTCGGTGGGATATTTTCAGCGGAGTTTTAATCTTCCTGCTGATTGGGCAAACCTTCACATTACTCTCCATTTTGGCGGCGTAAGTTCCTGTTTTAAGGTGTGGGTCAATGGCAGATATGTCGGATATGGAGAAGATAGTTTTTTGCCCTCTGAGTTTAATATAACGCCGTATTTGCAGTCCGGTCAGAACCGTCTCTCCGTTCAGGTGATTCGCTGGGGTGATGGAGCGTATCTGGAAGATCAGGATCAATGGCGGCTGAGCGGGATTCAAAGGGAGGTGTATTTAATGGCTGAGCCCAAACTTAGAATTGCTGATTTCTTTTATCAGACCCGCCTGGATAGTACGTATGAACATGCACTTTTGCAATTAAGGCCCAGGTTGGAGAATTTTACAGGAGATACCGTTGAGCCTCATGCCATCTTAAAAGTACAGTTGTATAATAAGGAAAATAAGCCCTGCTTTGAGGATAACTGGCAGATGGAAGCGGATTCTATTGTCAATGAATCTTATCCGAGGCTTGATAATGTCAAGTTTGGTCTCATGGAACATACAATAGCACATCCGCATCTGTGGAGTGACGAAGACCCCTATTTATATACAATGGTGCTCAGTCTTTATGATGGCAAAGGGAATCTGACAGAAGCTAAATCCGTGAAAGTAGGGTTCCGGGATATCGCATTTTCCAGCAAAACAGGGAAGCTGCTGATAAACGGGAAAGAGACCTATTTGTATGGAGTTAACAGACCGGTGCATGATCCGGTAAAAGGCAAGGCGTTGTCCAGAACTGACATATTGAAGGATGTAAAGACCATCAAACAGTTTAATTTTAATTGTATAAGAACTAGTCATTATCCGGATGATCCATATTTCTATGACCTTTGCGACCAATATGGTATTCTGGTGATTGATGAAGCAAACTTGGAGACACATGGGCTGGGATCAAAATTGAGTAATGACCCAAGGTGGACGGCTGCTTATTTGGAAAGAGTAACCCGCATGGTGAACAGGGATAAAAATCATCCCAGTATTATTATTTGGTCTTTGGGCAATGAATCAGGCCGGGGGCCAAATCACGCTGCTATGGCAGGCTGGGTGCATGATTTTGATATTACCAGGCCCGTTCATTATGAACCTGCACAAGGCACTCCTCAGGCAAAGGGATATATAGAACCGGATGATCCCAGGTATCCCAAACCAGTGGATCATCCGCACAGACTTCAAAATCCGGTGGATCAGCCTTATGTGGATATTGTATCCAGAATGTACCCGGGTATTTTTACTCCTGAACTGCTTGCCAATCAGAAAAACGGGGATGACCGGCCTATATTTTTTGTGGAATACAGTCATGCCATGGGCAATTCCAATGGAAATCTGGCTGAATTCTGGGATGTATTCAGGAAGACAAAAAGAGTGATTGGCGGCTGTATCTGGGAGTTCAAAGATCAGGGTTTGATAAAATATACCAAGGACAGTCTGGCCTATTACGGCTATGGTGGCGATTTCGGAGAAAAATATTTTGATGATTTTACAATCAAGGGTATAGTAGCCGCTGACGGACGGCCTAAGCCGGCAATTTACGAGTGCAAACATGTATTTCAACCCATTAAAACAACCTGGAAAAACGTGCATACGGGGACTGTTAATATTCTGAACAGAAGTGCCAGTCAGGACCTGTCTAAATTTGCTGGTACTTTAGAATTATTAATGGATGGGAAAGTCATAGCCAGAAAAGCCATACCCGTAAATTTTGGTACATTAAAAGCGGGAGATTCCAGTCAATTGCAGCTGTCATCCTGGTTGAGCCCTTGGGTTACCAATAGGAAAGGCCATGAATTTCTATTAAATATTCGCTGGACACTTAAAGACAGTACCTCCTGGGCTCCGGCGGGCTTTGAGGTGGCGCATGATCAGCTGGTGATTACAGCTCCGGTAGTTCATGAAGGTAAGCTGATTGATGCAGCCATTGAAAATAATGCCGGTTCCCTGTCAATTGGCAGGTCAAATAATCATTATGTGATTCAAGGATCTGAATTTAAATGTCAGTTTTCCACGGAGAATGGAGCATTGGATGGGTTTGAAATTAAAGGAGTTCAATACATAAACAGCGCTTTATTGCCTCACTTCAGCCGTCCTCTGACGGATAATGACCGTAGAGGATGGAAGGCGGATAAACTGCTGGCACCTTGGTATCATCCTGAAATTCATCTGCAAAGCCTGACTGTGGATTCTTTAGTCAATCATAAAGGTGATATAACCGATGTTTTGATGCATGCGCACTATTCGCTGCTGGAGGGCAAGGCACTGGTAAAAGTAGCCTATCATATTTTTAAGGAAGGGTATATTCATGTGCAGCTTGATTTTAGTCCGGTTTTAAAAGATTTGCCGGATTTACCAAAAGTAGGTATGCAAATGGAAATTGATTCTTCGCTTTCGCAGGTAAACTGGTACGGGAGGGGCTTATTGGGAAATTACCAGGATCGCCGTACTGGATTTATGGCAGGTATCTATCAGTTACCCTTACATAGCGCTGCGTTTAATGAACCCTATGTGGTGCCTCAGGAAATGGGCAATAGAACAGATGTAAGGTGGATGAGTTTTTCCAGGTTAAAAAGTCATCCTGCAAGCACCGGATTAAAGGTTGTTGCAGATAGTTTACTAAGTATGAGTGCATGGCCATACACTGAACAAAATATTAATGAAGCCCGGCATACCATTGATTTGAAATCTAATGGCAGTATAACTCTGAATATTGATTTAATGCAAATGGGAGTAGGGGGTAATGATAGCTGGAGTATTATTGCTCAACCGCTGGGTAAGTATATGATTAGCGCTAAAAACTATAAATATGGTTTTTATTTAATGCCGAATCAAAAAGAGCAATAGCTAGGAGATGGTGTTTAATACATTCGTTTATTGAATTGCGGAAGCTGCATAAAAAATCCTATGGTATTAAAGTCTTATTGCCATAGGATTCAATTGGTTCAATATAGTCGCTGAGACGGTTGTAAAGAGGTGTTTTAACAGCTCAGATATTTTTTCTTGTATTCAAAAGGTGTGACACCTGTCACCTTTTTAAAATGCCGGTAGAAGTTGGAGATGTTGTTAAATCCGCTTTCAAAACAAATGATATTAGTAGGTATTTTGTCTTCTATCAGCAATTTGCAGGCCTGACTTACCCGGATTTCATTTAAGAAATTATAATAGGTCTTTTTGGTCATCGACTTAAAATACCTGCAAAAAGAAGTCGTACTTAAATGACTGATGGCAGAAATTTCTTCTAAGGTGATATCGTTTTTGTAATTGGAAAGGGTATAGGCGCAAATTTCATTCAGCCTGGCCTGATCGTATTCGCTGGATTTGGGCGGGACATTATGAGAAATGCAGATAGGCGTTAACTCTGAAGATTCGGCCAGTGTTTTGAGTATTTTCAATAAAATGATAATCCTGTCCAGATTGGTTGCCTCCATTGCTTCAAGCATGAAGCCGGCAATTTTTTCTCTTGCCTCACCTTTTACGACCAGTCCGCTTTTCGCTTTCTCAAATAGGCGAGGTAGCAAATAGGCCTCCTGCAGTTGAAAAATATCCTTCCCCAGGCATTCCGGATGGAAATGAATAGATAACGCTTCTGCATCCATCTGGTGACCGGTTGCATTTGCGTCTTTATTAAATCTCCAGATATGGGGTATATTTTCTCCAAGTAAAATCACTTCACCTGATTCAAATGGCGAGATATTATTGCCAATATACCGGGAGCCATTACCGCGCTTGATATAAACCAGTTCCATTTCCGGGTGATAATGCCAATTGGTTTCCGTGTGCTGCCGCTTAAATTCATGGCGGGCTACATAGGAACTATTAGCTAGCAGGGGAACTTTATGGAATTGAGGTTTCATAATCTGCTTTTTTAAAAAGGTGAAATATCAGAATGTATGATAAGGGCAGGTGTTGTTAATATGGCACCTGTTGCCTTTAAAGTTTATTTGATTTTTAATTAAATATGTGTCTTAGGAGGCCTGACTCACCCTGTCCAAAGTCATAAACAAATTTAAGAAAGTTCTTTCTAATCCTGACTCATTATCTATGCAATCGATGCCGGGAAAATAAGTGCCTGAAAGATAAAAGGTTGAGGGCTTAATTGATAAATTCTGTGAATACTTTTGATAAGATTTTGGTGCTTTTATGTAGCTGAGTTTAAGTAAATTTACACGAGTTAAATTTTATCGGGATGTAGCGGCGCTACCCTCTTTATCATCCAATAAATCATCTGAGTTTTCAGAAAAAAATCAGATTTTTTCCTAATTACAATGCTACAACAGGTTAAGTTCAGATATGTCAGATAATACCAATAATTTTCTTCCGCTAAGAACCGCGGTTTTTTGCCTGCTGTTTGTAAGCCTTTTACTTATTCATGAAGCAAAAGGCCAGAACATTAAAAGGCAGGCACCGGACGTTGCCGGATTTAATGAAGCTAAGCCCTGGGTGCTTTGGTATTGGATGGAGGCCAGCGTTTCTAAAGCAGGCATCAGAGCTGATCTGGTAGCCATGAAACAGCAAGGAATTGCAGGCGCTTATTTGGTTTGTATAAAGGGGAAACCTGATTCCTTACTGATTGATCCGCCTGTTGTTCAGTTGACACCCATATGGTGGCAAATGGTGAAATATGCTTTTACTATCGCTGATAGCCTTGGTTTAAAACTGGGGATGCATATAGGAGACGGTTTTGCAACTTCAGGAGGTCCGTGGATCACACCGGATTTATCGATGCAGAGAATAGTCTGGTCAGATACGAGTATTACCGGCGGCAGAACCGTTCAGCTTACATTGCCAAAATCAAAGGATATTAAAGCCGGATATTATCAGGATATTGCTGTTTATGCCTTCCCGGCTCAAAAAGGAGCAGAAGGGGCACCGGAGCAAGTAAAGCCCGTCGTGACATCGAGTGTCAAAGGACAGGATCCCGGTGTATTAATCAATGCTGATAATACCATTAATTTCTCCAGTAAGGAGCCTTGTTGGATTGATTTCGCTTATAAGGAGCCGTTCACCTGCAGGACAATTGAAATCAGGACTAAGGGAATAACTTTTCAGGCGAAAAGATTGCGTATTTTTATAAGTGATAATGGCAGGGATTACCGGTTTTATACACAACTGGAACCCGCTCGCAGCGGATGGCAGGATTACTCGCTGCCTGTATATTATTCCATTGCGGCTGTAAGTTCAAAATATTTTCGTTTTGTTTATGATCCGGCAGGCACGGAGCCCGGCAGTGAAGATCTGGATGATGCTAAATGGAGTCCCAGTTTAAAACTAACTGGCCTGATATTAAGCAGCCGTGCCAGAATTCCTCATTTTTTGGGAAAATCAGGAGCGATCTGGCGGATTGCTGAAAGAGCAGATACTGCCTTAATTCCTGACAGGGATTGTATTACAGTGGATAGTGTGATCAATATAACCTCCTTTTTACAGTCTGATGGCAAACTTAAATGGAGGCCGCCGCCTGGTAAATGGACGATACTCAGGATGGGCCATTCTTCAACCGGTTCCATTAACAGCACGGCAGGCGGAGCAAAAGGTTTAGAAAGTGATAAGTTTAATCCCAAGGCCGTAAAATTACAATATGACAGCTGGTTCGGCCAGGCAATTAAAAAATTAGGTCCTGAATTAGCGGGTAATGTCCTCCGGGTTTTTTATATGGACAGCTGGGAATGCGGGTCGCAGAACTGGTCTCCCGTTTTCAGACAGGAATTTTTAAAGCGCAGAGGTTATGATCCGATACAGTACCTGCCAGTGATGGCTGGTTACCCCATCGGCTCAGGCAGTCTGTCTGAAAAGTTTTTATATGATGTCCGTCTGACTATTTCGGAACTGTTGAATGAAAATTATTTTGGAACCTTACAGCAACTGGCGCATCAGGGTGGCTATCAGATTGCAGCTGAAGCTACAGCTCCGGTAATGGTGGGGGACGGGATGCGTCATTTTGATAAAGTAGATTTTCCGATGGGAGAATTTTGGTTAAGAAGCCCTACGCATGATAAGCCTAACGATATTTTGGATGCTATAAGCGGCGCTCATATATATGGTAAAAGCGTTGTTCAGTCCGAGGCATTTACTGAGCTTCGTAATAAATGGGATGAATATCCCGGGATGTTAAAAGCCTTGCAGGATCATCATTACGCCATGGGGATCAACCGGCTGGTATTTCATGTTTTTGGTGAGAATCCCTGGTTGGACAGAGCACCAGGAATGACACTTGGCGGAGTTGGTTTGTATTTTCAGCGCAATCAGACCTGGTGGCCCATGGTCCGTGGTTGGATGGACTATACCAGAAGGACACAGGCTTTGCTACAGCAAGGTACACCGGTTACTGATATTGCAGTTTTTAACGGGATGGAAATCCCATCCAGGTCAGTTTTGCCAGACAGACTTATCAAAACCTTGCCTGGATTATTTGGAGCAGGCAGGATACTTGCGGAAAAAGTCAGGCTTGAGAATAAAGGGAATCCGTTACAGCATATTCCTGAAAAAGTGACCTCCTCCGCAGGGATTACGACTGCAAAGGACTGGGTAGATCCTTTAAACGGGTATAAATATGACGCGGTGAACGCAGATGCTTTAGTCCGGTTAGCGCACATGAATGCGCAGGGAGGGGTTTTGTTTGGCGGTGATAATAGTTATAGCGTCCTGATCGTGCCGGATTTAGAAAAGATGGATCCGGACAGCCCGTTTATGACCCTGGATGTGGCCCGCGCACTATTAAGACTTACCAAGGCAGGGGCAACCTTAATTATGGACAGATACCCAAGGTATTTATCTGGTTTGGAAGCTGAGGGCAGGTCTGTGGACTCTTTACATAAAGTAATAGAGGAGCTGCTTGGCTCAGCGTCTTTTTTTAAGG
>Ga0164242_10003194_pt1 | contig 18769 bp, 20 predicted proteins | sample OricomgcompostMG_FD_108783 | JGI IMG/M metagenome (GOLD analysis project Ga0164242, IMG submission 108783) | Miracle-Growth compost microbial communities from Emeryville, California, USA - Original compost - Miracle growth compost (MG) ... | reverse complement strand
GGAGCGGCGCGCCGAAGGCCTCGGTGATGATCTGTTCAGCGATATCCTTCGCGGCACGCTGAACGGTCAGCCGCTCGACGACGGCCAGATCACCATGTACACGGTACTGATGATGCTGGGCGGTATGGACACCACCAGTGGATTCACCGGCAATGTATTGCTGCGACTGTGCAACGACACCGAGCTGCGCAAGAAGTTCATCGCCGATCCCGGCCTGATCAAGAAGTCGACCGACGAATTGCTGCGGCTGTATTCTCCGACCCTGGGACTGGCCCGCACCGTCTCGCGCGACGCCGAGTTCCACGGCCAACACCTGTGCCAGGGTGACCGCGCGATCCTGATGTGGGCGGCAGCCAACCGCGACCCGGCCATGTTCGAGAACCCCGACACCCTCGACTTGGATCGCCCGAACGCCAAGAAGCACATGGCATTCGGCGTCGGCATGCACCGCTGCCTGGGTTCGCACTACGCCAAGATGATGTTCGACGTCATGCTCACCCAAATCCTGACCCGGCTGCCCGATTTCCAGTTGGCCGGCGAAGCAAAGCTGTTCGAGGATGCCGGCGAAGTGTACGCGGTACGAGAGCTTCCGGTGACGTTCACACCCGGCTCGCGGATGGGCTGACTTCTGCCCGTGCACATTTCGATAACCACGGGGTAGGACAGCCGTGTCAGTTAATACCCCAAAGAGACAAGCGGTGGCGACAAGCAGCATCGCCGGACTGCTCGACGCGTGCGCGGCCGCACGGCCCGCACGTCCTTTGCTGCGGGACACTGCTGGTGTCACGCTGACAGTTGCGGAGGTCGCTGCAGCGTCGACGGCGGCGACCCGATGGCTCTGGGATGCCGGTGTGCGCCCCGGCATGACCGTCGCCTGGCAACTGCCCTCGCATGTCAACGCGGCAGTAATAATGCTGGCGTTGTCCCGCCTGCCCGTCGTCCAGGCGCCCGTGCTGCACCTCTATCGCCAGCGCGAGGTGAGCACAGCGCTCGATGTCGCACACGCCGATATCCTGTTGGCCGACAAGTCGACTGCCCACAACGCGCCCGGCAATATCCGGACCGTGCTCCTGCCAGATAACTTCCTCGAACAACTCCGATCAGCACACGGAGCAGACCCCGGACTGGACGGCCCTCGCGCACCGACAGACCCGAACTGGGTGTACTTCACCTCGGGCACCACGGGCCGCCCCAAAGGTGTCCTGCACACCGATGCAACGTTGCTCAGCGCGTCCCGTGGTTACGTCCGGCATCTCGGAGTTGGCAGTAATCCGCACGAGGTCGGCAACATCGCCTTTCCCATCGCGCACGTGGGTGGAATGATCTACCTCGCGACCGCTCTGCTCGGCGACTTCCCGGTGCTACTGGTGCCCAAGGTCGCCCCCGATACGCTGCCCCGACTGCTCGCCGAGCACCGCGTTACGGTGACCGGCGCCAGCACCGCCTTCTACCAGATGCTCGTCGCAGCCCAAATCGCCGCGTCGACAGAGAATTTACTGGTTCCGTCGCTGCGCATGTTGATCGGCGGCGGCGCCGCGTGCCCGCCTGAAGTGCATCACCAAGTACGCCAGCAACTGCGCGTTCCGGTGGTACACGCCTACGGTATGACCGAGGCACCGATGGTGTGTGTCAGCGAATCCACCGATACCGACGAACAGCTTGCCAACAGCGCGGGCCGGCCGATACCCGGAGCTCAGCTGAGGGTCAGTCCGACAGGCGAGATCGAGTTGCGCGGCAGCAATCTGACACCGGGTTACGTGGACACCGAGCAGTGGGAACAGGCACTGACCACCGACCGCTGGTTCCGCACCGGAGACCGCGGATACCTCCGTCCGGACGGCCGCATTGTGGTCACCGGGCGGACCAAAGATCTGATCATCCGCAAGGGCGAGAACATCGCACCCGACGAGATCGAAAACGAGTTGCTCGCTCATCCACTTGTCGACGAGATCGCGGTGCTGGGCCAACCCGACGAACTGCGCGGTGAGCTGGTGTGCGCGGTGGTGCGCCGCTCACCGCGGCACCGCGACGTCACTCTCGAGGAGCTGTGCAGGTTCCTCGACGAGCGCGGGCTGATGAAACAGAAGTGGCCGGAGCGCCTCGTCATCGTTGACGAATTCCCGCTGACCGGGCTGGGCAAGGTGGCCAAATCTGAACTGGCCCGGCAGATCACAGGAGGAACCCGATGACAGCGCTGGCGGACGACGAACGTCAGGAACTCGCGCAATCCGTGCGCGCCGCTTGTGAGCGGATGGCATCCGAGGAACGGGTGCGCGCCGTCGCCTACCGCGAAGGCACCGGCGAAATCCCCGAGGCTGGCTCCGGTTTCGATGCAGCCCTGTGGGATGCGCTGAGCAACCAGGTTGGCGTGGCAGCCATCGCGCTGCCGGAACATCTGGGCGGTGCCGGTTACGGTGCGTCGGCATTGGGCGTGGTTGCTCACGAACTGGGCCGCGCACTGGCGCCAGTGCCGTTCGTCAGTTCCGCCGTGCTGGCGACGGGCCTTTTGCTCGACCTGAGCGAGCACGATCCCGACTCCGATAAGCGGCTCGCCGAACTCGCCGAAGGCCGGCGCATCGCTGCGGCAGCCCTCACCGGTGACGGGGGGCTGTGGCGCCGGGACGCGGTGACGCTGAATGCAACTCGTCGCGGCACGGAATGGCGCATCGACGGCACTGTGCGTCATGTGCTGGGCGGCACCATCGCCGATGATCTCCTCGTAGTCGCCAACGCTGAGGATGGCGAACCCGCAGTTTTCCTGCTCGACCCGGCGGTCGACGCCATCGTCACCGAATCCGAACGCGTGCTCGACGGCAGCAGACCGATGGCTACCATTACGTTGAGCGCGGCGCCTGCAATACGTCTGTCCGTTGGCCCCGTCAACGATGTCATCGAACGCAATGTCAACGCGACGCTCGCAGTGCTGTCGGCCGAACAGGTCGGCGCATGCGAGCGTGTACTCGAGATTGCCACCGACTATGCCAAAACCCGTGAACAGTTCGGGCGGCCGATCGGCAGCTTCCAGGCAATCAAGCACAAATGCGCAGACATGCTGGTCGATTTGGAGTGGGCGCGGTCCGCGTCGCAGGCAGCACTACAGGCGGTGGAGGGCGCAGACGGCACCGCCGGCGAATCAGACTGGCGCGCCAGCATGGCCAAGGCGGTGTGCTCGGAGGCGCTGCGCAACGCGGCGCACGCCAACGTCCAGATTCACGGTGGCATCGGTTTCACCTGGGAGGACTCCGCGCATCTGTACCTGCGGCGAGCTCGGACCGACGAGGTGCTCTTCGGGGCACCCGGTCAGCACTGGGACCGGTTGGCCACGTTGATCAAATTGGTCTAGAGCGGACCGGCACCGCGCGATCGATTGCTTGCCCACCTGCGGAGCGGGTGACTAGACTCACGGTTAAATAACTAAATGTTTTTCTGTTTTGACAGCCCGTTGGAATACGTCCACCATGAGGAGGCACCAGTGCCGTTGCAACCCTGGATGGAATTGATTTCGGTCGACGATCACCTGATCGAGCACCCTAAAGTGTGGAGCGACCGGCTCCCCAGCAAGTACTTGGAAGCCGGTCCGAAGATCATCGAGTGGGAGCGACCTGATACCGGCGCGATATGTCAGGTGTGGCAGTACGAGGGTCGCATCTACCCCTACATCGGGCTCAACGCCGTCGCAGGCAAAAAGCCCGAGGAGTACGGCATTGAACCGGTGCGTTATGACGATATGATTCCCGGCTGCTACGACCCCAAAGCACGGGTCGCCGATATGGACATCGACGGCGTGCAGGCGATGACCTGTTTTCCGTCCTTTCCGCGATTCGCCGGCGCAGTATTCGCCGAGGGCGACGACAAAGAATTGGCCAAGCTGTGTTCGGCTGCGTGGAACGATTTCCACATTGACGAGTGGGCTGCGACCGCGCCGGACCGATTCATTCCGGTTGCCATGCTGCCATTCTGGGATGTCGATGCATCGGTCAGGGAAGTCCACCGCGTCGCCGCCAAAGGCGCCAAATGTGTGACCTTCCCCGACCTGCCAGACCGGCTGGGACTGCCATCGGTGCATTCCGACCACTGGGATCCACTGCTGTCGGCGCTGGAAGAAACCGGCTTGGTGCTCGCCCAGCACTTCGGCTCGGGTGGCTTCCCACCGCCGATCGCGCCGGATGCCCCATTCGCCGTGTTCGTCACCTTGATGGGCACCATGTCGATGACCGCGTTGACCGATTGGCTCTTCTCCCACACTCTGTACCGGCACCCGGACCTCAAGATCGGGCTGTCCGAGGGCGGCATCGGCTGGATTCCCTACATCCTTGAACGCGCCGACAGCGTCTGGCGTAAGCACCGCTTCTACAACAACATCAACCAGGAGCACCCGCCGTCATACCTGTGGAAAAAGCACTTCCATGGGTGCTTCATCGAAGATGACTTCGGCGTGGACATACGGCACGCCGTGGGTATCGACCAGATCACCTGGGAGTGCGATTACCCCCATTCGGATTCATTCTGGCCACAGAGTCGTGACCGTGCGGCGCAGGCGCTGCAGAAAGTCTCCGACGACGAGGTGCATCGCATGGTCGAGCTGAACGCCCGTCATTTCTACAACTTCCCGCGGGTGGCGTGACGGGGCAACGATATGGAGCGAATCGAGCAACTGCCCCAGTCCGACTGGACCGATCAGGATCTGCTCACCAAAGACGAGGCGCACGAGCGCCTAGTCCAGGAGATCAGTCGGACCCGAGTCCGGCTCGACGAAATCAAGACGAGTGGCGAATCGGCGGAGATCAATCTGCTGGAACGTCGACTCAACGCGATGGAATCGATTGACAACGAATACAACGACTATCTCGGCGGGAAGTGATTGCAACCCGTCCGAAGCCAAGGAGCAAAACGTGTCGGGTTCCCCTGACCTGCTAGAGGACATCGACGCGCTGCGCGTGCAGATCCGTGAGTTTCTGGACAACGCCCCTAAACCGGCTGGCCTGCGGAACTATGGGCCCACGCCCACCGCGGCCGATGTGAATGCGGGGCAGCAGTGGCACCGCTACCTGGCCGACCACGGTTACACCTGCCTGCACTGGCCGGTCGAATTCGGCGGCGCCGCAGCCTCGGTCGCGTACCAAGCGGCATTCGCCGAAGAATGTGCTCGCGCAGGTGTACCGCGTCAGCTGAATATCACCGGTGCCGATCTGGTCGGTCCGGTGCTGATCAAGTTCGGCACCAAAGAGCAGAAGGACCGCTATCTGGACGGTATCCGGCTCGGCGACGACATCTGGACGCAGCTGTTCTCCGAACCGGGCGCCGGATCGGACCTAGCGGGGGTGCGCACCCGGGCCGAGCGCACCGAGACGGGCTGGCGGATCGACGGTCAGAAGGTATGGAGCTCAGCGGCAGCATCGGCCGACTACGGCTTATTACTCGCCCGCACCGGTGCGGAGCAGCATCGCGGACTGTCGATGTTCATCGTGCCGATGAGCATTCCGGGAGTGACGGTGCGCCCGCTGACCCAAATGGACGGGGAGAGCAAGTTCAACGAGGTCTTCTTGGACGGCGCCGAACTCAGCGATGACGCGTTGATCGGCGAGGTCGGTCAGGGCTGGGCCGTGGCAATGGTGACCCTCGGGCGTGAACGACTGACGCTGGGTACCCAGGCCGTGGCCATGTTCCGGCTGCATGAACAGATGGTCTCCGCCGCCCGTGACCACGACCTGCTCGATCCCGTGCTGTCGCGGTCGTTGACCCGGCTGTGGGCCCGGATGTGGCTGCTGCGCTTCACCTGGCAACGTGCCATCGACTCGGGCGATCTGACGTCACCAGCCTTCTCGGTACTCAAGCTGATGACATCGGAGACCGACCGCGACCTCGGTGATATGGCTACCGAGGTACTGGGCATGGACGCGTGCGTGGACCCGGCGGACAGCAGCGAGGCTGCCGATCTGGTACACCACATGCTGGTCGGGCGCGCACAGACAATTCTGGGCGGTACCAGCGAGATTCAACGCAACATTCTGGGCGAGCGGGTGCTGGGTCTCCCCAAAGAGCCAGCGCGATGAACGCTTGCGCGAAGATCAGAGCGCACAGCTGATGGCAGGTTTGACTGCAGCCGCCCTCACCGGCGCGCTGCGTAAGGCGCTGCATCCTGGGATGACGTTGGCCCTCGGTGACGGTGTCGGCGCGCTGCGACGCCTCGACGACGGCGCATCGGTCGGCGCGGCAGTCAGCGCGGCGGCGCGCGAGGTGGGTTCGGTACGACTCGTGCTGGGCTGGCTGCCCGCCCCGGTGGACGGCCTCGAAGTCGATGCGTTCGCCGACATCGTCGCGCTGATGCCGGGTTGGGGCGTCCGGGACGTCCTGCGCAGCCCGACGGCGCGATTCCTGCCGACCCGACTGGCAGCGATTCCTGCACTATTGACCGATGTGCTGCAACCGGACGTGTTGCTTACCCGCCTGGTCCAACGGGACGGCGCGCTACAGTTCGGTACCGAAGTGTCCTGGCAGCACGCTGTGATCGGCAGCGGCACAAAGACATTCGGGGTCATCGATACGAAGGCTCCAGCGGCCGGCGCTATACCCGTACTCGATCCGTCCGAGGTAGAGGTGCTCGGCACCGTTGACGGCGGCCTGATCGAATTGCCGGAGCGAAAGCCCGAGCCGATCCACGACGCGTTGGCCGACGAAGTCCTGCGGTTCGTTCCGGAGGGTGCCCGATTGCAATATGGGCCAGGACAACTCGGCACAGCCCTGCTGAGACGAACACGAGTGCCACTGCACATCGACACCGGCCTGCTCACTGACGCTGTGGTCGACCTCGACCGCCGCGGCCTGCTGGCCGGGGCACCGTCGGCCACGTATCTGCTCGGCAGCGAGGTCCTTTACAGCTGGGCCGACGGGCGCCCGATCCTGCGCGGCCTCGACCACACTCATGATCTGACCCGACTCTCGCGTGGCACACCCCTGATCGCGGTCAACACTGCCATCGAAATCGATCCCTATGGTCAGGTCAACGTGGAAGGTGTGGGCGAGAAGGTGTTCGGCGGCATCGGCGGGCACCCCGACTATTGTGCGGCGGCCCGAATGAGCTGTGGCGGACTGTCGATCATCGCCGTCCCGTCGAAAACCAACGGACGCTCTCCACTGGTCGAGCGCCTCAGCCGGCCGGCCTCCACGCCCGCCTACGATGTTGACCTGATTGTCACCGAATCCGGCCACGCCGATCTACGCGCGGCCGACTGGTCGCAACGACGTCACCTGATCACCGAATTATTCTCAAAATAAAGGAGTTAGCGAAAGATGCCTGAAGGGCCATTGACCGGCAAAGTCGTCTTGGTCACCGGCGGTGGACGCGGTATCGGCCGCGGCCACAGCCTCGAGTTGGCACGCCAGGGCGCTGCCGTCGTGGTGAACGATCCCGGTGTCGGTCGGGACGGTTCCAGCGGCGACGGGGCGGGGCCGGCGGCTGATGTCGTCGCCGAGATCGAGGCTGCGGGCGGCAAAGCGGTCGCACACACCGGGTCGGTGTCGGCGTGGCAGGACGTCGCCGACATGATCTCCACCGCTGTCGACACGTTCGGCACCCTGACCGGGGTGGTGAACAATGCCGGCATCCTGCGTGATTCGATGGTTGCCGTGGCCAGCGAGGCCGATTGGGACGCGGTCATCGCCGTCCACCTCAAGGGCACCTTCGCCGTCACCAGGCACGCCTGCGAGTACTGGCGCGCCCAGTCCAAGGCCGGCAATCTGATTGATGCACATATCGTCAATACCGTGTCCGGCGCTGGCTTGTGGGGCAATGTCGGGCAAAGCGCCTACGGTGCCGCCAAAGCTGCGATCGCCAACCTCACCGTCGTCACCGCGCTGGAGGCACAGCGTTATGGCGTTGCTGTGAACGCGATTTCGCCTCTGGCCGCTTCTCGCATGACGGCCGACGTGTTCAGCGACCGTGCCGACGATCCTGCGCTGGACCCCGCCCGCAGTTCGGCCGTGGTGGCCTGGCTGCAGTCCGCGCAGTCGTCCTGGCTGACCGGGCAGATCCTGCGCATCGACGGCGGCAAGCTCACCCGCATTGAGGGCTTCACCGAGGCACCAGGGGCCTACCACGCCAAAGACGGTGCCGCCCTGACATTCTCCGAGATCGGCCAGGCGATCAGCTGGCTCTACGGCACTGCACCGCGCGGGCTCGCCGGTCCACTCCCTGCGCAGTAGCGAGCCTCAGACCACGACCACGATCCCCTGGGTCAGCGCCACGATGATGCCGAGGATCACCAAGAAAGCGACGCAACCGGCGACGAGCTTGATGGTCTCGTTCCACAGGGCCGCGTTGCTCTGCGGCGGTAGGAAGAACTCGGCCGGCATGTCTTTCATACTGCCGCGCTCATGGTTCTCGGAATTCATGTTGTCCCCTCGGGTCACGGAATGTACGGGCTGACCGAACCGGTCGCCCAGCGCATGATCAGCAGCGGCAGGACAAGGAACACAAAGAAGGTCACCTGGAAGCCGATGAACCATGCGCCGAGGCGCATCAACTCGAATCGCCAGCGTGCAATGGTGACCTCGTAGTTCAGGAAGCTGTCGCACTCCTGCTGCTTGGTCATCAGTGTCGGCGTGACGGCCAGTGCGACGCCGCCCCGAGGTGCACCGGCGCCGAGTACAGGCTCCGTCTTTGGTCTGGTGAACCAATCAAGGCGGCAGAACCGCTCGAGGTGGTTGAGACCACGTATCGGCGGTTTGCCCGCCCAATAGGCGATCAGGTTCGGCCACGTGCACATGATGCCGATGGTCCACAGCAGGGTGATGCGGCCGCCGTTGTTCCATTCGAGAACCGGCCCGATACCGGGATCGTAGGTCCACCAGCCCATGGCCGTGGCGGTGCCCTCGACGACGAAATCCCACACATAGTTGACCGGGATCGCCAGCACCAGCATCGATTTCAACATGCTCCAGCCGAACTTCGATGACACCCACTGGCTCAGCCACAACACCAGCAAGGCATGCACACCCCAGTAGACGGCGTAGGCGAACGGCATGAACAAGGGGTCGTTGGGAGTCTTCAGCGGCAACCATTCCAGCAGATGGTGCACGGTAAATGCCGGGCTGTAGAAGAGCTGTTGGCCCCAGTCGCCGATGGTCTCCATCCAGTACACGGCGATGCTGTTGAACAGGAACAGAAATCCCCAGGTGAATCGTCGCCTTCGGATGACATCGGCGATGGCCAGCACGACGAAGATGCTGCCCGCAATGGGGATCACCCAGTTGAACACCCAGACTCCGCTGGGATCCAACGTGGCCGGGGGTGCCAGTTCATCCGAGGCCAAATCCACAGTGCCCCTCCCGATTCGACATATGGTGAACTTAGCTTCACTATTCTGGAGGATAATGTCAACCATGCTTCGGACACTTCGAAGAAAAGGGGGACGAGCCTGAACGCGAAACCGATCCGCGCCGCGGAGCGACCAGAACGTGAGTTGCTGCAGTTTCAAACGAGTTCGCTGCAGCGCTACGCCATTGAGTTCGGTGAGTGGATGATGCGGGCCAGCTTGGAGCGAGCCCACTTACTTGGCCACACCGGTCTACGACCCGCCCATGCCCGATTGATGGTTGTCCTCGGCTGGGAGGGCAGCCGGATCTCCGATATCGCCCGCGTCCAGGATGTCTCCAAGAACGCCATCGGTCAGCTCGTCAACGAACTCGAAAAGCTCGGCTACGTCGAACGCGTCGATGACCCCGATGACCGGCGCGCCAAGATCGTTCGCTACACCCGGCAAGGGATCGAGATGATGGCCGACGCCGCCGCGGTCGGTAAACATTTGGACTCCGAAATCGAAGACATCATCGGAGCGCGACGCCTCGGCCAACTGCGATCCATCCTTACCGATATCTGCCAGAACCTTCAACTCGGGCCGTCGTAGATGTCGCGGGCGAAGGCCGTGCCCACGCCACCGGCGAATCTCGTGCTCTTACGGCTGTCCTGGCAGCAATTCGACGAACAGACCCTCGGCGTCGGCGACCACGAGTGGACCGTCGAATAACCGACCCGTTACGAACCGTTTGCGTCCCTCGATACGCTCCACCTTCGCCTCGACCGTCAATCGCCGCCCAATCGGCGCGACACGGCGATAGTTGACGTGCACATACGCGGTCCGCGATAACGGCCGGCCGGCACTGGCGCTGAGCCGACCGAGAATCTCGTTGAAGAGCACTGCGTGCGCTCCCCCGGTGGCCGCGCCGTTGCCGCCAAGAAAGTAACGGCTGAACGTGACGTGCGCCCGCACCTCGCGTTCGGTCCACCGCTCCACCACGAACGGCGGAAGCAGGGGGTGCCCGCGACCCGGTAGGTCCAACCGAGCCCCCGCCGGAGCGTCGAGCGGACCAACCTCGTGGACTGCCAAGATGTCGGCGATCTCCGCGAGGTGGCGAGCCACCCGTTCGGTGGCGTCGCCTGGCAGACTCGCGGCTACGACCGCGTCCTGAACTCTGCGCACCTGTTCAATCAGGTCGGCGAAATGTGATCCGCCACGCTGCGACACCGCACCCTGGTGGCTCCACGCGTCGGTCTGGGCATCGCCGATATCAGCCGTCATCGCCGTACAACTCCAAAGGTCCGTCCCCGCCGTAACACCAGCGCCCGCATCATCTGACATTAGACTGTCGTTCTTCGATATTCAGAGGTGCCCCGCCGTGGACAGATAACTCTATGATGGTCCAGATAATTGCATTCGATCCGCTCAATAGTGACAGCTAACTGTCACTATTGGTGTGCAGCTACTGCGGCACCCAAGCTCAGCGACCGACGCCGCCGACGGCAGCGGTCACATCGTGACGTTGGCGAACGAGAATGTCACCGTGCGGGCCACCGCAAGCGCGATCTTTGATCGTGACGACGCAGCGTTCTCTGCGGACGAAATTGAACCTTGCGCGATGACCCCGCGTATCGCCCCGTAGGACGGAAAGCGATCAGCGACGATACAGGCGGCCGTCCCCGGGTGGGGCGGCACTTCGAAGCCATCCACCTCGACCTTCAGGAGCTGGTCTTCCTGGTCAAGGACGCGCGCGGGCAACGCCAAGAGCCGGCCGTCGGCGTCGGTCACACAGATCGCCCCTGTCGGTGCTCCGCCGAGGAAGTCGGCCAATTCCTCGGGCGACATCGAGATGGGACCGCCCCCGCGCTCAGCCGGCACAATCACTGCCCCTCGTCGTCAGTGTCGGGGAGCCCGGCCGCGCACACTTCATCCAACGCCACGCAGATAAAACACCGCTTGCCGCTGATCAACCGATCTCGCACGCCGGCGACCACCGAGTCGGGGATGCGCCCGTCTGGCGGCGCCATGCCGATCATCTCGTCGATCTCTTCGACGGATGGCCGATAGATCTTCGCAGTACCGCGCACCGAGATCCACGCATCCCTGCCGTGCTGTTGACCCAGCACTACGCATGCCACCGCAGGGTCGGCACGTAGGTGCTTCACCTTCGGGCTCTTGGCATAGGTCGCAAAATACAGGCTCCCGGCCTTGCATCCGATGGACTGCATCGCATAGCCGATCGGCCGCCCCGACTCGTCTCGGCAGAAAAGAAACGCCCGCCGATTATGGCGCATGAATTCGACCAATTCCGCCTCCGGCATCATTGCGCCATGCGCTCGGTGTGTTCCCAGAGGCCTTCCCCGAGCGCAGTATCCTCCGCTAAGTGGTTTGCGCTCACTGGTTTTCGCTTTCCATAATGCAGACCCGGCCACCAGTCTGCACCCGGCCTCGTACTAGCCAACCACACCAGAGTGTCCGCACCTTGTTCGGGCGACAGCAGAAGCCGGCTTGCCACCGTGTGATACACAAGTCGCATCAACAGCGTTGAGCCGGCACCGAAATTCGACGCGACGGGACCCGGTTCGAAGGACACTCCAGCGACACCGGCATCGGAATATTTGCGGTGAAGCTCCCGGATAAAAAGGATATTGGCCAACTTGGCCGCCGAGTAGGCACCAATGGCCGAATACTTTCGTTGTCCGTCCAGGTCGTCCAACTGCAACCGGCCACGACGATTGACACTGCTCGACGTGACCACGACAGTTGCTTTGCTGGCGATGAGGCGCGGCAGCATGAGCTTGGTGAGCAGGAACGGCGCGAGATGATTGACCTGGAACGTCATCTCGTGACCGTCAGCGGTAATGCGGCGGGAGCCCATAATGCCTCCGGCGTTGTTGCACAACACATCGATAACCGGATAGTGCTCCAGCAACTCGTCTGCGAGGCGGCGGACGTCCTTGAGCCGGGCGAAGTCTGCTGTATGCCAGCGGCAGCCAAGCTCTTCGGCAATGGCACGCGTCTTCTCAGGTGAACGTCCCACCGCGACGACGTTGTGGCCCGCCTTGACAAGGGCACCCGCCGCCGCACGGCCGATGCCGTCGCTCGCACCAGTGATGATGATTGTCTTGGTCATTGGACTTTACTTCGACGCCGGCGCTACGGCTGAGTGGCGTAGAAGAATCGACGCGAGCTCGGCGGGTTCGGAGATCATGGCGTTGTGGCAAGTATCGAGTTCTACGACCTCGTCCACACCACCGAGGTTCGCCATGAAGCGCCGTTGATCGTTGATGGAGAGAACATGATCACGCAGCGTGAGGACCCAAGTGCGAGGGATGTCCGTCGGCATCCGCGATCGATCCACTGGTTCATGAACGATACTGAGCGACTCCGGCACTAAAAGACGCAATGAATGGTCTCGTTGTTGTTCGGTCATCCCGTTACAGAACATCCAGCGTGCCATCCACACCGGGAGTCTGTCGATATTCATCCGCGCGAAGAAGCGGATCGGTGGTTTCAGCGTGCTGACGACGCTCTTGCCGTCCGGCGGCACATTGCACGCCAGCAGGATTATGCGTCGAACCCGTCGGACACCGAGCCGAGCGGCAACATCGGGTATGACGATGCCCGCCAACGAATGACCGACCAGGATCACGTCGTCCAGGCCCGCCTGTTCGATCTGGGCCAGCACCGCGTCGACGCACTCGGCAATCGTCAGAGTCCGAACATTCCCTGGAATTCCTTGTCTACCAGGAAGGTTCACGGATAGATACCGCAGTTGCGGTGAACGACGGACCATTTCCTCGATGGTGGGTCGCCAGCATTCTCCGTCGAACTTGCCACCATGGATGAATACGAATGCGGGCGGGGGTGCTGCGCTCACTGTTCTAAGACGTTCTATAGCGCGGTGAAGCCGGCATCCACCGGGAGAGTGGCCCCAGTGACATACCGCGCGTTATCGCTGGCAAGCCATACCACCACGTTGGTAACATCCTGGGCCTCGATAAACGGCACCGGGAGCAAGTTGGTCGCAAGTTTGGGCGCGGACGGATTGTCTTGAAACACCCGGGCCATATGCTCGTTGAGAACCATGGGAGTGGCCACCCCAGTGGGGTGCACTGTGTTGACCCGAATGTTGTGCTCGGCGTATGCATGTGCGGCCGATCGCATCAGACCGACGACACCATGTTTGGACGAGGCGTAGCCGAATGCGGCCGCCGACCCGTCGCCGCCGCGGCCGACCAGGCCTTGCGTCGAACTCGTCAAGATGATCGAGCCGCCCCGTCCTTTACGAATAATCGAGGGCGCCGCAGCAACGATTGTGTTCCAGGCGCCAAAGAGGTTGGTCTCAACGATGTCTCGATAGACTTGTTCATCAAATGGATCGGTCCGGCCGGTCGCGACCACACCGGCATTGGCTACCACGACGTCGATCTCGCCGAGCTCAGCGATGCCCGACTTCACGCTGGCCTGCAGCTCTGCGAGGCTGCGTACGTCGCAGACATAGGCTGCGGCACGGCTACCGGTCTCCGCAACGAGGCGCACCGTCTCGTCGAGATCTTCTTTGGTCCCCAGCGGATACGGAATCGAGTCAATATCCGCCGCGATATCGACGGCGATGATGTCGGCACCTTCTGCGGCCAGCGCCACAGCGTGGCTGCGGCCTTGACCCCGTGCCGCGCCGGTGACCAACGCGACCTTTCCTGTCAGCTGTTCCATGACAATTCCCTCGACGATGTGAGCTAGCGGCCGAAGTGGGCCAGCGGCCGCTCGACGAACTCGAATACCACCCCGTCCGGTGAGCGCAGAAAGGCGATATGCAATCCCTCGATCTTGGTGCCGGGAAGGGGGCACCACACAGGATCGCCCATGCGCTCAACCGAGTCGGGCACCGCAGCTAACGCTTCATGCACGTTCTCCACCCGCAGCGCACAGCGGTACAGACCCTGATGGTTGCCGCCCCACGGCACCGGCGTCGCGGCGGTGGCCGGATGCTGCACCACCACCAGCGTGAACTGATGCCCATCCTCGGCCAGCGCGTAACGGGCCACCACACAATCGGTTTCGCCGCTTCCACCGGGGGTGAGTTGAGCGCCTGTCACTGGCACCGTCTTCGGCGCGTCCAGCTCTTGGAAACCGATGTCGATCAAGAACCTACCAGTGGCCGACGCGTCGATCGCCGCAATCCGAATCCCGTTGAACAGCGCGCCTTTCGATGCGTCCGTGCCGGCGGGTAGCTCGGTCAGCTCGATCACCACACCATCGGAGTCGAGCGCGAGCACCGACTTGCCCTCGCAGATCAACCCTTGCACCGGATCACCCACAGTCAGCCCCGCGCGGCGTAGCGCCGACGCTGCGCCGTCGAGGTTCCCGACACCGAGTTGCACCGCACGAATCCCCGGCCGCACCGGATCGGTAATCGGGTCGCGAAGCAACGCCGGTGTGTAGTACTCGATGGCCTCCAATGCGCATCCCCCACGACCACCGCGCGCATCGTAGAGAAACGAAGTGGCACAGAAGGTTTCACCATCCAGACCGAGAATCGTTCCGTCGGTAGGGACCTTCGGATCGGTCCGCATCCGCGCACTCAAGCCGAGCACCTCACCATAGATTCGCTCGGTGGCGTCCAACGACGCACAGTTCAGGTTGACGTGCAGAAAGCGCCGAGCCAAAACGTCGGCAGTCATTACAGTACGACCGAGTTGATTTTGAAGTCGATGATCTCGTCCTCGCTGAAGCCGAGTTCGGCGAGCAGAGCGTCGGTGTGCTGGCCGTGCTCCGGCGCACAGGTCAGACTCAACGGCACCTCATCGAACTGCACCGGACTTGCCGCCAGCGCGAACTCGTTACCCTTGGCGTCCGTGGTGCGGGGAAGATAGCCATTGGCAATCACCTGGGGATCGCTGTGCACCTCGTGTGCAGTGTGCATGACGTCCCAGACACCGTCGAATCCGGCGAATGCCTTCTCCCAGTGCGAAAGATCCTCTGATTCGAAGCTGCGACGAAGTTCGGCGATGCACTCGGTGCGGTTCGCGAACCGCACCCTGGCATCGGCGAACCTCTCGTCAGCAATCAATTCGGGCCGACCGAGCCGGGTACAGAAGTCGGACCAGAATCGGTCGGCCTGCAAGAGTACGAACGCGATGAACCGGTTATCGCGGGTCTTGTAGATGCTGGCCACCGGATTGGGCATGTCATCCAGATGGAACTTCGGGATGTCTTGACCTGTGACACCAGCGCCGACGATATCGGGCCCCAGCTGCCAGATAGCGGCGTTGAGCAAAGAGACATCGACCACCGACGGCTCACCGGTACGTTCGCGTTTGAGCAGCGCCGCCGCAACGCCCGCTGCGATGGCGAGACCACCGTAAGAATCGCCAAACGCCGGCCGCTGAATCGGCGGGTACGAGCCGTCGCCTGCCGAATAGGCATCAGCGATGCCACCACGGGACCAGTACGCCGCGAGGTCGAATCCACCTTGCGAAGCCAGGTCGCCTTTGGCACCGTAGCCGTGGCCGCGGGCGTAGATGATCTTCGGATTGCGCGCCCGGACCTGCTCGACGTCAATACCCATGCGCTGCCGCGAATCCGGCAGCAGATTGGTGACGAACACGTCGGCCGTCTCGATCAGCCTCATCAACAACTCGAGCCCTTCTGGCGTAGAGGTGTCGAGCCCGAGGCTGCGCTTGCCGCGGTTGGGCTGCTCGATGAAGTGGTTCACTCCCCCGGCGCCGGTAACGACCCCCGAGCTGATGAGCCCACGCTGCGGATCACCCGTCTCGGGGTGCTCAATCTTGATGACGTCGGCGCCCCAGTCGGCAAGGACGGCACCCGCGGCGGGCACGAACGTCCACGCGGCCAGCTCGACCACGCGAATTCCGTTGAGAATGTCTGTCATTTACTCTCTCGCTTCAGATTAGGGGCGGGTGATTCAGTGGGACCGGATCCCGAAATGGATATCGTCAATTCCCCGAAACGGTATGAAATCCGGCTTGCCATACCAGGACGGACGCGCCCGGTGACCGGGCCGTGGGCGGGCCCAGTCGACCCAGGGACCCCAGTCGTCACGGCTGAGTTTGTCCTCGAGCGTCTGCGGATGGGCAAGCTCGGCCGCGGTGTAGCGTCGGGCGAAGTCCTTCATCTCACCCATAATCCAAATGTCCTCCTCGCGGCTCCACTTGCCGGCGCCGGCATAGTCGACGATCTGGTAGGACGGGAAGTCGATGGGCGGAGCTCCGGGCTCAGGATTATCGGCACGATTAAGGCACTCGTACACTACCCGGTCGCCGTCGATGACATACCACTTCAGAACGGTGTAGACCATCGGCGAAGCGCCCATTGTGCCTTCCAGATAGGGCGCAATTTCTTTGGGGCCCACGAAGGTTCCGTAGAAGTGGTCGAAATAGGGAGCGTCGTCGGTAAACAGGTTCGCCCAGCCGACCCAGTCCTCCAGTACCGGCCCGGTCATGTAGTAATGCCGGAATTCCCGTTCCACCTCAGCGCGATCGGCCATAACTACGGCGCTCCCCCGTCTGCGTAGATGGTTTGGCCCGTCACGAAAGCGCACCGATCGGATAGCAAGAATGCGATGAGCGCACCGATCTCGTCGGGCTGTCCTGGTCGCGCCAGCGCCGCGTCGAATCCGAAGTCTTCGACCAGCGCCCGCTCCAACGCTTCGTCGTACGGGTAGCCCTTGTTCTCCGCGATGTAACCCCGGATGGCATGCAGTGCATCGGTTTCCACGGCTCCGGGCGCAATCGAGTTGGCCCGGACGCCGTCCTTGCCGTACGTACGAGCGATACCGCGGGTGAAAGTCGCCACCGCAGCCTTGAGGCTGGCATACGGCAGCCGGGGCTCATGGGGTGCGCGCGACGAGTAAGCGGACGTGGTGACGACCGACCCTTTCGTCTTGATCAAATAGGGGATGGCCGCCTGCACGCTTCGTGTGGTTGCGAGCAACACGTCACGGAAGGCTGCATCCCAGGCGTCGTCATCGGAATCGATTGGCATCATGCCGGCGGTTCCCATCGTGACCGCGATGCCATCGAGGCGCCCGAGCAGTTTCACCGCATCAGTCACCGCCTCGACGGCGGTGCTGGGCCGGCTCACGTCGGCGGTCACCGTGTGCACCGCCGACGCTCCAGCCTCAGTGAGAACGTCGACCGCCGCTTTGGCCCTCGTCTCATCGCGGCCGATCACTGCGACCGCAGCACCGTCAGCGGCCAACACCGTGGCGCCGGCCAGGCCCATCCCTGCAGTACCTCCGACGAAGATGTATGCCTTGTCGCGGACGTTCAAATCCACCGGCAACCGCCTTTCATTTTTCTGAACATAACTGTCAGAACTCTATCCCAGCCAGAACCGTGGGAGAAGGCTGTCCGCCCATAACAAACCATATTTTGTATGAACTCGAAGATGACGAACCTGCCAGACCTTGCATCACTGCGGCTCATCCGGCCGGATAGGCGATGACCTTGGTCTGCAAATGCTGCTCGAAGCCCTCGATACCGTTCTGCCGTCCGATTCCACTCATCTTGTAGCCACCAAACGGGGCATCGGGACCGTAGAAGATGCTGTTGTTGACGTTCACCGATCCGGTACGGATGCGCCGGGCCACGGCTATCGCGCGATCGTCAGCACCGAAAACACTGCCGGCCAACCCATAGATGGAGTTGTTGGCCATCTCGACGGCGCCGTCGTCGCCGCCGTCGTAGGGCGTAATGGTGATGACCGGCCCGAAGATCTCCTCCTGGAACACCCGATGATCCGGGGCCACGTCAGCGAGAACTGTTGGTGCGACAAAGTATCCGCGGTCTAGGCCCTCGGGTTTGCCGCCCCCGACGGTCACCCGCGCGCCCTGCTCCTTGGCGATACGGATGTAGTCCAAGACCCGTTCACGTTGCTTGGCCGACACCAGCGGACCGCAGAAGTTGGCTGGATCGCTCGGGTCGCCGACCGTCACACTGCCGAACGTAGCAGTCGCCAGTTCGACGGCAGCATCGTAGTGCTTGCGCGGCACCAGCATTCGCGTAGTCAGCGCACATCCCTGACCGGAATGGATCAGCGCACCGATGCAACCGGGAACGGTCGCAGTCAGGTCGACGTCATCGAGTAGCAGATAGACCGACTTACCTCCCAGCTCCATCAGATTTCGCTTCATGGTCGATGCGGTCAGTCGGCCGATGAGTTCGCCAACGGCTGTCGAGCCGGTGAAGGAGATCATGTCCACCCGCGGATCAGTCAACAGACGCTGGGCGACGTTGTTGTCGGAAGCGGTCACAACATTGACCACACCCGCTGGGATATCAGTCTTTTCGGCAATGATCCGCCCCCAGCGCAGCGCGCTCCACGGGGTTTCGATAGCGGGCTTGAGAATCATGGTGTTACCGGTGGCCAGAATCTGGCCAACCTTGTTGGCGATGATCTCGGTGGGAAAGTTCCACGGTGTGATGGCGCCCACGACGCCCATCGGCTCC
>Ga0164242_10003193_pt1 | contig 18774 bp, 16 predicted proteins | sample OricomgcompostMG_FD_108783 | JGI IMG/M metagenome (GOLD analysis project Ga0164242, IMG submission 108783) | Miracle-Growth compost microbial communities from Emeryville, California, USA - Original compost - Miracle growth compost (MG) ... | reverse complement strand
GTTGAAGCCGTTCAGGCGCGCTTCGCCGATCGCCCATTGCGGACCGGCTGTCTGCGCCATGAAGGTTTCGAGCACGAGCGTGACCGACAGCGTGACGATGCCGATGAACACGCCGCGAATCTTCCCGTAGAAAATCATGTAGCCGAGCAGCGCGGCAACGATCGCGGCGAGCGCCAGCCCGCCGACGAGCCCGGCCCACGACGACAGCCAGCCGTCGCCGAGATTCAGCGTGACGACGCCGTACGTGTAGCCGGCGATGCCGAAGAACGCGGTCTGCCCGAACGACAGGATGCCACCGTAGCCCCACATCACCGCGAGGCCGAGCGCGCCGAACGCCCACAACAGGCAGTACGCAAGGTTGCCGCTGGTGGTGTTGTCGACGACGAGCGGCAACCCGAATGCCGCGAGCCACGGCAACGCGCGCAGCAGCACCGCGACGGATTTCACGCGCGGGCCCGGCACGGCGGCAGCAAGAGTCTGATTCACGATGCGCCCTCCTTATCGCGCGCGCGAAAACAGGGTGCCGAGGCCTTGCGGCATCAGCCGGATCACGACGATCACCGTGACGAGCAGACCGATCTGCCCCGCCAGCTCGCCCCACGACGCGGCCAGCCCGGTCTGGATCAGCGCGAGGATGCCGGCCGCCGGCGTCGTGCCCACCAGCACGTTCGCGCCGCCCACCACCACCGATACGAACGCCTGCACGATGAAGCTGGTGCCCATCGTCGGCACGGCGGTCATCGTCGGCGCATACAGCGCGCCGGTCAATCCGGCGAGCCCCGCGCCGAGCGCGAACGTCAGCGTGTACAGGCGGTCGGTGCGCAGTCCGAGGCACTGCGCCATGCGCGGATTCAGGATCGTTGCGCGCGCACACACACCGTAGTCGGTGTGGAAGAACAGCCCGTAGAGCGCGCCGAGCACCGCGAGCGCGATCAGCGGCAACACCGCGTGATAGGTCGAGAACGAAAACTCGCCGAGCGAGAACGAGCCGAACGGCGTCGAGATGCCTTCGATCGATGGGCCGGCCACGAGCAGCATCGTCTGCTGCACGATCAGGCTGATTGCCCACGTCGCGACGACCGAATCGAACAGCCGGTCGTACAGATGCCGGATCACGAGCCGCTCGACCAGCACGCCGGCGACGGCGGCCGCGAGCGCGCCGCACAGCATCGCGAGCGGCAGCGGCGCGCCGTGCTTCGCGGCGATGATCGTCACGTACGCGCCGCACATGATGAATTCGCCATGCGCGAGGTTGATCACGCCCATCATCCCGAAGATCACCGCAAGCCCGAGCGCGGCGAGCACGAGGTAGGCGAAGTGGTCGCCGAACTGATAGATCAGCGAATACAGCATGAACAGCGTCGACACGGTCGGGCTCCTCCTGGCGATGGGCCGCGCGCGAGGCCTTCGCGCGCGGTGTTGAACGCTCCGGTCAGGACTTCTTCGGCAGATCGGTCGGCGTGTACTGGCGGTGATCCGGCTTCACCGGCAGGTTGCAGCCGACCTGACCGAGCCAGTACGGCTTCACGTCGTGCCACGTGTACGGAATCTCGATCGAGTGATCCGCCTTCACGTGCACGAGGAAGATGTCGTGGCTCGTGTGATGGCTCTTCGGATCGATGCAGACCTTGCCCTGCGGCCCCGACGTGCAGATGCCGCCGGCGTCGATCGCCTTTTCGACGGCCGGCTGGTCGGTCGTCTTCGCCCTCTCGACGGCCGCCTTGTACAGATAGACCGCGTCGTACGCGTTCGCCGCCTCCTGGTTGATGTACGGCTCGTTCGGGTACTTCGCGTGGAAGCGCTTCTTGAAGTCGTCGCTCGCCGGCGTATCGAGTTCTTCCAGATAGTTCGCCGTCACGTACATGTCCTTCAGCGCAGGCGGTTTGAAGCGCTTGTGCTCATACGCCTGCGCGACGTTCACCGAGCTCGCCATCGGCAGGTTCAGATGCGCGGACGCCTGCTGCTCGTAGTACGATGCCTGGTTCGCGCCGACCAGCAGCGTGACGACGAAGTCCGGCTTCGCCTTCTGGATGTTCTGGATCGTCTGGCTGAACTGCGATACGGACAACGGAATGAATTCCTCGCCGACCATCGTGCCGCCGTTCTGCTTCACGATATCGCGCACCCATTGCGCGGAGATCTGGCCGAAGTTGTAGTCGGCCGCGATCGTGTACACGCGCTTGCCGAACTTCTTCATCATCCACGGCAGCAGCGTCGAGAACTGCTGCTCGGGCACCGCGCCGGTGACGAACACGTTCGAATCGCACACGCCGCCTTCGTACTGGTTGTTGTACCAGTACATCTGATGCGCGCGGTCCATGATCGGTCGGATCGCCTCGCGCGACGCGCTCGAGAATCCGCCGAACACCACGTCCACCTTGTCGGTCTGGATCAGCCGCCGCGCCAGTTCCTGGAACTTGGTGTTGTCGGACTCCGTGTCGTACGCGATCAGCTTGACCGGACGGCCGAGAATGCCGCCCTTCGCGTTGATCTCGTCGACCGCGAGCTGGGTCGCGTGGATCTTCGGAATCGTCGCCAGCGCGAAATTGCCCGATGCGTCCTCGAGCAGACCGATCTTCACCGGATCGGCGGCCGACGCCGCGACGGCAAACCCGAACAGCGCCGAGGCCACGGCGACGCGCGGCCAACGTAACGTGTGCTTCAACATGCGTCCTCCAGGGTTAAAACGACCATGCATCAAGAAAAAAGGCCAAAAAAAAACCCACCGCCGAACTCTGCAGTTCGGCGGCGGGCTTCGATGCCGCCCCTGTGCGCTGACGTCGTTGTCTAGCCGCAAGGGAAGATGGGACTGATGTTAGGTCACCAAAAAAACGGTTGTCAACGTCCGATCGCGTGTTTTCTCACGCAAGTTCAGTTCGGCCCGTCACACGCCCTGCCGGCGAGCAGTTCCATGCTGAGCCGCTCGACGCTGACCTGCCGCTGCATCGCGAGCGTGCGCAGCGCCGAGAACGCCTGGTGCTCGTCGAGCCCGCGCTCGCGCATCAGCATCAACTGCGCGGAAAACACGAAGCGGCGTGACTTCAGCCGCTGTTCGAGCTCATCGACGCGCTCGCGCATCGCCTGCTGAGCGCGATATGCGTCGCGCGCGAGCAGGCACGCCGACAGCACGCCTTCGAAGCGCACCGGCTTGCGCAGATGCGACGACACGCCCTGACGGATCGTCCACAGCAGGCGCGACGGCGTTTCGGCGCCGATCAGCGCGATGCGCGGCAGGTCCGGCCATCGCAGGTCCTCGCCGTGGCTGGCGAGCGACGCATGATCGCTGTCGAACATCACGAGGTCGTAGCGGCCGGCGTCCGCCGGATCAGGCAGCGCATCGGCGAACGAACCTTCGATGCCGAGCCGCCGGAACTGCTGCGCGAGGCTCGCCTCGTCCTGCTTCTCGCAGTAGAGCGCGCGAACCCTGAGCCCCTTCACCGATGCCGCCTGCGCCTTTTTCACGGTCCGCTCCACGCGCCGCCCGGCGCCGCGACCGGCGGCCGGCCGCCCTGCGCGAGCGACGCGAAGTCGACCCACGTCAGATACGGGTCGGGCTTGACCGGCTGCCGCGCGGCCCACACGATGTCGAACTGCCCGTCGGCGCGGCAGATCGCGAGACGCGGCGTCAGATACGCGTGGTTGTTGTCGGCATCGATGCGCACCGTTCCCTGCGGCGCTTCCACGCTCTGCCGGCAGGCGGCCTCGCAGACGCGCGCCGGCTCGACGCTGCCGCACGCGGCCATCGCGCGGCCGAGAAACACGCCGCACAGCCACGCGGCCTCGGCGTCGACGGACGGCGACGCGTGCTCGCCGAAACGCGCGCGGTAGTCGCGCAGGAACGAGCGGTTCGCGTCGCTGTCGATCGACTGGAAATACACCGACGACACGAGATAGCCTTCGACGCGTTCCGCGCCGACGAGCCGCACCTCCGGCTCGCACAGCGTGAGGCTAAGGCGTGCGAGGTCGGCGCTCGCCAGCGACGGCTGCCGCGCCGCGCGACGGTGCCACGCTTCGTAGAACCGGTACGCGGACTCGCCGACCAGCGTGTTCAACAGGATCGCGGGTCGGCGCGCGACGATGTCGTCGACGATCTCCTCGACGCGCGTCTCGCCAAGCGGCAGCAGCCGCTCGCCGACGATCCGTCCGCCGACGGCGTGCGCGGCCTCGGTCGAGATCCGGTGCATCTCCCACGACCACACATAGTTCGAGCCGACGTTGTAGATCGCCGGCGCATGGTGTTCGAGCACGTGCCCGAGCATCGGCACGAAATGCTGGTTCGGCGCGGCGCCCAGATAAATCACGTTGGGACTGCTTTCGAAACCCTCGTAGCGCGGCGAATGCCACAGCAGCGCGCCCGCGTGCTCGATCAGCGGCAGCACGCGCCGCCGCGACACCGACGTATAGCAGCCGATCACGTGCCGCACGCCGTGCCGGTGCAGCAGGTCGCGGCACAGGTCGTCATACGCATCGAGCGAGCCGCCCGGATCGCGCACGATCGGTTCGAGCGTGAAATCGAACGCCGGGTCCGCGTTGACCTGTGCGACGGCCAGCATCACGCCGTTCAGCATCTCGCGCCCGATCGCGCCATAGGGGCCGGTCAGCGAATACAGCACGCCCACCGGAATCGGCGTGCGGCCGCGCGCGCCCCGCGGGCGCGCCGGCCGCCGGTCGTCTGTGGAAAGGCTCAAGCTGCGCTCCGCATCAGCCGACCGCGACAACGTCGGACGGTTCCCGCCGGATCAGCGGCAGATAGTGATGAGGCAGCCGCATCGCCACCAGGTCCTTGCGGCGCACGACGTTGGTCGGATAGCGGCTGTCGAGATTCGTCGTGTCGACGTCGAGCGTTGCGTGGCCGGCGTCGCCGACGACCAGCGCCTCGCGGCGCGGAAACGCGAACGTGTCCGGTCCGAATACGCCGGAGCCGCCCGTGTAGCCTTCGCGCGCGTCGTACAGATTCGCGAACGCCAGGTAGACGTTGTTCTCGCCGGCGCGTACGCGAAAGTGATGCCAATGGTGCGGATCGGCGCCGGTCGGGATCGGATAGTTCTGCCGGACTGTGGTGCCCGGATGCGCGCCGGTCAGCGTGCGTTTGAGCGCGCTCGCGCACGCGATCAGGTCGCAGCCCTGCAGCGCGAGTATCCGCGCGGATTCGGGAAACAGCGCATCGTAGCCGCACAACAGGCCGACGCGTCCGAGCGCGGTGTCGAACGTGCGCCACGCGTCGCCGGGCGTCGCCCATGCGAGGTCGTCGTCGTCGAGATGCAGCTTGCGATAACGACCGACGAGCCCTTCCGGACCGGCCAGCACGACCGTGCTGTAGCGCCGGTCGCCGTCCTGTTCCGCGAGGCCGGCGGCGAGGTAGACCCGTTCGCGCTGCGCGAGCAGCACGAGCCGCGACGTCGCCGCGCCGCCGACCGGCACCGCGTGCGCGCCATGTGCCGGGTGGCCGGTCAGCGCGAACTCGGGAAACACGAGCAGCGCGGGACGCGCGCTGCCCGCCGCCTGTTCGACGATCTGTCCGATCCGCGCGAGGTTCGCGTCGACGTCGGGTTGCGGCGCGAACTGCACGGCCGTCACGCGCGAGCGGCTGCCGGGCGGCAGCACGTCGATGTCGTACAGCCGGAAGTAGTCGAGCGGATTCCACGTGAACGGGTTCGCCATCAGCCCCGCATACAGTTCGGGCCGCCGACGCGACAGCGGTACGCAAGGCCCGGCGTCGACGCCGGCCGGCTCGTCGAGCGGCAGTTCCGCATACGCAATGCCGTCGCCGTCGTCGACGGACGCCAGAATCGCGCCGTCGGGTCCGATCACGCAGCTGCCGCCGCTGAACTGCACGCCGCGCTCGAGTCCCCAGCGATTGCTTTCCACCAGATAGCAGCCGTTTTCGGCCGCGCGGCTGATCCAGTACGGCGCGGGCGTGCGCTCGGCGAGCCAGTTGCTGATGTGACAGACGATCTGCGCGCCGGCGACGCGCAACAGCCGCGCGGTCTCGACGAAATGGATGTCCATGCAGATCAGCATGCCGATGCGCCCGACCGGCGTATCGAACACCTGGTGCCCGACGTCGCCCTGCGCGGCCCACTTCGGTTCGGAGATGTACGGATGCGACTTGCGGTGCCGGCCGACCACGCCGTCGGGGCCGACCAGCACGGCCGAGTTGTAATAGAGACCGGTGTCCGGATCGACCTCGGGCATGCCGAGCACCACCCAGCAGCCGTAGCGCCGCGCGAGCGCCGCGAAGCGCGCGGTCGTCGGACCGGGCACCGGCTCGACCTCGGGCGCGATTTCCTCGCGACTGCGCCAGCAATAGCCGGTCGTCGCCATCTCCGGTGTCGTGATCAGACGCGCGCCCGCGCGCGCCGCGTCCTCGACCAGATGCAGCAGGCGGTCGACGTTGCTTTCCTTTGCTCCCATGCGCGGCTCGAACTGGACTGCCGCGACCTTGACCCTACCCGACATGCTCGATCCCTCACGAAAAATGCCGGCGCGGCGCGCTGCCGGCGTATCGCGCCGGCCACGCTGCCGGCTTCGGATCATCCCGGACGCGAGACGAAAAAAGCCCTTGTGCCTGCGAGGCAAAGGGCTTCGGCGCCAGCGGGATGGTGATGGATGTAGCGGACTGCAGTGTGCGGTGGGGCCGGTGCAACCCGGCGTTGTGCCCCGGCGGCATCGTTGCCGCACGCACGGCGTTCGCGGCGGCGGAGGCGGCACGGCGCTTCCCGGTGTTCCGTGCGTGCCGCCCGATGCGTCGCGAACTGTCCCGCGCAATATACCCCGAACCGTCCGCGTTGGACATCCGTTTCAAAATTACGGCGCAACGGCGTCCGGGGTGCGCATCGGTGAGGAGGTCTCACTAAATCGGCTCGGCGACGGCGGGCCGGCTGCGCAGCGGTCAAACGCCGGGCACCGTCTCACACAGCCGCTGCACGAGCCGGTCGATCGCGTCGTCCGCCACCGGAACCTCCGGCGGCCGGATCGCCACCATCCGCCAGAACGATTGCTCGATGTGGCGCAGTTCGCCCGCGTCGTCCGAGCGAACGGCCATGCATTCGATCGCCTCGCCATTCCCGAGACGCGTCAGCACGTGCGGCGCAAGCTCCGGCAGCAGCATGCCGCTCAGGACGTCGACGTTGCGCGCGCCAGAATCCGGCTTCGACAGCGGCTAGTCAATCGACGCCTGTAATGCGGGTACTTCGCGCGACTGACCGGCGTGCCGCTACCTTCCGTGATCGCGTTGCAGGGTCACGTAGGCGGCCGCCGCGACGAACCATTGCCAGCGCGGCAGTACTGCCGGGCACTTAACAGTCCCCTCACGCGTCCTGAGCCACATTCGGCCTTCGTTTGCACCCGCATATAGCGAAGCAGTGCTTGCCTGGGAATGATGGTATTGAGCAGGAAGGTCCCGGCCAGGAAAAAACCCCGAAGCCGCTTGTGGCGAGCTTCCGGGGCTGATCCCGGGACAGTGCGGAATGCTTCTGAATCACTCCTGGCGCAGACAGACGACGGGCGATGTGTTGCGCATCGCCCGCATCGTCCGGGTCGCGTCGTCCAGTCGTCCGTGTAGTCGCGACGCGGCCGGTCAATGCGTGCCGCCGGCCAGTTCCGCATTGCGCTGTTTCAGGAAGCGGATCAGCCCGTCTATTCCGCTTTGCTGGATCGTTTCGTTGAACTGCTGCCGATAGCTCTGCACGAGCCACGCGCCGAGCACGTTCAGGTCGTACACGCGCCAGCCGGCCGGCGTCCGGTACAGGCGGTAATCGATTTCATACTGCTTGCCGTTCGACAGCGCGACGGTCCGCACCACCACGTCGTTGTCGGCGGCGGCGACGCGCATCGGCGGATACTGAATCCGCTGGTCCGGCTTCAGTTGCGCGAGCGTACCCGCATACAGATGGATCAGCAGCGTCTGGAACTGCACGACCATCTCGTCGCGCTGGGCGGGCGACGCCGCCAGCCAGTGACGCCCCATCGACAGTCGCGTGGTGCGGCGAAAATCGATGTACGGCAGGATGTCCCGATGCACGATGTCGAGGATGCGCCCGATGTCGTCCGGCTGGATCGCCCGCTCGCGGATCTCGTCGAGCACGCGCTGCGTGGCCGTCCTGATCAGCGCCTGCGGATCGGACTGATCGTCGACGGCCGCGCAATGCGCAATGGACGGCGCCAGCAGCATCAGCGCCAAAGGAATCATGCACCACCTCTTCACGACCGCCATCACCGCTCTCACAATACGCCTCCCGCATAACGACGCCCGGCATAGCGTTTCACGCAGTTCACACACCGGCCGGCAATTAGTATATTAGGCTTCCGCGACGGCTCGCCGGATCCGACCGACACCGCCGCGCACCCGCACCCGTCATACAGTACTGTTCACCGCAACATGTATCACAACACACGTCGCCTGCGCGGGACTTGTCCGGTATGGGCGACGGTCGGCCGCTTTCCAGCATGAGACTGGAGCAGGCGCTAAAGCGCCAACTCCGGTCGACCGCTTTGAATGGGACCGCAGCAGGCGCTACAGCACCAACCGCGGTCGACCGCTTTGATGGGACCGCCTTGCATGGGACCGCAGTAAGCGCTAAAGCGCTAACTGCGGTCGACACACCGGAGACAGCAAATGCGTTATCTGGCTTCCGCCCTCATCGGGCTTTGCTTCGCCGGCGCCGCCGGCACCGCCTGTGCGCAGGCGGCGACCGGCAGCACCGCGTCGGCGAAAATTGCGCTGTCGAACAACTACGCCGGCAACAGCTGGCGGCAGACCATGCTGAAAAGCTGGTCCGAGGTCGCCGGTCCGGCCGTCAGCGCGCATATCGTCGCTGCCGCGCCCACCTTCACCACCGCGGAAAACCAGGCCACCGAACAGGCTCAGCAAATTCAGAACCTGATCCTCCAGGGCTACAAGGCGATCGTGATCGACGCCGCGTCGCCGACCGCGCTGAACGGCGTGATCCGTCAGGCATGCGGGGCCGGCGTGACGGTCGTCACGTTCGACGGCATCGCGACCGAGCCGTGCGCGTACCGGATCGCAGTCGACTTCCACAAGATGGGCGCGATGGAAATCGACTACATGGCCAAGCGCCTGAACGGCAAGGGCAACCTGCTCGAAATCCGCGGGCTCGCCGGCGTGTCGGTCGACGACGAGATCCATCGCGGCATCGCTGACGAGATCAAGAAATATCCCGGCCTGAAGATCGTCGGTTCCGTGCACGGCGACTGGACGCAGACGGTCGCGCAAAAACAGGTCGCCGGCATCCTGCCGACGCTGCCGAAGCTCGACGGCGTCGTCACGCAAGGCGGCGACGGCTTCGGCGCGGCCAACGCGATCCGCGAGGCCGGCCGGCCGACGCCGATCATCGTGCTCGGCAACCGCCAGGAAGAACTCGCGTGGTGGGCGCAGCAACGCAAGGCGAACGGCTACGAGACGCTGTCCGTGACGATTCCGCCGGGCGCGTCGACGTTCGCGTTCTGGGTCGCGCAGCAACTGCTCGCCGGCAAGAAGATGCCGCACGACATCCAGATGCCGTTCCACGAGGTCACCTCCGCCGACCTCGACGCCGTGCTCGCGAAAACGCCGCAGGGCGGCCTCGCCAACGAACTGTTCAGCCGCGACAGTGTGCTAAAGGTCGTCGACGCAAAGTAACGCGGCGGGCAACGTGCAGCGGGCAACGTACCGCGCACCGGCGGACACGACGACGCATCTTGACGGAGGTGTCGGATTGAACGATCCAGCGGCATCGGATGAAGCAGGCGGCGAGGCCGACGTACTGATCGGCCTCGCCGGTATCGGCAAGACCTTCGGCCGCGTGACGGCGCTCGCCGACGTCAGCTTCGACTTCCGCGCGGGCGAATGCATCGGCATCGCCGGGCACAACGGCGCGGGCAAGTCGACGCTGATGGCCGTGCTGACCGGCGTGTTCCGGCCCGAGCACGGCACCATGACGGTCGCCGGCCGCGCGGTGCGCGACTACGACCCGAACGCCGCGCGCACGGCGGGCGTGCGCTGCGTGTTCCAGGAACTGTCGCTGTGCGCGAACCTGAGCGTCGCCGAAAACGTGTCGATCGTGCATCCGGAACTGCGCGGCCGCGCGTGGCGCCGCCGCGCGACGCAGATGATCCGCGAACAGCTGGACGCGATCTTTCCGGGCCACGGGATCGGCGGCCATGAACTGATCGCGGACCTCACGCTGACGCAACGCCAGATGGTCGAAATCGCGCGCGCGTTCACGACGGTCAGCGCGCCGGTCAGACTCGTGATCCTCGACGAGCCGACGTCGAGCCTCGATGCGCATACGTCGTCGCAACTGCTCGCGTTCATCGAGCGCGCGGGCCGGCAGCGCGTCGCGACGATCCTGATCAGCCACATGCTCGGCGAAATCGAACGCGTCGCGCATCGCGTGCTCGTGATGCGCGACGGCCGCGTGGCCGCCGTGCTGCCGCGTGACGCCGCCACCCAGGACGCGATCCTCCGCGCGATGGGCCAGCACGTCGAGGTCGAGCGCGCGCCGGCCGCGAGCGCGGACGCCGCGCGGCGCGAGGTCGAACGCGAGCAGGCCGGCTATCGCTTCGGCGTCGGCGCGGGCGGCCGCGTGTCGATCGACGCGCGGCGCGGCGAGGTGATCGGCTTCGCGGGCCTCGCAGGACAGGGGCAGAGCGACGCGCTGCTCGCCGTGTACGAAGCCGCGTCGAAGCGCCGCGAGCGGGTCGCGTTCGTCGCCGGCGACCGTCCGCGCGACGGCATTTTCCCGTTGTGGTCGATCGTGCAGAACCTCGACATCCGCTGGCTGCTGAACGGCGCGCACGCGCGCGGGCCGCTGCGGCTGCCGCGACCGATCGACCGGCGCGCGTCGGGCGCGCTCGCGCAAACGTGGCGGCAGCGCATCGGCATTCGCGGCGCGCCGCTCGACGCGGGCATCCTGTCGCTGTCCGGCGGCAACCAGCAGAAGGTGCTGTTCGCGCGCGCACTCGCGTCCGACGCGCAACTGATCCTGATGGACGACCCGACCCGCGGCGTCGACGTCGGCACCAAGCGCGACATCTACCAGTTGGTGCGCGACGAGGCGGCGCGCGGACGCACCTTCATCTGGTACACGACCGAGAACGACGAGTTCGCGTATTGCGACCGCACCTACGTGTTCCGCGCGAGCCGCGTCACGCGGATGCTGCACGCGCACGAATGCAGCGAGCAAGCGCTGCTCGCCGCGAGCTTCGACAAGGCCGCCGCATGAACCGGACGCTCGACCGTGCGCGCGTGCGCGCGCTGCTCCCCGCGTTGTCGCTCGTCGCGGTGCTGGTGCCGATCTTCGTGCTGCAACCGACGACCTTCAGCTACTTCGGCATCGGCCTGTTGCTGAACCTCGCGGTGCCGCTCGTGCTCGCGACGCTCGCGCAACTCGCGATCATCACCGCGAACGACCTCGACCTGTCGATCGGGCCGTTCGTCAGTCTCGTCGCGTGCATCGGCGCGACGCTGCTCGTGCACCGGCCGCTCGTCGGCGTCGCCGCGCTGGCCGGCTGCGTGCTGCTTTACGCGGCCGTCGGCGCGCTGGTCGAATACCGGCAGATTCCGTCGATCGTCGTCACGCTCGGGCTGTCGTTCGTGTGGAACGGGCTCGCGGTGCTGCTGCTGCCGTCGCCGGGCGGCACGAGCCCCGCGTGGATCGCGTCGGCGATGGGCTATCAGACGCCGCTGGTCGCCGCGCCGATCGTCTGGTCGACGGCGATCGCGCTCGGCGCTCACCTGCTGCTGATGCGCTCGTCGACCGGCGTGCGGCTGCGCGGCAGCGGCGGCAACCCGCGCGCGATGCGGCGCTTCGGCTGGTCGCTGGTGCGCGCGAAGGCGACGCTGTACGGCGTCGCCGCGCTGTTCGGCGTGCTCTCGGGTCTCTGCCTGCTCGGCCTCACGACGTCCGCCGATGCGAATCTCGCGCTGCGCTACACGCTGCTGTCGATCGCCGCGGTGATACTCGGCGGCGGCGAATTCGTCGGCGGCCGCGTGTCGGTGATCGGCGCGGTGCTCGGCGCGATCACGCTGACGCTCGCCGCGTCGTTTCTCGCGTTCCTCAACGTCTCGCCGGACTGGCAGGTCGGCATGCAGGGCGCGATCCTGATCGTCGTGCTGTCGCTGCGCGTGCTGCTGCAACGGCGCGGAGCGCCGCGATGAACGGCGCGCCGTCTCCCGCGCCGAGCGACGGCGAGTCCGCCTCGACGCTTGCCGCACGGGTGCGCGCGACGCCGATGCCGTGGCTGTGGTCGTTCGTCGGCGCCGCGCTCGTCGGGCTCGCGACCGCGGCCGTGTTCGGCTTCGCGATCGCCGGCAACGTCGTGGAGACCGCGCTCGTGTTCGCGATCTTCATGGTGTTCGTCGGCCTCGGACAGATGCTCGTGATTACCGCGGGCCCCGGCAACATCGACCTGTCGATGCCGTCCGCGATCGCGCTGTCCGGCGTGCTCGGCGTGCAGTGGATGAAGGGCGCCGACGGCCTGATCGCCGCCGGCATCGCGGTCGCGCTCGCGGTCGGCGTGCTGGTCGGCATCGCGAACTATCTGCTGATCCGCGCGCTGCGCATCCCGCCGATCATCGCGACACTGTCGTCGAGCTTCATCATCCAGTCGGTCGCGATCACGCAAAGCCGCGGCATGCCGCCTCCGCCGCCCGCGCTGCAGGCGTTCGCGACCGGCCGCCTGCTCGGCGTGCCGAACCTCACGTGGATCGCGCTCGCGCTATCGGTCGCGCTCGCGCTGCTGCTGCATCGCACGGTCGCCGGGCGCAGCCTGTCCGCGCTCGGGCAGAATGCGCGCGCCGCGTGGCTCGCGGGCGTGAAGGTCGAGCGCGTGCGCGCGGTGACCTACGTGCTGTCCGCGACGATCGCGGCGTTCACGGGGCTGCTGCTCGCCGCCGTGTCCGGCGGCGCGGCGCTCGACATGGGCGTCGAATACATGCTGATTTCGGTCGCGGTGGTCGTGATCGGCGGCACCCAGGTCACGGGCGGCAAGGCGACCGTCGCGGGCGTGTGGGGCGCATCGATGTTCCTGTACCTGACCAACGCGATCCTCAACGCCGTCGGCGCGGGCGCGGGCGTGCGCTCGGTCGTCTACGGCCTGTTGATCATCGCGGTCGTGGTCGTCGCCGGCGGACGCCCGGCGCGCTGATGCCCGAACCTTCCCTCCCGACGCGAGGATGAACGATGAACCCGAACGAATACGAAGTCCACGATCCGCGCTTCCGGCTGATGCTTCAGCCGACCGCGATGCTCGACAAGCTCGCGGGCGACTGTCTGTGGTCCGAGGGGCCGGTGTGGTTCCCGGCCGGCGACTTTCTCGTGTGGAGCGACATCCCGAACAACCGGATGATGCGCTGGGTGCCCGGCATCGGCGCGGGCGTGTTCCGCGCGCACGCGGACTTCAGCAACGGCAACACGCTCGACCGCGACTACCGGCTCGTGACCTGCCACCACGGCACGCGCCGCGTGACCCGCACGGAGCACGACGGTCGCATCACGGTCATCGCCGAACGCTACGAAGGCCGACGGCTCAATTCGCCGAACGACGTGGTCGTGAAATCGGACGGCTCGATCTGGTTCACCGATCCGGACTACGGCATTCTCGGCGACTACGAAGGCCACCGCGCGGATAGCGAGATCGGCTCGTGCAACGTGTACCGCGTGGCGCCGGACCGCGGCGCGGTCGAACTCGTCGCCGACGACTTCGTGAAGCCGAACGGCCTCGCGTTCTCGCCGGACGAAGCGACGCTCTATGTCGCCGATTCCGGCTCGTCGCACCTCGACAACGGTCCGCATCACATTCGCGCGTTCGACGTCGACGCGCACGGCCGGCTGCATCGTGGACGCGTGTTCGCGGACGTGTCGCCGGGCGTGCCGGACGGCATGCGCGTCGACGAACACGGCAACGTGTGGACGAGCGCCGCGGACGGCGTGCACTGCTACGCGCCGGACGGCGCGCTGCTCGGCAAGATCCGGGTGCCGGAGACGGTCGCGAACCTCGTGTTCGGCGGCCCGATGCGCAACCGGCTGTTCATCGCGGCGACCACGTCGCTGTACGCGCTGTACGTCGGCGTGCGCGGCGCCGCCCATGCGCGCCGCTAAATTGACAAAATCGACGAGGACGTAACGGTATTTAACGCAAAGCGACGCGCGGCGCCGGCCGAACGCCGGTCCGGCGCCGCAGATGCGATTCGCCGACACGATTGTTGCAGAGTCGTAAACCGCCCGCGCACCCGACCCGCTACATTGCAGCCGTGGCTACTTCTGACCACGGAGGACAACATGAAAACCAAACTGCTTGCCGCGCTGGGTCTGGGCGCTGTCGTTCTCGCCACTTCGCAGGCCGCGATGGCGGGTGTGTCGGTCGGACTGAATCTCGGCGTGCCGGCGCCGGTGTACGTCGCGCCGCGGCCGGTCTATGCGCCGGCGCCCGCGTACTATCCGCCGCCCGTGTATCGGCCGGTGGTCGCGCCGGCGATCGTGATCGGCTGGCACGGCGACCGCTACTGGGACGGCCGCCGCTGGTACGCGCGGCACGAATGGTACGCGCGTCACCACGGCTATCGCCGCTGGTAGTCCGCTGCGCTGAACGCCGGCTCGCTCCGCTTTTGCTCTTTCGCGCGGCGCGAGCCGCGTCGCCGTCGGTGGGCGGCCGCCGCCCACCGGATGCCGTCACGTCGTCATGCGCGCTTCAGCTGTGCGGCATCCACCGGCAGCGTACGGATCCGCTTGCCGGTCGCGTTGAAGATCGCATTGCAGATCGCCGCCGAAACCGGCGGCACGCCCGGCTCGCCGACGCCGCCCGGCGGCGCACCGCTCGGCACGAGGTGGATGTACGTCTGCGGCACCGAATCGATGCGCGCGACCGCATAGTCGGTGAAGTTCGACTGTTGCGTCGTGCCGTCCTTGAACGAGATCTCGCTGTACAGCGTGTTGCCGAGCCCCATCACGACCGCCCCCTCGAACTGCGCGACGACCCGGTCCGGATTGATCACGCGCCCGCAATCCACCGCCAGATCGACGCGCTGCACGCGCACCGATCCGTCGTCGCGAACCTGCACCTGCGCGACCGCCGCGACATAGGTCAGGAAGCTGCGATGCACGGCGATCCCGCGGCCGTGACCCGCGGGCAGCTTCGTCGCGCTCCAGCCCGAGCGTTGCGCGGCGGTGCGGACCACGGCCGCATAACGGGCGGTGTCGATCGGATATTCGTCCATCGACGCGCCGTAGTTCGGGTAATCGACGCCCATCGCCTTCAGGTCGATATGGCGCGGCGGCCCGAGCAGCGCCAGCAGATGCTCGACCGGGTCCTGGCCCGCGGCCGCCGCGAGTTCGTCGGCGAACGAGCCCTGCGCGAAGCCATGCGGCACGTTGTACACCGACCGGTACCAGCCGATGCGCGTATGCGCGGTGGCCGGACCGTTCTCCGCGCGCAGATTCGCGACGTCGTACGGCACGTCGGTCACGCCCTGCCCGAGTTCGCCGGCCGCGCCGTACGTGACGTCCGGCTTGAAGGTGGATGTAATCGACGGGAACACCGTGCGGTGCAGCCACGCGATCGTGTTGCCGTGTGCGTCGAGCCCGCCTTCGAGATGCTGCGCGCAGACCGCGTGGAAATAATCGTTGCGGATGTCGTCCTCGCGCGTCCACGTGAGCTTCACCGGCCTGCCGGCCGCGCGGGCCAGATACGCGGCCTCGGCCACGTAGTCGGGCTTCGACTTGCGGCCGAAGCCGCCGCCGAGCAGCGTCACGTTGATCGTGACCGCCTGTTCGTCGATGCCGAGCGTCTGCGCGACGGTCGTGCGGCACTGCTGCGGATTCTGCGTCGCCGTCCATACGTCGACCTTGCCGTCTGCATAGCGCGCGCTCGCCGCGAGCGGCTCCATCATCGCGTGCGACAGATGCGGCACGTAGTAGTCGGCGGACACGCGCTTCGCGGCGCCCGACAGCGCGCTCGCGACGTCGCCGTTGTTGCGGACCACCTTGCCGGGCCGGCGCGCGGTGTCCTGCAACTGCCGGCGGTAGGTGTCGCTGTCGTACGACGCGTTCGCGCCGCGGTCCCAGTCGATCTTCAGTTTCCTGCGCCCTTCGAGCGCGGCCCAGGTGTTGGTCGCGATCACCGCGACACCGCCGAGCGGGCTGAAGCCGGCCGGCATCGGCGCGGGCGGAATCGGCACGATCTGCAGCACGCCCGGCACCTTCGACGCGTCGTCCGAATCGAGCTTCGCGACCTTTGCGCCGTACACCGGCGGATGCTCGATCGACGCGTAGGCCATCCCGGGCAGCACGACGTCGATGCCGTACACCGCGCGGCCGTGCACGATGTCGTCGAGGTCGACGATCGGCATCGACTTGCCGATGTAGCGCCACTCGCGCTCGTCCTTCAGATGCAGCGTGGCGGCGGCCGGCACCGGCTGATGCGCGGCGTCGTCCGCGAGCGCGCCGTAGCCGATGCGCCGTCCGCTCGCGCGGTGCACGACGAAGCCGGGCTCGGTCGCGCAGCTCGCCGGATCGACCTGCCAGCGCGCGGCGGCGGTCACGATCAGCATCTGCCGCGCGGTGCCGCCCGCGACGCGCAGCGGCTGGAAGAACTGGCGGATGCTGCGCGAGCCGTCGGTGTTCTGGTCGCCGTACTTCTTGTCGCCCGGCGCCTGCACGACTTTCACCGAGCGCCAGTCGGCGTCGAGTTCGTCCGCGACGATCATCGCGAGCGTCGTGCGAATGCCGGTGCCCATCTCCGAGCGATGAACGACGATGAACACGTCGCCGGACGGCGCCACCGACACGTACACGTTCGGCGCGAACACCGCCTGCGGCATCGGATCGGTTACCGGCACCGGCGTCGCGCCGTCGGTCCGCGACACGTCGGCCGCGAACGCGCGCGCGATGCCGCCGACCTGCAAGCCGAGCACCATGCCGCCCGCGAGCGTGCCCTTGAGCAGCGTGCGGCGGCTCAGATTGACGATTTCGGTTTCCATCACGCGGCCTCCGACGACGCAGCCTTGATCGCGGCCTTGATGCGTTGATAAGTACCGCAACGGCAGACGTTGCCGGCCATCGCCTCGACGATGTCTTCGTCGGTCGGCTTCGGATGCTGCTTCAGCAACGATGCGGCCTGCATCATCTGGCCGGGCTGACAGTACCCGCACTGCGGGACGTTGATCGCCTTCCACGCGCGCTGCACCGGATGTTCGCCGCCCTTCGAGCCCTGTCCAAGCCCCTCGATCGTCGTGACGGCGCGGCCTTGCACGTCGGCGAGCGACGTCACGCACGAACGCGTCGCGACGCCGTCCAGATGCACCGTGCAGGCTCCGCATGCGCCGACGCCGCAGCCGAATTTGGTGCCGTGCAGGTTCAGCGTATCGCGCAACGCCCACAGCAGCGGCATGTTCGGGTCGGCATCGATCTGGTGGTGAACGCCGTTTACGGTCAGTTCCATTCCCATGCTCCTCGTAGTGCGCGTACGGCGGACTCGCGCCGTACGCGGTGCCGCCCGACGACCGGTCCGCCGTCGGGCTCCCGCCTCGTGAGCGCGACAGGCGCCGCTCACCCGTTCGATGTCGAAGCGTGCGCGCAACCGGCCCGCTCATTCGCTATCCGGTTGCCGGCTGCGACGCGGCCCATGATACTTCGCCTCGCGCGGCCGGCACAGCGATCCGGGCAGCACCGGCCGCGAGCACGGGCCGCAAGCGCGTGCCTACGCGTCATGAAACGCGGTATGGTCGCGCAGCATCGCCGTCATCGACGCGATCTTTTCGCGCAGCGCCGCGTACAGATACCGGACCGCCGGCGAGAACTGCCGCCGGTGCGGGCAAACGAGATGCAGCGGCACCACCTCGCCCGGCTGATCGGGAATCAGCACTTCGAGCCGCCCTTGCGCGACGTCCGCGCACACGTCGATCCACGACTTGTAGGCAATGCCGTAGCCGTCGACGGCCCAGCGTCGCGCGATATCCGCGTCGTCGCACAGCAGTGCGCCGTTGACGGTCACCTGGCGGCGCACGCCGCTCGCCGGAAACACCCACTTGTCGTACACGCGGCCGCCGAGAAAAAAAGGCAGACATTCGTGCATCACGAGTTCGTCGAGCGTGCGCGGCCGGCCGCGGCGCGCGAGGTAGCACGGCGACGCGACCAGCACGCGCCGGTTCTGCTCGGCGAGCGGCAGCGCGACGTAGCTCGCCTGGCTCGCGATGCCGTAGCGGAACGCGATGTCGACCGGATCGCGGAACACGTCGGTCACCTGGTCCGACAGGAACAGCTTCAGCACGAGCTTCGGATGCTGCTCGCGAAACTGCGTGAGCCACGGCAGCAGCACGTTGCGGCCGAGGTCCGACGGCGCGGCGACCTTCAGCGTGCCCTGTAGCGCGTGCCGCTCGCCGTGCAGCCGCTCGCGCCCCTCGCGCAGCACCGACAGCACTTCCTCCGCATACGGCAGATATTGCTCGCCTTCGGCGGTGAGCCGCAGGCTGCGGGTCGAGCGCGCGAACAGGCGCACGTCCAGTTCGCGTTCGAGCCGCTGGATCGCCGCGCTGACCTGCCCCGGCAACAGGTCCGCCTCGCGCGCCGCATTCGAGAAGCTGCCGAGCGCGGCCGTCCGCACGAACAGCGCGAGATCGTCAAACCGGATCATTTTCATTCCCGCAGTGAAAGTCCTGCCCGATTGTCGCGGTTTTTCGCGTACGCCGCAGCAACGATGATGCAGGCGATACCGCATCGCGTGCCCGGTCGATGCCGAAACCCCAAGGAGCCCGACATGAAAGCGATCGTCTATACC
>Ga0164242_10003192_pt1 | contig 18778 bp, 17 predicted proteins | sample OricomgcompostMG_FD_108783 | JGI IMG/M metagenome (GOLD analysis project Ga0164242, IMG submission 108783) | Miracle-Growth compost microbial communities from Emeryville, California, USA - Original compost - Miracle growth compost (MG) ... | reverse complement strand
GGTGTTCGGCACCCCCTCGCATGCCAGTGCCATGACGCTGAGCCCCACTAGTTACAGCAGCAACCTGATTGATGATTCGGTCTTCGAAGACAACACCACCATGACCGCTTCCCAGATCCAGTCGTTCCTTAACAGCGAGGGCAGCGGCCTGGCAAATTTCCGTGATGTTGAAAACTGCGGCAGCTCCTCGGGCCCGCATTATTCCTACTACACAAGATATTACCGGTGTGGTACGAGCCAAGTAGCGGCGCAGATCATTTATGACGCCGCCCAGGCCTATGGCATCAATCCGCGAGCCATCATCGCCACCATGCAGAAAGAACAGTCGCTTATAACGACGCCGAATCCCGCCTCGTCGCAGCTGAATTACGCCATGGGTTACGGCTGTCCGGATTCGAGCGGCTGCAGCGGCTATGTCGGCTTTTTCAATCAGGTGGACAATGGGGCCTGGCAGCTTAAAACCGATATGGAACTGGGCACGGGCAACAACTGGTGGGGCTACACGCCGGCGAGTTATCCATGCAACGGCCGCACCCAGTATTACAGCACGGCGCTCAAGGGCGGCAACACGGTTACTTTTTATGATGACGGCGGCACGGCTTATAACACGCTTACGCTGGCGAATATGGCGACGGCCTCGCTCTATTGCTACACGCCGCACGTTTACAATAACCCCTCCGGCCTTTATGGCTTGCCGAAATACGGCACCAAGGGCGATTATTACACCGGCAGCTATAATTTTGTTTATTACTTCACGCTCTGGTTCGGTTCGACGACCGGCGACCTGGTCCGGACTACCGGCAGCGCTCAAGTATACATAGTCAATGAAGATAACGGCTATAAATACCCGGTCAACAGCCTTAGTTTGCTGAATGACTTCAGTACGCTGGGATTGCGTTACGTGACCAGCGCCTATCTTAACGGGTTCACCACCGGGCAACCGGCGGATCACATGGTGCAGGGCTCAAACTCCGCGCTGTACCTGGTGAATGCCGGAATAAAAATGCCCTTCTCCAGCTGCTCCGGCGACGTGGTCAGTTATGGCTTTACCTGTGCCAGCAGCGATTACATCCCGCTGACCATCGGCGAGACCAACAAGCTGGTAAACGGCCCGCACGTTACCAGTCTCTTAAAAGGCAAGAGCAGCGCGACCGTCTATTACATCACGAACGGCACGAAACGCCCGATCAGCACCTGGAGCGACGCTTCCAGCTTCGGTATCCCCACGACCTACAATACTTTAACCGATCAGTTCGTTGGCGAATATCCTTCCGCGGCAAACCTGATCGGCGCCGGCAACCTCGTCAAGACGGCTAGCTCCAAAACGGTTTACGCCGTCAAAGACATGAGCCATCTGATGCCGCTGACGACGCTTTTGTATCCTCAGGAGCTGGGTCTGGGCACATCCGTCAGGACTATCAGCAACGCTGATTTCCAAAACGGTTACGGCAGCGGCAGCGGTGCCACCAACCTGACGACGAAGCTTCTCTGCAACTCGAACGACTACGTCGGCACCAACGGGGTGCTGTACCTGGTCAGCAGCGGCATGATGACGAATTACGGCTACAATTCATCCGACTTCATTGACGCCGGCAGCATCTGTGCCCGAGTTAAAATCAGCAGCCAAGGCCTGAGCCAGTACATTAGAACGAGCAATGGCACCATCTACTTCGTAAGCGGCGGGCAAAAGCACGCCTTTGGCAGTTACAGTACCTATCAGTCGCCGTCTTACTGCAATAATACTTGTGCCTATACCCAAGTAAGCGATCTTTTTGCCAACTCGATTCCTGTCGGGTCAAAAATCACACACTAGTTTTCGCGGCCCGCCGAAGTCTCTTTTTATTATATAAAGTGCGTTCATGGTAAAATTAACCGAAGAAAGCAGGTTAATTTATGAAGCTGGTCGTCGTTTCGATATGCAAAGACGAAGCTGAAACTATTGGCGAAGTTCTAAGGGGTATCCCCGATAAAATCAAAGGCATCGATACCATTGAAAAATGGGTGATAGACGACGGCAGCGTTGACGATACCGTCAGTCTGGCTAAAAAGGCCGGCGCCCGCATCATAAGTGACGGTATACAAAAGCGGCTGGCATACAGATTCCGAGAAGCCACCGAGCTGGCTCTGAAGCGCCGGGCCGACATCATGGTCAACATAGATGGCGACCTGCAGTTCATGCCGCAGGAAATCCCCGAGCTCATACAACCGATAATAAACAATGAAGCGGACTTCGTGGCGTCTGACAGATTCACCGATCCCGCGACCGGGAAATCCAGGCGTCCCGAGAACATGCCGCTGGCGAAATATTGGAGCAACAAACTCGGCGCCAGGATTATCGGCAAGCTCAGCCGCCGCCGCTTCTCTGATGTGACCTGCGGTTTTCGGGCTTACAATCGGAACGCCTTATACGCTTTGAACCTGCACGGTTCGTATACCTATACCCAAGAATCGTTCCAAATACTGGCCATGAAGAACATGCGGATAACTTCGGTGCCTACGACGGTCAAGTATTATCCCGGCCGCAAATCCCGGGTGGTGCGCAGCTTTTCACAGTTTTTGTTCGGCAGCGCCATCAATATTTTGCGTGCTTATCGCGATTACGCGCCGCTTCGTTTCTTTGGCAGTCTCGGTAGTTTCTTTTTCGTCATCGGTTTGATCTGCCTGGCATTTACAGGCGCTCACTGGGCCGTGACGGGTCAGCTTACTCCGTATAAATTCCTGGCTTTCGCCGCTATATACTTCGTTACCATGGCTCTGATAATCTGGACGGTAGGGATTATGGCCGATATGCTGGACAGGCTGCTGGGCAATCAGGAAAAAATCATAGAACGGCTAAAACGTTCTGAATATGGAGACGATCCGAGAGAGACCGACATAAGATGATACATTTCGTTATAGGTACCCGCGCTCAATTGTTCAAGATGGCTCCGGTTATGCTGGAGTGCGAAAAGCGCGGCCTGGAATGGCGCTGGATATACACCGCCCAGCACAAGGACACCATTGAACAGTCCATCGAAACATTTAAGCTGCCAGACCCCGCCTATACCGTTGTCAACTGGGACACGGAAGCCAAAACGATGGGCAAAATGTGGCAGTGGTTTTGGCGCATGATGGTGGCTTTGACCAGGGGTCGTAAGATATTGGCGGGGAAGACGGGCAAAAAACACATAGTAGTGACTCACGGCGACACCATAACGACCTGGTGGGCCGCCTTGCTCGGGAAACTTTACCGGTGCAAGGTCATGCATGTCGAAGCCGGGCTGCGGAGCGGTCATTACTTCAGCCCTTTTCCTGAAGAGATAAATAGGATTGTAACCTCCAGATTAACGGACTATCATATGTGTCCTGGCGCCAACCTGCTTGATAATCTCAAGCGCCGGCGCGGCAAAAAAGTAAACACGGTCTATAACACGCAGATCGATACCCTGGCTTTTGGCTTGAAACGTTGCGAAACGGCGCCTCTCGTAATTCCCGAGGGTAAATATGTGGTCGTCAGCTTACATAGATACGAAAGTATCTTTAACAAAGAGAAAATGGTTAAGATAATATCGCTCCTCGATGACGTATCCAAACAATTCCCACTTAAATTCGTCCAGCATCCGGCCACGGCGGAACAGCTGGATAAGCTTAATCTTCGCGAGAAACTGGAAAGCAATAAAAATATCGAACTGTTGCCTCGTCTTGAATATCTACCGTTTATTAAATTGATTAAGCATTGTGAATTTATGATTACCGATGGGGGCGGCAACCTAGAAGAGCTATATTTTATGGGCAAGCCGACACTTTTGTTTAGAATGGTAGTTGAAAGACCCGAATTTCTGGGCCTTACGGCCGAACTTTCCAAGCTTGATAGGGCCAAGGTTCTGAAATTCATGAAAGAATACAAAAAGTACAAGAAGCCTAGGATTGTACCCGAACATTCGCCCACCGATATGTGCGTAGATTTGTTAGCTCCATATGGCGGGAAGGCCGCATGATCTCTATCGCCCAACCCGATGTCGGCCCGGAGGAAATCGCCGCCGTGAACGAGGTGCTTAAATCGGGCATCCTGGCTCAGGGCCCCAAAGTCGCGGAATTGGAAAAGGCCTTTGCCGAGTATTGCAGCACAAAATACGCCGCCGCCGTTAGCAGCGGTACGGCCGCTCTCCACGCGGCTCTTCATGCTGCAGGCGTCGGCCCGGGCGACGAAGTTATCACAACGCCGTTTAGTTTCATCGCGACGATTAATCCGGTCTTATTCCTAGGCGCTAAACCCGTACTCGTCGATGTAGACTCAAAGACGTATAACATTGACGTTAGTAAAATCGAACAGGCTGTCACCGATAAAACCAAAGTGATTATGCCCGTTCATTTGTATGGCCAGCCTTGTGATTACGCAGAGTTGGCGACGATAGCCGAAAAATACAGCCTAAAAGTAATTGAAGACGCTTGCCAGGCCATCGGCGCGACCTACGGGGGCAAGAAAGCCGGCGGCTTGGGCGATCTCGGCTGCTTTTCGTTGTATGCCACTAAAAACATCATGTCCGGCGAGGGCGGCATGATTACCACTGATGACGAAGCTTATCTTATGTCGATCAAGCAGTTCCGTCAGCATGGTATGAGCGGCCCGTACCAATATGAAGGTATCGGGTATAACTACCGGATGACCGATCTGCAGGCGGCTATCGCCGTCGAGCAGCTTAAGAAGGCTGATAGATTTAATGAGGCCAGGAATCGGAACGCGCGGATCTTCGACCGAGGATTAAGCGACGTTAAAGGTATTCTCGTGCCGGCGACGAAAGCCGGGCGCACACACGTTTATCACCAGTACACCGTACGCTTAACCGAAGAGTTTCCACTAAGCCGTGAAGTGCTGATCGAAGAATTGAAGAAGCGAGGGATCGGTGCCGGCGTGTACTATCCGAAGCCCTTGCATACTATTCCGCACATCGCGAAACATGGCTACAAGGAGGGGGATTTTCCAGAAGCCGAACGGGCGGCCGGGCAGGTTCTATCGCTGCCGGTGCACCCGAAAGTCAGCGAGGCGGACGCGCGAACTATTGTCTCCGCAGTGAAGGAGTTGGCGGGTGTCTAGCCAAAAGATTCGCGTCGCGGTCATTGGGGCCGGCAACATGGGCCGGAATCATCTACGGAATTACTTTGTTTTGCCTGAGTTTGATTTGGTCGGATTGGCGGACATAGACTCCGAGACGAAAACTTTGGCCAAGGAATATCATACTCAGCATTTCACCGACTATAAACAAATGCTGGAGGCGGTAAATCCAGATGCCGTTTCAATCGTGGTGCCGACACCGTTCCATGCCGAAGTTGCCAGTGTCGTCATTAAAAAAGGAATCCATTGTCTGCTTGAGAAACCCATCGCCAATACTGTTAAAGAAGCGGACGCGCTGATTACGCTGGCAAAAAAACACGGCGTGGTCTTTACTGTCGGGCACATCGAACACTATAATCCGCTGATAAAAAAGTTAAAAAAGATGGTCGATGACGGTAAAGTAGGTAAAGTTACGTCGGTCGTCTGTAAGCGTGTCGGCGGCTTCCCGGCCGTCGAGCCCAAGACCGATGTCATAATCGACCTGGCGGTGCATGACATAGATATTACGAGTCACTTGCTTGGTCGGCAACCCACGAAAATCTACAGTCACGGTTCACGGACCCACCATTCCAAACAAATAGACTCGGCGGAGATATTGATGGATTATGGTGACGCCTCGGGCTTCGTACAGGCCAACTGGCTCACGCCGGTAAAAATCCGTACCATAGCGATTACAGGATCCCAAGGATATTTGGAAGGCAACTATATCACCCAGGAACTGGAATATTACAAGCACAACATGGAAAAGGCCCAGGAAGGATTCTCGAACTTTGTAATTCGGATGGGCGAGCCGCAAAAAGAAACCATCAAGGTTGAATTTGAAGAACCTCTGGCGGCGGAGCTGAAGGCTTTTTACTCAAAAATACAGGGTAATGACGTACACTTGGTTGATCCCGTAGCCGCCCGAGAAGCCTTGAAACTGGCGCTGCAAGCCATGGAACCTATAGATAAATAAGGAAGGGAGATTATGAAACGAATACTGGTAACAGGATCGGGTGGATCCCCGGCGGTAAACTTTACACGTTCTCTGCGTGAAGCGCCCGAAAACTTTTATTTGGTTGGAACGGACGCGGACAAGTACTATCTGATGCGCGCTGAAACCGACGCGCGATATTTAGTCCCCACGGTCAAAGACCCCCAGTATCTCAACGTCATTAACTACATAATAGAAAAGGAAAAAATTGAGTTCGTGCACGCTCAAAATGACGCCGAGGTAAATTTCTTATCGGCAAATCGCGAAAAACTTAAAGCCAAGACTCTGTTTCCGGCCAAGGAAACCGTGCGTATCTGCCAAGATAAGTTTTTGTCGTTTGAAAAATGGGAGGCTGCCGGCATAAAAGTTCCCAAGACCATGATTATTAAAAGTAAGGCCGACCTTGAAAAAGCGTTTGGCGAACTGGGCGGAAAGGCTTGGATCCGCGCGACTTCGGGGGCGGGCGGACGCGGATCGCTGCCTGTGTACGATATAGCCACCGCTGAAAACTGGCTTGATTTCCAGAAAGGCTGGGACGGAACCTTCACTGCTTCTGAATTGCTTGAAAAGAACACGGTTACCTGGATGTCAATCTGGCATGATGGCGAACTCGTAGTAGCTCAAGGACGGCGGCGGCTGTACTGGGAGCTGAGTAAAATTTCGCCATCGGGCGTAACCGGCGCGACCGGCGGCGGCGAAACGGTTACTGATCCGGTGCTTGACGACATAGCACAGCGGGCCGTACGCGCCATAGACGGCAAGCCGAATGGAATTTTCGCCGTCGACTTAACCTATGATAAAGACGGAGTACCGAACCCGACCGAAATCAACATCGGACGTTTTTTCACCACTCATCTCTTCTTCACTGCGATCGGCCTCAATATGCCTTATATCTTTGTAAAGTTGGCCTACGGCGAAAAACTGCCGTCCATTAAGAAGAAACTCAACCCCGCTCCGGATCACATGGTCTGGATACGAGGGATGGATTTCGAACCGGTTCTATCTTCCATGGCTGACATAGACAAGAATGTCGCCGACCTAGACGCGCTTAAGAGGGAACTAAAGAAAAAATGAAGGCCCTGATCACCGGTGGCAGCGGCTTTTTAGGCCGGGAGCTCGCCGAGCGGCTAGTGGACGAAGGCCATGAGGTCATTCTTGTCGGCCGCACCGACCCGGAAGTTAGATCCGCGGAATTTTTCAGGGCTGATATCACCGACAAAGAAAATCTACGAACATGTCACGAAAAGCATCCGAGTGTCGACTGCGTTATACATCTGGCCGCGTTCGTGCCTAAGACAAAAGAAGAAGACAGGCCCCGAAAAATGCTGGAGGTAAACATCGCGGGCACCATGAACCTATTGGAAGTATTCGGCGATTCAATAAAAAACTTCGTCTATGCCAGTACCGCTGAAGTGTATGGTCTTCCGGCCTCCAACGATCCGATAAAAGAGACGGCCACGCCGTTGCCGCTCTCCTATTACGGCGCGTCTAAACTTGCGGGAGAGTTCTTTTGCCGGGTATATGCTCAGAATCATAGCCTGCATGTATCGATGCTTCGATTCACTGTTTTGTACGGTCCCGGTGACTCCATTAACCGGGCGATTCCGAATTTTATTAAAAAAGGTTTAGCAGGTGAGGATCTGGATGTTTACGGCGGCGAGGAACAACGCGACTACCTGCATGTCGCGGACGCCGCAGAAGCATTGTACCTGGCCGCCACCAAACAACCCGACGGCATCTTTAACGTAGGCACCGGCCACGGAATAACCATCAAAGAAACGGCCCAGTCCATTATCGACGCCATTCCTGCCGGTAAAAACCTAAAGCTTAATATCTTGCCGCGCCAAAAAAAAGCGGCCGATATAGTACTTGACACCACAAAGATCAGGAAGGAATTAGGCTTCAAGCCCAAACACCTTTTCCCCGATCTAATAGACGAGCAAATAAAATGGCAGCAGAACCACTGAGAATTTTTTTTGACCTGGACGGGACCCTCATAGATGTTTCCCTTAGACACCACGAGGTATATAGCGAAATAGTGATCGCTCTGGGCGGGCAGCCTTTAAATAAAGACGCTTACTGGCAGCACAAACGAGCTAAAGAAGCTTGGCCGGTAATTCTGAACTTAAGTGGATTGAGCCCCGACTCATCTCCGGAGTTTCTAGACCGGTTTATAGCAAAAATTGAAAACCCGAAATATCTGCGATTGGATAGCCTGTTGCCGGGGGCGGCGGAGGTGCTGCGAGAATTTTCCGGAAAAAGCGAATGCTATCTGGTAAGTCTGCGCCGAAACCCGGAAAACTTAAAGCAGGAGGTACGACACCTCGGTCTTAGCAAATACTTCCGAAAAATACTCACGGGCCACTCGGAAAGCGACGGCTCCGACAAAAAAAGCGAACTTATCAAGGCTGAACTGGATGACCGCGATGCGCTGATAATAGGCGACACCGAGGCTGATATTAAGGCCGGAAAGATTCTTGGGGTAACAACCGTGGCGGTGCTGTCGGGCATCCGCAGCGAGAAATTTTTGAAGTCCGTAAGCCCGGATTATATGATACGGAGCATAGGTGAGCTGCCAAGTCTTTTCATAAGTCTTTGCGGGAGCCACGCCAAATGAGTATGAAACTCAGTGTGATAATCCCAGCTTATAGCGGTCTCGATCGCATAGAGAAGTGCTTCGACAGTATTTTAAATCAGAAAAGCACGCCCAAAGGCTATGAAGTCGTGGTGGTAGTGGACGGTTCGCCGGCAATGGAGTTGCTCGTCAAAAAACTGCAAGATAAGTTTATTCGTAAAAAGGTGTCCTTTCAGTCCATTTTTCTAAAGCAGAACCGCGGCCGTTTCGAAGCCAGGATCATCGGTGCCGAAGCCGCGAAATATGACCGGCTGCTTTTTATTGACGACAGGGTGGAGCTTGCCTCGGATTTCTTCAGCCACGTGAGTGCCCCCAAATTGTCCAAGGAAAACGCGGTCATGCCTAATGTGATAGAAGCGGAGGCCACCAACGTAGTATCGGCGACCATAAGCATGATACGTAAACGCATATGGGGCTCGAAAGCCGGTGAAGACTTCGACGATTATTATATTAATGACAAAAATTTCGAGAAATCACCCAAAGGCACGACGAGCCTGCTTATAAATAAAAAAGTCTTTCTGGCGGCATGCCGCAAGGTCGGCGAATCTCTCAACCCGTCCAATACAAGCCGAATCAGCGACGACACGAAAGTTCTGCGTCAGATCGTCGAAGACGGAACCGAAATATTGCGGGTTTCCGGGTTGAAAGTTCACTACGAACCGAGAAATAATTTCAGCCAAGCCTGGCGACATCTTTTTTGGCGCGGACCGAAATTCGTGGATTATTATCATAGGCCGGGAACCAGATTTTTCCCGTTGCTGGCGGCAGTTTACCTGTTGGTTATGGTGATAGTAGCGTTCGCTGTTTTATCACCCGTATGGCTGCTTTATTTTCTGCTGGTGGCGGTGGCCCTGGCCCTGGCCATGGCTGCCGTAATAGCAAAAAGTATGAGACAATTTTTTGTGGCGCTTGTGGGCTTGCCGCTGACCGTTATCATTTTCTCCGCCGGCATATTGACGGGCACGCTGCTGAAGATTGCCGGACGTTAAGCGGTATCGATGAACTTCAACATGACGTCGAAGTTGTTGCTCGACGAATTGCCGCTCGATAAATGAACGATATCGAATTTTCCAAACTTTTTCTCGATCAGATTAAAAAGTTTGGAGTGGCAGAAGTCTTTATATCTGCCGATTGACACTTCCAGGAACATCAGCTTGGTCTTAAAAGGTTTTATGGCTTCCAAAAGCTGGTACTCGTAACCTTCCACGTCGATCTTCACCAGATCGTATTTGTCGCGGCCGGTCAGCTCGGCGATGTCGTTGACCATTTTTATCTGGGTCTTCTTGGCCTTGGTGTGGTCCGTCGTGTTGGTCTTAAAGACCGAGCCGGTGGCCGACTTGCCGGGAGTGTAAAAGATATGGTGGGTGCCTTTCTTGCCGACACCGTAGTTGAAGGCCCGTATGTTTTTCTTGCCGTGGGTGTTTTTCTGAAGAAGGTCGAAAATTTCTGAATTTGGCTCCAGTATGTCGATCTTGGCGGCATCTTTCAGGACATGGCTTAGCGTAAGGGAAAACTGGCCGATGTTACCGCCGATATCCAGCACTTTCTTGATTTTATGGCCGGCGGCATTGGAGAGTATGCTGTGCGTAATCTCGTGCGGATAGGCCTGCAGGCTCAAAGGCGTAACAAAGTTGTCATAATGCACGGAATTGCCGAGATAATTGATGCGCATCTTGCGGGTCGAGGCGGAGCGCGCAAAGGCGTTGAACATATGCCAGTAGTATGCAAGTTTCGTGCTGGCAGCCAACGGAGTGTTCCACCATATAGTATTACGCTGTACCAATTGAAGCTGACGAACGCTTGCAAACCCCATTAATAAAACATTAGCATGGACCGGTGAAGACTGTAAAGGCGGGAAGCCTGTCTGAACAGGTCTTATTGTGAGATAATAGAAAGACTTGGTTCGATAATCGTCCACTACATGAAAAAACTCATATTTTCACGCATATTCCTCACGGCCTTGGTACTGATAATCTTCGTGATTTACTTCGCCATGAACGTGGACAAGTTCCGGCTACTTTTGCATATAGACCCTCTGTTTCTAGTGCTAATCGCCGCGGTCGATATCTTTGCCATATTCGTAAACGGCCTGTTCACCAAGTTTATCTTACGCCCCTTCGACAAGCACATCTCCATGAAGGAGAGTTTTTACGTTTCCTTGATCTCGTCCGTCGGCAACTTCTTCGCGCCGGCCGGCGCCGGCTTGGGCTTCCGGGCGGTGTACCTGAAAAGGCAGCACGATCTCTCCTACGGCAAGTACGTTTCCATATTATCCGGTAATTATATATTGGTATTCCTGGTTAATTCCTTGGCGGCGCTGGCGGCTCTTTATGTATTAAGGGGCAGGGACAACGCCCGCTACGCCACGCTAGTGCTGATCTTTGGAGTGATCTTCGTGGTTTCGCTGATGATGACGTTTATAAAGATGCCCCGCATTCATACGGAGCGAATCAAGAACCGCAAGTTTAGATCGGTGATAGGTTCGTTCTCCAGCGTGATGCAGGGCTGGAGTCACATAGTCTCTCATAAAAAATTGCTGGCTCGCCTGATAGTTCTGACGTTCGTGGGGCTGCTTATCAACATCGTTAATAATTTCCTTATAATCCATACGCTTAACCTGCACATCACCGCGGCGCCGTTGCTGCTGCTGAGCGTTCTGGGCTCGTTAAGTCTTTTTATAAACGTAACGCCCGCCAACCTGGGAATCAAAGAAGCCATCTATCTGTTTTCGTCGTCCGTGATCGGCTTTTCGACGCCGCAAATCCTGTCCATTGCCCTGGTAGACAGGGTGGTTCTGTTCATGGTGCTGTTCTGCCTGTGGCTCTATTTTTCCAAATATAAACACGCTGCTGAAGAGTCAAAAGCATGAACAAGCCTGCCGCTGTCCACCGCCGCCTCAGCGGCGCGAAAATAAAGAATTTCGTAGCCGGGCGCAAGTTCTTCTGGCTGGTGATTATAGTTTTTGCGCTGCAGGGGGCATGGTTCGCCGGAGCGCTGAAATACAACATGCCGCCCGACGAAAGTTATCACTACAATTTCGTAAATCTTTACACTCAGCAGCCTCTGTCGCACGGCCCCTTCATAGCCCACGAGCCGCAAAGCTATCTGTTCCTCGGCGATATCCAGCAGACGCCGAGTTTCTTGTACCACTATGTTATGAGTTTCCCGCTCAGACTCTTTAACCATGTGATGGATGACATGAATCACCGGGTAGTGGCGCTCCGGTTGATCGATGTGGGCATCGGCGCGCTCAGTCTGCTGGTTCTCGATAGGATATTCAAAAAATTGAAAGTGAGCGCCTTTATATCAAACCTGGCGCTGGCCCTCTTTGTTTGTACGGGAATGTTCGTCTGGATCAGCGCGGCTATCAGTTATGACAGCATGTCTATGTTGGGATGGTTTTTGCTGCTGCTCTGTTTGCTGCGGCTGCAGGAGAAGATATCGCTTCAAAATATAGTGCTGGTCGCCTTATTCTCGGTGCTGACGATCATAACGAAAGTTACGTACGCGCCCGTGATAGTGGCGGTGCTGGCGGCCTGTTTATTTATTAACCGGGCTCGACTTGATAAATTCGCCGCGGCGTTCACGTCGCGGTCGATAAGCAAGGGAACGGTCGCCCTGATAGTCGTTTTCGTGGCGGTGTGTGGCCTGGCGCTTGGCCGCGTCGGCTACAACGTGGTACGTTATCATGCCGTTTCGCCTAGTTGCCAAGCGGTTCACGGAGCCGCCGCCTGCTCGGTGTCTACCGCCGTACAAAGGGACGAGCAGGTGCACGCCGCGTACGCGCAATTCAAACGCGCCGGCGGACACGTCGCCTTCAATCCGTTAAGCTTCACCGGCGACTGGTCGGACAAGATGTATCAGCGGATGTTCTTCTATTTAGGTCATCGTTCCATGCTGCCTAATACGGCCGCGGAAGCCGTGCTGGCCGCGGCGGCTGTTTTCGCGGGCTATTTATTCGTGACCAAAAAGACCAAGCTGGTAGAGACGGACAAGGAAGCATTGCTGGTCGCGGCGCTGATCTTTTACGTGGCCGCTTTGTTCTTGCTTAATTATCACAGCTATTTAACGAACGGCACGGGTATCGGCTTCCAGGGGCGGTATCTGCTGCCCGTAATGCCGATCATCTACGTATTTATTCTGAAGCTAACCAAGCAGAATTACAGGCGTCTGCCGGACGCCAGGAAACCGTTGCTATCGGCCGCTTGCGTGGTGCTGCTGTTAGCCTTTCTGTACGAAGATTTTCCCGCTTTGGTCTTCTTGAAGGGTACCGACGTCAATTGGTATTCCGCGCCGACCGCCGCTGTTGACCTTAAGCTTAAACACGCCATGATGAAAAGCCGCATCTTTCAGCCGGATACCCTGAATACGGAATGAAAATTAACGGCCGATGCCGCGGTAGATCACGCCGGAGCCTTCGAAGTCCGACGGGCTGAAAACGTTTTTGCCGTCAACGAATACTTTAGCGCTCAAGTCTCTAGGGCGTATCGAGCGGAACTCGCCGTGGGCCGTCGCTAAGACCACGGCGTCCTTGTCCTTAAGTGCCGCCGCCAGATCTTTGGCCGACGACCTGTCCTGGATGAAAGGGTCGTACGTGTCGACGTGGGCGTGTTTTTGGCGCAAAATCTCTATCAACTTGTATGACGGGCTTTCGCGGTCGTCGGCGACATCAGCTTTATAAGATAAGCCGAGTACCGCGATTTTCGCATCCTCCAGTTTCAAGCCCGCTTCATGGAGCCCGTCGGCCAGTCGTTCGACTGTGAATTCCGGCATGCCGTTATTGATCCGACGCGCTAGCGACAGAAACTTGTGTTGAAAACCGTGATTCTTAGCGTATTCAATGAGATAGTAAGGATCGACCGGAATGCAGTGGCCGCCGACGCCGACGCTGGGGTAGTGGGGCATAAAGGCGAACGGCTTGGTGGCCGCCCCGTCGATGACGTTTTTAACGTCTATGCCCAGCTTGGTGAATGACATGGCCAATTCGTTCACGAAGGCGATGTTTATATCCCGGAAAGAGTTCTCAACCACTTTAACCGCTTCCGCTTCCTTGAGGCTGGCCATCGGCCGTATGTTAACGTCTAAAATGGCGCCGTAAAACCCTAAAGCGGTTTCCAGGCCTTGCTGATTGCTGGCGCCCAGCACTCTCGGAATGTTTTCAACCGACCATTCGGGGTCGCCGGGATTGATGCGCTCCGGACAGTGCGCCACCCATATATCTTTATTGATCTGCAGCGACGAAACCTGTTCCAAAAGCGGTATGATGACCTCGTCGCATACGCCCGGGTTGATGGTCGACTCAATAACTAGCAAAGAACCTTTTGATATCTTCTGAGCCACCGACTTGACGGCGTTTTTCAGAATCGTCAGGTCGGGTTCGTAATCATCCTTGACCGGCGTCGGCACGCAAATAATCACGATCGGGCTGGCTTTGACCGGCTCGAAGTCGCTGGTGGCTCGGAGTGACGTGCCGGCCAGATACTTGGTGGCACGCTCGTCGTTTAACGGATCACGGCGGGCATTGATCGCCTCAACTTTTTGCTCGTCGAGTTCTATGCCGGTCACATCGAAGCCCTTTTCGGCCGCCAGCAGTGCCAGCGGCAGACCCACGTAACCCAAGCCGACTACGGAAATCTTTTTAACGTCGCTCATCTAGTTACAAATCTTATCACGCTTTTACCATTCATCGTTACCAGCGCTTGCCGGCTAGCTGGCCGAAAGCCGCGTTAAGTACTCGCCGTAGCCGCTTTTAACGAGCGGTTCGGCGATTTTTTTAAGCTGCTCGGCGCCGATGTAACCTTGCCGGTAGGCTGTTTCTTCGATGCATCCGACCTTGATGCCGGTGCGTTTTTCAATGACGCGGATAAATTCGCTGGCATCGTTCATCGACTCGAAAGTGCCGGTGTCCAGCCAGGCCGAGCCGCGGTCCATGGTCTGGACCTTAAGCTTGCCGCGTTTTAAGTATGTTTCGTTCACGGCGGTGATTTCCAGTTCGCCGCGACCGCTCGGCTCGATATTCTTGGCGATTTCAACCACCTCGTTGTCATAAAAGTAGAGACCGACCACGGCGTAGTTTGATTTCGGCCGGGCCGGCTTTTCCTCGATGGAGACAGCCTGGTTATCGGCATCGAACTCGACCACGCCGTAGCGTTCGGGATCCGACACTTCGTAGGCGAAGACCACGCCGCCGTCCGGGTCGACGCATGATTGCAAACTGCTGCCGAAGGCCTCGCCGTAGAAAATATTGTCGCCCAGAATCAACGCCACCTTGTCGTCGCCGATGAACTCCTCGCCGATTATGAAAGCCTGCGCCAAGCCTTCGGGTTTCGGCTGAGCGGCGTATTGCAGGTTGATGCCGAGCTCCGCGCCGTCGCCCAGCAGACGCTGAAACTGTGCCTGGTCGTCCGGCGTGGTAATGATAAGAATGTCGCGGATGCCGGCTTGCATGAGCGTACCGAGCGGGTAGTAGACCATCGGTTTGTCATAGATCGGCATCAGCTGCTTGGAGATGCCTTTGGTGATGGGGTAGAGGCGGGTGCCCGAGCCGCCGGCCAAAATAATGCCTTTCATGATGCTTGCTCCTGTCTGATGTAAGCTTTCAAATCGTCGCGCCAGTCATGCGGCGTGAAGCCGGCCGCCTCGATTTTGCTCAAGTCCAGGGTGCTCTCCAGCGGCCGTTTGGCGGCTTCCGGTTTGTCGGCGAAATATTCCTCGGTGGTGGTGTCGAAGACCCGCAGATCGTAACCGGCGTCTTCGAAAACGGCGCGGGTCACGTCGGCCCAGCTGGCCGGTTCACCCTCGTTGGTCAGGTTGTAGGTGCCATACGGCGCACTGCTGCCGAGCAGGTGATCGATGCCGCGAACCAGTTCCGTGGCGAAGGTCAACCGGCCGATCTGGTCGGCTACGACTTTCGGTTCGACGCCTTTCGCGCCGAGTCCCAGCATGGTGCGCACGAAGTTTTTGCCGTCGCCGATCAGCCACGACAAGCGTACGATGTAATGCTTCGGCGCCTTGGCGGCGCGGATGTCGCCGGCGGCCTTGCTTTTGCCGTACTCCGACAGCGGCGAAGCCGGTTCGTCTTCGGTATGCGGGCTCCGGCGACCGTCAAACACGTACTCCGTCGAGGTGTGTACCAGCGTAATGTCATGATCGGCCGCGGCTTTGGCCAGATTGGCTACACCGTCGACATTGACCGCCCAGGCGGCTTGTTTGCCATCCGCGCTCTCCGCGCCGTCAACGTTGGTGTAAGCCGCGGCGTTGAAGATCGCTTTGATCCCGCTCCAGTCAAAATTCGCGACCGATTCGGCGTTGGTGATGTCCAGCTCGCCTATGTCAGCGGTTTGCGCGTTCGGATACTTGGCATGCAGAGCTCGGCCGAACTGGCCGTTGGCGCCGACTATGAAAAATTCTGAATCATTCATTAGTTTCGTAGGTCCGATCTTTTTCTTCGTGGGCGGCTTCCGGGCTGCCAAGCACCGTCTTCAGACTTGGATTGGCTTTGTCTTTCTCGGACAGTATCATGCCTTCGTTTTCCTTGATCGGCCAGTCAATATTCAAGTCCGGGTCCAGCGGATTGCAGGCCGTGCCGGGCATGCCGGGCTGCCACTCGGCCTCAAAATAATACAAGTATACCGAGGGTTCCTCGCTGATGGATTGGAACGAATTGCCGAGACCTTTGGAAACGAACAGGCCCTGGCCGCGTTCCAGTTCAAAGCCTTGCCACTGGCCGGCGGTCGGAGAATCGGACCGCAGATCGACGATGACGGCATAGACTTTGCCGCTCGCCACGGCCACGAATTTATGAGCGGCTTCCGCATGGACGCCCCGAATGGCCCCTTTGACGCTCAGCGGCGCGTTGACTTGCGGCCGTTCGCCTAAACTCGGCAAACCAAGCGCCTCGAACTCGGACTGCCGGTAAAATTCCATCACCGAACCGCGCTCATCGGGGATGACTTTCAGGCTCAGCTTCCAAAGCCCTTCGATTTTCGTAGGCTCGGCCCGCATCGGCTCGATCATCGCCCCATCTCCTTATATTTGGCTTCGGTCTCGGCCTTTTGCGGCTTCCACCAGGCTTCGTTCTGCTTGTACCACTCGATGGTGTCGGCCAGCCCGGCGCGAAAATCGGTGTACTTGGGTTCCCAGCCGAGCTCTTCGCGCAATCGAGTGGCGTCGATGGCATAGCGCTGGTCGTGACCGGGGCGGTCGTTGACATGATCGTAGTCGTTCTTATCTTTGCCCATGAGTTCCAAGATGAGCTCCACCACCTCTTTGTTATTTTTTTCGCCGTCGGCCCCAATCAGGTAGGTTTCGCCGGATTTGCCTTTTTCCAGGATGGTCAGCACGCCCGACGAGTGGTCTTCGGTATGGATCCAATCGCGCACTTGCAGGCCGTTGCCGTAGAGCTTCGGTTTGCGGCCTTCCAAGACCTCGGTAATTTGCCGCGGAATAAATTTTTCGATGTGCTGGTAGGGGCCGTAATTGTTCGAGCAGTTGCTGATGGTGGCTTCCACGCCGAAGCTGCGTACCCACGCCCGCACCAAAAGGTCCGAACCAGCCTTGGTGGAAGAATACGGGCTCGACGGGTTATACGGCGTGTCGGGCGTGAACTTTTCGGACGTGTCGAGCGGCAGATCGCCATACACTTCATCGGTCGAAATGTGGTGCAAACGCTTGCCGTGCCTCCGAACGGCTTCCAAAATCTGGTAAGTGCCGATCAAGTTGGTATCAACGAACGGCCGCGGTGAATGCAGAGAATTGTCGTTGTGCGATTCGGCGGCGAAGTGCACTACGGCGTCACAATCGGCTACGGCTTTGTCGATCGCCGTTTCATCGCAGATGTCGGCTTTGACGAAGGCCACGCGGCTTTCGTCGAGCCCGGCGATATTGGCCTGGTTGCCGGCATAGGTCAGTTTGTCATAAACGGTTATATGCCAATCGGGACGTTCGCGGTAGATGTGATGGACGAAGTTGGAGCCGATGAAGCCGGCGCCGCCGGTCACGAGTATTTTCTGCATAGGCAGACTTATTATAACGGTTCGCGGCAGACTTGAAAAATGACAATTTAAGGCAGCTGGCCGTGGCCGCCAAGTAGGGTCAGGCGGAGTGCAGCCGGACCGGCGATGAGCCGGCCCGCGTGAAACGCACTACTTGGCGGCCACGGCCAGCTGCCTTAATCAGCGGTTTGCTATAATCGGGAGCAGTGAACCATGACATCCAAAGTCCGGCCTGGGGAGCACCAATCGTGTCGTTCGACGAATTCGAAGCCTTACGGCCGGAGCTCGGCAAAATCGTCGCCACCAGCGGCGGCTACGACCCTATTCACCCCGGGCATATCAGCTGCATCATCGAAAGTAAAAAATACGGCGACACGTTGGTAGTGATCGTCAACGGCGACGCTTTTTTGACGGCTAAAAAGGGCCGCCCGTTCCAAAACCTGGAAACCCGCAGCCTGATCGTCAGCGGCATCGCCGGCGTCGACTACGTGATCCCGTTCGAGATCGATAACGACCAGACCGTCTCGAAGGCGCTGGAGGCCATCAAGCCGGACGTCTTTACGAAGGGCGGCGACCGGGTAGACAAGGCCAGCCTGCCCGAATGGGACGTTTGCCGGCAGAATAATATCGAGATCGTCTTCGGCGTCGGCGAAGATAAAAAATGGTCCAGCAGTTGGTTTTTGAACCGCTGGAACAGCCACCCGAAACACGAAGCGTAATTTGAAGGAGGAAGTATGAAGAAACTCATCGCATTTGACCTGGACGGAACGCTCGCGCCGAGCAAGTCCACGCTGCCGGAACGTATGGCCGGCTTGCTCAACCAATTACTCGAAAACTTCGAAGTATGCATCATATCCGGCGGCAAGTACGAGCTTTTCCAGCGGCAGGTCCTGACCCAAATAACCGACGATCCCAAACTGCTCAAGAAGCTGCACTTGATGCCGACCAGCGGCACCCGCTATTACAGCTACGACGCTGGCGTCAAAGACTGGCAACAGCAGTACGCCGAAGACCTGACGATCGAACAAAAAAAGAAAATCATCAAAGCGCTGGAAGAGGGTCTGGAAGAATCCGGCCATAAGGCT
>Ga0164242_10003191_pt1 | contig 18783 bp, 23 predicted proteins | sample OricomgcompostMG_FD_108783 | JGI IMG/M metagenome (GOLD analysis project Ga0164242, IMG submission 108783) | Miracle-Growth compost microbial communities from Emeryville, California, USA - Original compost - Miracle growth compost (MG) ... | reverse complement strand
GATCGAGCTCAAGGACAAGTTCGAGAACATGGGCGCGCAGATGCTGCGCGAGGTGGCCTCGAAGACCAACGACAATGCCGGTGACGGCACCACCACCGCGACCGTGCTCGCCCAGGCGATCGTCCGCGAGGGCATGAAGTCGGTCGCCGCGGGCATGAACCCGATGGACCTGAAGCGCGGCATCGACCTCGCCGTCCACAAGGTCGTCGATGACATCAAGGCGCGCTCGAAACCGGTCGCCGGCTCGAACGAGATCGCCCAGGTCGGCATCATCTCGGCCAATGGCGACGAGGAAGTCGGCACCAAGATCGCCGAGGCGATGGAGAAGGTCGGCAAGGAAGGTGTCATCACCGTCGAGGAGGCCAAGGGCCTCGAATTCGAGCTCGATGTCGTCGAGGGCATGCAGTTCGACCGCGGCTATCTGTCGCCCTACTTCATCACCAACCCGGAGAAGATGCAGGTCGAGCTTTCCGACCCGTACATCCTGATCCACGAGAAGAAGCTCTCGAACCTGCAGGCGATGCTGCCGATCCTTGAAGCCGTGGTGCAGAGCGGCCGTCCGCTGCTGATCATCGCCGAGGATATCGAGGGCGAGGCGCTGGCCACGCTCGTGGTCAACAAGCTGCGCGGCGGCCTGAAGGTCGCGGCCGTCAAGGCGCCGGGCTTCGGCGATCGCCGCAAGGCGATGCTGGAAGACATCGCGATCCTGACCAAGGGCGAGATGATCTCCGAGGATCTCGGCATCAAGCTCGAGAACGTCACGCTCTCCATGCTCGGACAGGCCAAGCGCGTCACCATCGACAAGGACAACACCACCATCGTCGACGGCGCGGGTGACGAGTCCGCGATCAAGGGCCGGGTTGAGGCGATCCGTCAGCAGATCGAAGTCACCACCAGCGATTACGACCGCGAGAAGCTCCAGGAGCGTCTCGCCAAGCTCGCCGGCGGCGTCGCAGTGATCAAGGTCGGCGGTTCCACCGAGGTCGAGGTGAAGGAGCGCAAGGACCGCGTCGACGACGCGCTCCACGCCACCCGCGCGGCGGTCGAGGAGGGTATCGTCCCCGGCGGCGGCACCGCGCTGCTCTACGCGACCAAGGCGCTCGAGGGCGTCACCGGCAAGAATGACGACCAGACCCGCGGCATCGACATCGTCCGCAAGGCGCTGTCGTCGCTGGTCCGCCAGATCGCGACCAACGCCGGTCACGACGGCGCGGTGGTCGCCGGCAAGCTGCTCGAGGGCGGCGACGTGACGCAGGGCTTCAACGCCCAAACCGAGACCTACGAGAATCTGGTCACGGCCGGCGTCATCGACCCGACCAAGGTGGTCCGCACCGCGCTGCAGAATGCCGCGTCGGTCGCCGGCCTGCTGATCACCACCGAAGCTGCGGTCTCGGAAATCCCCGAGGACAAGCCGGCGATGCCGATGCCCGGCGGCGGCATGGGCGGCATGGGCGGCATGGACTTCTAAGCATGTCACAGCGGCCGGGCTCCGGCCCGGCCGTAACCCGACTGCACAAGAAGTTTTGCCACTCGCCGTTCGGCGAAAAGAGAAGGGCCGGAGGAGCATATCCTCCGGCCCTTTTCGATACCTCCTCTCCAGGCTTGGCTTCGCCTTCCTCTTCCTCTCTTCCGTTCGGGCGCATCCTCGTCCTATGACGCGAAGCGGGGGAATGCGGAGAAGGAGAGGATTTATGGGCCTGACGCGCGGCTGGATCGGTGTCGGACTGGCGGGGGCGGTGATGCTCGGCGGATGCCACAAGAGCGCGTCCGAGGAGCAGCAGAAGGATCCCAATCTCTATCTGGAGCAGGTGGACGGCGCCCGCGCCCTCGCCAAGGTGAAGGGCTGGAACGCCGCCACGCTCTCGACGCTCGAGAAGCAGCCCGGCTTCGCGGATTATCGGGCGAAGGCGCTGGCGCTGCTCTCCACCGACCGCAAGATCGCCGAGCCCGATCAGGTGCTGGGAACCAAGGTGCTCAACTTCTGGCAGGACAAGGAGCATCCGCGCGGGCTGTGGCGCGTCTCGCCGCTCGCCGCGTTCGAGGCGGGCAAGCCGCAATGGCGCACGCTGATCGACATCGACGCGATGAGCAAGGCGGACGGCAAGCGCTGGGTATTCAAGGGCGCGACCTGCCTTTCGCCCGCCTATGTCGATTGCATGGTGAGCCTGTCCAACGGCGGCGGCGACGCGGTGGAGGTCCGAGAGTTCAACCTCGACAAGGCCGCCTTCGTGCCCGGCGGCTTCGCGCTGCCCAACGCCAAGAGCGAAGTCTCCTGGGCGGGGCCGGACGCGCTGTTCGTCGGCACCGATTTCGGGAAGGATAGCCTGACCGACTCCGGCTATCCGCGCATCGTCAAGCTTTGGAAGCGCAGCACGCCCTTGTCCGCCGCCAAGACGCTGGCCGAGGGCAAGCAGAGCGATGTTTCGGTCGATGCGCGCACCATCGTCGACGGCGAGCGAACCTGGCCGATCCTGAGCGAAGCGACCGATTTCTACCACCACAAGGTCAGCCACATCGCGCCGGACGGCAAGCTGATCCCCTCGCCACTGCCCGACGACGCCGATATTCAGGACGTGCTCGACGGCCGCGTGATCGCGGAATTGAAGAGCGCGTGGGAGGGGCATCCGGCGGGCGCGCTGGTCGCCTATTCGATCCCCGATCTGCTGGCGGGCAAGACGCCCGCGATCGAGACGGTGTTCGTGCCCAACGAACATCAGGCGATCGAGGAGGTCTCGGCCAGCCGTTCGAAGCTCTGGGTCAAATATCTGGATGACGTGTCCGGCCGCCTGACCGCGCTCACCCGCGCCCCGGACGGAACGTGGAGCGGCAGCCCGGTCGCGCTCCCCGACAAATCCACCATCCACCTGAACGCCGCCGCTTCCACCGAGGACACCGCATTCGCGACCGTGGAGGGCATGCTGACCCCGCCGACGCTTTATCGCGTCGAGCCCGCGGCGAAGCCGGCGGCGATCCAGTCGTTGCCCGCGCAGTTCGACGCCTCGAACATGGTGGTCGAGCAGTATTTCGCGACATCGAAGGACGGCACGAAAGCCCCCTATTTCTTCGTCCACCGGAAGGACATGAAAGGCCCCGTCCCGGCGCTGATCCACGCCTATGGCGGGTTCGGGCTGGCGCAGACGCCGAGCTATCTGGTCCACGAGCCCTATCGCTCCGGCCCGCTGGCCTTGTTCTGGGTGCAGGAGGGCAACGCCTATGTGCTCGCCAACATCCGCGGCGGCGGCGAATATGGGCCGCGCTGGCACAAGGCGGCGATGCGCGAAAAGCGGCAGAACGCCTATGACGATCTGTTCGCGGTGGCGCAGGATCTGATCCGGCGCGGCGTGACACAGAAAGGCCGCATCGCGGTTTCGGGACGTTCCAACGGCGGCTTGATGGCGGCGGTGTCGATCACCGAACGGCCGGACCTGTTCGGCGGCGCGATCATCGGATCGCCGCTGATCGATATGAAGCGCTACTCGCACCTGCTGGCGGGCGCATCCTGGATGGGCGAATATGGCAATCCGGACGTTGCTTCGGATTGGGCGTTCATCAAAAAATATTCGCCCTATCAGAACCTCAAGCGCGGCGTGAAATACCCCGTGCCCTTCATCTACACCTCGACCCGCGACGATCGCGTCCACCCCGGTCACGCCCGCAAGTTCGCCGCGCGGCTGGAGGAATATGGCGATCGCTTCTTCTATGACGAGGCGATCGAAGGCGGCCACGCCGCCGGGATCGTCCCCGCCGAGGACGCGCAGCGGGTGGCGCTGGAGACGGTTTATATGAACCTGGTGCTGCCGAAGCAGGGCAAGTAGCGCCCTGACTCCAGTTCAGGTTCGTCATTGCGCAGGACGAAGCAATCCAGTCCGGCGGCTCTGGATTGCTTCGTCGCTGCGCTCCTCGCAATGACGATTTTCCTTGGTCGCCGATACGCTCCGGTGAACAAGGGTGAGAGGACTCGATCGCGAATGGAACTTGTTCGGGCGCGAGACAAGCGACCGGATCACCGGTTTCGTGATGTGCTGGGAAGGCCACGACACTCTATAAAAGCGAGTGTCCTGAAACGATGGACCCTCTCTCCTGAAGGGGAGAGAGCTTTCCTCAATCGTGATCGCTCCACGCCCGCAGCAGGTTCTGCTGCACGCGCTGGAGGCGCATGAAATTTTCCGGGCTCATGCCCAGCCCTTCGAGCGCCGCCACCTCGTTGAGTTCATAGAGCCACTCGCGCCGTTCGGGATCGGCGATGCGGCTTTCGATGAAGGTCAGCCCCACCCGCCGCTCGCCGCGCGTCACCGGCGTCACCTCGTGCAGCGTGGTGGAGGGATAGAGGATCAGCGATCCGGCGGGCGCGCGCACCAGCACCTCATGGCTGCCGAGCTGGATGCGCAGCGCGCCGCCTTCATAGCTGTCGAGCGGGCTCAGGAAGATGGTGCAGCTCAAATCCGATCGCAGACGGCGCGGGCCGATCTGCATGAAGGCGGCGTCGGCATGCAGGCCGTAGCGCATGCCGGGCCGGTAGGCGGTGATGAGCGGCGGGGCGATCACCTTGGGGAAGGCGTAGTTGCGGAACTCCTCATGCGCATAGAGCGCCTCGGCCATGATCTGCGACGATCGCTGCTGGGCCTGTTGGTCATTGATGTGGAGATTCTGCTTGGCGGCGTTGTGCGGATTGCTGATCCGCCCGTCGACGAAGCGCGCATTGTCGGCGATGCGATGAAGCTCGGTGAGCTGGGCGGGCGAGAGCACGCCGTCGATCTGCTTGAACATGGTCTAGCTCCTTGCCGCCCGATCGAGCGCGCACCCGATCGCCGGATGATCCTTCGCCGCTTCCTCCAGCCACGCCAGGCCGCGCGTGATGGCGGGCCCATGCTCCGCCTGCGCCTGATCGAGCAACCGGCGGCGCAGATCGGGGCTGTAGGCATGCTCGGGCGCCTTCGAATAACGCTGCATGATCGGCGAGGCGACGAGCGCGCGCGCCTGCGGTTCGTCGAGCGCCAGCCCGAAATGGCGGGCGAGGGCGAGCAGACCCTCGGCGGGCGCATCGAGGAAGCGGTCGAAATCGAGGCGCAGCACCGCGCCCTCCGGCATCGCCGCCTCCGCCGCGTCGAGCGCGGTCATCTCCGTCGCCCAGCCGAGCGCCAGCTTCGCCGCCTCGTCCATCCGCCACAGCCGCCACGGCGCGTCGCCCAGCCGGCGGTGCAGGCGGGCCAGCCGCGCGCCGCTCACCAGCGCCAGCTCCTGCCGCGAGCCGTCCCCGGCGAGGATGGTGCGCATATAGCTTTCGGGACGGACGTGGAGGAACAGCACCCGGGCCTGGTTGCTCGCCAGCGCGGGCGCGATTTCGCTGACGAAGCTGGACGCCTTGACGATCGCGCGCTGCTCCGGGCGGAAGGTGCGCGCGAGCAACCGGCGGAGGAGCGCGGCGCGCGCCGGAAAGCTCGCCGGGTCGATCGGGCATTCGGGCCGGTCGAGCAGCCCCGCCAGCTCGGCGAGCGCGCGCAGCACCATCGGCTCGCGCAGGCCCAATACACCGGGCGCGGCCCCGAGCAGCCGCGAGATCAGCGAGGATCCGACATGGCCGATGTGAAAGATCCAGTGCGCGTCGTCACGCGCGCCGGGCGCACAGCCCGCTTCCGCCTCCGCCCAGTCGATCCACGCGCCGCGCGTCTCGGGCGTGATCGCGCGCTGATCGAGGAAGCTCGCCTCGCTCAGCCGCCGCTCGTCCAGCTCCATCAGCAGCAGCCGGTCGCGCACGGCGTCGATCATGTGGGGAAAGCGCGCCGGATCGACGGCGAGGCGGCGCGCGGGGCTCGGCATCATGGCCGCCCTATAGGCCGAAGCAAGCGCGCCGGGCAACGCGGGCGGGAACGCGCGGGTCGTCTCAAACGTCTCTCAGGCCAATCCCAAGGAGATCGAATATGCTCGGCGCCCTGATCGGCGCGCTCATCGGCGAGCGGATAGACCGCCAGGACGGCGAAGGCGGCGCGGCGGGCGCGGCGATCGGGGCGGCCAGCGTGGCCGTGCTCAAGCGCGTCATCCCGATCGCGCTGCTGGGCGGCGGCATCCTCGTCGCCAAACATTATATCGACAAGGCCCGCACCGCCCCGGGTTGAAGGATCAGCCGCCCTGCCAGACGCGGATCGCGTCGATCGGGTGGACGAGCATCAGGATGTTGAGCGTCAGATTGTCGCGGATGGCGACGAGCGCGACCAGTTCGAGCGCCAAGGCGAGCAGGAGCGAAGCTCGCCAGGGCAGGCGCGCGGCGATCAGGAAGCCCAGCGCCATGAAGCCGATATCGGCCATCGAGTTCAGGATGGAATCGCCCGAATAGCCCCAGGCCATCGTCGCGGCGCGGTAGCGCTCGATCACGAGGGGCGCGTTCTCGATCAGCTCCCACGCCGCTTCGATCGTCACCGCGATCACCAGCCGCAGCCCGAGCGGGAGCCGCCGCGCCGCCCACCACAGCAACCAGAAGAAGATCAGCCCGTGGATGATGTGGCTGAGGCTGTACCAGTCGGCGATCTGCTGGCTGTTCTCGGGGCCGTGGACCGCGCCCGTCCACAGCCGCACATGCCCGCAGCGGCAGAAGGGCGGGCGGCCCCGCGCCCATTCGATCAGCGCAGCGAGGGCGACGATGCCGAAGGCGCCGGCGGCGTGGCGCGGCCGGATGCGCGCGTTCATCCGCGCGCCATCGCGTCCAATTTGCGCACCGTGTTCCAGTTGCGCGCCGTCGTCGGCGATCTCATCGCGCGGTCGATCAGGGAAGAGCCGAGCTTGCTGTCGGCCATGCCGTTCGGGAAGAAGATCGCGACGCCCTCTCCGCAGGCGCGCGCCTGTTCGCCGTCGCGCGCGGCGGCGGCGATCCGCTCGATCGCGTCGGCGGCGGGAGGGAGCTTGGAGAGGAGGAGTTGAAGCCGGCTCGGCTGGTCCTCGGCCTCGCGTGGGAAAGGGCAGGCGTCGATCAGCGCGCGCCACTGTCCGGCGGTGCGCGCCATCACCGGGATCGATGCGCCGAAGCGCCCGGCGATCAGCGCTTCGAGAGCGGCTTCGGCGGCAGCGGGATCGTCTCCGTCCAGCACGATATTGCCGCTCTGGATTAGTTGGCGACGCCGCGCATCCCCGCTTCGGCGCAGGCGGCGCGCAGCTCGACCATCGGCAGCTTGCGATGGCCGCCGACATTGACCCCGCGCAACAGGGCGACGATCCGTTCCACGCCCGTCACCATGCCCGCCCGCGCGCGCCTTCGCCAGCCTGCTTGACGGCCGCGCGGGGGGCGCGGCAGAAGCGGGCATGGCCGAAGACCTCGATACCGCCCCCATCCCGCCCTCTCTCCGCCGCCGGCCGCACGAGACGGAGGCGCAGCGGCGGGGTGTGCTGTTCGTCATCTCCTCGCCTTCCGGCGCGGGCAAATCGACCATCGCGCGCAAGCTGATAAAGGCGGACGGCAATATCCAGCTCTCGGTCTCCGCCACCACCCGGCCGATCCGCCCGGGCGAGGTGGACGGGCGCGACTATCATTTCGTCGATCTGGAGACCTTCCGCCGGATGGTCGCCGACGACGAGTTCCTCGAATGGGCGCATGTGTTCGATCACCGCTACGGCACGCCGCGCGCGCCGGTGGAAGCGATGCTGGCCGCCGGTCGGGACGTGCTGTTCGACATCGACTGGCAGGGCGCGCAGCAGCTCTATCAGCAATCCGCCGGAGACGTGGTGCGCGTGTTCATCCTGCCGCCCTCGATGGCCGAGCTGGAGCATCGCCTCGTCACCCGCGGCACCGATCCCGCCGAGGTGATCGAACGCCGTATGGAGCGCGCCGTCTCTGAGATCGGCCACTGGGACGGTTATGATTATGTGCTGGTTAATGACGAGGTGGAGCGCTGCTTCGCCCAGGTCCGCCTGATCCTGCGCGCCGAACGCCTCCGCCGCCACCGCCAGCTCGGCCTGATCGGCTTCACGCGCAAGCTGATGCGGGGGTGAATCCTCCCCTTTCAGGGGTGATCAATGCATCATTGCCTCCTTGCGATTTCGGGCACTATCGTCGCCTCGCGCGTTGAGACGCGACGCAAGGAAGGGAGGGCGCACATGATCCGGGTCGTCATCGGCAGCATCCTGGGCGGGATCGCCCAGTTCATCGTCGGCGTGATTTTCTGGGGCATCCCGATCTTCTCGCGGATACCGTTCAGCATCGCCTCCGACGCGCAGAACGCCAACGTGCAGGCCGCCCTGGCGCAGAACCTGCCGCAGACGGGAACTTATTATATTCCCTGGCCCGATACGACGCAGGGAACTATCCTGCACGGGCGCGGGCCGGTGGGGCTGATCTTCTACAACAGCCACGGCTTCCCGCAGATGGATGCGGGGTCGCTGATCGCGGGGCTGATCGTCTCGATCGTCTCGATTTTCCTGCTCGGTCTCGCGCTGCACGCGATCGCCTCGCGCGTCACCGATTTCGCCAGCCGGGCGCGGGTCGTGGTGCTGGCGGCGGTGGCGACCGTGCTCTATTTCACCATCGCGACGCCGATCTACAATTTCACTATGCCTTGGGGCTGGTGGATTTACCTCGCCGCATCCCAGCTCATCGGCTTCGTGATCGGCGGCCTGATCCTCGCCCGCTGGTTCGTCCCCTACGCGACGGCCCGCGTCGGCGTGTATGAGGACACGGTGCATTGAGAAAAACCCCCTCTCCCTTAAGGGAGAGGGCTTAACCCAACAGCGCCAGGAACCGCGCTGCAGCCCGGAAGGCGCGGCGCTTGTCCTCGCGGGCTTGGACGGCGAGCGCGTCCTCGCCCCATTGCTCGACCTGCCAGAGATCGTCCAGCTCGGCCGCGTCCCAGGCTTCGGCCTCGGTCAGCGCGCCTTCGGCCAGCGCGAGGCCCAGCACCAGCGAACCCGAGAGGGTGACAAGCGGGGCGAGGCCCGCGAGGTGGAAGGCATCCCGCGCCGCCGCCGCCGCGCCGAGCCGCCGCACCGTCTCGCGCGGCTGATCGACCGGCGTGATCCCGGCCGTGACGATGAAATCCACGTCGTAGCGCGCCCGCGCCCAATCGAGCGGCGGATCCCAGGCCTCGCCCTGCCGCGCCACCAGCCCGGCCGGGTGATCGGCGCGGTAGCAGAGCAGGTCGGTCGCGGCGTAACGGGCGATCCCTTCGGCGAAGGCGGGGGCGTCGGGCGCGATCCGGTCGATCGCCGCGTTGGCGAGGCCGGTGAGCGGCAGGGCGGCCGGGTCGATCGTGCCCTCCACCGCGCGCCATTCCTCGGCGACGGCGCGGGCCAGATCGTCGTTGGGCAAGGCAAGCGGGGCGCGCGCGGGCGTGCGGAGCGGCTTGCCGTCGAGCCGGATGCCGCCGTCCTCGATCGTCACCTCTTTCCAGAAGCGCCTGGCCGGCGCGCTCATCGCGGCGGCGTCCGCCAGCGCCTGACCAGCAGCGCGGGGATCAGGATACCGCCGATCACGCCGACCACGAACAGGATGCTGCCGAAGCCGTAGGAGCCGGCGAAGCTGCCGCCCAGCCACATCCAGATGCCGATCAACATCAGCACCACCCCGCCGGCGCGCAGGCCGGAGAGGATGGCGAAGCGGTCGCGGGCGCGGCGGTCTTCCTCGGGCGTCATGCCGTTTCCTTCGTGCACAGCGCGGGCAGTTCGGAGGGGTGCTCCGCCACCGCGTCCGCCCCTTCCTCGAACAGCTCCGCGGCGTCATGATAGCCCCAGGCGACGCCGATCGCGCGCACATTGGCGGCATGGGCCATGGCGATGTCGTAGCGGGTGTCGCCGATCATCACGGTGGTTTCAGGGCTCGCGCCCGCCTCGGCCATCGCGGCCTCGATCATCGAGGGATGCGGCTTGGAGGGGTGGCGATCGGCGGTCTGGAGGGTGACGAAGCGGCGGTGATAGCCGTGGCCTTCGAGCGCGAGCCTCAGCCCACGATCGGATTTGCCGGTGGCGACGCCGAGTAGCCAGCCGTCGGCCTCCAGCGCGTCGAGCGCCTCGGCGATGCCCTCGAACAGCGGTTCCTCGACACGGCCTTGGGCGCGCAGCCGCTGGAAGCAGCTCTTGTAATCCTCGGCGAGCGAGGCGTGACGCTCCTCGGGCTCACCGGGCAGCAGCGCGCGCATCGCCTCGGTGAGGCTGAGGCCGACCACCCGGCGCGTGGCGGCGCGATCGGGCGCGGGCAGCCCGTGCCCTGCGAAGCACGCCTCCATCGCCGCGCAGATATTTGCCTGGCTATCGACCAACGTGCCGTCGCAATCGAAAATGGCGAGACGGTTCATGCCAGGCGCTTGCTTGAACATGTGGTCGCACAAAAGCTCCCTCTCCCCTGTGGGGAGAGGGCTGGGGTGAGGGGGAGCGAGGCGCAGCCGAGCGTGCCACCTTGAGGTAGGGCCACCCTCACCCAACCCTCTCCCTCAAGGGAGAGGGCTTCATTATCCGAACTCATTGGTTCCTCCCCCTTCCGCGTCGCTCGCCCCGCCGCTGCTTGCGCCGGTCCTTGGCGGCGTGGACGGCGGCGCGGCGTTTGCCTTCGGGGGTTTCGGAGAACTTCACCTCGTCGAGCGGCAGCGCGTTGCCGGCCGCTTCCTCGAAGCCGAGATGGGCGAGGCTTTCGGCGAAATGGGCCGGCAGCTCGGCCTTCACGTCGATGCGGCCGCCGTCGGGCTCGTCGATGCGCAGCCGCCGGGCGTGGAGGTGCATCTTGCGGCTGACGCCTCCGGTCAGGAACGCGTCCTGCCCGCCATATTTGCCGTCGCCGACGATCGGATGGCCGATCGCCGCCATATGGACGCGGAGCTGGTGGGTGCGCCCCGTGAGCGGTTGCAGCTCGACGAAGGCGGCGCGGTTGCCGGCGCGCTCGATCACGCGGTAGCGGGTGCGCGCGGGCGCGCCCTCCTTCTCGTCGACATGCATCTTCTCGCCGCCGGTGCCGGGCTGCTTGGCGATGGGCAGCTCGATCATGCCGTCCTCGATCGAGGGCGCGCCGACGATGATCGCCCAATAGACTTTCCGCGCGGTGCGGCCGGAAAAGCTCTTGGCGAAGAAGGCGGCGGCGCGCGCCGACCGCGCCACCAGCAGCGCGCCCGAGGTGTCCTTGTCGAGCCGGTGGACCAGCTTGGGCCGCCCCTCGCTTTCGAAAGTCAGCGCGTCGAGCAGGCCGTCGAGGTGGCGCTCGGTCTTCGTCCCGCCCTGCGTCGCGAGGCCGGGCGGCTTGTTGACGACGATGGCGTGCGCGTCCTTGTGGATGACCAGACTCCGCGCGAATTCGATTTCATCGGCAGAAAGCGGCGGACGCTCGCGCTTCGGGCGCGCCTTCTCGGGGGCGGGCGGCTCGAGCGGGGGCACGCGGATAGTCTGGCCCTGCTCGATCCGGTCCCCCGGCGCGGCGCGCTTGCCGTCGAGCCGGAGCTGGCCGGTGCGCGCCCAGCGCGACACGGTGTTGAAGCTCGCGTCCGGCAAATGGCGCTTGAACCAGCGATCGAGCCGGATGCCGTCATCGTCCGGCCCGACGGTGAACTGGCGGACATTCTCCGGGGCCTTGGGCGCGCTCATCCCGGCAACGCCCGCGTGATCCAGAGGCCCACGAACAGCATGAACACCGCGCCAATCGCGGAACTGGCGACATAGAGGAAAGCGGTGCTCCACTGGCCGCGCTCGATCATCGTCGCGGCCTCCAGGCTGAAGGTGGAGAAGGTGGTGTAGCCGCCGAGCACGCCGACGCCGACCAGCAGCCGCCACGCCTCGCCGCCCACACCCCCGAAGCGGGCGAGCAGGCCGGTCAGCAGGCCCATCAGCAGCCCGCCGGTCAGGTTGATCGTCCAGGTCCACCAGGGGAAGCCGGGGCCGAGCAGGGTCAGCATCAGCCGGCCGATCTGGTAACGGATCCCCGCCCCCAGCGCGCCGCCGATCATCACGAGAAAAAGTGGCATGGGGCGGCTTTAGAGAGAGTTCGGGGAAGTTTGAAGCGTCGTTAGCGTGACAGGCTTCTTGTCCCGCCGTCATCCTGACGAAAGTCAGGATCCATTATCGCCGCGCCCGGCGATAGAAGCCGAGCGTCAATGGATGCTGACTTCCGTCAGCATGACGGGAGGAGATTTCCGCCCGCATCTCAATGCGTATAGACGAGATCCACCGGCGTGCGGTTGTCCTGCGCGTGGCCCACCATCAGATCGAAGGAAGAGCCGTCCCTGGCGCGATAGCCGGCGAGCACCATATCGCCGCCCTTGTCGGCGCGGCCGGTGGAATAGCCGGCGCTCTCCGCGCGCTGCTTCCACCAGTCGATCACCGCCTGCCGGCCGACCGGCACGGTAAAGCTCACCACGCGCACCTGGCAGCCGCCGTTCTTGCCGGCCGCCTCGGTCAGCTTCGCGCCGGGCGGCAGCGGCAGATCGGCAGGTAATTCGTGCGCCCAGCGATCGGAGTAGGTGAGCGTGCCCCCGCAATCGCCGGCGAGCGGGCTGATGATGGTGCGCGCGTTCGGAGCGCGCTCGTCCGCCTGTCGCTTGGCCAGTTCGCCGACGGTGAGGCCACCCGTCTTATTGCGATCGACGGTGATATCGGCGGCGAGATTATTGCCCGCGGCGTTGACCAGCGCATTGTCCATCGCATCCAGGCTGTTGGCGGGCGGCCCTTTCTTGTGGCAGCCCGCCAGCGCCAGGCAGCCGAGGCCGGCGAGAAGGATTGGGCGCAAACGCATGACGATATTCCCCGCTGCTTCGCTGATGGACGAAGCCTAAGCAAAGCGGACGGAGCGACGCCACCCCGGCGTCGGCGGCGGTGTCCCGATATGGAAGAGGCGTTCTTTAGCCCCTCCCCTTCAGGGGAGGGGTTGGGGTGGGGCCTGTCCGCATCGTGATAGCCCACCCCTGAAGGGGAAGGGAGATCAGCCGCTCACACGAACAGCGCCACGATCACCAGCACCAGCCCGGCGGTGGCGATGGTCCAGACGATCGTGCGGAGATAGGGCACGCCGAAGGCGTAGAGCGGCAGACAGATCAGCCGCCCGAAGAAATAGAGGTGCGCGCCGAGCGAGGTCAGCACCCCCAGCCGCCCCGTCACGGCCGCGGCCAGGACCGCGCCGATGAACAGCGGCAGCGTCTCGAACAGATTGGCCTGGGCGCGCAGCAGGCGGGCGGGGAGGGGATCGAGCGGCGGCATCACCTCGTCGCGCGCGCCCATGTTCCACTTCGCGCCATATTGCTTCGTCCGCGCCTGGGCGGCGATCAGGATCTGGAACAGCGCGAGCAGCAGCGTCGCGCCGAGCAGGATGATCTCGATCGGCACATCTCCCCGCGTCATCGCCTCAGTCTCCGGTCACGGTGATCTGGCCGCTGCTGCCGCCGGACGCGGGGGAGACCTGGATCGCGAAATGCGTCACCCCGTGATCCTCCTCCTGCTTGGTCGCCTCGAACTGGTTGCCGTTCGCGGGCGAGGCAGCGGTCCAGCCATGCTCCTCGGCCTGATGCTTGTACCAGGCGATCACGTCGGGCGCGCTGCCGGGCGCGGTGAACGCCATGCGGACGGTGCCGTGCCCGTGATCGTCATTCCAGTCCGCGCCGCCCTTCCCGGCGATGTTGACGCCGTGGAGGGACGTTCCGGGGAAGATCTTCATGTCCTCGATCTGCGTGGTGTCGGAGCCGATATCCATGTCCGGCACGTTGAGCTTGGCCGAGAAGCCAGGGACGTTGATCGAAACGCTCTGCGATCCGTTGCCCGCGCCGCCTTCGCCGACATTGCCGATGGTGATGCTGGCGGTGGCGGTGTTGCCGTTGTCGTCGGCCTCGGCATGGCCGCCGCCGTGATCGCAACCGGCGAGCGCCAGCGCGGCGGCGAACGCGCCGAGCGCGGCGGCCCGGCGAAGGGTTCGGGCGGTCATCGCATCTCTCCTCGCTCTGTTCGTGGGCGCGATCCTAATCCGATTCGGCGGCGCGGGGAATTGGGCGGGGTCGTGAAGCCCGGAGACGACATTTCAGCTAATCGCACCGATTGTTTCAGCCCCGACACGCGGGCGCAAGGCGCGGGTTCCATGAGGCTGCCCAAGCCGGCGGCGCTTTCAACCTTTCCCCCCGGGAGCGTCGTCGGCCGAGTTTCCCCCGTTATCTCCGGCGCCCCCGTCCTGCGTGTGCGGGATCATCTTGTTCACGCGAAGGGGCGGAGGCGCGAAGAAGGGGAATGGTTCACGCGGAGACGACAGGCGGGACTGGTATAGCCGCCACGCAGCGGCATTTCTCATTTCGGAAGGGTTCCCGCCGCTGACGCGACGCGCACCCCTTTCGCGCCTCCGCGTGAACAAGAAGCTACCGGATTGTGACGTCCCCCGCCGCCGTGAGGGTGAGCACCTTGGCCTTGGGCGAACCGATCTTCGCCGCCATCGCCGCTCCGGAAAGACCCTTGATCGAGTGGCCGTCCACCGCCTCGATCATGTCGCCGATGCCGAGGCCGAGTCTGTCGGCGGCCGAGCCGTCCTCGATGTTCAGGATCATCGCGCCGAACGGCGTGGCGGCGAATTGCAGGCCGAGCGAAGGCACCGGCACCAGATCGGCCCCGCCCTGATCGGAAGCGGCGGTCGAGGGCGCTTCGGGCGAGGGGGTTTCGGATTCGGCACTCGCGGCGGCCGGCGCGGGCGTCGCCGCGGAAGATGCCGGCTTGGCGGACGGCTCCGGCGCGGGCGGGGCCGGAGCGGCCGCCGTTTTCGTGGAGGGCTCCAACGCGGGCGGGGTCGGAGGAGGCGCGGGTTGGGCGGCGAGTTCCTGCTTCCGTTTGACGGCCTCCGCATCATAGGAAGCGAGGAACGCCGTCAGCGCCGCCCCCGGCACCTCCACCTCGAAGGATCGGTTCTTGCCCGTGATGGTGAGCGAAAGCCCGGTCGCCCGCGCCTTGTCGGCCAGGCCGCGCGGCAGCGTGACCGCGATCCGCTCGATCACCGCATGGCGGTTGCGCGGGCTCACCCCCCGGTGCAGCACGGTCGTATCCAGCTTCGCGCCGTGCGCATCGGTCGCGCTCGCGAGCAGCGCCCAGTGCGGCATGTCGGCGGTGAACACCAACCGAGGATCGCCCGCCTCGCCCTGCTTGATCTCCCCTTCCAGCCACCAGTCCGTCCGGTTCAGGCTGAGAAACGGGTCCTTGCCATGCCCCGGCCCGGTGACGAGCACGGAATGGGTGACGGGATTGACGGCGACGGTGATCCCGGCGGGCGGCGCATCGGCGGCGAGGGCGGATGCGCCTGTCATATAGGCAGCTACTAGCATCCCGGCTATTTTTCGATGCATGTCCCTATTCCTAGCCGTGCAGCAGAATTAAGCATGACGAATATATATCGCCCCTGTGTTTCCCATCACATCCGCTCCCCGCAAATTGCTCTGGGGAGCCGGTTGTTTGCTACCCAAAAATTGGATTTTCGAGTCCTTTGAGTCACTTAGGGCGCCTTGCTTAAGATCCTGATTCTGATACTCTTTTGGTATGGATACGACCTATAATCTCAATGGTGGCTATAAGCCAACCGCAAAGCGATTTGCCGATTTAGATGGCCCTGATTTTTTCCCTACTCCTGCCTGGGCTACCTACGCGCTCATCGACAATGAGCGTTTTGATGGAGAAATTTGGGAAAGCGCCTGCGGCAATGGAGCAATGTCCGAGGTTCTTGAGCATACGGGATGCCCCATTAGGAGTTCGGATTTATATGATCGTGGATATGCAGAAGCAGGTGTAGATTTCCTGCGAACCAATCGGCGGGCGTGCAATATAGTAACAAATCCTCCCTACAATGCTGCGGAAGGTTTTGTAAAATCCGGACTGCATGCTACGGATCGCAAGTTTGCACTTTTATTACGACTAGCTTTCCTTGAAGGTGCAAATCGGCAAAGGACAATATTTACCGAAGCTCCTCCGTCAAGGGTTTGGGTCTTTAGCGAACGTATTACTTTCTACCCTGCGGGCATGGTTCAGAAAGGCACTGGAACTACTGCTTACGCTTGGTTTGTGTGGGACAAGGATGCCTCGAGCGGAACAGAGCTTCTCTGGCTCAAGCCAGGATATAAGTCCCGATATCCTAGTGCTGCTCCAAATGGAGTCGGCCAGATCTTGTGATCCTGTATCCCCGCTTGGGTAGGTGCTCTAAGTAGCCGCGGGCAATGTAGTTATTATCTTCTTTATCATGCGATTTTATGTTTCTCACGATCTGATGCCACATGGGCTCACCGGGTCTGGTGGATGAAGGTGCCAGATCCGAAGCTGTTAATTCGACCATGATTGGTATTTGGGACCGGCATCTACGGAAGGAGGCAATTCCCTCCGGGTGGGCAGCGGCTATTTGCAACACGCCGTAGGAAATTCGCTCCTCTGCATTCTTTTCCATGGCATCTCCTCCTGATCCTACTCCGTCGTCATTCCGGCCTGCGAGAACATATCCCCCTCGGCTTCGCCCTCATCCTCGTTCGCTGCCATCGCTGCCTTGGCGGCCTTCCCCCGGTCGAAATTGTCCCACACCTTTTCAGTTGCCGCGCACAATAGCTACGCCGCGTGCTTTCGCGATTTGAGCGGGATCACCAGCCGGGCGTTCTCGAACCATTCGTCGGTCAGTTCGGGCGCGGCGTCCGGGTTTTCGGCGATCTGGCGGGCGATGTCCTCGTCAGTCAGCGCGTCGAGCTTCGCGAGGTTTTCGGGCGTTGCCCATTCCTGGGCCATCCGCTTTGCCTCCTCACGCGACACTCGCCTGATATTTTCGGACTTCTCGGTCATTGGCTTTCCTGAAACTGATGATGCGCCTCACGCCGTCGCGCCACGTATATACCACGACGAAAATACGGCCGCCAAACAGCGCGATCGGCCCGGTCGCGATGAAGCGGGACTCGCCGTAATCGCTGCGCGCGTCCTCCTCTTCGACGAAAGGGCCGTCGAAGAGAAATTCCGCCGCCGCGAAGGGAAGGCCACGGCGGCGCTGGTTTTCGGCGTCCTTCTCCACGTCGTATTCGATCATCCCCTATTCAGCCGCGATCCCCGCGTTCGAGAACATATCCCCCTCCGCTTCCCCCTCATCCTCGTTCGCCGCCGTCGCCGCCTTGGCCGCTTTCCGCCGGTCGAAATTGTCCCACACTTCGTTCCAATTGCCCCGTGTCGCGGCCTTGGAATATTCGGTGGCGCGGGTTTCGAAGAAGTTGGCGTGCTCCACGCCGTTCAGCAGCGGCGCGAGCCAGGGGAGGGGGTGCTCCTCGATCATGTAGATGGGCTTGAGGCCGAGCTGCCCCAGCCGCCAGTCGGCGATGTAGCGGACGTAACGCTTGATGTCCTTCGGCGTCATGCCGTTCACCGGCCCCATCTCGAAGACGAGATCGATGAAGGCGTCCTCGATCCGCACCGTCTTCTGGCACATGTCCATGATGTCGTCGCGCACCTGCGGGGTCAGGCAGTCGCGCTCCTTCACGAAGGCGTGGAACAGGCGGATGATGCCTTCGCAATGCAGGCTCTCGTCGCGCACGCTCCACGAGATGATCTGGCCCATGCCCTTCATCTTGTTGAAGCGGGGGAAGTTCATCAGCATCGCGAAGCTGGCGAAGAGTTGCAGCCCTTCGGTGAAGCCGCCGAACATCGCCAGCGTCTTGGCGATGTCCTCGTCGGTGTCGACGCCGAAGGTGCTTAGATAATCATGTTTGTCCTTCATCTCCTTATATTGGAGGAAGGCCGAATATTCCGTCTCCGGCATGCCTACCGTGTCGAGCAGGTGCGAATAGGCGGCGATATGCACCGTCTCCATGTTGGAGAAGGCGGTGAGCATCATCTTGATCTCGGTCGGCTTGAACACGCGGCCGTATTTCTCGTGGTAGCAATCCTGCACCTCGACGTCGGCCTGGGTGAAGAAGCGGAAAATCTGGGTCAGCAGGTTGCGCTCGTGCGGGGTGAGCTTCTGCGCCCAGTCCCGGCAATCCTCGCCCAGCGGCACCTCCTCGGGCAGCCAATGGAGCTGTTGCTGGCGCTTCCAGAACTCGAACGCCCAAGGGTATTCGAACGGCTTGTAGGTCTTGGAGGCTTGGAGGAGGGGCATGGGCGTGGTCCTTCAGGCGGGAACAGATCGGCGGGCGCGGCGCGGGCCGCATGAGGCCCCGGCCTTCGCCGGGGCGACGGATGGAGAGAAGCGCGAAGTCGTGCGTTGCTGGCCATGAACCTCAACCGCAGGAGTATCGCGATGGTCGACAAGAGCCAGATCAAGGAACATGCCGAGGTGATCGGCGCGGACGGCGTGCATATCGGCACCGTCGATCATGTCGACGGCGACCGGATCAAGCTCACCCGGGACGACAGCCCCCAGGGCCCGGACGGCGAGGGGGCCAAACACCATTATATCCCGTTCGGCCTCGTCGCCGATGTGGAGGGCGGCAAGGTGCGCCTCTCCGCCACCGCCGCCAACGCCGCGGACATGTTCGAGGAGGCGGAGTGACGGCCTCGTCATAGGTGGGAATATAGGGAGAGAAGCAGGCTTTCTGTAGCCCTCTTCCCATTGGGGAGAGGGTTGGGCGGAGCCGCCCAAGGTTCCGGCGATGCGCAGCATCGTCGGAAAGGCGGCGGAGGGGAGGGGCTTCTTCTTCTGTCGTGGAAGCCTCGCTTCGCTCGGCCCCTCACCCCGACCCTCTCCCGCAAGCGGGAGAGGGAGAGAGGGACGAAAGGCGAGCGAAGAGGACATCACTTCCCCGCCGCCGCGACCGCCTGATCGAGGCGGTCGGCATAAGCGTTGATCACCGCCGCCGTCCTGCCGACATAGGCGCGGGCGTCGTCGAAGCGGCGCTGCTCGATCGCTTCGCG
>Ga0164242_10003190_pt1 | contig 18783 bp, 19 predicted proteins | sample OricomgcompostMG_FD_108783 | JGI IMG/M metagenome (GOLD analysis project Ga0164242, IMG submission 108783) | Miracle-Growth compost microbial communities from Emeryville, California, USA - Original compost - Miracle growth compost (MG) ... | reverse complement strand
TCAGGATCGGCGCTGATGATGCCGATGCTGCCGTTGGGATCGACGTCCTGGATCGCCTTGGCCGCGCTGTCAGCGACCATTCCGCCGCCGATGATCAGATAGTCGTAGCTGCCGGCCGGTTCGGTGAGGGTGTTCGCTGCGTTCATGACCACTCCTTGATTGTTGGTGGGTCCTGTCTGCTCAGTTGATCGCCGCCACCGATCCGGCATCCACCCGGTAGTCCGAACCGGTGACGAAACTGGCCCGATCCGAACAGAGGAAGGTGATCACCGACGCCACCTCGTCCGGTTCCCCGCGGCGCTTCAGTTCGATGTTGGGACGCTTCTCGGCGAGGAAACTCTCCACCGCATCCAGGGTGCTGACGCCGAGTTCCTCGGCCCGCTGGGCCATCATGGCGTCGGTCATCGGCGTCCTGATGAAGGCAGGGGAGACGCAGTTGACGAGCAAGCCATCGGACCCGTACTGCTTCGACAGCGCCTTCGATACTGCCAGGAGCGCCGCCTTGGCCGCGTCGTAGGGGACTTCCTCGGGATAGGGCTGTACCGCGTTCTCAGAAGTCAAAAAGATCAACCGGCCGTGTCCGGAGTACCGAAGATCATCGATGAACGCCCGGGTCACCCGGACCGGACCCATCAGGTCGACGGAGAGGGTCTCCTCCCAGCCGTCGTCACCGATCTCGTGGAACGCGCCGGTGGCACCGGTGATCCCCGCGGAGTTCACCAGGATGTCAAGTCTGCCGACGGCGGCGACCTGTTCCTTGAGTGTGGCGATCGACTCCGGCCGGGTGATGTCGGCGGCGAACGCGTACAGCCGGGACTCCGCCGAAAAGCCGTCGACCGGCTGCCCGTCGACCGACGCCAGCGACGCCGCCGCGCGATCCAACTCGGCCTGGTCGTGATCGGTGATGATCACCCGCGCACCCTCGGCCAACAACATGCGGGCAGTGGCCAGGCCGATGCCCGAGTCGCCGCCGGTGATCAACGCGGTGCGTCCGCTCAGTCCGAGATCCATACCGGATCAGTGCCCGCGCGGCGGCTCGGCGAAACAGTCAGCTCCGGTCGGGCAAACCCCTGGCCAACAGTTCGGCCAGATGGAGGCCCTCGCGTCCCCTGCCGTTCAACTCGTGGATCTGGGTCCGACAGCTGAAGCCGTCGGCCAACACCGCCGTCGTCTCGTCGGCTTCCCGGACCCTGGGCAGCAGGACTCGTTCGGCGGCGCCCTCGCTGACCTGTTCGTGGCCGCGCTCGAAGCCGAAGTTCCCGGCCAGCCCACAGCATCCGGACTCCAGCTGTTCGGCGTCGACACCTGCCGCCTGCAGCAGCCTCCGGTCGGCGTCCCAGCCCATCACCGCATGCTGGTGGCAGTGCACCTGTGCCATCGCCGTCCCGCCGACCTGCGGCGGTTGGTATCCCGGTGAGTGGTCGGTCAGCAGTTCGGCCAGCGTCACGGTCTGGTCGCGGAGCCGGCGAACATCCCGGTCGGTCGGGAACATCTCCGATGCATCGGATCGGAACACCGCCGTACAGCTGGGTTCCAGCCCGAGCACCAGGCCGCCGTCGCGGACGTGCGGTGCCAGCTGCCGTACGGTCCGGGTGAGGACCCGTCGGGCGATCCCCAGCTGACCGGTGGAGATCCAGGTCAGCCCGCAGCAGACCGGACGGTCCGGCATGGTTACCCGCCAGCCGGCGTCCTCCAGGAGTGCGACGGCGGCGCGTCCCACCTGCGGGTGGAAGTTGTTGGTGAAGGTGTCCGGCCAGAGCAGCACGGTGCCGCGGTGCCCGTCGCCGCCCGGAGTCCTTCCGGCGAACCACTGCTGCAGGGTCTGCCCGGCGAACGGCGGGATCTCCCGGTCGGCCAGCTCACCCAACCGGATCGCCAACCCGTGCAGACCCGGCGTATGACTCAGCCGGTTGACCACGGGGGCGAGCCGGAACCGGCTGACCAGCTGGGCGATCGCCGGCACCCACCCGATGGCGAAATCGGATCGCGGCCGCTTCCAGGGACGTCCGCGGAAGTAGTGGGTCATGAACTCGACCTTGTAGCTGGCCATGTCGACATCGGCCGGGCAGTCGGTCTTGCAACCCTTGCAGGCCAGACAGAGATCGAGCGCGTCGTGCACCGCATCGGACCGCCAGCCGTCGCCGACCGGACTGTCACCGTGGCCGTTGACCATCTCGAAGAGCAGCCGTGCCCGGCCCCGGGTGGAGTGTTCCTCCTCGCCGGTCACCTGGTAGGAGGGGCACATCACCTCGCCACCGGAATTGGTGTGCTGGCGGCAGCGGCCGACACCGACGCAACGGTTCGCGGCTTCGGCGAACGAGCCGCCGTCGTGCGGATATTTGAAGTAAAGGTTCTGCGGATCCCATGGACCCCAGTCGCCGCCCAGCCGGAGGTTCTCGTCGAGCCGGTACGGCGCCACCACCTTGCCGGGGTTCATCCGATCGCCCGGATCGAAGACGGCCTTCAGCCGGCCGAAGGCCTCGACGATCCGGTCGCCGAACATCCTCGGCAGCAGCTCGCCGCGGCTCTGCCCGTCGCCGTGTTCACCGGAGAACGACCCGCCGAACCCGGCGACCAGATCCGCCGCGCGTTCCATGAACCGGCGGTAGGTCGCCACCCCGTCGGCGGTGTACAGATCGAACGGGATGCGGGTGTGCACACACCCCTGGCCGAAGTGGCCGTACAGGCTCGGGCCGGTCTCGGTGGCGTAGCCGAACTCCTCGTACAGTTGGTGCAGGCCGCGCAGGTAGTCGCCGAGCCGGTCCGGGGCGACGGCCGAGTCCTCCCAGCCCTCGAAGGTGTCCGGGCGGTGTGGGACGTGCGCGGTGGCGCCGAGGCCGGCCTCCCGGACCGCCCACAGCTCCGCTTCCCGGTCCGGGTCGTCATAGAACGCCACATCCGGTTCGTGTTCGGTCTCGTGCAGCGCCTCCAACAGTTTCTTGCCCTGCTCGTCGACCTCCTCGGTGCTGTTGCCGCCGAACTGCACCATCAGGAAGGCGGCACCCTCGGGCAGTTCCGCGATCGCCTGCGGGTTCAGGCCCTTCAGCTGTTCGTCGGTGATCAACTTGTGGTCGACGCCCTCGAGTGCGATCGGCTCGTGCGGCAGGATCGCCGGAACGGCGTCGCCGGCCCGGTAGATGTCGGGATAGCCGAGCACGATCAGGCTGCGCTCCGACAGCACCGGTACCAGTTCCAGCTCCGCGCGCAGCACGGTGACCAGGGTCGATTCACTGCCGACCAGCAGCCCGGCGACATCGAAGTTGTGTTCCGGCAGCAACGAGTCCAGGTTGTAGCCCGACACCCGGCGCGGAATGTCGGGGTAGCGTCGCCGAATCTCGTCAGCGTACTCGTCGCGGAGCCGACGCAGCTGGCGATAGATGGCGGCGCGAGTGTCGCCGCGGCGCTCGATGGCCGCGTACTCATCGTCGCTGGTCTCCCCGCACCAGAACCGCGTTCCGTCGTAGGTCAGCACCTCCAGGCGGCGGATGTTGTCGACCACCTTGCCGGTCCGTTGTGCGGTGGCACCGCAGGAGTTGTTGCCGATCATGCCGCCCAGCGTGCAGTTCATGTGGGTGGCGGGTTCCGGACCGAACCGCAGCTTGTGATCGGCCAGTTGGCGGTTCAGCTCATCAAGCACGATGCCCGGTTGGACGATGCAGGTCCTTGCCTCCGCATCGACCGACTCGAGTTGGTGGCAGTACTTCGACCAGTCGATCACCACGGCGGTGTTGGTGCACTGGCCGGCCAGGCTGGTGCCGCCGCCACGGGACAGCACCGGAGCGTTGAACTCGCGGGCGACGGCGATCGCCTCCACCGCGGCGTCCGGGGTCCTCGGCAACACCACGCCGAGCGGCACCTGTCGGAAGTTGGAGGCGTCTGTCGAGTACGCGGCCCGGCTGCCGTCATCGAACCGGACCTCACCGTCAACCCGGTCCCGCAGCGCCTGCACCAGCTCGGGGATGTCGAGGTCTCCGTTTCCCTCCGGCCGCTGGATCGGGGCCGGCAGGTCGATCGTCACCATGGTGTGTGTTCCCTCCTGATGCTCTGCGTGGTCCGGCTGCTCATCACGTGATCAGACGGCGTACGGTTCGGCGACGTCGCGCCGGAAGGCCAGTCCGTGCCCGGCACCGGTCCGCGGCACGGTGACCGAGCCGCCGGAGGGGTCGAGGCAACCGGCGAACAGTTCGGATTCGATCCGGTCGTGGTCGGCGAACCATTCGATGTGGCGGAAGTTCGGGGTCGCCGCGGCTGCGTGGGCGGAAAGGTTCGGTGCGCAGTGCGCGGACACCTCCAGCCCGTTGGCTGCGGCCACCGCTGCGGCCCGGCGCCACTCGGTGTAGCCGCCGCAGCGGGTGACGTCGACCTGCAGGCAGTCGACGACGGGCGCCATCCGGGCGAAGTAGACCAGGTCGTAGCCGTATTCGCCGGCCGCGACGTCGATCGCGGTCGCGGCCCGTACAGTGGCCAGCCCGTCAAGATCATCACTGGACACCGGCTCCTCGAACCAGGTCACATCGAGTTCGGCCAGCGCGTCGGCCATCCGGCGGGCCTGTCCGACGGTGTAGCCGCCGTTGGCGTCGACGAACAGGTCAGTGTCCGGGCCGACGGTCTCCCGGGTCAGCCCCACCCGGCGCAGGTCCTCCGCCGGCCTCGCACCCCAGGACTCGCCGATCTTGATCTTCACCCGGCCGATGTCCCGGTCGGTCCAGGACCGCAGTTGATCGACGAGTTGATCATCGTCGTAACTGGTGAAGCCGCCGCTGCCGTACAGATCGGCCTGCTCCCGACAGCGGCCGAGCAGGTCGGCCACCGGAACGTCGAGCCAGCGGGCTGCGGCGTCCCACAGTGCGATGTCGACCGCCGACAGGGCGCAGGACACCAGGCCCGGCCGGCCGAGATTGCGGATCCGTTGCTGCATCGCCTGCCAGATCTCCGGCACGGCGGACAGCGGACGGCCGGTGACCACCGGTGCCAGCACCCCGGTGATCACCGGGACGCAGGAGGCGTCGGCGTAGGTCCACCCGAGGCCGACCACATCCTCGGCGGAGACCTCGGCGACGACGATCGTCGTCGAATCCCAAGCAAGCGTCCCGTCCGCCTCCGGCACCGGCGTCGGTAACTGGTAGGCCGCGGCCCGGACGGCGCGGACATCCGGTGCGCGTCGGCTCATTTGCCGCGTTCTCCCGGCCGGAACTCCTGGAGCTTGGTCTTGGCGCCCTGGACCATGATGTGCAGCGCGTTGGGATCACCCTTGAGCAGCGCTGCCGCGGTCTCCTTCATCTGCTCGAAGGTGGCATGCGGCGGGATCGGCGGGACCTCGGGATCACAGCGGATGTCCAGCACTGTGGGTACGTCGGCCTTCAACCCGCTGTCCCAGGCGGCGCCGATCTGGTCGGGATCGTCGACCTGCATGGCGTTCAGGCCGAGCGAGGAGGCGAAGTCGGCGTAGTTGACGTCGGGCAGTACCTGGGACTCCTCGAATTTCGGTGAGCCGCCCATCGACCGCAGCTCCCAGGTGACCTGGTTGAGGTCGTTGTTGTGGAAGACGCAGATGACGCAGCGCGGGTCGCTCCACAGGTGGTGGTAGCGGGCGATGGTGATCAACTCCGCCAGTCCGTTCATCTGCATGGCCCCGTCGCCGACCAGGGCGATCACCGGCCGGTCGGGGTGGGCGAACTTGGCGCCTATCGCGTACGGGACCCCGGGGCCCATGGTGGCCAGCGTTCCGGACAGCGAGGACCGCATGCCGGGTCTGATCTTGAGGCACCGGGCGTACCAGTTGGTGGAGGATCCGGAGTCGGCGGTGACGATGGCGTTGTCCGGAATCCGGTCGGAGAGTTCGGAGACGATCAACATCGGATTGATCGGATCCGCCTTGACCGTGGCCTCGTTGTGCACGGTCTGCCACCAGTCGGCGACGTTCTTCTCCACGGTCTCCCGCCAGGACCGGTCGGTGGAGCGTTCGATCATCGGCAGCAGCCCGTCCAGGGTGCTGCTGCTGTCGCCGACGAGGTTGACCTCGGTCGGGTAGCGCATCCCGATGAAGCGTCCGTCGATGTCGATCTGTACCGCGCGGGCCTGCCCGGGTTCGGGCAGGAACTGGCTGTAGGGGAAGTTGGAGCCGATCATGATCAACGTGTCGCAGTCCCGCATCAGCTCATAGCTCGGCCGGGTTCCGAGCAGACCGATGGCGCCGGTGACGAAGGGCAGATCGTCGGGTAGCACGTCCTTGCCGAGCAGCGCCTTGGCCACCCCGGCACCGGTGGCCTCCGCCAGGTCGATCACCTGCTGTGCGGCGGATCGGGCTCCCTGGCCGACCAGGATCGCCACCTTGGAGCCGGAGTTGATCACCTCGGCCGCTGCGCGCAGATCCTCCTCGCGCGGTACGACGCGACCCCACGCCGTACCTGGTGGGCTGGAGGGCACCTCCTTGAAGGCGTGGCCGGGCGGCGTGTACTCCTCCTCCTGGAGGTCGTTGGGAATGATCAGCGCCGTTGGCGAGCGGGTCGCCTCGGCGGTCCTGATGGCCCGGTCGATGGCGTTGGGCAGCTGCTGGGCGACGTTGACCTCGACCAGGTAGTCGGCGGCGACGTCCTTGTACAGGGTCTTCAGGTCGACCTCCTGCTGATAGCTGCTGCCGATCGCGCTGCGGGCGGTCTGGCCGACGATGGCCACCACCGGCGCGTGGTCGAGCTTGGCGTCGTACAGCCCGTTCAACAGGTGGATCGCGCCCGGCCCGGACGTCGCGACACAGACGCCGACGCGGCCGCTGAACTTTGCGTAGCCCACCGCTTCGAACGCGGCCATCTCCTCATGCCGCGCCTGCACGAAGCGGGGTTTGTTGTCCGCCTCGCCGAACGCTGCGATCAGGCCGTTGATGCCGTCACCGGGGTAGCCGAACACCTGCTCGACGCCCCAGTCCCGCAACCGTCGGAGCAGATAATCGGCAACTGTTTCAGCCATCGGGAGTCCTTCGAATGGGTCGGTTTCGGAACGGTCTCTTGGCCGCTACCCGCGACACGGGGGGCGAACCAGAAACCCTCGGGGAATGGCGACGGCGTTCCTGAGGAACCTGAGACTGAGCCGAACAATCCCGGAGTGATCACCGTCCCACTGCGCTGACCGAGGGTGCGTTGCGCGGATTCCGCTTCGGGTACGAGAGCCGATGGCGCCCTCGAAGTGGTGGGCCGCTGGAGGAACGGAGGGCGAGCGTGCGTGCCGGCATCGAGATCGCGGTCTGGTGGGTGGCGGGGTCGGCCATCTGGACGGCGACCCTTTCGTCGATCGCCCCCGGTGACCTGATCGCCGGAGTGCTGGCGGCCGGAGTCTGTGCGGTGCTGGCGAGAGTGGCGCGGCGAGCGATGGGCGGGCAGCCGGGATTGTCGCCGAGGATGTGGCTGCACTGGCTGGCTTGGGCCGTGCTGGTGCCGCCGGCTGCCGCTGCCGATCTGGTTCGGCTGGTTCGCTGGCTCGGCGAAGGACGGCCCGAACCGCGTCCGGATCAACGCTTCGTCCGGTTGCCGGTTCCCGAAGGCGACGGGCGTGACGCGATCACCTGGCGACAGGGCGCGGTGCTGGCCGTGTCGTCCACACCGGGATCGGTGGTGCTGGCTGTCGACGCCGAGGGCGGGAGCCTGGACGTCGACCGCCTCGTCGGAGGTCCGCCGGATCTCAGCCGACGGGTGGCCCGACGATGATCTGGGTGATCGCCGCCGGGGTGATCGCGCTGGCCGGCCTGCTGCCCGGCCTGTACCGCAGTGCGACCGGCACGCCGGGCCAACGGCTGATCGGCCTGCAGTTGACCAGCGCCTCCGGACTGATGATCACCATCGCGCTGGCGATGGCCGCCGGGCAGTCGTCCTACCTGATCGTCGCCCTGGTGTTGGCGCTGCTGTCGGCCGCTGGTCTGCTGGTCTTCACCCGGCTGTTGGCTCCGGAGCAACAGAACAACCGTGATCACTTCGAGGGCATATTCGAGGACGAATTCGAGGACAAATTCGAGGGCAATTTCGAGGACGAGCGTGACTGAGCAGACGTCCGGACCGGTTGCGGCGCTGATCATCGGTGGACTGCGTCCGACGCTGGTCGACATCCTGGTCATCCTGGCGCTCGCCGTCCTCGTGATCAGTGCTGTCGGCATGATCAGCGGGCGGAATGTCGTGACCCGGCTGCACTTCCTTGCTCCGGTCACCACGCTCGCCCTGCCGTTGTTCGGCATTGCGGCGATGATCGATCTGGGACCGACCCTGGGCAGCGCGGCGGTCGCGGTGAGCGTTGCGGCGGCGGCCCTGTCGGCGCCGATGTTGACCACCTCGATCGCGCGACTGATCACCGCCCGGGACGGCGCCTCGGGTCGGAACGCCGGGGATACCCACCGATGATCATCGTGATCACCGTGCTCTTGACGGTGGTGTTGATCGGAGCCGCGGTGGTGGTCTTCACCCGTCGTCCGGCGCGGCAGGCGGTCACCCTGGGCAGCTACGGAGTGTTGCTCTCGGTGTTGTTCGTCGCCGTACAGGCTCCGGACGTGGCGCTGAGCCAGCTGGCCGTCGGCACCGCCGTGGTACCGCTGATGGTGATGCTCGCCGTCCGCAAGATCAGTGCGTTGCGCCGCTCCGGCCGGGAGGACCGATGAGTCGCCGGGTCCGGATGATCCTCCTGGTGGTCGGCCTGCTCGGCGCCGTTACCGTGCTGGCCGTCGGGGTGTCGGGCCTGCCGGCCTTCGGCGGTCACCACCATCCCTATCGTGATCTTGCGGTGGCTGCGAGTCTCCGGCACGCCACGGCGAACGTGGTGTCCGCGGTGAACTTCGACCAGCGGGCGCTGGACACCTTCGGTGAGGAAACGATTCTGGTCGCGTCGGTGGCCGGGGTTGCGGCGCTGCTCCGGCCGGTCCGCAGGGAACGGCGGCGGCGACGCCCTGACGTACCGGTGATGGACTCGACCAGGCTGTTGACCGCGGTCTTCTTCCCGGTGACCCTGCTGATCGGGATCGACGTGGTGGCCCATGGTGCGATCACGCCGGGCGGAGGTTTCCAGGGTGGTGTGGTGCTGGCCACCGGCATCCATCTGCTGTACGTCGGCGGCCGCTACCGGCTGTTGGAGCGGATGCGGCCGTTGCCGTTGTTCGAGATCACCGAGGCGGCCGGACTGGTGATCTTCATCGCCATCGGAGCTGCCGGGCTGGCCGTGGCCGGTCACGTGTTCACCAATATCCTTCCCCAGGGGCAGTTGGGCCGATTGATCTCGTCGGGCACTGTCGTGCTGCTCAGCGGTGCGGTCGGCATGGCCGTGGTCAGCAGCGTGGTGATCCTGTTGGCCGGGTTCCTGGACCAGGCGCTGGCCCTGGAGGAGGTCCCGGACACCGATCAGGACTCCGACGGCGCCGAGGAGGCTGCGCGATGACCGCGGTCCTCGGCTACTACCCGTACGCGGTCGCCGGGGCGATCGTGCTGCTCGGTCTGGTGGGGATCGCGATCAGTCGTGATCTTGTTCATGCTGTCGTCTGCCTGTCGGTCTGCCAATCGGGGACGTACGTCTTCCTGCTGGCCGTCGGCTTCCAGTACGGCGGGGTGGCACCGATCTTCGGGTCCACCGTGCACCGCGGAACCCCGGTCGTCGACCCCGTCGTGCAGGCGCTCAGCCTGACCGACATCGTGGTTTCGGCCGCGGTGACGTCGATGTTGCTCGCGCTGGTGATCCAGATCGCCAAACGGCGGGGCACGGTCGATCCGGACGAACTCCGGTCGTTGAAGGGCTGATCGGTGCCTGGCGATGAGACGGCCGAGCGGCTGCTGCCCTTGTTGGTGATCATTCCGATCTTCGCGGCGGCCGTGCTGATCGCGGTCGGACAGCGACTGCCGGGCAGGCTGGTGGGAGCCGTCACCCTGATCGTGGTGGGTCTGGTCGGCGTGGGCGACACCGCGGCGCTGATCATCACCTGGCACCGGCGGATCGTCAGTTGGTTGGGTGGTTGGCGGCCCGGCCGGGGCGGGAGTGGCGTCGGCATCGCCTTCCAGGCCGACCAGCTCAGTGCCGGGCTGATCCTGCTCGCGGCAGGGTTGATGATCGTCGCGCTGGCCTTCTCCTGGCACTACTTCCAGACACCCGGCAGTCACTTCCACGCGCTGATGCTGTTCTTCCTCGCCGGGATGACCGGCTTCGCCCTCGCCGGGGACATCTTCACCATGTTCGTGTTCTTCGAGCTGATGGGTGTCGCGGCGTACGCGCTGACCGGGCTGAAGGTGGAGGACCCTTCCGCGGTGCAGGGAGCGATCAACTTCGGCATCGTCAATTCGGTCGCTGCCTATCTGTCGTTGATCGGGATCGGCATGGTGTACGCCCGCACCGGAGAGCTGAACCTCGCCGAGCTGTCCCGCAGCCTGGCCGGTGATCACAGTCCGTTTGTGGTGATCGCGTTCGTCCTGCTGTGCATCGGGTTCCTGGTCAAGGCGGCCGTGGTGCCGTTCCACTTCTGGTTGGACGACGCCCACGCGGTCGCCCCGACACCGGTCTGTGTGCTGTTCTCCGGCGTCATGGTGGAACTCGGACTGTACGGCGTGCTCCGGGTGTATCAGGTCGGCTTTGCCGACACGGCTGTCGCCGACGGCATCGGCCGTCTGCTGTTGGTGCTGGGGATCGCGACCGCAGCCGTCGGAGCCGTGATGTGTCTGCTGCAACGCCATCTGAAGCGCCTTCTGGCCTATTCGACCATCGCCCACATGGGAATGTTCCTGGTCGCGCTGTCGACCGGGGACCCGGAGTCGCTGGCCGGGATCATGCTCTTCGTCCTCGGGCATGCCGCGGTCAAGGGCGCGCTGTTCCTGTGTGCCGGCATCCTGCTGGACCGGTTCGGCAGCATCGACGAATTCACGCTATGGGGTGCCGGACGGCGACTGCGCGGCTGGGACGGTATCGGAGTGCGCAGCATCTTCGGGCTGGCTGCTCTCGGCCTGGCCGGGCTGCCGCCGTTCGCCGCGGGACTCGGCAAGTCCCTGGCGGAGACGGCGATGTCGGAGGCAGGGGCCGGCTGGGGGCCGGCCTTCATGATCATCGTCTCCGCGCTGACCGGGGGAGCGGTGTTGCGAGTGTGGCTCCGCGTCGTGGTCGGTGCCGGCAGCGAACCGGAGGGCATCGAGGCGGAGGGGATGAGTGGTGACGAGGAGCAGATGGAGGTCGATGTCGGTGAGGACATCCCGAACCGGATGATCATCTCGGCCGGTGTCCTGGTCGCCATCGGTTGCGGGCTGGGACTGGTTCCGTCGATGTCCGCCGGTGTGACTGCGGCGGCCGCCCGCTTCCTCGACACACACGGCTACGTCGCCGCTGTCCTGCACGGGAGGATCGGCTATCCGCGGGCAGCCGCACCGGCGCCGCCCGGCTGGGATCTGCGCGGGCTGCTGCTCTCCGGCCTGACCGTGGCCGCGGCCTGTGCCGTCGCGGCGCTGGCGGTGCTGCGACCCCGGCTACCTGGCGGACAGCGGCCGTCCCGGGTTGTCCGCACACCGGTGCGGTTGCTGCGCCGGATGCACTCGGGCCGGGTCGGTGACTATGTCGTGTGGCTGCTGATCGGGGTCGGCGTCACCGCTGCCATGCTGGCGCCGGGGTAGATGTTCGCTACCGTCACTGCGCCGGTGCGCGGCGCGGCACGCGGCGGCAGTCCTCCAGCACCTCGTCCCAGTCGGCGAGGAACCGGCCGAGGCCGAAGTGCTCCAGCGCGTGGGCCCGGGCCGCCTCACCGAGGCTTCGCGCCAGTTCCGGGTTCTTGATCAACATTTCAATGGTCTCGACCAGCCGACCCGGATCGTTGGAGACGACGCCGGTGCCCGGCGGAACGGCTCTGGGAGCCTCGGTAGCGGCCAGAGCGACGACGGGCATGCCAAGGTGCATGGCCTCGATCAGCGACAGGCCGAGGGACGTCCAGCGGCTGGTGTGCAGATACAACCGCCGCCGTGCCATCTCGGTGTGCAGTTGCTCCAGATCCAGATTCCCCGCCGCGGTCACCTCAGCGCCACGGTTCTCGGCGGTGTACCTGTCGGCGTCGATGCCGAACAGATCGATCGGGGCAGCCTCAGCCAACATCGGCAGCAGGTCCGCGCCGACCGCCCGACCAGGGCGGCCGGCTTCGTTGATCACCGCCGCCTGACGTCCGAACTCACCGGTGTAGCGATAACCCGGATCGGGTATGCCGTGCTCGATCACCACGGTGGGTGTCGTTCCACTGTCCCACATCAGCTGGTTGAACCAGGTGACGTGGACCAGCAGCAGATCGTCGCGATCGGCCATCGGGTGTCGGCTGGTCGCAGCCGGGCCGTCCGGTGTGTTGTGTTCCAGATAGATCTTCCCCACGCTCCCGGCCTCCACGCCGAAAGCGCGAGCGAACCGCTCCGGCTCGTCGGGGCGTTGGAACACGACGACATCGGGTCGACTGTCGCGCAGCTGCTCGCGGCCCACCTGTTCCACGCCGTCCGGCCAGCGCTGCGGCCCGTCGTCGACGACGAGGTAATGGTGCCGGCCGCGGACGAACGCGTCGGTCCACGATCCGTGGAGGTGCCACAGCAAGACCCGCATGTGGGTGAGGTTCCCCCGGCCGGTATGGCGAAACGTCGCGGCCGGTGATAGGTCCTGCCCGTCCTGGGTACTCGGTAACAACGGTGACCACCCGGTGACCCGTCGACAACCACCCGAGAGGAGCCGGCTTGACGGTCGGCACGGTCCGGAGGAAAAGATGATCAAGAAGCTTCACGAGCTCGGTGTCAAGAGCGACTACGCCTACGCCGGTGCCATCGCGTCGATCGGCCTCACGTACGTCAGCTACCTCACCAGCCGCGCGAAGAAGGGCTCGGACAAGGCGCAGGCCGACCGGTGGGGGATCTTCATCGCCACCTGGGCACCGACGCTGTTCGCGTTCGGTACGGCACTGCGGATCGAAGAGACCCACTAGCGGAGGCGGCCGACGCCGGCCGAGTAGTCCGATCACGTGATCAACAAGGAGACAACATGGGGAGCGCTAGCGAAGATCGGCAGAAGGCAGCCGAGTTGCCGGAAGGTGACGTGATCAGGTTCCTGCTCAACCAGCACGCACAGATCCGGGACCTGTTCGACGAGGTCGAGTCGTCACACGGCGAACAACGCCACGACGCCTTCGAGGAGCTCCGCGGGCTGCTGGCGATCCACGAGACCGCCGAGGAGATGGTGCTCCGGCCGGTCACCGAGAACATCGCGGCCGACGGTGTCGCCGCTGCCCGGAACGCCGAGGAACAGGAAGCCAACGAGGTGCTCAAGCAGCTCGAGACGGTCGACGTCGACAGCGACGACTTCGAGAAACAGATCGCGGAGCTGAAGAAGAGCGTGGACGAACACGCCGAGAACGAGGAGCACGAGGAGTTCCCGGCAGTCCTGGAACACTGCGACGCCGATCAGCGGGCGCAGATGGGGCGGCGGATCCAGGCGGTGGAGAAGATCGCCCCGACGCGACCGCATCCGACCGCTGCCGGCAAGCCGGCCATGCAGTGGACGGTGGGCCCGTTCGCCGCATTGATCGACAAAGCCCGCGACGCGCTGGCCAGCGTCCGCGACTGACGCCCGACGCGTAATCGCCGGCCGCCGCGTTGCCGGGACATCCCGTGCGAGTCCGACTCGCACGGGATGTTCACGTTTCCAGGGTCGGATTCCCGGCGTCAGGGGGACGGGCTGATCGTGGCCAGCGCGCGGTTCTCCAGCCGGATCCGGACTGTCAACATGCCGGCGTTGAGCATGGTGAAGGCCAGCGCGGTGATCCACGCGGTGTGCACCAACGGCAGCGCGGCCCCTTCGATCACCACGGCCAGATAGTTCGGGTGGCGCAGCAGCCGGTATGGGCCGCGACGGACCGGCGTCGTACCCGGAACCACGATCACCCGGGTGTTCCAGTGCGGACCGAGGGTACGGATGCACCACCAGCGCAACGCCTGGCCGATGGTCACCAGGCCGAGCATCGGGAATCCGAGCGCGGGGTGGAAGTCGGGCCGGCCGACCCAGACCTCGATCAGGGCGCCGACCAGCAAACCGGTGTGCAGCGCGACCAGCAGCGGGTAGTGGCCGCGGCCGTACTCCACCCCACCCCGGTCGAACGACCAGCGGGCGTTCCGGCGCGCGACAACGAGCTCGGCGAGTCGCTCGATGCCGACCGCAACGATCAGCGCGGTGAACCAGACCTGCGACACCATGGCAGGTCAGGCCCGCAGCAGGACCTGTTCGAGGGCGAAACCCGGTCCCATCGCCAGCATCAAGCCGTACGAACCGGGTTCGGGCTGCCGATCGGCCAACGTGTCGTCCAGCACGTGCAGCACCGATGAGGAGGAGATGTTGCCGATCCGGCCCAGCGACTCCCAGGTGACTGCCAGTTCGTCGTCGGCCAGTTTCAGGGCCTCCTCCACGGCCTCCAGCACTTTGGGCCCGCCGGGATGGCACACCCACCAGTCGATGACGTCGCGGGACAGACCGTTGGCGGTCAAGAACCCGTCGACGTCGTCGGCCAGGTAGGTGCGCACCAGCTCCGGGATCTCGGCGCCGAGCACGATCTGCAGACCCGAACCACTGACGTCCCAGCCCATGGCCCGCTCGGTGTGCGGATAGAGCCGACTGCGGGTGTCGATCACCACGGGGCCAGGTGCGCCGTGGCCCGATCGACCATCAGGCAGCTCGCCGGTCATCACGACCGCCGCGGCTCCGTCGCCGAACAGCCCGCTGGCGATCAGGTTCGCCGTCGAGGTGTCACCCCGCTGCAGCGTCAGGGAGCACAGTTCGACCGTCACCAGCAGACCGACCCGGTCGGGGCGTCCACGGAGGAATTCGCTGAGCCTGGCCACACCGCCGGCTCCGGCAGCACAGCCGAGGCCGACCAGCGGTATCCGGACGACATCCTCGCGCAGGCCGAGAGAGACCAGGATGCGCGCATCCAGCGAGGGCACCGACAGTCCGGTGCTGCAGGCGACGACCAACACGTCGACCTGCTCCGGTTCGACAGCCGCGGCCGCCAGTGCCCGGCGGACGGCTTCGCCGGCCAATCGGCAGCCGGCATCGATGAACGCGTCGTTGGCGGTGCCGAAGTCCGCCAACTCGGCATACTGCTCGACCGGCAGCGCCAGGTGCCTGGTCCGGACGCCGGCATTGCCGTGCACTTTCTCCAGCAACTTCCGCCGCGGCCCGTGCAGACCGACGAAATCGGCGAAGGCCGCAGTCAACTGCTGCTGCGGGTAGCTGTACGGCGGCAGAACGCCTCTGGCTGCGAGGATCCGGGTCGGCGCGGCCTGCGGCTCGGTCCGTACCGCGGTGATCGGCTGGTTCACCATATCCGCATACCCTCCTGACCGGTTCGCAACCGTTCGACGGCTGCCGCGGGTTTCAACTGCTCGGCTGGGGGAACTTCTCCCGTTGGAGCGCCGGACCGGCCGGCACGACGACGACCCGAAGGAGATCCAGCGATGCGGCTGAAGCAGCTCGGAGGAATGATCATCGGACTCTCCGTCGGTGCAGCGCTCATGGCCTGTGGACCGAACAGCAATCAGCCTAACCCCGGCACGTCGGCCAAGAATCAGTTCAGCAAGTCGGTCAGCGGCGAGCTGAAGACGTACGGCTTCAATCCCTCCGACGAGGTCGGCAAGTCCCGCTCCGATTTCGCCAACGCGCAACTCAAGGGCGTCAAAGTCACGATGGACACTTCGAGCTTCGATACCCAGAAGTTCGCCGCGCAGGCCGCCGCGGGCCAGGTACCCGGGTTGATCTACGCCGATCGCGCGCAGATCGACACCTTGGCGGACAAGAAATTGATCATGCCGTTGGACCAGTGCTACTCCTTGTGGGGCGTCAAGCCGACGGAGCGGTTCTACCCGTCGGTGATCAGCGATGTGACCTATCAGGGCCACGTCTACGGGATTCCCGAGTTCTTCCAGGCCGAAGCGATCATCGCCAACACGCGGGTGATGAAGGCCAGCGGTGTCTCTCTGGACCAGTTGGACACCTCCAAGCCTGATCAGCTGCTTTCCGCCGCGAAGAAGATGACCGCGATGTCGGGCGGCAAACCGACCCGGCTGGGTTTCGTACCCGATATGCCCGGGTCGGCAGCCATCTGGCTCGCCGTGTTCGGCGGACGAACCGTGGACCAGAAGGGCAAACCGGCCCTCGACGATCCCAACAACGTCAAAGCTGTGACGTGGCTGAAGAAGCTGACCGACGCGCAGGGCGGCTACGCCAAGGACAAGAGCCTGCTGGACTCGATGGACGTGTTCGGCGCGAAGAACCAGTACGTGAAGGACCAGGTGGGCGCGCAGGTCTGGGCGCAGTGGTACGTCAACGTCCTCTCCGACTACAAGAAGGACATCGACATCGCGGCAGTGCCGATCAAGACCCTGGACGGCAAGACGCTGGCAATGGCGGGAGGTGCGGCGTACGCGATCCCGGCGAAGAGCCCGAACCCGTCGGCCGCCTGTGAGTGGGCGATCAGGGTCACCTCGCCGGAGGCCTGGCAGAAGGCCAGCGAGGCGAGGCAGAAGACCGTGGAGAAGGACAACGCGATCAACACCGGTCTGTTCACCGGCTCGCCGGTCGCCGACAAGGCCAACCGGACCCAGTTCGTCAAGTCCAGTGGTGATTCCGATTTCGATCAGGTGATCAACACCTACTACCAGATCCTGCCCGACAACCGGCCGATGGGAGCCTCGGCGGTCGGTCAGTCGATCACCGACAACCTGAACAACGCGGTGATCGTCGCGCTGTCCGGCGGTAAGTCGCCCCAGCAGGCACTCGACGACGCCCAGGCGGCCGCACTCCGGGCCTGGAAGCAGTCCAACGCCGGACGGAACGGCTGATCACCGGTGGCCATCACGCTTCGAGCGGGCGGGAGACGGGTCGGTCGGACACGGGTCAGGGAGTCGTACAACAAGCGGGAGGTGCTGGCCGGCTACCTGTTCATCGCGCCCTGGATAGTCGGCTTCCTGATCTTCACCGTTATCTCGATGAGTTGGAGCCTCGGCCTGTCCTTCACCCACTTCGACCTGGCCAGCAACTCGGCGACCGCCGCCGGGCTGGACAACTACAAGTTGATCTTCGATGATCCGAAGGTGTTGACATCGCTGTTCAACACCTTCGTGTACGCGATCATGGCCGTCCCGCTGGAGTTGGCGTTCGCGATGGTGTTGGCGCTGCTGCTCAACGGCATGGTGCGGGGCAGCGGCGTGTTCCGGACGATCTTCTACCTGCCGAAGATGACGCCCCACGTGGCCACCGCCTCGGTCTTTCTGCTGCTGTTGAACGGCAACGTCGGGGCGATCAACCAGTTCCTCGGCTTCTTCGGCATCAACGGCCCGCAATGGCTGACCGACCCGCATTGGGTGAAGCCGTCGATCGTGATGATGACCTTGTGGGGCGCGGCCGGGTCGATGGTCATCCTGCTCGCCGCACTGCAGAACGTCCCCCGCGAGCTGTACGAGGCGTCCGAGGTCGACGGCGCCAACCGCTGGCAGCAGTTCTGGCGGATCACGCTGCCGATGATCTCACCTGCGGTGTTCTTCCTGGTGATCGTCAACACGATCGCCGCGTTGCAGGTCTTCGACCAGGCGTACCTGCTGTTCTACCGGGACGCGAACGGGTCGGCTCCCGACGCCGCCCTGTTCTTCGGCGTCTATCTCTTCCAGCAGGCCTTCCAGCAGTTCAACTTCGGACTGGCCGCTGCGATGGCCTGGCTGTTGTTCGTGATCATTCTGATCATCACGTTGATCCAGATGAAGATCGGCAACAAGCTCGTCTTCTACGGGGGTGGCCGGAATGACTGATCAGGTGACGAACCCGATCGGCAACCCGCTGCCGGGGCAACTGCCCGGTCGATTGGCGAGCGGCGTTGCCGCCGCCATGCCTGAGGTGGACCGCAGCGCCGAGTCGCTGCAGGCGCGCGGACCGTCGAGGATCGTGTACCGGATCGGGCAGATCGTCCGCTGGCTCTTGATGATCGGCTTCTCGGTGCTCTTCCTCTACCCGTTCGCGTGGCTCATCGCGGCCAGCCTGAAGCCCCGCGGCGAGGTATTCGACAACCGACTGGTTCCCCGGACCTGGCGCTTGGACAACTACGTCGAGGTTTGGCACCAGTTGCCGCTGCTGGCCTGGGTCGGCAACTCGATGTTGATCGCCGTGCTGGCGGCGACCTTCGTGACCCTGTCCAGTTCCTTGGTCGCGTTCGGCTTCGCGTACTTCCGTTTCCCCGGCCGGAAGCTGCTGTTCGGCCTGGTGCTGGCATCGATGATGTTGCCGGGAGCGGTCACGCTGATCCCCAACTATCTGATCTGGAAGACCACCGGCTGGCTGGGCACGAACGTGCCGCTGTGGGGAGCCAACCTGTTCGGTTCGGCGTTCTACATCTTTCTGATGCGGCAGTTCTACTCCGGCCTGCCGCGTGATCTCTTCGAGGCGGCCAGGGTCGACGGCTGCTCCTACTTCGGCCTGTTCCGCAGGATCGCGTTCCCGCTGGCCATCCCGTCGACGATCATCGTCTGGATCTTCGAGTTCCAGGCATCCTGGAGCAACTTCGTCGGGCCGCTGATCTATCTCAATCTGGGCAGTCCGAAGCAGTTCACCGTTCCGCTCGGCATCAACTACGCGATGACGATGTACAGCCCGACTGCCGGCGGACACGGCGACTACCAGTACGTGATGGTCGCCTCGCTGGTGGTCACCATTCCGATGATGATCATCTTCGCCTTCGGCCAGCGGTACTTCATCGAGGGGGCGACCACGGTCGGTATCCGCGGCTGA
>Ga0164242_10003189_pt1 | contig 18784 bp, 21 predicted proteins | sample OricomgcompostMG_FD_108783 | JGI IMG/M metagenome (GOLD analysis project Ga0164242, IMG submission 108783) | Miracle-Growth compost microbial communities from Emeryville, California, USA - Original compost - Miracle growth compost (MG) ... | reverse complement strand
GGAAACGTATTCTTTGCCTATGTCGGTCAGCAGTTAAACTTTACAGGTGCTTCTGAATTTACCGCTCAAAATGGAAGACAACGCTTCATCTATCCAAATTCTGTTATTGCAGTTGCAGACGCCAATGGTAATAAAACCTTGGGAGGTGCAGTAAATGACAAGTATTATACCAATGATGGTAATGCTAATTTCTGGACTCAATCAGCCTACTCACAAGCCGGCACTTCTTATATAGAAAGTGCAGCATTCTGGAAGATCAGGAGTGTCAGCCTTACATACGACTTCAGGGATGTAATTCAGAATGTACATTGGATTCATGGATTAACCTTCTCTGTTATAGGAAAGAACTTACTAATGTTCAGACCATCACAGAACGTTTGGACTGATCCTGAATTTAACTTTACAACCGGTAATGCACAAGGTATCACGAACTATGATCAGTTGCCTCCAACACGTCAGTATGGTGCTAGTTTAAATATTAAATTTTAAATAACAAAATCTGAAGTTTAATTCACATTACTAACTTAAGAAGGCTTGTACCTTTACAATAAAATAAAAAACATGAAAAAACTAATTTATATTAATTTGATTTTTGCAACCCTGCTTTTTTCAGCAGGTTGCAAAAAGGGGTTCCTGACTGATTTGGCCGTTAACCCAAATCAGCCTTCCCAGGCTCCGGCATCGCTTATCCTGCCGCCAATTCTAACCGGTTATGCTGCCAATTCTTATTTTTCAGCTACCACAATTGGCGTCTGGATGGGGTATTATTCTTACAGTGGTGGTTATTCTGTTAGCACTAATGCGATCACTTATTATGTAAGTGCTGCCGGACCAAGCAATTGGGACAATATGTACAATATTTTAAAGAACGCTGCTTATATTGAAACCAATTCTGCAGATGATCCAAATGGTGCCTATTCTGTTGCCGCAGCAAAAATTTTAAAAGCATGGGGTTTCCAGATTTTAGTGGATGGTTATGGTGACGTACCTTATTCTGAGGCTTTTAAAGGTTCTGAGGACTTTTTCCCTAAATATGATGATGGTCAGGCGATTTATGATTCATCTATTCTCCAGTTGGACAACGCAATCAGCCTGATTCAGAATGCTCCTTCTACTACTACCAATTTAGGTTCTAACGATATCATGTTTGGTGGTGACATGACCAGGTGGGCCAAATTTGCTAACACTTTAAAGTTACGTTACCTTATTCGTGAATCAAATGTGATCGATGCTGGTACGGCTCAAAGTGAACTGGCAAAAACTGCCTCTGTAGGTTTCCTTGAAGACGATGCGATGGTAAACCCGGGCTACCTGAATACAGCTGGTAAGCAAAATCCATTCTGGGCATCTTTCGCAACTGACCCGGGCGGATCGCTCGTTTCTGACGGATACAATTACCTGAGAGCAGGTGGTGCAGGAGTAAGCTTTTTCAAAGATAGTAGTGATAACAGGTTATTCTATGTTTATAATGCGGATGGCTCTTCTCCTGATAATAGCGATTTCTTCAATATTGATGATAATTTCAGTGACTATCATGGAGTTTATTATGGAGATCGTGCGACAGCCGCCTCTCAAAACAACGGTGGAACTGCCGGATTAGGATTGGGTGTTCTGGGTGGTTTTGATGCTTCCGTTCCATTAATGACAGCGGCAGAAAGCTACTTTCTGCAATCAGAAGCAGCTATGAGAGGTTGGATTACAGGTGACGCTCATGAGCTTTTGAAAAGTGGGATTAAAGCCAATTATGAATACTTATATACAAGGGCCGGAAATAGTGTTGCAAATGCCGATGCTGATGCTGCAACCTATAGTGCGCAACATGCTAAAGTGGCTGATCTTAAAACCATCATTACCCAGAAATGGGCAGCCCTTGATGGAGTAAACAGCTTTGAAGCGTGGACAGAGTATCGCCGTACTGGTTATCCAACAACCGCCGTCCTGCCTTTGAGTAAATATGCTGGTTTAGCCACTCATATCCCTACCAAACTTATGTATCCTACTTCTGAACAGCTTACTAACCAGGAAAATTATAAGGCAGCAGTAGCAAAGGGTAATGATCCTCAATCATCAAAGGTTTTTTGGATGAAATAAATGATTTTATTACCAATGATTAACCTTTTATAAAATTAAAAATGAATAAAATGAAAAAATTTAAAAATAAATACCTTGGGCTGCTGCTTCTTGCAGGGATTGCTTTTACCCTCCCTTCATGCCTTAAAAATAATCAGTATTATACTGATTTTTCTAAAGGAGCGCCTGCAGTTGAATTACCATTAGCTGCTGTTCACGCAAATGCTCCAATTTCTGTATCTTTTGATGTTTCAAGTACTCCTGCTACGTACTATGCAGTTGTGAATGTAGCATCTGTAGATAAACCATCTTCACCTGTAACCGCTACATTAGCGCTGGATGAAGCATACCTAAACTCCTACAATGCAGCTCAGACAGCAGCAGATCCGGACAATTATGTTCCGTTTGAATTAATGCCGGATAGCACGTATTCAATTGCTTCATTTGATGCTACCATTCCAGCGGGTCAGCGTGAAGATTCTTTACCTATCCAGATTTTTACAAATAAGATGGCTCCCGGGCATAATTATGTGTTGCCATTAACCATCATCAAATCTTCCCTGGATATCAGTAACTGGAACCATTTAATGTTAAATATTGGTGCTAAAAATGCTTTTGACGGGAAATATACAGTTAATGGAACTTTTGTAGATGTTACTACACCGGCCTTTACCGGCGCTTATCCAAAACCTGTTAGCCTTGTTACCCAGGGGCTTTCTACCGACGCCTATTTTGATGGCCTTTTAGGTGGTTTTGGTTATGTTTTTGATACCGATGGTCTTGGAGATCTTTCTTACTTTGGTAACTGGGCTCCTGTATTTACCTTTGATGCGGATGGAAATGTAACTAAGGTAACTAATTATTTTTCTGATGCGGCGCCAAGAAGTAGAAACTCACAACTAGATACATCTCCAGGTACAGTAAACAAATTTGATTTTGCTACAAAAACCCTTGATGTAAGCTATTATTTCATGCAGGCTGGCAATATCAGAGGAAAGATTCATGAAATCTGGAAATACAACGGACCAAGATAATTAATCTTAAAAAGCAATTTAAAATAAAAGAGAGGCCGTCCTGCAGGATGGCCTCTCTTATTTTTCTTGTTTATGTAAACCAAATTGATCTTTAGAAGGAACACTTTGTTAGATGAGATTTATTTGCAAACCCGTATTGAATTGTGGGGTGAGGGAAAATCTTACCTGGCAATGAAGAGGAATAAAGCTACCATTACCAGAGGTGCAAATCATCTGTTTTTTGCTGGTAATTCCTTCCAATACAATGATCCTAAGGTCACATTTGTAGGTCCCGGGGCGGAAGTAATTAATAATCCTGATTTGAATAAATAGGAGTTGAAATTTAAAATGCTTAAAAAGGGCTGTGTCGCTATGATGCAGCCCTTTTTATTTATATTATCGATAAAGGAAAATTGAAGTTTAATTCTCTTTTTTCCTTCTTTATTTATTGGTACTTTTGAAAAAATAATAAATATGCCTGATCAACCAGCCGCACCCAATCAATTGAATATCGAGATTTCTGAAGAGGTTTCGGAAGGAATTTATGCCAATCTTGCCATTATTACGCACAGCCACGCAGAGTTTGTAATCGATTTTGTAAATGTGATGCCAGGAACACCGAAGAGTAAAGTAAAAAGCAGGATCATTCTTACACCTACACACGCAAAACGTTTTATGAAAGCAATGATGGAGAACGTGAAAAAGTTTGAAGCGGTGAATGGTACAATTAAAGATATTGAAGCGGTGGAATTGCCTTTGAATTTTGGCGGCCCTACAGCCCAGGCGTGAATTAGTTTTTTGTTTTTACTTAACCTTCAATAAATGGATGAGAATCACTATAAATTAGATAGATCATCCCTAAAATCGATGAGTTTTGAGGAAGCCGATGATCATGTTTCTTTCTGGACTGATAAAACATTGACCGAAAGATTAAATGCGGCTTGCTTTATAATCCACCAGATTTTTGGAACTTCTCCTTCTGATAAGGTTGATATAAACTATACGGATAAACGTAAACAACCAAATGGCTAATCTTTTTAATGAGGATTTCGGCGATTTTATTTATGCACTTAATAAGAATGAGGTAAGATATCTTTTGGTTGGAGGTTATGCGGTTATTCTTCATGGATATGTAAGAAGCACAGCTGATATGGATATTTGGGTAGATAAAACCAAGGAAAATTTAGAGAGTTTAAATACTGCGTTATACGAATTTGGATCACCTTCAATTCCGGAAGGAGAATTCCTTGGTTCTGAATTTGATGTTTGGGGAATAGGAAGAGAACCAAACAGAATTAAGATTTTGAGTGAAGTAAAAGGTTTATTGTTTGAAGTTGCTTACAAAGAAACCGAAATCTACAAACAAGGAAATCTGCAAATCAGCTATATTGACTTTAATCATTTATTAAAAGCAAAAAGTGCTGCCGGAAGGTATAAGGATAAAAATGATATAGAGCAACTAAATAAAAACAAAAAAATCTAAATCATCCCCTCATCCGCGAAGCTGTAATATCCTTCATCACTTACAATAAGATGATCTACAACGTCTATATCCAGTAATCTTCCGGCGCTTTTTAATTTGGCAGTGAGTTCTTCATCCGCTCTGCTTGGCCGCAAATTGCCCGACGGATGGTTATGACAGAGAACCATGGAGGTTGCCTGTACTTCTAATGCTTTTGCAAATACCAGTCTTGGATCAACAATGGTATGGCTGATTCCGCCTTTGCTCATCACTTCAAAATGTTTTACTTTATTGGCCTTGTTCAAAAAAACAACCGCAAATACTTCATAAGGATGATCTTTTAAGGACGCTTTCAAATAAGCAGCAAGTTGGCCGCTTGAGGTTAACCGGGTTTTAATAAGACCAGCAGTTCCCTGCCTCCTACGCCCTAGTTCCAACGCAGCCACTAAAGTTACAGCCCTTGCTATTCCGATACCATTTACTGTCATCATTTCTTTTATAGAAATCTTTCCCAGTTCATCAAGATTATGCTGCCCTAACTTTAAAACTTCTTTGGCAACATCGATTGCGCTGTCTTTGCCGCTGCCTGAATTGATCAGGATTGCAAGCAACTCTGAATCAGAGAGACTTTCTTTTCCTTTTGATAAAAGTTTCTCCCTTGGACGGTCATCAATCGCCCAATTTTTAATAGAAGTGGAAGACTTGTTAGAACTTTCCATGATTTTCAGTTTATTTCCAAAAATATTAATTATAATTTCGCCAAACTAATTATTTGCTTCATAATTCCATTTATATGCATCCTAACGTAAAAATCTTTTCGGGTACGGGTTCGCAATATCTTGCCAAACAAATTGCTTTAAGGTTTGGAGAACCTTTGGGAAAAATCAACATTCAAAAATTCAGCGACGGGGAAATTGGTGTTGAATATCTTGAAAGTATTCGTGGCCAGTTTGTTTTTTTAATCCAAAGCACTTTTGCTCCAACCGATAATTTAATGGAATTACTATTGATGATCGATGCGGCAAAGCGTGCTTCAGCCTATAAAGTAATTGCTGTAATTCCTTATTATGGTTACGCAAGACAGGATAGAAAAGATAAACCGAGGGTGGCAATCGGTTCTAAATTAGTTGCCAATATGATTGTGGCTGCCGGTGCCGATCGGGTAATTACAATGGATTTGCATGCGCCCCAGATCCAGGGATATTTCGATATCCCGGTCGACCATTTGGATTCATCCGCAATTTATATTCCTTACATCGAAGACCTGAATCTTGAGAACCTCACATTTGCTGCTCCGGATGTAGGAAGCGCCAACAGGATCAGGGAAATAGCCAGCTATTTCGAAGTAGATATGGTGATTTGCGATAAACACAGAAGAAGGGCGAATGAAATAGCGAGTATGGTGGTAATCGGGGATGTGACCAACAGGGATATTGTTTTGATTGACGACATCTGCGATACGGGTGGAACACTTTGTAAAAGCGCTGCCTTGTTATTAGAAAAAGGTGCCAGGAGTGTTCGCGCTTTTTGTACACATCCGGTCTTAAGTAATGGGGCTTATCAAAATATTGAAAACAGCGTACTGGAAGAATTGGTGGTATGTGATACCATTCCCGTAAAAAAGAAAATTGATAAAATAAAAGTAGTTTCTGTAGCCGACCTTTTCGCCATTGCCATCAGGAACGCCTACGAAAATAAAAGCATTAACAGCCTCTTCATCAGGAGTAAGATTCATAAGAAGCAGAATGCATAAATTTACTCAATGTGAATCCTTTTGGACCAAAGGTGTATCATAATTTCATTTGGCAAGCCGGAAGCACAACAGATATGGTTAGGCCAAAAAACCAGGAAAATAACTCCTGAGATTCAAATTGTAACTCGTCGTAAACTTAGAATGCTGAATAATTCTATGATATTGCAGGTCTAAGAATTCCTCCTGCAAACCGATTAGAAAAACTTTCTGGAAAATTAAAAGATTTTTACTGCATCAGGATTAATGACCAATGGCTGCTTTTGAAGTGGAAATTATTGATTATCATTTAACTGATTAAAAATGTCGAAATTAAAAAATATTCATCCGGGTGAAATACTTTAAGAAGAGTTTTTTATTCCTAATCATATCTCGCCTATAAATTGGCAAAAGACCTGGGTATTCCACAAACAAGAATCTCGGAGATTGTGAAGGGCAACCGTAGAATACCGGTCTTTAAGTTTGAGTAAATATTTTGGAAAGTCAGCAAAGTTTTGGCTTGGAATTCAAGATGATTTTGATCTTCAAGAAGAAGTTGAAAACAAAGCCAGAATATTAGAATCTATCAAAAAAATTAATTTGGATATAGTTTAAAACGGCCGAATGCAGCCGTATTGCTCGCTTTAAGCTTTAAGCCTTTAAGTTTTAGCTTTTAATCCCTTTTGCTAATTACTTAATTAATCTTACCTTTGCGCCTCAAAAAAATAAAATAATTAATAATGAAAACAATTACAATCGAAGGACAAATCAGGACCGAATATGGCAAAGCAGCCACCCGCCAGCTTCGCTCTGAGGAAAAAGTGCCAGCTGTAATTTACGGAGGTGCAAAGGAAATTAATTTTTCTGCCCCGGTATCAGCTTTTAAAAATATCGTCTATACACCGGACTTTATGTTGGCAGAAATTAATGTTGAAGGCAATTCTTACAAATGCGTTTTGAAAGACCTTCAATTTGGTAAAGTGAGTGATGATCTTATTCACGTTGATTTCCTGGAACTGGTAGGAGATAAAAAAGTAACGGTAAATATTCCAATCAAATTTACCGGTGTTCCTGCAGGGGTTAAGGAAGGAGGAAAATTAGTAGTAAAAATGAAATCACTAAAAGTGAAAACATTGCCTTCTCATTTGTTGGAAAATATTGAGGTTGACATTACTGATCTTAAATTAAATGAAAATATTCGTGTTCAGGATGTGAAAGCAGAGAATATGGAAATCCTGAATTCTCCACGTATTCCAATTGCTTCCGTTACAATGACTCGTCAGTTGAAGCAGGAAGAGGCTAAAACTGCACCTGGAGAAGCAAAACCGGCTGGCGCAGCTAAAGCTGAAGCCACACCGGCAAAAGCACCTGCAGCAAAAAAATAATCAAAGCGTTTTATATAAAGGATGCCCTCTTTACCGGGGGCATTTTTATTTTTTGAGCTTTCATTTTTCAACCTGCTAAACTATCAATTTTGCGTACATTTGCACACTAATTTTAAATATGGGTATGGATAGGAATACGGTTATTGGTTTTGTTTTACTGGCTTTATTGTTTTTTGGGTATTTTTATTATTCTAAACAAGGACAACTTGAAGCCGAAAAAGAAAAACAACATATCCAGGATTCTCTCAACAGGTTAAAACCTAAAGTGGATACCGTAAAACTAAAAGCGGCTTCTGATTCATTAGCAAAAAAAGACTCTTCACTTGCCGGGTTAAAACAGGATTCTACTGCTAAAGAGCAACTGTTAACGGTTGAAACTAAATTGTTCAAAATCACTTTTTCTAATAAGGGAGGACAGCCAAAAACTATACAGTTAAAGAATTTTAAGACTTTTAATGACCAGCCTCTCATTCTGCAGGATGGAAATTTTAATAACATCTCCTATGCGATCAATACCGGCAATAATCAAACTGCCCAAACGGGAGATCTTCTTTTTAATCCACTGCCGGTGCAAACTGCCCAGGATGGCAGCCAGGTAGTAAGTTTTAGATTAGCTACCAACAACGCGGAATCAATAGAACATCAGTTCATCATCAAACCTGATGATTATATGATTGGCTTCAACATAAAACTGAATGGCGCTGATCGTCTTTTTACTCAGAATACCATTAATCTTTTGTGGCAGGCAAAGGCAGCTCAGAAAGAAAAGGATATTGAATGGGAAACACAACAATCACATATTTCTTTTGTTGAGCACGGAGATTACGATTTTGAACATGTTGTAAAGGGCAAGGATGATAATAAAAAATTTACGGAACCTGTTGAATGGCTCGCTTTAAATCAACAATTTTTTGCGGCAGCGATTGTTGCTAAAAATAAATTTACTTCGGGTGAAGTTAACTGGACCAGTCCTTCTGATACAAGCTTACACATTATAGCCAAAGCCACTGCTAATCTGAAATTGAGTGTTCCTCCGGGAAATGATGCTGTAATTCCTTTGGAGCTTTTTTATGGCCCCAGCGATTACAAAATTTTGAAATCTTATGGAAATCAAATGTATAATATGGTTCCTTTGGGAAGCGGTATTCTTGCATTTGTAAAATATATTAACAGGGGTTTCATCATGCCCGTGTTCAATTTTCTTTCCAGTAAAATTGCAAGCTATGGCTTAGTCATCGCTCTGCTGACGATAATCATCCGTTTATTGATTTCACCACTTACTTATCAAAGTTATTTAAGTGGCGCTAAAATGAAATTATTAAAACCTGAGCTGGAAGTGCTAAAATCGAAATTCAAGGATGATAAACAGGCTTTTGGTATGGAACAGATGAAACTCTACAAAAGCGCAGGTGTCAATCCTCTCGGTGGATGCATCCCGGCTTTATTCCAGGTGCCGATCTTCTTTGCTTTGTACGATTTCTTTAACTCTAATATCGCCCTGAGACAACAAAGCTTTTGGTGGGCGAAAGATCTTTCTACCTACGATTCCATTTATCATATTCCCTTTAATATTCCTTTTTACGGAGATCATGTAAGTTTATTTACTATCACCGCGGCGATCACAAGTATGCTGATTTCCGTTTATGGAATGAGCAACATGCAGGATAATAGCAATCCTGTAATGAAGTATCTCCCTTATATTTTTCCAATTGTTTTAATTGGAGTCTTTAACAGGATGCCTGCCGCGCTTACCTGGTATTATACTGTTTCCAATACCATTACCCTTCTTATCCAGTTTGTGATTCAGAAATACATTATCGACCATGATAAAATTATGGCCAAGCTGCAGGAAAACAAAAAGAAACCGGTAGCTCAAAGTAAGTGGCAGGAGAAAGTTGCAGCCATGCAGGAATCAAATGCCAAACTAAAGTCAATGAAGGAAAAAAGCGATGCGTTGAAGAAGAAAAAATAAAGGTTCACTTTGCAACCTTTGGGACGATAATCATATCTATATCATTGAATTATCTTTAAATAATAAACATATTATGAAATTGTATTCAATTGTATGTCTTCTTGCTTTTGCTTTTCTTTCCTCTTCCCTGACTGCACAAAAAACCCTTTCAGAAGGAACATTGGTTTACAATATGTCTGTGGAAACAGGCGCAGGCGAACCGAAAATGGCTGACATGCTGGATGGTGCCACCACAACGATTTATTTAAAAGGCAATGACAGCAGGTCTGAACTGGTGAGCAGTCTTGGGCGTGAAGCTACTATCTATAATGCTACTACGGGTAAAGGTGTTATTTTGAAAGATTATAGTGGCCAGAAATTGATGATTACCCTTAGCGCAAAAGATTGGGAAGAAAATAATAAAAAGTATCTTGGAATTACCTTTGACAACACAGGAGAAACTGCAACCATCTCCGGGTTTAATTGCAAAAAAGCCATTGCAAAATTAAAGAACGGAACCACTTTCACTGTCTATTATACTACCGATGTGAATTTGGTTAATAAATCTTACGATGCTCAGTTTAAAACCTTGCCAGGCCTGCCCGTTCAATATGAAATGGCATCAGGGAAAATGAAATTTAAATTCACACTTGCTTCTATAAGTTATAATTCTGTTCCGGCTACTAAATTTGAAATTCCTACCTCCGGGTATAGAGTACTTACTTACCAGGAAACAAAAGCGAAATAGATAGAAGTTAACCAGGAAACATTCATACAAAAGAAAAGAGCCTGCAAAATAACAGGCTCTTCTTACTTAAACTTTATGAAAAACTTATCTTCTTCCGCGTATGATTAATTTATAACCGTCTTTCTGGCTATATTCAGGAATTAATATCTTTTGCTTGTAAGGTAAAATATAAACGGTATTTCCTTTTTTGTAGGAAATGTATGCTTCACTTACAATACTGTTACCAATCTGTTGATTATTAGTAAGGAAACTGCCGCGGTAACTAAGTCCCGACCTTAGGTTAAACTGTATAGAGTTTTTTAGGTTACCGTTAGTTTTTATATTTAACTGGGTTTTGTTCTTTTTCACAAAACCGCCCCTGTCTGCGAAAGCAAAAAGACATACTCCGCAAACAAGTACAATCACCGCTACTATTTTGGAATATTTTGTCATTTGTGAAAACTTTATTAATGTTATTAATGCAAAATTAAGAAATTATTATGAAAAATTAAAGCCATTCATCACATTTTTTTTCAAAGAACGAGAATTAAATTTTCAAAATTGATTTTAAATAAAATAATCGTACTTTGGTCTTATAAGTTTACTTTATGAAAGATAATCATTATCGCCAGGAAAGGGAGGAGATGAATGAACTCTTACGCAAGTACAATGACTTTAAAAGCGGCAGGAAGTTTAATTTTATTGAAGAAGAATCGTTTCACAGATTAATAGATTATTTTGATGAAAATGATAATCTTGCATTTGCCCTGGAAGCGGCAAACTTTGCCATAGAACAGTTCCCCTATTCCTCTACTTTATTTATCAGGAAAGCCGATATTCTCATAGCTACCCAGCATTATTATGAAGGACTTGCGATCCTGGAAAAAGCGGAAATACTTGACAGCAATGACATCAATCTCTATATTTTAAAAACGGATGCTTATCTCGCTTTGGATGATCATGAACAGGCAGCAGCCTTGCTCCATGAAGCAATAGTGGTTTTTGACGGTTCAGAAAAGATTGAGTTACTTTTTGAACTTGCGGATGTTTATGATGATTACGAGGATTTTGAAAAAGTATTTAATTGTCTTCAATTGATCCTTGAGCAGGACCCGACCAACGATGAAGCGCTTTATAAGATTTGCTTCTGGGCAGATTATACAGGCAGAAATGAAGAGAGCATTAAGATCCACCAGGATATTATCGAGGAACACCCTTATTGTCACCTTGCCTGGTTCAACCTGGGAACAGCTTTTCAGGGTTTAAAGTTGTATGAAAAAGCAGTAGATTCTTATTTATATGCTATTGCAATAGATGAAAAGTTTGACTATGCATACCGCAATCTTGGCGATGCCTATTTAAGAATGAAAAAATACAGGGATGCAATTGAGGCACTTCAAAAAGTACTGGAACTTTCCCTGCCTGAGGATGTAATTTATGAAGCAATTGGATATTGTTATTTAAAATTAAAAAACCCGGCCCAGGCAAGATTTCATTATAAAAAGGCAGTTCATTTAAATCCCACTGAAAGCCGTTTGTATTATAAAATTGCCGGTACTTATATGGATGAAGGATATTGGGAAAGTGCCATTAAAAACCTGGAGAGCGCAATGAGTATTAACAAGGCGCAACCGGATTTTCATTTTTCTATTGCACTTTGTTATATTGAATTAGGGAAAATAAAAGATGCGGTAATTCACTTCACTCATTTTATTAAAGCCCGGCCAAAAAATGTAAAAGGTTGGAAAGAACTGATCAAATGTCTGTATGAGGCTGAATATTATGAAGAAGCTTTGGAGCAGGTGTATAATGCCCAAAAAAGTACCGATTATAAACCGCTTTTTACTTATTATGAATCAGCCATTTTTTTTGAAATGGGAAAATCGAAACAGGCCCTTTTGAAATTGCAACAGGCTATTGAAGATGCGCCAAATTTAGTGAAGCAATTTATAGAACTAAATCCGGCTTTATTGCAACATTCTGCCGTTTCAGATATAATTGGCAAAAAGAAAAATTCCATAAAACGAAAAAAGAAATAAAAGCTGAAATCCCGGATCCCGCTGTTTGGGCGTGTAATTACTCACATGCTGTTCAAAGTTTTTTGAACGATTTTATTTCTACCAAACTATATTTGCGCATCTCAAAAATTATATAATGAATTTTAATCTTAATCAAATTCCTGAAAGAGTTGAAAAGCCACGGAAGTATGGAATTACGATGATCATGGACAAAGGACTTAGCTTGCAGGAAGCAAAAAATTTAATAAGCGCTGCTGGTCCTCACATTGATGTGATCAAACTTGGTTTTGGAACTGCTTATGTTACACCCAACCTGCGTGAAAAAATAGAATTGTACCAATCTTTTGATATTCCTGTATATTTTGGAGGTACTTTATTTGAAGCTTTTTTGATCAGGAATCAATTCAATGATTATATCTCTCTTTGCAAAGATTTTAATGTTAGCTATATGGAAGTGAGTGATGGATCTATCACAATCCCCCATACTGAAAAATGCGGTTATATTGAAAAATTAACCAAACACGGAACCGTTTTTAGCGAAGTAGGAAGTAAAGATGCTACTAACATTATGCCCCCATATAAGTGGATAGAACAAATGAGCGCTGAATTAGAGGCAGGTGCATCTTATGTAATTGCAGAGGCCCGTGAAGCAGGAAACGTAGGGTTATACAGGGATAGTGGTGAAGTTCGCCAGGGTTTGGTAAATGAAATTTTAACCCGCATTCCCGCAGAGAAGATTCTTTGGGAGGCTCCTCAAAAAGCGCAACAACTTTATTTTCTTGAATTAGTTGGTTGCAATGCAAACCTTGGAAATATCGCTCCTTCAGAGATTATTCCGCTGGAAGCAATGCGTATCGGGTTACGTGGGGATACTTTCCATCTCTACCTCAACAAAGAAATTGCATAATGAATGTGTATGGATTGATTGGCCAAACTTTGCATCATTCTTTTTCCAGGAGATATTTTTCTGAAAAGTTCAGAAGTGAGCATCTACTCGATTCACAATACCGCAATTTTGAATTAAAAGACCTCGGAAAAGAAATCCCGCAATTAAAAAGTGATCCTGAAATAAAAGGGTTAAATGTAACCATTCCGTATAAAACGGAAATTATTCCTTTCTTAAATGAAATGTCTTCAGAGTGTAGGCAAATCAATGCCTGTAATTGTATTAAAACGGGTAGCGGGAAATGGATTGGTTATAATACCGATGTAATTGGTTTTGAAAGATCTTTCACTCCTTTTTTAAAACCGTTTCAACAAAAAGCGCTGATACTTGGAACCGGCGGAGCTTCCAATGCTGTGGCTTTTGTTTTGAAAAAGCTGAATATTGATTTTGTAAAAGTTAGCCGCAAAGAGAAAGGAGAAAGTTCTCATCAAATTTCTTATAATGATCTTTCTGAACAAACAATGCAGGAATTTCAAATTGTCATTAATACAACACCCCTCGGAACATTCCCGAATGTAAACGAATGTCCTGATCTGCCCTATGAATTCATCACCGAGCGTCATTATTTTTTCGACCTGATTTATAACCCTTCCAAAAGCTTATTTCTTTCTCTTGCCGAAAAACATGGAGCGTTTATTGAAAACGGTGATAAGATGCTCATGATCCAGGCAGAAGAAAGTTGGCGGATTTGGAATGAATAATCCGATGAGACAAATTTCATTGCAGTAAAAATCCCCGATAAAACTTTTAGGAAGGTTAATTTTTAATTGATGAGAATCGATTTCAATTCCTCCGGCAAACTACTCACCTTTTTTATTTGATAGTTATAACAAACCATCCCTGTTTTTGCTAAGGCAATGATGATTATTTGGTCATTCCTTGTAACCGATATTTTATAAAAAAGTTCAAAAGAAACGCGGCTAATTTCCCCTGCAAATATTTTTATTTCAAGAACATCCTTATAGAAAGACTCGTTTTTGTATTCAACTGAAAGTTCACTCATGATCATCGAACTTCCGGCTACATTCAATTCAGTAAATCCGTGCTGTCTTAAAAATTGTACCCTGGCTTCATGAATGATTTCAACAATGGCATTGTTACCAACATGATTTCCATAATTTATGTCGGTAATCCTGACAGGAATGGTAACAGAGGCAAGCAATTTTCCAGGAAGTTCAATTTTTAATCGGCCCATGACTACAAAAAGCTTTATTCTAAATGATCATTTTTTGCAGCCATTTGAAGCAGGTCAATAAGGTTAGCAGATGTTGGTAAAACGGTGCTGCTCAACATAATTTTTTGCCATTCCCCAATCTTTTTATTCCATACAGGTTTTGGCGGAAATTCATGATCAGCAGAGATAATAAGAGTTGCCACTTTAGGAGAAATTTTTACAGGTTGTCCTTCAGGATTGGCAACAGTCAGATATTTTTTTGTGTTGTTGTTATTTACTTTTAAATTTTTAGCAATTATTTCCTTTTTTTCTTTTGGGCTGTGAATGATTGATTCAAGGATCTTCTGATTTAAATTCATTGAATCTTTTATTTTCTGAGCCAAAACCTTACTTGTTTTTTGTGGAATATTTGCAGTAGAAGTGATCTTTTGATTTTTATTAAAAATTAAAGAGCCCACGAAAATAATGATAACAGAAACAGCGGCAGTAGCTCCGTAAAACAGAAACCTGGATTTTCTATAAGGATGCAAGTTTACTACTTTTTGATCATGAAGTTCTTCGGAAATTCTATCCCAGATTTCCCCGGGGGGAGGAGTTTTATGATTATAAATTTTATTTTTAAAATCGTTGTTCATTATTTCACGGCTCTACTTTTGTTGATTAATTCTTGTTTCAATTATTTTTTTCAATACACCTTTTGCTCTCGCCAATTGTGATTTACTTGTTCCTTCCGTTATCCCCAACAGGTCTGCAATTTCCTTGTGGGAGTATCCTTCAATTACATGCATATTAAACACTTGTTTGTAACCAGGCGATAATTCATTAATCAGGTTCAATACATCTTTTGTCGCAAGCGTATCTAAGGCACTCAAATCATTGTCTTCTATTGTATTTTCCTGAACTTCCGAAACCTTGTACAGTTTCACTTTTTTTCGATAATGCTCAATAGAAGTATTGATAAATATCCTTCGCACCCATCCTTCGAAAGAACCTTCAGCTCTGAACTTACTCAAACTTTTGAAAACCTTCATAAAGCCTTCCTGCATCACATCATTAGCATCTTCAATATTATCAGAATATCGCAAACAAACAGTATACATGATTGAAGAAAACCTCTCATAAAGCATCCGTTGCATTTGTGGATCTCCTTCAATGCATCCTTTGATTAAGTCGCTTTCGGACGGTATATGGTTGCTTGTCGCACTCAAATTTTTTGTGTTTTTCTAATATATTGGCTATATATTGCCGGAATTCAAATATTCCGCCAGTTTTTCTATTGCTTTTTTTCTGTGGCTGAAGGTATTTTTTTCTTCCATACTCATTTCAGCGAAAGTCCTGAATGATCCGTCAGGGACAAAAACAGGATCGTATCCGAAACCTGAATTTCCTCTTCTGCCTGCAATAATAGTGCCTTTGCAGGTACCTTCAAAAATTTTCTCTTTTCCTTCTTCGATAAGGCAAACTACCGTTCTGAACCGGGCTTTACGGTTTTCTTTATCCTTTAGATTCGTTAAAAGCTTGTCAATATTTTTCTCAAAATCTCTTGATTCACCTGCGTACCGTGCACTTTTTACGCCCGGCTCTCCATTCAAAGCTTCCACCTCTAAACCGGTATCTTCTGCAAAACAATCCTTATTCATTATGTGGCTAATCACTCTTGCTTTTTCAAAAGCGTTTTCTTCCAGTGTTTTAAAAGGCTCGGGTATGTCAATATCAATTCCGGCTTCTTTTAAGGAGAGAATTTTAAATTCATCTTTTAGAATCGATCTTACCTCTGTTACTTTATTTTCGTTGTTGGTTGCAAATATGATTGTATTCATTTTTTAAGAAATAATTTTTGCAGGCTTGTCCATAGTTCTTTCTTTAGATCTTTATGATCGAGGAAATTTTTTAAGGAAGGAGCTGTTAAATAAAGTTGATCCCTGAACTGTTGAATTTGAAAAAATGGAATGCTGAAGGGCAGATTCAAATCAATAGTCGTAACTCCAAAAAGTAAAATTTTAGTTGAATGGAAGTAGTTAATGAAATCTTCATAATTGAAAGGATTTAAATAAAAATTTACTAAAGCAATATCAGCCATAGTAAGTTTACAGGCGGTGACGAGGTTGGATAAAAGCGTCATTTCATTATCGGGAAGAAATTTATTTTCGGGATCATTAATAAGAAAGAGTATTTGCTGCTGATTTTCGCCAAGGCTGCTAATAAACCGGTCCTCTTTACCTTCATTTTCCGGCAATATTTCCTTCACTTCTATAAGATTTTTGCTAAAAAGGTTTTGGCAGGTTTCTTTAGTAAGTTGAATATTATTGAGCCCCATTTGTTATTTCACCTCCTTTTTTTTCGTTTCTTTGTGGCAAATTTAATGATATGACGGCTACAGATGATTTTAAAGTTACAAAAACTGAAAAAAGCAAACTTCCTTCATTGGATCTCAATAATATTCCGTTTGGAAAATTTTTTACTGACCATATGTTGGAAGCGAATTATGAAGATGGCGAATGGAAAGAAGTGGAGATCAAACCTTACCAGGCCATTACGATTGATCCTGCCTGCGCAGCCTTACATTATGGACAAGCAATTTTTGAAGGAATAAAAGCATACAAGAACCAGGAGGGCGAAGCTTTTATTTTCAGGCCAGAAGATAATTTCAAACGCTTCAATATTTCTGCTGAAAGAATGGAAATGCCAAAGGTGCCTGAAGAAATTTTCATTGAAGGAATGAAACAACTAGTAAAATTGGATGAAGATTGGATTCCTGCCGAACCTGATCATTCCTTATATATAAGACCTTTTATGTTCAGCACAAATGAAGTAATAGGTGTAAAGCCGGGTGATAAATATAAATTCATGATCATCCTTAGCCCGACAGGTCCTTATTACAGCGCTCCCATGAGAATTTATGCCGAAGAAAAATATGTAAGAGCTGTTCCGGGTGGAGTCGGTTATACAAAGAATGCGGGCAATTACGGCGCTTCAATGCACGCCACCGCTGAAGCTAAAAGAAAAGGTTATGACCAGGTTTTGTGGATGGATGCCTTTGAGCATAAATATGTAGAGGAATGCGGAACCATGAATGTATTTTTTATTATGGGTGATAAGGCAATCACACCCGATTTAACTGCAGGAACAATTTTGGCAGGTGTAACCAGGGATAGTGTGATCCAAATATTGAAGGATATGAGATTGAATGTTGAAGAAAGGCGTTTGAGTATTGATGAAATAGAGGAGGCTTACCATAAAGGAAACCTTACCGAAATCTTTGGAACCGGTACGGCAGCTACAATTTCCATGATAAAAGAATTACGCTATAAAGATTCTGTAATGACATTTGAAACAGAAAAATGGAAAGTGGCTCCAGAAGTAAAAAGGAGAATGAATGCGATCAAGGAAGGAGTAGCTGAAGATAAATATGGTTGGATGGTCAAAGTATGATGGAAGGTTGTTTAATTTCCATTAGGTAATATACAATATTCAAGGGGTAAAATAAGTAAGCCGCGAAGACCGTATTGATGGTTTTATTTATTTTATAATTTCATTTTTCCTTCTAATCAAATAATTTTGGTTTTTCGCAATCCTACACTTACCTTTGCCGTCCAAAAAAATCAGGGTAAAAAACAATGCCTACAATACAACAATTAGTAAGAAAAGGAAGAACAATCATCAGGGCTAAAAGTAAATCAAGAGCGCTTGATAGTTGCCCGCAGCGCAGAGGCGTGTGTACAAGAGTTTATACAACAACTCCAAAGAAACCAAATTCCGCTTTACGCAAAGTAGCTAAGGTAAGGCTTACTAATAAAATTGAAGTGATCGCTTACATTCCCGGAGAAGGACACAACCTGCAGGAGCACTCTATCGTGTTGCTTCGTGGTGGAAGGGTAAAAGATCTTCCCGGAGTTCGTTATCACATTGTACGTGGAAGCCTTGATACTGCAGGTGTTAAAGACCGTAAACAAAGCCGTTCCAAATACGGTACTAAAAAAGAAAAAGCTAAAAAATAATTAACAGGAGCCTGCTTTTTTTATCAGGCGAATAAATACAAAAGAACAATGCGTAAAGCACAAGCAAAAAAACTTCCTTTAGCTCCTGATCCTAAATTCCAGGACAAGCTGGTTACCCGTTTTGTAAATAATTTAATGTGGGAAGGAAAAAAAAGTGGCGCTTTCACTATATTTTATGATGCGCTTGACAAGGTTTCTAAAATCTCAGGTGAAGACGGATACGAGGTTTGGAAAAAGGCTTTGGCAAATGTAACTCCAGGTGTAGAGGTAAAAAGCCGCAGGATTGGTGGGGCAACATTCCAGATTCCTTC
>Ga0164242_10003188_pt1 | contig 18787 bp, 20 predicted proteins | sample OricomgcompostMG_FD_108783 | JGI IMG/M metagenome (GOLD analysis project Ga0164242, IMG submission 108783) | Miracle-Growth compost microbial communities from Emeryville, California, USA - Original compost - Miracle growth compost (MG) ... | reverse complement strand
TCAAAGATCTACTCCGTAGAGTAGTTTCAGAGATTAAACTGAAAAGAACAGATACTACACTTGATCTAAGCCAAAAGGCAAAGAGAGCTAAAGAGGAAAAGAAGAAAGGTCCAAAGGTTGGGGGAGAGCGCGGTATATATACTCGGTGTGGTTGGTCCGTGCACGCATGCAAATTTTCAGGTGGGTCCTCCAGGCACCAAAGGCACCCAAGCAGCCAAGCAAGCACCTTGGTGGTTTGGTGGGGCGTGCTGTTCGGAAAAACGGATGTTTTGGGCCCCGTAGTGGGCAGGACAAGGGAGCTTTAGCACTGTCTATCACCAAGAAGCTGTGATCCTTCGTCGGCGCGAATTGTAATATATGGAAGTGTCTGCGCCCTTGCCATCTAGCCAAGCACCTCCTATACGGAGATAGAGCTTGTCTTCAACAAACCTCGACTCTCGAAAGCCGCTCCCCAATTGGTTAATCCCGCGCGATGCCGTCCTCAACATCGCCAAACGCCAAGCAGGCATCGGCGGAAGGAGACGCCCGGCCGGCTCTACAGCCGATTCCCACCAATCCCTCGCCCCTTTCGCAAGCTGTTCGGCACGTTCACTCAGTGTTGTTGCCAGCTCTTTTCTACTTGAGCTTCAATGACCTTGTCTTGGACCCTGTTTCCTCAATGACGAAGACGCTGCCCGCTGTGACGGCAATCCAGGCGACGTATGCGCTTGTCTGTGTTCCCGTGGCGGGATCGCAGTCCACCAAAGCTACTAAGAAGTTGAGACCTGGGGAGAAGAAGACGGGTGCGGAGGGGACCGGGTCAAACGTCGTTATTGTAGGTGCCCTTGCTTAGTTAACCCCTCGCGATGCTTGTCGTAGGGTGTTTGATGTTCCACGGCTTCAGTCGCTAACCACGCTGCAGGCCGTATTCCTCTCTCTACTCCTATCGGTATTCATAGCGCCGTTCTTCCATATCATCATGGTCCTCTTCGGCGCGCCGGTTCTCACCCACAATGCGCACACATTTCTATGCGCCGTCCATCTATCGATCCTCACGCTCCTCCCCCTATTCTACGCACACGGAGTCGATTCTTCTGCCTGGCTCTCAATTGCCGGCTTCCGAGCTCCCTTTGATGCCTCGTTCGGCGGACTTGTTGGAGGCGTAGTAGGGGCATGGCTAGGGGCACTTCCGATCCCGCTAGACTGGGACAGGGAGTGGCAGAAGTGGCCAGTTACCATCCTCTGTGGGATATACGCGGGCTACGTCTTTGGAAAGTTGATTGGAGGAACCTTGGCTTTTGGCACGAGGTTCTGACGTTGAACGCCCCCGTTTCATGATCATTTCTCCAAGACCCTATTGTGATACCCCCCAAAATTAGACTGCAGGAAACTTTATCGGGACGCTACTTCCACAGAAGAACCGTGGCCGGAGACAGAATAGTTGGGAGTCGAAGGCTTAGCGGCCCGGGAAACTCGGGCTCTAGAATTCCGGGCCGTGAAGTATTCCCAAGGCAGTGGTGAAGGGGGCGCAAGCCTAGTTAGAGGGAATACGCTGGGCTTTGATTTTAGAGAAGCCAGAGGCAATTCTACGAGCTAAGCCTAGTTGATCGCGTTGGAAAGCGTTCACTTTGGCTTCCAGGCTCTGATATGAGTGTCTCTTGTATGTGTTATACAACACCTCGGGGGGGGGGATGGAGTGACGCGCCGAAGCTACATCGGATTCCGTGTTAGCGGTTAGAATTATGTTCTAGGGGGTTTGCGTTGTGTTGAACACCTGTGCAGGAACTAGGTAGATGGCACTTAATCAGACGGACGACGTTGATTACCTACATAGGAGCAAACCAAGCCAAACACTCGCTAATAGAAGTTGGTAACCGGCACATTGGCCTCAGTCTAGTGCATACCTACGTACAAACAACGACGGTGAGGCCGGGTATCCGCGCCGCCGCATTTGTTTCCGTGTCCTGTCTAACCAACGAGTAGTGGTACAAGTACAAGTGAATGAACACACACACACACACACAACAGAGTGAGAGAAACACACAAGCCGCTTCATCCTCAAATGTCAAAGATCTCCCCGATGCCCTCCCCACCACCCCTCCGGCTCTCCACCAGATCCAACCTCCAACCTGTCCAGTTCTTCAGCGACCGCTTAACCTCCTTGATACGCTCAATACGCTTCTTAGCCTCCTCCTCATGCGCCTTCCTAAAGGCCTCCTCATCAAAGTCCATATCGCCATCGTCGTCAAGGAATCCTTCATTCTCGTCGCCGCCCGCAGCCCCGCCCGCAGCGCCGGCGCCCGTGAGCGCATTCAGGCCGCTGGCGAAGAAGTCGCCGAACCCGCCACCGCCAGGGTGGTGGGACGCGCCTCGGCGGTGCGCGCTAGGCGAGACGCTGCCGAGGTCCACGTCGGTGAAGCGCGCGCCGCCCGGTGTGCCGTCGTCGGGCCCGCTCTGCATCTCCTTCCTCCGCTCGTGCCAGATGCCCCTGCGCAGGTCCGTGTTCTCGGCCTCAAGCTCGCGCACGCGGTCCTCGAGGCGCCGCCTGCCCTCGTCTTCGAGCTCGTCGACGGCGTCGTCGTCGCCGCCGCCGTCCGCCGCGTCCTTCTTCCGCAGCCGCAGGTTCTCAGCCTCCGCCCGCTCCAGCTTAGCCACCAGCTCAGCGGCCTCCTTGTCGGCGCGCTCCTTCTCCTTCCTCAGCGCCTGGGTGCGGCCGTCCTGGTCCTTGTGCACCGTCGTGAGGGTGGCGACCTTGCGCTCCAGGGCCTCGGCCTTGGTCGCCGCGGCGTCGCGCTCCGTGCGCAGGTCGGCCGCCTCGCGCTCGAGGGCGCGTAGCTTGGTCTCGGCCGAGGCGCGCTCGGAGCCCTCGCGGACGGCCTTCTCGGACGTGCGGTCGAGGTTGCGCCGCAGGTCGCCGAGCTCGCGCTGCGCTAGCGCCGCGGCCTTCTCGGCGCGCGCGAGCTTCTCCTCGAGCGCCGTGAGCTGCTCTGACGGCGTGCTTGCCGACACTGAGAGACGCTCGACTTGAGCCCGGAGGCGTGACATCTCTAGCTCCATGGTCTCGATGGTCGCGGACTTGGACTGCAACTGGGCCTCTAGCTCCGACCCCGCAGGGGTTGACATCGCGATGGAGGGAGATGAGCCGTGCCTGGCCCCACCACCGCCTCGGGAAAGTTGGGATTGGAGCTGGGAATTCTGGCGTTGGAGGGCGAGGAGGTCATTTCGCTAGAGTAGGACTAATGTCAGTTCCTGCCGGGTGGAAGAAAGTAGGAATGCTGACGATAAAAGGGGGCAAGGCAGAAAAACAAACAAAAAAAAGGCCGTGGTGGTGGGGCGCGAACTTACCAGCTTCTCAACCTCGCCAGCTGAACCGCCGCGCTTCTCGCCAGAAGTGTCGGTATCACCCTCACGGAGGGCCGAAAGCTCATCCTCGGCCTTCTGCCAGCGCTTCTCAGAGCTGGTGGCCTCCTTCGCCAAGCGTTTGTTCTCCTTTTCCAACTCCTCTATCCTCGCAACGTGTTTGCGGTAGATATCCGGCGCAGTTTCGCCGTCCGGGCTGAACAGGCCGGGGGATAGAGGCCCAGATATTGAGGGCTTTCGGAACGAGGCAGACCTCGCTTTGGATTGTTGGGCCAGAGGCGCGTTGCTTAGGGTTGGGGAGATGGGCGACAGCTCGTCCTTTTCTTCCTCAGCCGCGGGCTTCGTCTCTTCCGCCACCACATCCTCCTCGGGAGCGGGCTTATCTTCTACGGCAGCCCCTGACTCTGCTGCGGTGGGGGATTTCTCGGAGGTCTCCCCCTTCTTCGCGGCGGACGCGCCGGCCTTAGCTTTGCCCCCTTTCTTCTTCTTCAATTCCTGGGCTTGCTGAGCCGCCTAGAGCACTAGGTGTTAGCTGGGACCGGCGATGGAGTACGACTGCGTTTCGGACGACAAACCCTCTTCCTAGCTGCGGCCAGTTGCTTGGCTTTATCCTCTGCGTCGGCCATGATTGATTCGCTATGACTGTAGTTGTAGGTGCTCGTAACGGATCCGATGGATGGTGGAAATGTGTACAGCTATGCATCATCGCGACCCGTTCCAAGGGAAGCTCCAGAAAATGTGGGGTGTTTGGCACACATTCTCACCAATCAGGTGAGGTCGGGCAATTGGAGGGCGCCTTGCTGCTTTGGGCCAAGTATAGATCGGCCCCGTAAAGCCGGAGCGGGTACGGCAGTACTACCCCGTCCACAGCGGCTGCGGCCCCGCTATTGCTCGGCGGGAAGCGGTACGGGGGCATGTACACTTGAAGAAGCGCATATTCAGCGAGACAACTCCAGGTACGCATCACGTAATAAACAGCCCAGTTTCAGCGCGTACCGCTGTTGAGGGGCAGAAACGCGATATCTTAGACGGAAGATCCTAATGTAAATGTGCATGTACATTAGTAATGACCACGCCCCATGGATTGGCGGCCACAGGCGCGCGGACTACACCAGGGGGCGGCCGCCCATTAATCGGGTCTCCCCGAGGGTATCCCGTCGTAGGAAAGTAATAATAGCTTCGGATTAGCCTCCAGCGCTGTGACAGGCTGGGGCTGAGCCAAGGGTCCTGCTGCATCCCAGCCTTCCCTGCTGTCCTGCGGGCAGACCCAATTCGTAATAAATGTGTACTAGTCGAAGATTATCATAACCGTTCCTGGCGGTGAGTATATTTCTTACAGGGCCCCAGAGCCTCGCGCGCTCAAGGAAGGAATGGACTTTTTAAGCTTTTGTCCTTCCCATCGTCTATTAGCGAACTGATAATAAAGATGCGGACCCTTCTCGAGCTGCTCATCGCCCTCGCAGCCGTCCCTGGTCTCATCAGTGCAGCGGCAACATGCTACAACTCCCTCGGCCAACCGGTCGAAGACTGGTTCCCATGCAACCCCGGCCTCCCAGTCTGCGCGTGCTGCTCCAGCAACGACCTGTGCCTCTCGGACGGCGCATGTCTACACGCCGGTAGTGATAATGGGTTCTCGATCCAAGGATGCACCGATCAGCAATGGGGTATTCCATGTTTGTCGAACTGTTTGAGTTTGCGTAAGTCACAAGCAAGGCGTGACTGAGAGTGGTCAAACAGGAAATGGACACACACTTGACCGTCATCTAGGACATAACTAACACATCAGCGCAGAGAGTACGGATTTCCAACGCCTTGAGCCTTGCGACCTCGTACGGATCAATCCTCAGTTCTGCTGCGGATCAGACCACTCCTGTTGCGACGACGCCGACAAAGTGTTTGACCTGCCTCACTTCAGCAACGCAGTCAAACCAGAAACAACATCAGTGCCGACGGGATCAACTACATCGGCCTCTACGGGGCCCAGCTCTACCTCCACGGGAGGTTCGAAAGAGACCACGGTGCATCCCGGGTCGGCCGACAGCTCCAGCAACAGTAAGGTCACTCTTGGCGTTGGGATCGGGGTGGGCGTCGGCGTAGGCTTGCCTCTTGTCGGGGCTATTGTCTGGTGTGCGTATCAACTCTCGAAGCGCAACAAGATAGCGGCCACTGGGGGGAATACAACGGGGGGAATGACTTATGCTGGCTATCCGGGCCAGTACGAGTACCCATACGGGGAATCGCCGATGCCGGTGGTAGCCCAGCCTGGCGGTGCACAAGAGGCACCAGGTAACAGTATACAAGAAATGCCGGCGAAGTAGTTATCCGCTTGGCCATGCGTTTGTCTTCTCGCCATGTGGTTAGTGGTGGGGTTAACTGGGGTGACAGTTTTTGAGGGAGAGATATTTAGGTGGAGAAAGATACCCAGTGCAGAAAGAAAACATGATGCTAGTGCTAAGAGTTACACAGCATTATATAAACCCTTACCAAAAATTTGCCAGCTTCCTGCACTTCCAAGATCTGCTTTCCTTAGAATCGACTCGAGGAGCTACGGCACTCCGCGTTCGCCACAAAGCATGGGCAAGAAACCTATACTAAAAACTTCAGAGTCGAGAAAAGCAAAAAAGGAAGCACCAAAAAGGGAACCACCCAAGCCCGAAACCGCCCGGGCGAGCAGCCAAGATGTTGCCCGGCAGCAGATCATCCTGAACGTATTCCAGGACGCTTTCAGCGAACTACTCTCGTCAAATGAACACAACACCACTCTGCAAGAAGTCAAGCAAGCGCTCTTTAACCGGGACTTTGAAACGGCTTTCGGCCGAGAGGAGTACCTCGAGGTTTATGCCGCCCGATGGAGCCCGACTCGGGCGTTATGTTACGAGTCGGTCCTGCAGAACATAAAACCCCATCTCAAACCGCTCTTTCGGCCAAGCCCTAGCGAAGAGGGTGCTAGTGCTAGTGCCAGTGCCAGTGCCGGTCCAGATGCGACCGGATCCTCTACGCCGGCCGTGCGGGTGGTGTCCATCGGCGGTGGCGCCGCCGAGATCGTCGCCTTTGGGGGCTTTCTCGGCCGACCCGGGGATGACAACCCCGATCTCCGCGGGAACATCCACCTCGTTGACTCGGGGCCATGGGGAGGCGTCGTAGAGAAGCTGCGCGCGGGCCTCACCGTCCCGCCCCGGCTGTCCAAGTACGCCGGCGCCGCGGCGAGGGCGGCCAACGCGGCACTCGTAGACGAGGAGAGGGTTTCCGCCACCTTTGCCCGGGGTGACGTCCTCTCCCTCGGGAAGGCCGGGCTAGCGGGCCACGTCGGAGAAGTGCCGGTATTGGCGACCCTGCTGTTTACGCTTAACGAGCTGTTCACATCCGGAGGAATCGCCAAGACGACCGCGTTTCTGCTGGACTTGACATGTGTGCTCCCCGTCGGCTCGCTGCTTCTCGTCGTCGATAGTCCGGGGAGTTACTCCGAAACCGTGGTTGGGAAACAGGCGAGAAAGTATCCAATGCAGTGGCTACTGGACAAAATCCTGCTGGCGACAGAGAGCGAGCCTGTCGAGGGCCGTCGGTGGACGAAGCTGGAGTCTGTCGACTCCGTCTGGTTCCGGCTCGCTGGGGCTTTGGACTATCCTATTCCATTGGAGGACATGCGCTATCAGATGCACCTTTACAGGGTCGATCGAGCGAATGCCAAGGATGATATTAGCGCAAAGTCTACAGGTTGATACCTTGATATGTTATAAAAAGGAGCGATTATGGACATTATCTAGCCCCCTTATTCTACCAATCCTCATCGTTTCTAGGGGGGTATGGGTATTCGGCTTAAAACACAAAATAAACAAGAGAAATCCAACTCTACGTCACCAACATCCTCTCACGCCCAAACCAACTTCTTAATCGAGTGGCCCAGCTGTTCCAGCAGCCCCGTACTCCGCCTCGCCTCCGCCAGCGAGATAATATCGCCCTTCTCGACCAGCCCCCGGTCCTCCGGCTTCCCGCCCGCGAACCTCGGCTGCGACATAACGGCCAGCCGCTCGATCTCCGCCGCGATGCTGACCACCTGCTGGATCTCCGTAAGTCGCGCCGGGCCTGCGTCATCGCCGCCGCCTGCGGAAGAGCGGACGCCCTCCTTGGATGCCGGGTCCGCGATGGAGGTTGCCGCGTAGAGAGCCTTGAGCGCGATCTTCCTAGGCGGCGTGGGCTGGGGACGGCGGTTGAGCAGGCCCGCGAATCCCAAGGTGGGCACGTCGGCCATGGCCGATTCGGTGTCTGCTCGGGCCTTCAGGGCGCTGGACACGGACGAGAGGGAGCGGGTGTTGATCCTCGTGATGTCGTTGCTCCCCGGTTTATACGAGATGACGAGCCCGACGTTACGCAGTTCGTCGACCTGCGCCGGCGAGATGGTCGAGGTGATATACGTCCCGAACCGGATGTTCTGCACGTGCGCCAGCTCGACGCGCTCGAAGGAGCTCACCTTGTCGAGGTTCCAGTCGAAGCGGCATAGGTACAGCGCCGCGTCGGTCAGGAGGAGGACAGCCTCGTCGAAGGTCTGCGCCTTGACGCTGTTGGGCACGCTCGGTGCGAGCATCGTCCACCCGCCGATGAACTCCTCCGATTCATCGGCGACGACGCGCTTCTGGCAGAGCTCAATGGCCTGCTCGCGCATCCGCTGCGTTGACACGGCCGGGTCTTGGGTCATCATGTTGGCTTCGAATTCTTCGAAGACTAGGGCGGTTACGTTGCCGAGAAGGAAGTCGATCGTGGCTTGGAGGAAGAAGTCGTTTACCATGCTTGAGGCAATATTAGCAAAATGATATCCTGAAATAAACTAATCAAAGTAGAGAAGTTAGATGGCTTACCCGTTGAAAAATCGCGTTAGTGACAGGCCTGCGTCCATCAAGGCGCCGCGGTAGTTCCGCTTTCTCGTTCGAGTGTAGTCGCCCTTCATGGCCGAAGTGGAAGCATACTGCTTCGATATCGCATCGCCATTATCTGCCCATAGTGTATTGAACCAAGCCGTCTCCTGATCTAACTGCACGCTCATGTCAAAACCCTGCTCCTTCAGTTGCATGTCCAGCATGTGCTTAGCAAAGGAGCTTTGACAGACGTTCGTCCTGTCTAAGCAATCCATGCAGTTGGTCCGCAAGACACCCTTTTGTCGAATGGTGACCTCATCATTTACTGCGACGGTGCTCCCGAGAGAGTCTAGTTTCTTGCCGAGTGCTTCTAGGAGGAGAGCAACATTCTCAAACTTCATCCCTCGGCAGGCTGCGTGGAAGTCAAACCACTCGAAGGGAATCTTGTCCTCGGCGGCTTTCGCTTCGGTGCTGTCACCATCTTCGGTTTTTGGTCTTGCCTCCTCATTGAGACGCTTAACATTGCTCTCGAACGCGCTCCCGATCGAAGCCTCAATACCGTGCTTCTCTACCAAGTTGACAACCTGGAGAGACCCGTACTGATTCTCGAGCCGGTCAAAGTGCTTTTTCAAGGCCTTGAAGTTGGCTTCGGCAGAATGCTTCAGTTCTGGCGCAGGCCGTAGGGAGTACGGAGACTGCGTGAAGAAGAGGGGGATACTACCCCTGATCTGGACAAACGAGAAGACCCTCGCTGCCGGGTCCCAAACTGAAGGTGAAAGTATCTGCTCGGACTCGACCGAGTTCGCAACGAAGCCCTCGTCGTTCACACCGCGGCGATGGTATCGAAGCCCGGCTCGCTTTGCTGACCGCCTTGATATGACGGTTATATCGAAGTTCTTCTGAGTCGGCCGCAGCTCTGCGGACACCCTCTCGCTAGGTGGTGACGCTGGGCCGGAGGGCACAAAGTTGCTGAGTTCCACGGAATCCTTAGCCCCGTCGTCGATCTGCGGTGGGTCGCTGTCCACGAGGAATGTCCTTTGTCCAATGAAGCCTTGCATGAGAGGTAGAGAGAATGAGTCCGCTCCAGCGTCGATAAATGGCTGCATCATGTGCCTGTTCCAGAAGTACATTGGGTCGGCCTGCTCATGGAGTGGGAGGGTAGGCGTGGTGGGGGCTCTTTGGTTCGCCAAACTCCGCGTGATATCGTGGTCGTAGGAGAAGAAGAAGCTTCTGCTGGACCCGAACAGTATCTGCGAGGTGCGCAGAAGCTTCGGGAGCAACCCTCCAGCAGCAGGGAGGCTATCTTCCTCATCGATCGCAGATCCTAGTGAGTTCTCTTGCATGTCTTTGCTTGATACCTCTCCTCCGGCTCCGACATTGGCAGAAGCAGGAATTGACGTTTCCGTAGGCGCTGTATCGGTCAATCCCATCTGGCGCTTTTGATCCAATGCCCAGCCCGTCCGACTGAACCAGCGCTGGGCAAACCGGCCATAGCTACCCCTCCTGCCGATCACATCGTGCGCGATGCTAGATCTACGCGGGGCCGCGGCACGGTTCGCGGCGGTCGACTCGGGGCCGCTAGGATCGGGCTCGTCGTCGTCGTCTCCAACATCGTCGTTATTGCCCACGCGGCGCTCTGGGAAGTCTTCCTCGACGGAACTATCATCACCGGTCACCAGCTCGGTAGCGTCCTGGTTGCGTAGCGCCGTGACGGTCTTCGTAATGGCAGTGGTCGCTTCTCGGAGTGAGGTGCAGGGCGTGAGGGCCACCTCGGTGACGACGTATACGGGCGAGCCGCGGATCTGCGCAACCTGCTGGCGGCGCGTTATCGATACCAAGTAGCTGCAGCGAGACACAGTGATGAGTCCTACAGGGGTTTGGTGGCTTAGCTTCGTCGCGATCCTTTTGCGTGTTATGGTGGAGGGAGGTTGCGCGCGTGGGGTGGGGGGGCAGACTAACCGACTACCCCAAAGGCTTCGAATGAGGCATTGGGCTTCGAGGCATCCGGGCTGGGATCGCGAGAGGCCGGAGATATCGAGACGTCCCCGTACTTGATCTTGACAGGCGGTGTTAGGCGCTGCTCCTTGCGCGAGTTGAGGGGTTGGAGAATCAGCCCGTCAGCGGCAGCACATATAACGATTTTACGAGCAAGGCCCGACATTCTGGAGGGGCAACTAAGCACAGCTCTACATGAGATGGGTAATGGAAAGACAATGGGCAATATATGCACGGCTACAAGGCACCTAAAGTGGTTCTGGTGCCAGAAACCTAAGGGGCAAGCAATGAATGTAACAGGGCGGGTATTTAAGATCGGGGATCGGGTTACGTTAGTGGAAGATCCCGCATGCAAGACCCCACGTCACAGGGAGGGGAGGGGCCCGAGCCGGAGGTGGCGCCCTGAGGAACCCCTCATCTCGCGCCACCCCCGCGGTTGATGCAAGCCTTTTTGAGATGCGATGCAGGGAACAAGACAGGCACTCATTGCTCAAGGCTTACACGCTCAGTTGACCGATGTCTTCGATATTTACGGGGTTTCATAGTCTTAAGTACGGTTCGAGATATTCACAACGTAGCTCATGAGATAGCAACCCGGGAAAGATCTTGAGCAGGCCGTAAGGCTGAGCCCTGCGATCAGAAACCATCGTCGGGAATGCCCTTCTCGCGCTCGTCCTGCTTCCGCTCTTTATTGACATTTGCCCACCATACATGCGTCTCTTCGTCCGAAGTGCTGTTCCCTTCGGCGTCTAGTGTGTCCCACGGCTTAGGGGTCAAGATGTAATGCACATTCTTGACGTACTCGTCCTTCCAGATGGCCGAGTGGACTCCCTCCCACCTCAAGGTCTTGAGCGCATTATACGTGTACGGCAGGGCAATCCAGCGGTCCCGGAACAGGCTGGACAGCAGGCTCTGGTCGGCAAAGTCCATGGCGCTCGCATTCTCCTCCATGTGCTCGAGGATCTGCTGGAAGACCTCCCGGGACGGGTTGACGACCTGCAGCCCGCCGTTCATGAACCCCAGCGGGCCCACAGCCGGGTCGGCGCCGACGGTCTGAGCCGCGTCCGGCTCGCCGTGCTGCGACGTGAAGGCGCAGTGCTCCGGGATCCAGTCCTTCGGGTAGTGAGCCTTCTTGAGCGGGTTACAGACGCACGCGTGGCCCGCGGCGAAGACGCGCTTGCTGACGGGGCCCTTGGCCGGGTCAAGGTTGCCGGCCGCGGCGACGGACGGCTCGTCCAGCTCGAGGGTCATCAGCTCGTCCATGTCGCGCAGCACGAGCATGTCGCTGTCGAGCTGGACGACGCGGTCATACTCGGTCAGGTTGAAGGGGGTCAGTTTGCTCCAGCAGTCATAGAAGCGCGGGTCGTTGCTGTAGTCCTTGCCCTTGGTGGGCAGCAGGTAGTCGATCCGCTGCTTGGCGATGCCGCGCGCATCTAGCGCGGCGTGGCCCTCTTCAGGGAAGGTGTCCGTGTAGAGGGCGACCAGCGGGTAGGCCGAGCCGACGCGCTTGAGGGAGAAGTCAAGCGTGAGGAGGCCCGGAAGATATACGGTGTTAGTAATGAGGGTTGTCCAGACTGACGCATTGTTAGCTCTAAAAGCGAGCGCGAAGGAAACAGCGCTTGCGGGGGGGTGTTTTACCCCTTCTAGATTCCGTCGCACGTGGTGCGTCTCCCATATTGAGAGTGGTTTAGCCGAAGCTTTCGACCTGCGGGTTTTACTGTCGATTCTTGTTCAGAGATAGAAATAAAATAGCGTTAGGGGGGGCGATTGCGTCGATTGCATCCACTTCCGAGGCGAAGGATCTTTGCGGGACCTGGCACTTGCCAGGCTGGAGGGACCAGGAGAACGGACCAGGAACCAGGACGAGAAGCGAGAAGGAAACGAGAGGAGAAGTTGAGAAAGGCTGAAGGGTGCATTTTCATGTCGCCGGGTTAAACAGGCTGACATGATAAATGATTAATTGTCTCCCAAGCTCAGAGCCGGAGATGTCACATCCCACTGTATTGCACACCTTCGGAGCCGAAAGCTTCGGCGCTTGCCTGGTATGGCGTTATCAGGCACGTGTAATCGTGATTGGCAGTGCTATAAATGCAGTGCTTTAAATGTAGCGCTTGGCGCTAATTATGCGGACTCGGGTTGCCGGGAGCCAACATAAGAGGGTAATTACAATCAGTGTGATTGCGTGTAGTGGAAGATATCGAGAGTAGCATGTTCAGAAGCAAAATCCCCGACTCAAACGACTCGACCTGTCTTGTACTTTTGTCCCTTGTAAGCCATGTTTTGCACCCTGGGAGGGTCACGGAAGGGGCGATCGGCGCTAGGCGAGTGGTACACTCACTGCCACACAAGCACTGTGCAATACTTGTGGTTTCAGAGGGTTTTCTCATCCCTGTTAGGTAGCGATTGTGGCGTGGCGCAGACCTCAACCGCTGTCGTCCAAAGAGCCGCAAGGCTAGAGTGAACATCAACCTCTCCAAGTTTGCAATTGACCTTGCGCGGCCACTGATTCCCTCGACCGTCATGCCCGTGATTTGCTTCAACGCCCGATAATCACAACCCGGCCCCCCGCCACCTGCCGAGTTTATCATTTCGTCACTTCCTCGCCTCGGGTTTTCACCCGAAATCCTATGAGCAAAGCAAGACCCAGCCCACCAGTCTCCTTTACTAGGTACGGTGTATTGCTCTGGGTTCACCGAGCTCGCAATTCTAGGTGGTTAAGTTGGCGGCTTTGGTTGGGAATACTATCCAACCCTCACGACCGTCTGCAGTGGCGTTGGCTCCGACCACGCCGCGTGCCAAGCCTCAAGATGGACGCCATGAACGCGGTGCTCAGAAACTTCAAAACTATCCCGTGTCCGGCAGGAGACAAGTGTACTCAGCCAAACTGCCAATGGAAACATGCGCGGGATACAGCGCTCACGGCGAGTGAGGACGACGGGAATGCAGATCAGCTTGGCCCGAGGAAGCGTATCAAGGTGGCGCCGGGAGACGCAAACGGCACCCAGATGGCCCTCAACTCGGCGAAGAAGCCAGTGTCACCACCACCGCTGAAACGTAAGGCACCTGTCGCGACGCACAGCGGTCCCGCCCCCGCCCCTCGCAGTTCACTATCATCAACCCCTCCACCAAAGGCTCCGAATCACTCACCTAGTCCGGCAATCACCGGCACTCCTACATCAGCTGCCTCGACAAACCCTCCAACTTCACTTCAGAAGGTGGGCAAGAAGGTGCCGCGCAAGCCTGAGACGTTGAATCCTAGGCATTTAAAGTCGTCGCCTGCCACCCATGGATTCCGCTTCCAAGCCCTTACCATGCTCCACGGACAATTCGTTCGGCTCAACAACGAGCTGAAGAGCGATGCTAACAAGGACGAGGAGAAGCTGATCCTATCTGACCAAGACCTCATATGGCTAGCCCTCGACGAGGAGGAAAGAATTGCTACCGATAAGCCTCCCATCTATTCCAACATCATCAAAAACAAGATCATGAGCTACAAGCGGATGACGGTCGCGAAGTGGAAGGAGGAGCGCGAAGCTCAACGGAAAAAGGAACTCGCCGCCATGGCGCCCAAGGCCGGGACCCTCAACAAGCCGTCGCTAGGCCCGCCTGTAGTTATCGAAACCGGCCTCACTCCCGAAGAGGAAGTCAGCTTCCTATCTCACCTCCTCACCCCCATCGACGGCCTTGAGCAGTTTGGCTACGTCTCTTCCCTACCTACCGAAGACGCCGTCCGGGAAGCTCAAATGGCGGAGGAGGTATCGAAGGGTTGGGAGGCGTGTGATCGGTGCATGACGCGCTTCCAAGTCTTCCCCGGTCGCCGAGAGGAGGATGGGGCACTCACGTCGGGTGGCAAGTGTATCCACCACCCGGGCAGGGCATACTTCCCCGAGAAGCAGCTCGGCGATAGATCCAGGGCGCAGAAGCGCTACCGGTGCTGCAAGGAGGCCGTGGGTGACACGCCGGGCTGCACCAAGGGTGAGACGCACGTCTTCAAGATCACCCACCCCAACCGGCTGTCCACCGTGCTGCCCTACGCCCAGACCCCCGCCAATCCGCTCGTGCCCACCAACAGGGCGGTCTGCTTCGACTGCGAGATGGGCTACACGGTCATGGGCCTCGAGCTCATCCGGCTGACGGCGACTAGCTGGCCCGACGGCGGAGAGTTACTGGACGTGCTGGTCCGTCCAGTGGGCGAGATCCTAGACCTTAACTCGAGATATTCGGGTGTCTGGCCGGAGGATATCGTCAACGCTGAGCCCTTCTCGCTGGAAGGGGTCGATGTGAAGCAGACTGAGCTTTCGGATCAACAAGAAAAGACGGAAGACCAAGAGGAAGGTGAAATCGGCGATGACGACGGCCCGAAGCCGAAGAAGAAGAAGAATATGCAGATCGTCTCCTCCCCCGCTGTCGCCCGCGACCTCCTCTTCTCCCTCCTCTCGCCCTCGACGCCCCTAATCGGCCACGGCCTTGAAAACGACCTCAATGCCGCCCGCATCGTCCACCCCACCCTCATCGACACAGTGCTCCTATACCCGCACAATCGCGGCCTGCCCATCCGCCACGGCCTCAAGGCCTTAATGGGCTCACTGCTCAACCGCGCCATCCAGGTCGAGGCCTCGGACGGCCAGAAGCCCGTCGGCCACGACAGCGCCGAGGACGCGAGGGCCGCAGGCGAGCTTGTGCGGCTCAAGGTCCAGAACGAGTGGACCCGCTTGAGGGGGCTCGGGTGGACGTTGGTGGATGGCGTGTTTGTGCCGCCGGGAGAGAAGGGCGGGAGTCTGACGGAGGAGTTTTTGGAGAAACCGGCTGCTGCTGCGGCGGCGGCTGGCTAGGCTGTTTGTTTGAACTTGAGCTAGGGGCCAGTCTGGGAGGTGCAAGCTGTTGATATCTGGAGCCCCAAGATTTAGGCAGGCTAGAGATTGGAGAGCTGGCAGCAAGGCAATACCGTCGTCACCAGCACCCCTAAGTGCATGAGCGTCTGACTTCAACGGCGAGGACAGGACATGTGGCACTTAGTTTGTAAACTGGGCGGGCATAGATAATCACAGAGAGCAATGTCGACAGAATAATCGACTCAAATGCATTTCCATGCCCACAATTGGTAGAGGGGAAGGTACAAGGCTTATATCATCTAGTAGTACAAAACAGCAACCCTTTTTTTTGACCTCCTTGCTCAGGTCATAGCCTATGATTATAAGCAATATGGTAGTAGCCGCCTTTTCTTCCACACGTACACATTTGAGAGACACCCAGTCTCCTCTCACCCGACTCACGCCCGTCCCACACTCATCAGGAGATTAGTCCCGGACTTCCCACCCGGCAAGTACGCCACGTTCGGGTTCGACGCCAGGGTGGCGGCGATGTCGCGGCTCGCCTCGATCTTCCGGATCTGGATGAGGCCGTCGCCGGACTTTGCGATGGCGCGGCTGATGGTCTCTGCGCTCTCGGCCTCGCCCTCGGCGCGGATGACGTTGGCCTGGCGCTCCTGCTCGGCGCGCTCGACGATGAAGCGGGCGCGCTCGGCGTCCTGCTGGGCGATCTGCTTCTGCTCGACGGCCTTGGTGAACTCCTTGCCAAAGGTCATGTGCGTGATGGACACGTCCTCGAGGGCGATGTTGAACTCGCGCGCGCGCTTCACGAGGTCGGTGCGGATGCGTTGCGAGACGGCTTCACGTTGCGTGATAAGCTCGGCGGCGTCGAACTGCGCGACGATCGACTTGAGGACTTCGTTGCCGATGGAGGGGAGGACTCGCTCGTCGTAATCCTGGCCTAGGTTCTGGGTGAGGGAGGTGGTGTTAGCGTAACGGAACAGGTGGGAACGTAAGTACACTCTTGGTAGAAGACTTCACAAAGCCTCGCAACATCAAATAATAGCTTGGTGGCTTGCAAGGTAACGTACTTGGTAGATCTTGGGCAGTGCCGGAACGTCGGGTCGATGCAACACCCTCAGCGTCAAGCTGACCATCTGCATGTCCTTACTCCCCGTCGTGGTGGCAATATTCCGCGGCTTCGTCCTCACGTCGAAGACGATAGCCCGCTGCAGCCACGGCACCAGGAAGTGCGTGCCCTCGTTGATCACAGTGTCCTTGACGCCGGAAATCCTGTCGAAGATGACCGCTCTCGAGCCACCCTGCACGTCGTAGAGAGATGCTTGCAGGAGACCGAGGCCAACGGCCGCCGGGACTGCCGCCCGGTAGATAAAACCGAGTCCGTTTGCCGCCATGTCGAGCGAAATTGCCTTTTCCTGAAATGGGCTCGCGAACTTGTAGTTGAACTTTTGAAAGCCCTCGTCTTGGTGGTGGTGGAATGAGCTTTCGAAGCTTTGAACAAAGATGCTGATTGATCAAAGCTTCCCTGCCCACACAGGATTGGTTGCCGGGAAGTTCGGCGGCCGGGTGAACTTTTCGGAGTGACGAGACGATTTGTACGCTAAACCGTTTTGGGGAAGCTGCTCGGCATCTCCTGGGCTGATTTCGACTTCAAACTTCGTTGCGCTTGTTTTCCGAACCGATTCACTCGAACCAATTACCCCAATTGAACGTCCAACGCGAACGCCTTGGGAAACCTCTGCACGATGCAGCCTACTCAGAGACTACTAGCCGGGGGCGGTATTCCCATGGGGAAATACAACCAGTCAGTGCCCTCCCAATTTGCGAGCGAATTGTGCAGCTTTTGCCCGAGGCCCTCCGCATGCCCGCTCTGCGCCATTTGCTCCTAATTACATGAATTCGCCTCTAACCGCCTGTTTGTTATAGGTTTGTTGGAGACTGGGGAACCTTTGGTGAGTAACCTACGCGCCGACGAACGAATGGCCGCCCTCCGAACGGACAACCGGAGGAAGTGACCAACCGAGAGGAGCACCGACGATATATCTTGAAGGGGATGGGAATGGGAGAGCATCGCGGGCTCCTCTTCGGACACACGGGGTTGTCGACTAGATGCAGTTTGTGGGATTGCGTTCTAACCTTTGCCTCTTTGTTCAGGTTGCCGACCGCAGAAGGGTATCATTACCTACGGCCTTAGCCCGAACCGACAGAACCCCTTCGCCGGTGCGGCGCACGATGCCGTGTTCAACACATGGAGACGATTCAGCAGCCAGGTGCTCTACTGGGCGCCTCCGATGATTGCCGGTTACTACCTCATGAACTGGGCCACCGAGAGGTACGACCTCTCCGCTAACACGGTTATGGCTATTACGGACGCTGACACTGCGCAGGAACCACTACCTCAACTCGAAGGCCGGACGTGCCGAGTTTGGCGGCGAGGAGGAGTAGACGGGATGTACAAACGCGAGTGAATAGGGACGCTGCTTGGGCAGACGGAACTTGTATATCATTAGACCACGGGGGCAGAATGTCGAATGAATAGATCTCACATGATTCTCTGCAATGGCAGTTATTCCCAACTACCTATCTATGAATATTCATAAAATTGTTGATTGATGTAAATGTTACCATCACGTTTGGGTACATACCATTTCACTACAAGCGCAAGCTGGGATGTATCCGTAAGGAGACTTGCTTGCCAATGGTGACGGTGGCGCTGTGGTGGCGCCCTACGCCAAACTTTAGGACACGAAGCCTCCCCGCGGATTTGCAATAATTAAGTACTAAGCAGTAGGTACGGATCCGTACAGAGTACAGCACATGCACATTGAAGGTGACACCTACAGAGATTATCCCCGGTTGAGAAACAGAGACTGCCTTGGCCGGCAACACCACCGCTTCCAATTGTCAATCGGAATGTGACGGAATCAGCGGCAGTCGGCCGTTTTGGATCGTTCCATGTCTTGGCAGCGCAGTTCACGTGCACCCGCTTTCCGGGCCCAGAATTTTGTTGAGCTTCTGCCGAGCGAGTGAGACCGGACGAGTGGGGGGGGGGGACCTCTCACGGCTCAGGCATCGCCCTTCCTAGCGGCGTCGCTTTAGCGTTGAATCCTCCCTCCCCCATCTTCGTGAAGCAGCATTTGCACTATACGTAAACGGCGAAGCAGGCGTCATCACCGGCAAATCCCTCCAGCGTCCTAAAGGCCACATTCTCCTTCGGTTTTTTCCCGCGATGGCCGACTAATTGAAACTGCGTGGCAGCCGCTTTCTCGCTCCTCCTCCTCCGCTGTAGAAATTCCGGGTGCCGAGGCTGACGACATAATCCCGATCACCCTGCCCATCCCATTCTTTGCCCATCCCATTCTCCTCCTTCCCACCCCCCCTGTCAGTCTCAACGTGTGTGCGCAGCCCAGACCAACACACTCGTTTCCGACTTTGGGGCGCGCGCAACACAAACAAGAACGACGACAACGGACAAGAGTGGCTTCCGCGTGCTGTTCGAAAGAACCCTCTGAAGGGCGTGGCTTTTCATTTCTCAGTGTGTCCCCATTTGGATTCTCCTTGGAGCACATTTTTATTTTAATACTCCGGACGCCCTTTTCCCGCCCCCCGCTGTAGCCGATAGACTCCTCTCTTCATGGCTTGCCCTGCGACGACAGGAAGAAGATGAACTCCCTCAACATTATCTCCGCCCGCGTGTCCCCCGCCTCGAGCCCGGTACCGTCGCGATCCAACTCCCTCGCAACCCTGGGCTTGGCCGTGACGACGGACAATGGC